>Ga0070712_100000822_pt1 | contig 18434 bp, 15 predicted proteins | sample LARL81metaG_FD_71396 | JGI IMG/M metagenome (GOLD analysis project Ga0070712, IMG submission 71396) | Corn, switchgrass and miscanthus rhizosphere microbial communities from Kellogg Biological Station, Michigan, USA - LAR L8-1 metaG | ecosystem: Host-associated > Plants > Roots > Rhizosphere ...
GTCCGGGGCTTCCTGCGAATGATGCGGAAGGCGCCGTGGGCGAAGAGGCGTGCCACATGGCGAAAGCGCCATCGCGGCACTCCGGCGACGAGGGGGCCCCGGGGCGGATCGACGGCCGCGAGCGCCTGTCCTTCGCCCATGTCCCACATGACCCGACGAAAGTACGCGCGCTTCAAGCGAGCGCGCGGGACCCGATGGAAGACGGTCAGCGCGGGGTCGTACGCGACAGAGCGGCCGGCGGCAAGCATTCGTCGCACGATATCGCAATCCTCCTCGCAGAAGCGCCGGCCTCCTACCGGTCCCAACCGTGTATCAAGGCCACCCAGCGCCACGAGCGCGTCGCGACGGAACACCATGTTGCTGCCCCACACCTGCGGGTATCGCCCCGGCGGGGTGGGCAGCATGGCGGGCTGGTCGAAGTCCATGATGGCAAGATAGGCGAGCAGTCGCCGGTTGCCGAGCAACCAGGACGGCGGCTCGACTTCCCAACTGGGGAGGATACGTCCGCCCGCCCCGTCGACGGCCCGCGCGTCCAGCACCGTGGCCGCCGTCGCCACCCAGTCGACGGCGGGAGAGACATCGTCGTCGGTCAGCGCGATCACCGCTCCACGCGCCACCGCGATGCCGGCATTGAGCGCTCTGCTCTTGCCCACCGCCGGCTCGAACACGTAGCGCAGGCGACCGGGGGCCTCCATGGCCATGGTGCGGAAGATCTCGAGCGTGCCGTCCGAGCTCCCATTGTCCACGACGAGGATCTCCCACCCGAGACCCTCCGGGGTCTCCTGCGCAATCAGGGCTTCGAGCGTCTGGCGGAGCTGAGATGCCCGGTTGCGAGTGGCCACGATCACGCTGACGGCGACGCTCATCGCCTTTTCCCGGGGACGGTGGGGCGAGGCGCCGTCCGCTCATGTTCTCGAAGCTCGGGCCGTCGCTCGAGAGCCTGTCGCGTCACCCGCCGGTGTATCGCCTCGACGATGAGGCTCGCCACTTTGCCGCCGCGCCGCCAGCCGAGCGTCTTGCGGGTCTTCCCGGCGATCCATTCTCCAGCCAGCCCCCGATGCCCGGTGAGCCACCCGTAGTGATGGCCGATCCACCAATCGTCGGCGGGAAGATCCCAGTGCTCGCGAAAGCACCGGAGGCTGATCCGGTTCCACGCATCGCTCCAGCGGAGCAGGTAGAACGGCAGGTCCGACCACAGAAATGGCGGCGGCTGCTGATTCGCCACGATGGCCGCCGGCTCGATGTAGACGGGAAAGCCCGCCTCTCTCAGCCGAAGGCAGAGGTCGAGGCTCTCACAGCAGCTCAGGTACCGCTGATCTTGGAGACCGAACTTGTCGAAGAGCTCGGTGCGCAGCAGCTTGCAGTGGAACTCGACGAGCTCGGTCGGCTCGCGTCGCAGGTGGGACCGCACCTCGGTGATGAAGCGCCGGGGAAACCGGTGCTCCTCGAAGAACGACCGCCGCCCATCTTCCTCGACGACATGGGCCTGGCCTCCCGCCATGTGGATGCGCCCGAGCGCGGGATTCTCGTTGCAGTAGAGCGGCCCCACCGCCCACGCCTCGGTCTCGTCGGCGCAGCGAACGAGGCGGTCGAGCCAGCCCGGCGTGACGAGCACGTCATTGTCGATGAAGCAGACGTATTCCGTATCCACGTGCGGCAGGGCGAGGGTGCGCGCCTCCATGGGAGAGAGGTGATGCTCGGTGCGGAGGAGCCGGAAGCCGCGCTGGCGCGCGCGCAGCGTGAGATAGCGCCGCACGGGCGCGGGCGATCCGCCGTCGACGTAGACGAGGTTGTAGGGCACCTCGGTGTGGGCGAAAATGCTTTCAAGGGCAGCTCGCGTCCAGCCGAACTGCTCGCGCGGCGCCACCACCACCGTCGTACGGATCCCGGCCATCAGTTCGAGGCTTTGCACCGCCCGTGCCACGGGCTACTCGTCGGCAAATCAGACACTTGCGCCCCGCTCTCCCCGTCCAGCCCCGCAAACTGTAAGGTTCCCCGCCATTTCTGGGGGCTTTGTCGCCTCCGTCTTTTCCGATAGAGTGAGCGCCGAGGAGGGCCAGGCCATGAGCGTGGCAACGTATACCCTCGCGCAGTACGTGGAAGACCTGCGGCACATCTCTCGCGACACGCGAGACCTCCGTGCCATCGTGGACCGCGTCCGCCCGCTCGCCCAGCGGCTGGCCCTCGATCGCAGCTGGCTCGAGCCGCGATTCTACGAGGGGGATCCCGAGCAGAGCTTCGGCCTCTACCTGCTTCACGAGGAGCCAGATCACCAGCTCGCCGTCTTCGCGGTGGCGTGGCTACCCGGTGGCGGCTCCGGGCCTCACAATCACCTGACATGGTCGGTGGTGGCGGGGGTGGACGGAGTCGAGACGAACACCTTCTGGCGGCGTCTGGATGACGGCTCCCGACCCGGCTACGCGGAGATCCAGCGGACCGGCGAGAAGCGCTTTGGCCCGGGCGACGTGCTGGCCATGATGCCCGACGCCATTCACAGCGTAGTGAACCCCACGGACGCCGTCACCGTGTCTCTTCACACCTACGGCATGCATCTCAACTACACCGGGCGCTCTGAGTTCGATCCGGAGAAGAACACCGTGGGCCCCATCCAGCGAAAGGTCCGCCGCGCCGACTGAGCCCTACTTGTCGAGCCAGGTCTCCTGGTGCCGGCAGCAGTTATAGGTGACCTGGTTCAGGATGAGGTTCTTGACGAAGGGATAGTGGGCGAAGCGATCCACGCGCCAGCCCATGACGGGGCGCGCGGCGTCCTCCTCGAGCTTCTTCTGGATCTGCCAGACGAGGGCGAGGCGCTTCGACGCGTCGACCTCCTGCGACTGCTGGTCGACGAGGCGCATCACCTCTTCGTTGCAGTAGTCGCCGTAGTTCCGGGAAGAGCCGCACGCGTAGTTCTCGTAGAAGTTGGCGTCGGGATCGTCCACCCCGAGGCCGGTGAGATTGGCCCCCACCTGGAATTCCCGGCGGGTGGCCAGGGGATGCCACTGCGCGGTGTCGACCTGCTTGAGCGTGGCCTCCACTCCGGCCTGCTTGAGCTCGCTGATCACGAAGGAGGCGAAGTCGAGGTAGATGGCGATGGCGCGCGTGGCCATCTCGACCTTGAGGGGATTGCCGGGGCCAAAGCCGGCCTCGGCGAGGAGCTTGCGCGCGCGCACCTTGCCCTCTTCCCCCTTGCCGTAGCCCGGCAGCTGCTGGGTGTCCTTCTCGGGCAGCCCCCACGCGCCCCACGGCTTGGGGGCCATGGCCGCGCCCACCAGCGCGCTGCCGGAATGCACGGCCTTCACGTAGGCGCGGCGGTCTATGGCCAGGCTGAGGGCGCGGCGCACCTTGACGTTGTTGAAGGGTGGCCGCTTCGTGTTCAGGAGGAGATTCTCGCTCACGTTGGTGGCCGTCTCCGTGAAGGACATCTGGGGCACGGCGCCCCGGAGCTGCTCGGCGATCGACACCGTGGTGTCTCCCGGATAGGCCACGTCCACCTGATTGGTCTGCAGCGCAGCCACCCGCGTCCCCCGCTCCACGATGACGATGTAGCGCAGGCCGTCGAGATAGGGCCGGCCCTTCATGAAGTAGTCGGGATTCCTCACGAGGTCGACGGACTGGCCGCGCTTCCATTCCTTGAACTTGAAGGGCCCGGTGCCCACGCAGCGGGAGCGGTGCTCGGCGAGCGGCACGTGGGCGGGGATCACCGGCGAGTAGCCGGAGGCGAGGATGGCAATGAGCGACGGCTGCGGGCGCTTGAGCCGGAAGACCACCGTATAGGGATCGGGCGCCTCCACCGCCTCGACGTTCGAGTACCACTCCTTGCGCGGATTGAGGCGAAGCTTGGGGGGCGCGTCCTTGGCCTCGCGCACGAGATCGAAGGTGAACTTCACGTCCTTGGAGGTGAAGGGCTGCCCATCGTGCCAGCGGACGTCCCGTCGCAGGAAGAACACGAGGTTCCGGTAATTGTCCTGCCACGACCAGCGCTCCGCCAGCTCGGGAGCGATGGTGTCCAGGCGGCCCATGCGCTTGAGCTGATCGAAGATGACGAGGTTGCTGTAGCAGGGCATGGCCGGCCACGTGACGGAGTTGGTCGCCGACTCGTGAATGGCGAAGCCCTGGGGCAGGTCCTCGCGCAACACGAGGCGAAGCACTCCGCCGGGCTTCCCCTCCGCCGGGGCGGGCCCCTGGGCGAAGGCGGGCGCGGCCACGGCGAGGACGACAGCGAGGAGCGCGCCGAGCCCGAGCCTTACGCGCATCTCAGACCTCCGGCCCCGCGTCGAAGCGCAGGCCCATCTTGGTCTTGAAGACCTCGAGCGCCTGGGGATCCACGGCCTCGATCTGCTTGGCAATGGCGGGGGGCAGGCCGATGTCGTTGCGGTCGTTGATGCCCCCCGTGATCACGGTGAGGAGCACGCTGTCCTTGGTGTCCACGTTCCGGAAGCCGCGGTTCACCCCGGGGGGGCAGGAGAAGGTGTCCCACTTGCCGAGGACGATCTTCTCGCCGCCGTCGTCATTGAGGGAGAACTCGAGCTTGCCTTCCAGCACGATGAAGGTCTCGAAGGTCTTCACGTGGGCGTGCAGGCACGGCCCCTGCCCCGGGGGCATGATGGAGATGAACATGGTGAGGCCCGCGGCATTGTAGATGGGCGCGTCGTTGCCGAAGGCGGACTGGGTCCGCTCGAGCACCACCGGCATGAGCTTGCGCGCGAGAATGATGTCCTTGGCCGCCTGCGACACGGTGGTGTCGTTCTTCATGAACTCCATGGGCTGGAGGTGCTCGAAGCGGCCGGTACGGGCCGTGATGTCTTCGCGGGTCATCTGGATGGTTTGCACGATGGCTCTCCTTGGGTCGGGCGGTTTGTCGGAACGCCGGCGCGCGGCCCGATCACTCTATCACCTGGCCTGGCCTCAGGCCGGTCGCGAGGATGGCCGGAGCGCGTCGGGATTCATCACGTTGATGGGCTTGCCCGCGGCATAGGCCACCATCTGGTTGAAGATGGTGGTGAACATCTGCTCGAGGGCATCGCGCTCGACATAACCCAGGTGCGGCACGCATACCGCATTGTCGAGCGCGAGGAGCGGGTGCGCTCCGCCCAGTACCGGCTCGTCCTCGAACACGTCCACCGCGGCCATGCCCGGCCGCCCCGCCCGCAGGGCCGCCTCCAGCGCGCCGGGAGCGATGAGGCCGGCGCGGCTCGTGTTCACCATGACCGCGCTCGGCTTCATGAGGACGAGATCGGCGGCGGTGACCATGCCGCGCGTCTCCGGCACCAGCCGCACGTGGAGGGAGACCACGTCCGATCCCGAGAAGAATGCCTCGCGGCTCTTGGCCAGGGTGTGACCGTCGGCGCGCGCCTTCTCCATGGTGGTCGGGCGTCCCCACACCACCACGTCCATGCCGAAGGCCTTACCGTAGCCCGCGACCACCGCGCCGATCCTCCCGTAGCCGTAGATGCCCAGGGTCTTCCCGCGGAGACCGGTGCCGATGGGGTAGGCCTGCCAGCGTCCGCTCCGGAGGGCGACCATCTCCTGGGGGATGCGGCGCACGGCGGCGATAATCATCCCCCACGTCAGCTCGGCCGTGGCATAGGAGGGCTGGCCGGGCATCTGGCTCGCGCACAGGAGGACACCGCGCCGCGTGCAGACATCAACGTCGATGTGCGGATATACGCCGACCTGGCTGATGAGCCGGAGCTTGTCGAGGCGCTCGAGGAGCGGGCCGCGGATGGGCGCGCGCTCCCGAATGAGGGCGAGCGCCTCGGTGTCACGGAGCCGCTCGGCGAGAACGTCGACGTCCTTGGTGTGATCGCGCCAGATCGTCACCTGGTGGCCCGCGACCTTGCTGAAGCAGGCGAGGGTGCGAATGGTGTCCTGATAGTCGTCGAGAATGGCGATGTTCATGCGGTTCGTGCCTCACCGTGCGTCACGGAAGGGCGGTTAGGAGGCCGCGCCGGGGCGCGCCGCGGCGAGCGCCGGGGCGGCCGCGGGCGCACTTCGTCCCGCCCCCGTGACGAGGCGGAGGAAGCCGGGGGAGAGCCGCGGATCGAGGGTGTCGCGGATGCCGTCGCCCAGGAGATTGAAGGCGAGAACGGTGACGGTGATGGCGAGCCCGGGAAAGAGCACGAGCCACCACTGGGGTATGAGCCCCGTGATCGAGTCCGCGAGCATGTTGCCCCAGGTCGCGGTGGGCGGCGGCACGCCCACCCCGAGAAAGCCGAGGGCCGCCTCGATGACGATGGCCACCCCGAGATGCGTGGTGGCGAGGACGAGATAGGGAGCGACGCACTGGGGCAACACGTGAAGGCGCATGATGCGAAAGGCGGACGCTCCGCTCGCCCGCCCCGCCTCCACGTAGGACATCTCGCGCACGGAGATCGCCACCGAGCGGATCACGCGGCCCCCGAAGGGCAGGCGAGTGATGGCGATGGCGATGATCACCGCGGGGAGCCCGGTGCCGATGGCCACGGAGATGGCCATGGCGAGAATCAGATCGGGGAAGGCCTGCAGGATCTCCATCACGCGCTGGCTGGCGAGGTCGAAGCGACCGCCGAGGTAGCCGCAGGCCACCCCCCACAGCGACCCCACGGTGGTGCCGAGCAGCACGGCCGCGAAGGCGACGAAGAGGGACGTGCGGGCGCCATAGATGACGCGGGAGAGGGTGTCGCGGCCGACTTGATCCGTCCCGAACAGTGACTGCGCGTCGGGCGGCTTGTTCATGCGGCGGAAATTGGTCTTGAGGGGGTCGTTGGGCGCCACCCAGGGCGCGGCGAGAGCCATGGCGATGATGAGCAGGCCCACCACGCCTCCCACCGCCGACAGCGTGTTGCGCCGGGCGAAGGTGAGGAGCTCGCGAAGGACGGATCGATCGACGGGAGGAAGCGCGGGCTCAGGCATATCGGATGCGCGGATCGAGCCACGCATAGCTCAGGTCGACAAGGAAGTTCATCAGAATAAAGATGAGGGCATAGAGGAGCACGAGGTTCTGCACCACGATAATGTCGCGCTCGATCAGGGCGGTGACGAGCGAGCGGCCGAGGCCGGGCACACCGAAAGCCTGCTCCACCGCCACCGAGCCGCCCAGCACGAAGCCGAGGAGCACGCCCGAGATGGTGATCACGGGGAGGAGCGCGTTGGGCAGGGCGTGGCCTAGCACCACGTTCCGCTCCTGGGCGCCCTTGGCCCGGGCCGTGCGCACGTAGTCCTCGCCGATGACCTCGAGCAGACACGAGCGGGACATTCGCGCAATGTAGGCGCCCTGGGCGAGACCGAGGACAATGGCCGGCCCGATCACGATCTGGAGGTTCTGCCAGGGCGATTGCCAGAAGTGAACGATGGTGATGGGCGCCTTGTAGCCGAACCAGAACAGGAGGGCGAGCACGATAAGCATGCTGAGCCAGAAGCCCGGGATGGCGATGAACAGGATGGCCGCGGAGCGGGCCACATTGTCGGCCCAGCTATTGGGCTTGATCGCGCTCACGATGCCCACGGGGAGGCCGACGAGCCACGACACCATGAGAGCGAGGATACCGATCTCCGCGCTAATCGGCCCGCGGTGCAGGATAAGCTCGGCCACGGTGTCGCCTCGGAAGAAGGACTTGCCCAGCTTCCCCGTGACGATGTCATGGAGCCAGTGGAGGTACTGGACGGGAAGCGGATCGGACAGACCGAGGTCGTGCATGATGCGGACACGGTCGGCCGGCGTCATCTTCGCGATGCCCTCCACGCCGAGGATGGCCACGAGGGGATCGCCGGGGAGGATGCGCAGAACGACGAAGATGATGAGCGATACGCCGACGAGCGTCCCCAGGGCAAAGAGCAGCCGCCGGGCGAGATATTTGCGCATGGGTGCGGCCCGTTACCTCCGCACGCTCGCCCGGCGGGCTTCGGCGCCTCCGGCTAGCTCTGCGCCAGCCAAACGTTGTCCCAGCGGCACACGTCGTAGATCCCGAAAAAGGTCGACGGATTCTGCCCCTTCACCTTGTTGTAGTAGGCATCGTAGATCTGCTCGTAGGAGATGGGAATGAGCGGCGGATCCTGCTCCATGATGTCCTCCGCCTTGCGCACCATGCTCGTGCGCTTGGCCGGGTCGAGCTCCCGATCGATCTGCTTGGAGAGCGCCTGGAACTGCTCGTTGTTCCACCCGGAGTAGTTCTGCGGACCGTACTGCCCGTACCAGGCGGTGAAATAGTCGGAGGGGTCCATGACGCTCGACACGATGGCACTGATGGCGAGGTCGAAACTGCCCGCCGTCGCCTCGTCGAACCACACCGACGTCTGCACCGTCCGGAGGTTCGTCTCGATGTTGATGTTCTCCTTCAACATGGCCTGGATGGCCACCGCCCACAGCTTGAACGTCGCGATATCGCGCACCATGAAGTCGAGCCCCTTGATACCCTGCGCGTAACCCGCCTCCTTCATGAGCCGACGGGCTTCCTGGACGGCAGGTTTGATGTCGGTCTGATAGCCGAGGCGCTTGACCAGCTCGGCCTTCGGCGTCGACATCTCGTGGAAGGGATAGACGAAGCCGCCGATCTGCATGGGCGCCGTGTCCTTGACCACATCGACGAGGGTGGGGCGGTCCATGGCGAGGTGAATGGCCCGTCGCACGCGCGGGTCCGCGAGCGCCTTGTTCTTCTTCATGTTCATCCAGAAGGCCTGGATGACGCTCTGGTTGAAGACCGCCGCCGTCACGTTCGGCATCTCCTTGGCCTTGCGCCAGGACACGGGATCGAGGAGCCGGGCGTAGTCGATCTTGCCCGCCAGGAACGAGGACCCCAGCTCGGGAGAGAACGGCGCCAGGTGATAGACCTCGAGCTTGTCCACGTACGGCAGGCCCTTGTTCCAGTAGTTGGCGTTCCGCTCCATGATCCAGACTTCCTTGTCCTGGCGCGACACGTGCTTGAAAGGCCCGGTGCCAGGGTAGTTCATCACCTGGCGGAGATTGCCCTGATTGTCGTCCAGGCTCTTCTTGCGCACGATGATGTTCCAGCCGCTCGCGAAGGAGCCCAGCATGAAGGCCTTGGGGCGCGGCTCCGTCATCCGGAACTCGATTCGGTGCGGATCCAGGATAACGATGTCGCCCACGGTCGTGAAGAGCGAGGAGCGCGGGATGACCACGCCTTTGGGTGGTCGCACGATGCGCTCGTAGGTCGCCCTGACATCCTCCGCCGTGAAGTCGGCGCCGTCGTGGAACTTGACGCCCTTGCGCAGGTAGAAGGTGTACTTCTTCCCGTCCGGGGCGACGTCCCACTTCCAGGCGAGGTCGGGGATGATGGTCTGCCCATCTCGAGGGTCGCGACGGATCAGACAGTCGTACATTGGCGACTGGGCCCCGATGTTGGCGACGGTGCCTGACTGGTGGACGTCGAAGTGGGCGGGCGCGCTCAGAATGCCGTAGCGCAGGGTGCCGCCGCGCTTTGCCGCCGGATCAGGGCGGATGGGCGAGGGCGTCTCCTGAGCCTCGGCCGCTTTGCGGATCACCGCAGGAGAGAGCGCGGCCGCGCCGGTCACACCCGCGGCACGGAGGAAGGTACGGCGGCTCAGGTGATCGCTGCCGGGGCCAGGTATGGGTTGATCGGACATGGGCACACCCCCTTGTGGGTTCGGCCCGCGCGTCGATGCGCGAGGTGGCGGCACGATACACGACTCGCCCCGCGGAGACAAGGCGCGATCCGCCATGACCGTGGGATCGAGGACGCCCGGGCTTCTGGTATCATGCGCCCGGCCCAGGCCAAATCATGAGCATCTCCCCCGACTCCCCGCAGCTCGAGCGCATCGGATCCAGCCTGCGCTATGCGGATGACAGCTCGCGCGTCACCCTCACCGTCTGCACACCCCGCATCGTGCGCGTGGAGCTCGACGACGGGGGCGTGGCGGCCGGCCCGGGATACGTGGGCGAGCGGAGCTGGCCCCCCTCCCCCTTCGAGATCGCGGAGGGCAACCCGCCGCGGCTGACCACCGGCCACCTTGGGGTGGAAATCTCCACAGCCCCGCTGCGCCTGGCTTTTCTCGATCCGGGCGGCCAGTGGCTCCTCCGGCAGCCCGAGCATGACGGAATGAGCAGCGAGCCGAGAGCCGGCGACCTCGTGCGCCGTCGCGTCCGCGTGGCGTTCGAATTTTCCGGCGAGCAGCATTTCTACGGCCTGGGCCAGGGCGGCTCCGGCTTCGACCGGCTGGGCGCCACCCGCCAGCTCTGGAACACCCACCTCGGTCACGGTCCCGGCTCGGACATGGGTGTGCCCCTCCTCGTGTCGAACCGCGGCTATGCGCTCTTCTTCGACAACACCGCGGAGGCGGTGGTTACGGTCGGCCGATCCGATGGGGACGTGCAGATCGTCTACGCGGCCGAGGCGGGAAGGCTCGTCTGGTATTTTCTCCTCGGCCGCGACATGCGCGGCGTCATGGGCGAGGTGGCCGAGCTCCTCGGACGGGCTCCCCTGCCTCCCCGCTGGGCGCTGGGCTTTCTCCAGTCGACGCGTCACTTCGACGACACGGCGGAGCTGCGCCGGCTCCCGCGCACCATCCGCGAGAAGCAGATCCCCTGCGACGGGCTGATCTACCTCTCGACCTACGGCGAGGCACGCGGCTGGAACCGCGGGGTGGGACATCTGGGCTTTCAGCCCGAGCTGTGGCCGGATCCCCAGGCGCTCATCGACGAGGCGCGCGCCCTGCACTTCGAGGTCACCACCCACGAGTATCCCGTGCTGCACGAGGCTTCGCCGCTGTTCGAGGAGGCCGAGCTGCGGGGCTTCCTGCTTGCCGAGGGCTACGGCCGTCCGGCCGGGCGCGGCCAGGCCAACTATCGCGAGGGACAGCGCTATCTCGACTTCACCAACCCGGCCGTGTGCGCGTGGTGGTGGGCGGCCCACCGCGAGCTCGCGAAGCTCGGCGTGGCGGGCTGGTGGCTCGATGGCGGCGAAGGGCCGCCCGCGGGCTCGAGGCTCCATCTGGGAGACGGCGCGCTCCTCCACAATATCTACGATCGCTTTCGTCACCAGGCCTTCGCCGAGGGCGAGGCGGCCGACCGGCCCGATCAGCGCGTCTTCCTCCTCTGCCGGTCGGGGGCCGCGGGCATGCAGCAATTCGGGTCGACGTGCTGGTCGGGCGACATCAACAATGACTTCGCCACGCTGGACGCCCAGATCCCGCTCGGGCTCAGCACCGGCCTCTCCGGTGTGCCGTACTGGGGCACCGACGTGGGCGGGTTCTTTCATCCGATTCCGGAGACGGCCGAGCTCTACACCCGCTGGTTCCAGCTGGGAGCGTTCAGCCCCATCTTCCGCTCACATGGCCGGGTGTGGCGCGAGCACGTACCGTGGGCGCACGGCGCGGAGGTCGAGGCCATATGCCGTCGCTATGCCGAGCTGCGCTATCGCCTGCTCCCCTACACGTACACCCTGGCCTGGCAGGCCCATGCCAATGGCCTTCCTCTCATGCGCCCCCTCGTCCTGAACTACCCGGACGATCCGCGGGTGTGGAGCCTGGGCCACGAGTTCCTGTGGGGCGACGATCTGCTCGTGGCGCCGGTGACCCGCGAGGGCGCCACGGCGTGGCCGGTCTATCTGCCCGCGGGCGGCTGGTACGACTTCTGGACGGGCACACGTTACGAGGGACCGGCGGGCATCACCCTCGACGCTCCACTCGATCGGCTGCCCCTGCTCGTGCGGGCGGGGGCCATCGTGCCCATGGGGCCGGTGGTCCAGCACACCGGGGAGCGGCCGCTCGACGAGGTCACCCTCCTCATCTTTCCGGAGGGCACATCGCGCTTCGAGCTCTACGAGGACGACGGCCGGAGCAATGCCTACCGGCTCCGCGGCGATTACGCGCTCACGCGCTTCGAATGCGAGGCGGCGCCGGGCCGGGTGACCGTGCGCATCGGCGAGCCCGTGGGCGCCCGCTCGGTGATTCCGGCGGGCCGCCGCTACGCCCTGCGGATGCGGATGGCCACGCCGCGCTCCGTGACGGTCGAAGGCCACGGCCCTCTGCCCCGGCGTTCCGGGCCAGGCGAGAGCGGCCCCGGCTGGTGGGATGACAGCCCTGGATTCGTGGCGATCCGGCTTCCTCGGCAGCTCACGGCCACGATGGTCATCAGCGGAGCTGTCTGAAACCGTCCCCCGCTTCACGCTAACTCTTGAAGTACCAGGTCTCCGTGTGGGCGACGTGGGGATTGTCGCTCACCGCGCTGTTCCAGAGCCGCTCGGGGATATTGCCCATGTTCGTCTTGATGACCCGCACCCCCTGCGAGGCGGGCGAATTCGAGACGACGGGAATAAGCCACAGCTCGTCGAGCGAGATCTTCCAGACTTCCTTGGCGAGACGGATGCGCTCCTGGTCCGGCACAGAGAACGCCTTACGGTACTTCTCCATCAGCTCCCGCATCCGGGCCGGAGGGGTCTTGCCCTTGGCTCCCGCACTCGAATACCACGTCCCGTAGAGCGGTCCGAGTGGGCTCTGCCCTTCGGAGGGGAAGAGGAGCGGCGGGTGCCCGAACATATTATCGGCGCCCCACTGGGTCTCGAAGTAGATCTGGTGCTCGTTGGCGAGCAGTCGGGCCGTGGCAAGCCCGCGCTCCATCTCCTGGACCTCACCGCGAATGCCGATCTTCTTCCACTGCTGCGCGAGCATCTCCGCCATGCGCGTGAAGGGGAGAAAGCCCAGGTAGGTGGTGAGGGCGAGACGCAGGCGGCCTCCCCCGTCGGTGCGCAGGCGATACCCTTCGCTGTCCTTCTTACCGAGCCCCATCTTGTCGAGCATTTGGTTCGCCTTCTTGACGTCGTAGCCCACGTGCAGTGTCTTGTACTCCGGACCTGGGAAGTAGGGCGTCCGCTCCCCCGGCGCGGCCGAGCCGGTCTGGGCGAGGCCGAGCACGAACGTCTCATTGATCTGCGAGCGATCGATGCCGTGGGACAGGGCGATCCGGAACTCGCGGTTGGCGAGCCACTTGGCGATCTCTGGGTCCTTCTCATACGTCTGGTTGCAGAAGAGGCCCACGTCGGCGCCCTGATCGGACGGATCCAGGTACACTCGATACCCGCCCTTCTGCTGGTTCTCGAGGAGCACGGGCAGCTTGCTGATGTCGATGTGTCGGGCCTGCGAATCGTATTCGCCGGCGATGGCGCGGAGATTGATCACTTCCAGGTTCTCGCCGAGGGTCATCCGGATCCGGTCGATGTACGGGAGCTGGTTGCCGTCGGTGTCGACCCATATGCTGTAAGGGTTCCGCTCGAGCACCCAGGTCGGCGTGGTGAGAGGCGACGTCGTCTTCCAGGGCGTCACCACGGGCAGATCCACGTTGCGGCAGGCGTCGTTGCGGTTCTTGAACATGGTGACCCAGCCATCCATCTTGAGCTCGGCCAGCCTCTTTTCGATCTCATCCTTCGACGCGTACTTGGGATGGAACTGCTTCAGATAGTGGGCGGGCGCGAAGCCGCCGAGGGCGCTGCGTCCAAAGCGGGCGTGATGGCCTATGCCCCACACCGAGGCGAGCACGGTGGGCAGGGCAAAGTAGGGCTCGGGAGAGACGAACTGGATAGTGCTCGCGTCGATCTTCCTGATCGCGATGGGCTTGCCGCCGATGGTCATGACGGATAGCGGCGTAGGCACGAGGTCCTTGTTCTGGTAGACGTCCTCGTACCAGAACACGAAATCGTCTGCGGTGAAGGGCTGGCCGTCGCTCCATCTCATCCCGCGGCGCAGAAGAAGGGTCGTGGTCTTCCCGTCGCGACTGACCTCCCATGCTCGCGCGATATTCGGAACGAGCTTGGTGCCGGTGTAGTCGTAGTAGAGCAGCTTGTCGTTCTGGGCGACCCGGTGGCCGTTGGAGGTGTCGAAGGGCCCGGTGAAGGCGCGGCGCCAGGTCCCGCCGTATTTCCCGATCTCGCGCAGGGGCTTGACGACGAGGGGATCCTGGCCGATGCGCTCCTGGACCGGCGGGAGCTTGCCCGCCTTGACCAGCTCGGCGAGCTGCGGGGCTTCCTTGAGGCTCTTCGGGATCAAGGCGGGATCAGTGACGACCTCGGCTCCCTCCAGCTTGCCGATGAGCTGGGCGCCCAGCTTCGTCTCCTGGGCGGCGGCGGCGCGCACGCCCCCCAACGAGATCTGCGTCGCGGGGGCGGCGAGCAGACCGAGCCGCAGCATGGTGCGGCGAGACAGTCGGGGACCTTTGGAACGCGGGACGTCCTTGCCATCGCTCATGGGATCTCCCTTTACTCCGAGGCCATCGAAACGTGACCGGCCCGATCGGCGCCCGGCCGATAAGGGCTCACCACCCCAGCGGGCAAGCATCTTCTTGTCAATCGGCCCCCGAGCGTCATGGGCGCGCGGAAGCGCCCACGCGCAGCGACGGGGCCCGACCGAGGGGATCGCCGAAGCGCTCCACCATCACCTCGGCGAAGGGCACGCTCCGGTCGGCCACCGCGCTCCCCGACCGCACCGCGTACGCCGCGCCATTCCTCGCCGCGGACGGCTCGACGCCTTGGCCGAGCTCGCGCGCGCCGCGCAGCATGAGGCGTCGGAACTGCACGATGGCGGCGTCGGTCGGGCCCAGATGCTCGCGCGTGCGGTAGAAGCGACGGAAGAAGTCTCCCATCGGGGTGCCCGGCCCCGTGCGCGTCAGGAGCTCGTTGTCCTCGACACTGAGCATGGTGCGGGCATTATACTGAAAAGCCCACGAGCGGAGTCGCCGTCTAGAGCACGGCTCGCAGCGCGAGCTTCGCCCCTTCGATCATGAGATCGATCTCGGCCCGCGTGACGTTCAGGGCCGGCATGAAGCGCAGCGCGTCGGGCCGCGGGGCGTTCAGGAGGAGACCCGTGTTCTCCCATCCTGGATGCTTCTCGAGCTGGTCCCGCGCATAGGCCGTCGCGGGGCCCGCGCCCGGTGCGCCCAGATCGAGCGCGCGCAGGAGACCCCAGCCCCGCTCGTGGGAGAGGCCGAATTCACCGACCAGCTCCTGCAGCCGCTCGCTCAGATACACGCCGGTGGCGGCGACCTGGGGCAGGAACCCCGGGGCCACCATGGCCTCCATCACCGCGCAGCCCACCGCGGTCATGAGCGGACTGCCGTTGAAGGTGCCGCCCTGCTCGCCGTGCTCGAACACCGAGACGGATTCCTTGGCGCAGAGGGCGGCCAGGGGCACCCCGCCCCCCAGGCCCTTGCCGAGGGTCATGATGTCCGGGGCCTCGTCGGCGCTCCGCGCAAAATGCTCATAGGCGAAGAGCTTGCCCGTGCGCCCCATGCCGGTCTGGATCTCGTCGGCGATGAGCAGGCAGTTGTGCCGCGTGGTGAGGGCGCGGAGCTCGCGCAAGAACTCCACGCGGGCCGGGAGCACGCCTGCCTCGCCCTGCACGGGCTCCAGCATCACCGCCGCCGTCCGGTCCGTGATGAGCGCCTCCACGGAGGCGAGATCGTTCAGCGTCGCCTTGGGAAAGCCGTTCACCTGGGGAGCGAACATGGTGTCCCAGCCCGGCTTGCCGCTCGCCGACATGGTGGCCAGGGTGCGCCCGTGAAAGCCGTGATCGAAGGTGATGATCTCGAAGGCCCCGCTCTTCACGCGCCGGCCCCACTTGCGCGCGAGCTTGATGGCCCCTTCGTTGGCCTCCGCTCCCGAGTTGGTGAAGAAGAACCTGGAGAAGCACGAGTGCCGCGCGAGGAGGGCGGCCAGCCGCAGCGACGGCTCGTTGTAGAAGGCCGGGCTCGGGGTGATGAGCTGACCAGCCTGCGCGGCCAGCGCTTCCGTCACCACGCGGGGGCAATGGCCGAGGCACGTCACCGCCCAGCCCTGGACGAAGTCGAGATAACGCTTGCCGCGATGATCGACGAGCCAGGAGCCGTGGCCCTTGACGAACACGATCTCGGGCCGCTCCGTGATGTCCATCAAGTTGCCGAAGGCGAACTCCTGCTCAGCCATGGTAGGAGTCACGGTCGACGACCTCCATCAAGCGTTCGGGGTGAGAGGCGGGGCCGAATCCGAACTTCCGGTACAGGCCCTGGGCGTCCCGGGTGAAGAGCGTCCAGCGCCGCAGTCCCTGGAGCTCCGGGTGGGCCATGATGGCGGCCATGAGGCTCTTGCCCACTCCGCCCCCCCGGTGCGACTCGAGGGCGAACACGTCGCAGATATAGGCGAAAGTGGCGCGGTCGCTGATGACCCGGGCGAAGCCGACCTGCCGGCCCTCGTCGAAGGCGCCGAAGCAGAGCGAGTGCTCCATGGATTGGGCCACCGTCTCGCGCGGAATTCCCCGCGCCCAGTACGAGGTGGTGAGGAAGCCATGGATCACGTCGAGATCGAGCCGCGAGCGATCCGTGGTGACGACGATATTCCGCGCGCTCGTCTCGTTCATCACCCGGCTCCTCCCGCCCGCCGCTCGAGGGAGGTCGTGAGGCGCCGGGCCAGCGCGCGCGCCGCCCGCTCGCCCGGCGTGGCCACGAAGACGGTGTCGTCGCCCGCGATGGTGCCCGCCACTCCGGCCAGCGCCGCCTCGTCGAGCGCGCGGGCGACGGGGTGGGCGGAGGCCGGCGGCGTCCTGATCACCACCAGGGAGCCCGCGGGCACCACGGAGAGGGCGAAGCCACGGAGGGCGCGCCGGAGCTTTTCCTCCCGCATGACGGACGGCGCGAACTGCCTGTCCGCGGTGGGCGGGACGAGATAGCCGCGGGGGGTCTTGGCGAGGCCGAGCTCGCGCAGATCCCTTGACAGGGTGGGCTGGGCCACCACGATGCCGCGCTTTCGCAGGAGTTGCTGGAACTGCGCCTGGGAGCGCACCGTCCCCGCCCGGACGAGATCCACAATGGCCTCCTGCCGCCGTACCGAGCCCTTCTCTGGATGTTCATTCATAGTTAGTAATAATTATTCATGCGGCCACGCTTGTCAAGCCATGATGCGCGGTGCTAGGGTGAGCGCCCATGAGCCCCTCATCGACCAGCCCGCTGCCCGCCCGCGAGACCCTGTCCTTCATCCAGCGCCGCTGGACGGAGGACGTCCTCCCCGCCCTCACCCGCTACATCGAGATCCCGGCCAAGTCGCCCTCCTTCGACCGCGAGTGGGCGGCCCACGGCCATCTCGACCGCGCGGCCGCCCTCATCGAGGAGTGGAGCCGCCGTCGTCCCATCGAAGGTCTCACCGTGGAGACGGTGCGGCTCCCCGGACGGACTCCCGTGATCCTCATGGAAGTGCCGGGGACGTCGCCGGAGACCATCCTGCTCTACGGGCATTGCGACAAGCAGCCGGAGATGACGGGTTGGGCGGAGGGCCTCGGCCCGTGGATTCCCGTGCGCCGCGGCGATCGCCTCTACGGGCGCGGGGCCCAGGACGATGGATACGCCGCTTTCTGCGCTCTCACCGCCATCGAAGCGGTGCAGCAGGCAGGGGCGCCCCACGCGCGTCTCGTGGTGCTCATCGAGGCGAGCGAGGAGAGCGGGAGCCCCGATCTGCCCGCCTACATGGAGGCCTTCGCCGCCCGCATCGGCGAGCCCGACCTCGTGATCTGCCTCGACTCAGGCTGCGGCAACTACGAGCAGCTGTGGGGCACCACGTCTCTGCGCGGCGTGATCAACGGCGTCCTCACCGTGGAAGTGCTGAGCGAGGGCGTGCACTCGGGCGCGGCCAGCGGCATCGTACCCTCGAGCTTCCGCATCGCGCGCCAGCTTCTCTCGCGTATCGAGGACGAGCGCACGGGCATCCTCGTGCGCGACTTCCACGTGGAGGTGCCTCCCGCGCGCGCCGCGGAAGCGCGCGCGGTGGCCGGGGTGCTAACGGGCGAGGCGGCGGAGCGCTTCCCCGTGGTGACAGGCATGAGCTACGCGCAGGACGATCCCGTCTCGCTCCTCCTCGCCAATACCTGGGAGCCCGCGCTGGCCGTCACGGGCGCCGCCGGCCTCCCCACCCCGGAAGATGGCGGCAATGTGCTTCGCCCCTTCACGTCCCTCAAGCTCTCCCTCCGCATCCCGCCCACGCTCGACGCAGCCCGGGCGACGCTGCGGCTCAAGGAGCTGCTGGAGGCCGATCCGCCCTATGGGGCGCGCGTGCGCTACGAGAGCTCCCATCCCTCGCCGGGCTGGGACGCACCCGCCACCCAGCCGTGGCTCGTCGACGCGGTGCAGTCCGCCTCCCAACGCCATTTCGGCAAGCCGGCCATGTTCAAGGGACTGGGCGGCTCCATTCCCTTCATGGCCATGCTCGGCGAGCGATTCCCCAGGGCGCAGTTCTTCATCACGGGCACGGGCGGCCCCGGGTCGAATGCCCATGGCCCCAACGAGTTCCTGCACGTGCCGTACGCGGAGCGGCTGACCGGCTGCGTGGCCGACGTGATCGCCGCCCACTACCTGGCGCAGCCGCGCCCGCACTAGGCGGTGGCGAGACCGGCGAGAGCGCGGACGCGCGGCTTCACGGCGAGCCACGCCCGCCCCAGATAGACGCAGAGGATGATGAGGGCGACGTTCGCGG
>Ga0070712_100000823_pt1 | contig 18428 bp, 18 predicted proteins | sample LARL81metaG_FD_71396 | JGI IMG/M metagenome (GOLD analysis project Ga0070712, IMG submission 71396) | Corn, switchgrass and miscanthus rhizosphere microbial communities from Kellogg Biological Station, Michigan, USA - LAR L8-1 metaG | ecosystem: Host-associated > Plants > Roots > Rhizosphere ...
TCAGCCTTCCATCATCAAGGATATCGGCCGCGCCATCGCATATTTGCGCAATCTCGGACAGATCGCCGTGGTGCTGGTGGAACAGTACCTCGACTTCGCACGCGATCTCGGCGACTTTTTCGCCGTCATGGACCGCGGCGCGATCGTCTATTCCTGCACCCGCGAGAACATGGATGAAACGGCGCTCAAGCGCGCCATGGCGATCTGAGGCTTGGGCATGAGCGTTATGCCTGCTCCAGAGAACGAGGTGTTTGCCGCGAACCGTGCATCCGGGCGTATCGCGCTGGCGGTCAAGGCAGACCACGGCGTGACGCGCCGCTCCCGCATTCGGGAGGAAGGTCCATTGCGCGTGCGATGTCCCGGCCAGCCATCGGCCGAGCTCGAGGCGGTGATTCTCAATACGGCGGGTGGGGTGGCAGGCGGCGACCGCTTCAACATCAACATATGGGTCCCTTCCGAAGCGCGCCTCGTCGTGACCACGGCAGCGGCGGAAAAAATCTACCGTGCCCTCGATGACGACGCCGTCGTCGCAATCAACCTGAAGGTCGCAGCAGGGGCCACCCTCGCGTGGCTGCCGCAAGAGACCATCTTGTTCGATGGCGCGCGGCTGGCCCGCACAATTCGCATCGATATCGACCGGGATGCGCGCCTCATTATCGCTGAGGCCATCATTTTTGGCCGCTCGGGCATGGGGGAGACGGTCCGCCATGGCCGACTGCTCGACCGCTGGCAGGTGTATCGCGAAGGACGGATCATCCACGCCGAAGCCCTGCGATTTGAAGGCGAGATCGGCGCGAAACTGTCGGCTGCCGCGGTTACCAACGGGGGCACCGCGATCGCAACCGTCTTGATCGTACCTGCCGAGGAATCGTTTCTGATCGGCGTGCGTGCGCTTCGCTTTGTCGGCGAGGTTGCGGCCTCCGCGTGGAAGGGGGTGCTGCTGATCCGGCTGTGCGCCGCGGACGGGGCGGCGCTCCGGCACGATCTGGTCGCGGTATTGAACGCGGTGCGCAGCGGAGCACTGCCGCGGCTATGGCTCAACTGAGCGCAGAAAAGCGATGAATCTGACTCCGCGCGAAAAGGACAAGCTGCTCATTTCCATGGCCGCTATTGTGGCGCGTCGCCGGCTTGATCGCGGCGTCAAGCTCAATCATCCGGAAAGCGTGGCCTTGATCACCGATTTCATTGTCGAAGGGGCACGCGACGGCAAGACGGTCGCCGAGCTGATGGAGGCCGGAGCCCACGTGCTCACCCGCAGCCAGGTCATGGAGGGAATTGCCGAGATGATTCATGAAATCCAGGTCGAGGCGACGTTCCCGGATGGGACCAAGCTGGTGACGGTGCACGAGCCGATCCGGTGAATCCGCTACTACAAGCGCCTCCCGGTGTAATTGATGCACAACGGTGCCGCAGACTCGGTTGCTCCCTCTCCCCGCTCTTGGGCAACCGAACTCGGGTTCACCCGAGTTCGGTCATTATGATTGGCCGAAGTCGGATATATCCGACTTCGGCTGAGAGGGTGGGGATTACCCCAGCCCTCTCCCCGTTGAAGAACGGGGAGAGGGACCAGACCGAGCATGTGACGCGGCCGATCACTCACTGGAACGCGCTCTCCAGCAGGCCGTACCCACCAAACCAAGGCCATGAAATATGATTCCCGGAGAGAAGTTCATCAGGGACGGTGAGATCGAGCTCAACAGCGGACGCAAGACGGTGACCCTGACCGTCACCAACACGGGAGACCGGCCCATCCAGGTCGGCTCGCACTATCATTTCTTTGAGACCAATCCCGCTCTGAAATTCGAACGCAAGAAAGCGCGCGGCATGCGGCTTGATATCCCGGCGGGTACCGCCGTGCGGTTCGAGCCCGGGCAGACGCGCGACGTGAGTCTGGTCAGCGTCGCGGGAAAGCGGATGATTTACGGCTTTCGCCAAGCCATCATGGGCAAGCTTTGAGCGGGGAGCCAGAGATGTTCCGGGCGCAGGCAAGCCCAGCTTCTCGATCAATCCGCACGCGGACCCGCCAAATAAGCAGCGGGCAAGCCGAAGCTTGCCCGCCGAGCTCAAAGGTCCGCTGTGGAAAACAAGAAGCCTTCATGAACTTGGCCGCGTCGATTGTTCGCACAACCAGCTCGAACCGAGTGTCTCGAGGCAGCCACCTGTTACCGACGTGAACGCTACGAGCTGATGTGATCCTATCTCAGCTCGCGGATAATGCAATCACTGCGCGCTCGCAGAGCCTGTGGAAAACGGGGAATAAACAATGAGCAAGATCTCACGTAGTGTCTACGCGGACATGTTTGGTCCAACCACGGGTGATCGGGTGAGGCTCGCGGACACCGATCTCATCATCGAGGTGGAGCGGGATTACTGCAGCTACGGCGAGGAGGTGAAATTCGGCGGCGGCAAGGTGATCCGCGATGGCATGGGCCAAAGCCAGATCAGCAACAGGCAGGGCGCAGTCGATACCGTCATCACCAACGCTTTGATCCTCGACCACTGGGGCGTGGTGAAAGCGAATTTGGGGCTCAAGGGCGATCGCATTGCGGGGATCGGCAAGGCCGGCAATCCCGACATCCAGCCCGATGTCACCATCATCATCGGCCCCGGCACCGAGGTGATCGCAGGGGAGGGAAAGATCCTCACCGCCGGCGGCTTCGATACGCACATCCATTACATCTGCCCCCAGCAGGTGGAGGAGGCGCTGATGTCGGGGATCACCTCCATGCTCGGCGGCGGCACCGGGCCGGCGCACGGCACTTTCGCCACCACCTGCACGCCGGGGCCCTGGCACATCGGGCGCATGATCCAGGCTGCGGACGGATTGCCGGTGAATCTCGGCTTCGCGGGCAAGGGCAATGCGTCGCGCCCGGCGGCGCTCGAGGAGATGATCAATGCCGGCGCCTGTTCGCTCAAGCTGCACGAGGATTGGGGGACAACCCCGGCAGCGATCGATTGCTGTCTCTCGGTCGCCGACGACTACGACGTGCAGGTGATGATCCACTCCGACACCCTCAATGAATCCGGCTTCGTCGAGGACACCATCGCCGCGTTCAAGGGCCGCACGATTCATGCCTTCCACACCGAAGGCGCGGGCGGCGGCCATGCGCCCGATATCATCAAGGTAGCGGGCCTGAACAATGTGCTGCCGTCCTCGACCAATCCGACGCGGCCGTTCACCAGGAACACCATCGACGAGCATCTCGACATGCTGATGGTGTGCCATCATCTCGACCCGTCGATTGCCGAGGACCTGGCCTTTGCCGAAAGCCGCATCAGGAAGGAGACCATCGCCGCGGAAGACATTTTGCATGATATCGGCGCACTCTCGATGATGTCGTCGGACAGCCAGGCCATGGGCCGGCTGGGCGAGGTGATCATCCGCACCTGGCAAACCGCGGATAAGATGAAGAAGCAGCGCGGGCGCCTCGCGCAGGAGAAAGGGGACAACGACAATGTGCGCGCCAAGCGCTACATCGCCAAATACACCATCAATCCGGCGATCGCGCACGGCGTATCGAAGCACATCGGCTCGGTGGAAAAAGGCAAGCTTGCCGATCTCGTACTCTGGTCGCCGGCTTTCTTCGGGGTGAAGCCCGACTGCATCATCAAGGGGGGCAGCATCATCGCGGCGCAGATGGGCGATCCCAATGCATCCATCCCCACCCCCCAGCCCGTGCATTACCGCCCCATGTTTGCGGCCTTCGGAAAGGCGCTGACGGCTTCTTCGGTCGTGTTTACGTCCAAGGCCGCGCTGCGGGGCGGGCTGCGGGCAAAGCTCGGCATCGAGAAGAAGCTCGTTGCTGTGGAGAATACCCGCGGCGGAATTTCGAAGAAAAGCATGGTGCACAACAGCGCGACGCCACATATAGAAGTGGATGCGGAAACCTACGAAGTGCGGGCTGACGGCGAGCTCTTGACCTGCGCCCCCGCCGAGGTGCTGCCGATGGCCCAGCGATACTTTTTGTTCTAGAATAGTGCAATGTCCGATACACAAACCAAAACGCGCCGCAACGACCTCTACGAAACGGACTTCTACGTTTGGACGCAGGAGCAGGCTCAGCTCCTGCGGGAGCGCCGCTTCAATGATCTCGATTTGGACAATCTGGTCGATGAGGTGCAGAGCGTGGGGTCGTCTGAAAAGCGGGAAATCCGCAACCGCCTCGTCGTTCTCCTTGGACATTTGTTGAAATGGAAATTTCAACCTGGAGGGCGAGGCTCGAGCTGGATCCAAACGATCTTCGAGCAACGCCAGCAGATTACGGACATCATCACCGGCAGCCCAAGCTTGGGGAAATATCAACGAGACCAGATCAAGGCGGTGTACCGAGCAGCTCGCTTGCTCGCAGCAAAAGAGACAGCGATGGCTCTCGGCATATTCCCCTCGGAATGCCCCTTTGATGCGAACGAGGCACTGGACTTCGAGTTCTTTCCCGAGGATCCTCAGTTTGAATAAACAGGCAAGCGCAAAGCTTTTGATGAGGCCGCTTACCGACGTGCTAGTCGTTTCTTCCCGAGGATCGCGAGTTTGAATAAGCCGTTACGGCGCGCGTCATCGGTTTCCCGCGCGGATGAGCTTGATCGATCGCACATCATCGACCGGGTGGTGCTCGATGCCGACGAGCGCCATCGTCGCCGCGTGGTGCTGACCGGCGAGCGCGGCACACAGATCCTGCTCGACCTGCCGCACGCGACCGTGCTGCACGACGGGGACGGCCTCGTGCTCGACGAGGGCTCCATCATCCTGGTTGCCGGGAAGCCAGAGGCGCTGGTCGAGATCACGGCGGCTGGTGTGCAGGAGCTTGCGCGGCTCGCTTGGCATATCGGAAACCGCCACACCGATGTTCAGGTCGTGGGCGAGCGGCTGCGCATCCGGCGGGATCGCGTGCTGGAAGAGATGCTGCGCGGCCTTGGTGCGCATCTCACCGCAATCGAGGCGCCGTTCGACCCCGAGCCCGGCGCCTACGGGCAGGACCATGGGCACGGTCCGCATCGTCATGACGGGTGAGCGGCCGCAACGGCGCGACTGCGCGATCACGGCAGAAGCGCTCACGCCCGCTGCGCTCTATCGGCTGATGACGTGGTTCTCGCCCGCGTATCCCATCGGCGCGTTCTCCTATTCGAGCGGCATCGAATGGGGGGTCGAAGCCGGGGACGTCAGCAATGCAACGACGCTACGCTCCTGGCTCACGGTGATGCTCGCCGAAGGCGGTGGATACTGCGATGCCGTGTTCTTCGCCCATGCTTACCGCGCAGCAGCTGAGATGGATGAGGGCTCGCTGCGCGCCGCAAGCGAGCTCGCCATCGCCTTGGCACCATCGGCTGAGCGCCATCTCGAGACCACGGCGCAGGGCCGCGCGTTTCTCGATATCACCCGCGCCGCCTGGCCGTGCGCCGCACTCGATCGTCTCGACTCGGTTGCCAATGGGATTGTTGCGCTTCCCGTCGCGGTCGCCGCCGCCTGCGCAGGTCACGGCATTGCGCTCGCACCGGCGGTTGGGTGCTATCTGCACGCGCTCGCGGCAAATCTGGTTTCGGCGGGAGTACGCCTCATCCCGCTCGGCCAGTCCGATGGCCAGCGCGTGCTCGCTGCGCTGGAGCCTGTGGTGACGGCCACCGCCGCGCGCGCGCTGACCACGCTGCTTGACGAGGTCGCAAGCACCGCCATCCGCGCGGACCTTGCCAGCATGCATCACGAGACCCAGTACACCCGGCTGTTTCGATCATGACCCATCCGCATGGTCCTCTCCGCGTCGGCATCGGCGGCCCGGTCGGATCGGGCAAGACCGCGCTCATGGATCTGTTGTGCAAGCAACTGCGCGAGCGTTACGACATCGCGGCGATCACCAACGACATCTACACGAAATGGGATGCCGAATATCTGGTGCGCTCGGGTGCGCTGGCGCCGGAACGCATCGCAGGAGTGGAAACGGGCGGCTGCCCCCATACCGCTATTCGCGAGGACGCATCCATCAACCTCGCCGCCGTGGCGCAGATGCAGAAGAAGTTTCCGACGCTTGATCTCGTGCTGATCGAGTCCGGCGGCGACAATCTCGCCGCGACTTTTTCGCCGGAGCTCGCGGATCTCACGATCTACGTCATCGATGTCGCGGCCGGCGACAAGATTCCGTCCAAGGGCGGCCCCGGCATCACACGTTCCGACCTTCTGGTCATCAACAAGGTCGATCTCGCCCCGCATGTCGGCGCCTCCCTCGAGGTGATGGAGCGGGACGCCAGGCGCATGCGTGGAACCAAGCCTTTCGTGTTCACCAATCTGCGCATTGGCAATGGAGTCCCCACCATCGCGCGTTTCATCGAGGAGAAAGGCGGTTTGGGGACGGATTGACGGCTTTGCAGGTTCATCCTCACCAGGGGTCAAGGCTACAGCAACATAACTGCGCACCGCAATCCGCGTCACATGCGATCGAATGGTCGCTTTTCGCTTCTGAGTTCGACGTCGGCCGATATCTATCCCAACTACCTTTGGTTTTGCAGGCTTGCTTTTGGTACCCACAGCATAGGTACACCGATCCCGAGAAATGGTCGCATCTGCAGAAGGTCCATTGTGATTGTTTTTGGTGCACCGTCCCATGTGATGAAGACGACCGCAAACTTCTCCTGGAAGCGGTACAACGCGTTGCAGGGAGCCTGCTCTCCTGAACAACGATCGATGATCTGGACGCCGATTTCCGCGTCAACGACGTCACAGTCCTTATCTTGGAAAAGAAAATGCGGATCACCGCCCACGATGGCCGAGACCATCAAGGAGCCGTCGGCCCTGCATACGCGCGATCCTTTTTTCAGGAATATCGGCTTGCTCAAGTCGGGAACGTTCGCCAATTTCCATTTTGGGTATAATTTGTCCGTGAGTTTTTCAGCGGGACTAGGAGATGTTGGCCCTGGCGCAGGATTGGAAGGCGATTGAGGCCGTGCGGGAAGGATCGAAAGCGCAAGTGATGCGCCGATGAACAGCACGAGAAGAATCGATGCTGTCGTGCGCATGAGATGCTTCCCTGGTCTCCGCTCACATCGAGTATGTGGAGCGAGCTTTCGCCACGCCATAGCTATCCTCGTGCTGCCTGCCCATCAACCCGGCACGCGTGGTGCTCAAGCCCCATACCTGGACACGTTATCGTTGGGGAAATGAACCAGCGGTTCGGATTTAGCGCCACTCCAATGACAGACTCAGTGAGGAAGCCGCGATCACCGGTGTCGAATGGCTCCGGTGGAATTGTCGCCATGCTTCCACTGTTGGCTCTTTTGGCCGGCGCGGTTGCGCTCGGTTCCTCGCCGATCCTGGTGCGGCTCAGCGAGCTGGAGCCGACGGCGACAGCATTCTACCGGGTCGCTTTGGCCGCGCCTGCTTTCCTGCTGTTCAGTTGGGCCAACCTGAAGCCGGTTTCGCCGGATTCCGGCGCGGTATCGAACGAGCTATTTTGGCTCATTGCAGCCGGAGCCTTCTTTGCGCTGGACCTTCTCTGCCTGCACTGGTCGCTGCGCTACACCAGCGTAGTCAATGCCACGCTCTTCTTGAACTTTGCGCCGATTTTTGTGTCGCTGGGGGCCTGGATCGCCTTTCGTGAACCGCCTAGGCCGAGAACGGTGCTGAGCTACATCATCGCCATCGGCGGCGTAGCCCTGTTGGTTGGCAGCGTTTCGAGCTTCGCGCGTGGGAAGCTTTTTGGTGATGGCTTAGGCTTGGCTGCCGGCGCGGCCTACGGGGCTTATCTGCTGGTGGTCGGCCGCTACCGCCACAGGACGCCGACGAGCGTGGTGATGGGGATCACCACCCTTTCCTGCGCGTGCGTTCTTCTGCCGGCAACGCTGGCAATGGGCGAAAGTCTCGTCCCCGGAACGTGGACGGGTTGGGCCACGCTCATGGCGCTCGCCCTGATAACGCATGCCGGCGGCCAAGGCTTGCTCGTATTCGCGATGAGATATTTTCCCGCCTTTACATCGTCGGTGACGCTGCTGCTGCAGCCGGTCGTAGCGGCCTGCGGAGCCTGGATCATATTCAGCGAAACGCTTGGCCGGTGGCAGATCCTGGGCGCCGGCATCGTGCTGCTTGGAATCCTTCTCTGTCACGGTGCCACCACTCGCGGCGGTACCGGCCCCGCCGAACGGAAGAATCTCCGCCTACGCAACTGACGGCGTTTGTGCATGGGTCGCGTGCCTCCCTGCAATCCGTCTCAAGCATTGATGCCGCGGTCGGCGAGCAGGCGTTCGCTGGTGGCGACGAGGACGCAGGTGGCGAGCGCGTCAACCGCAGCACGGACCTCGTCCGCCGGCGGGAAGGATGGGGCGACACGGATGTTGCGGTCGCGCGGATCACGGCCGTATGGAAAGGTGCGGCCCGCCGCCACCACCTCGATGCCGGCCGCCCTGGCCAGCGCCACGACGCGTTGGGCGCAGCCGTCGAGCACGTCCAGGCTGACGAAATAGCCGCCGCGCGGGTTGGTCCACGCCGCGACTCCTCTGCCGCCGAGTCGGGCCTCGAACATTTCCCGCACGGCGGCGAATTTGGGCGCAAGCAGGCGGCGTTGCTGGTCCATGTGCGCGCCGATCCCGGCCTGATCGCGGAGCACCCGGACATGCCGCAGCTGGTTGAGCTTGTCGGGCCCGATCGTGCGCGTCGATTGACGCGAGACGAACCAGCGCATGTTGGCAGGCGACGTCGCGAACAGGCCGAGGCCGGCCTGCGCGAAAGTGATCTTCGAGGTTGAGCCGAACACGAGCGCCCGGTCGGGGCTGCCGGCGGCGGCGCAGGCGTCGAGCACGTTGTCGAGCCGGTCGGGCGTACCGTTCAGGTGATGAACCGCATAGGCGTTGTCCCAGAACAGCCGGAAATCGTCGGTAGCGCGCATCCGCGCAAGCCGCGCGACCGTCTCGGACGAATAGGTTTCGCCGGTGGGATTGCTGTATTTCGGGACGCACCACATGCCCTTGACGACCGGGTCGCCGGCGAGCCGCTCGATCTCGTCCATGTCCGGGCCGGCCCCGGTCAGCGCTACCGGGATCATCTCGACCCCGTATTGCTCGCAGATCTGGAAATGGCGGTCGTAGCCGGGCGAGGGACACAGAAAGCGCGTTGGCTGACGCTGATCGCGCCACGGCACGGCGCCGTCGCGCGTCCCGGTCAGGAGGGCATAGACGAACGCGTCATGCATCAGCGCCAAGCTCGAATTGTTCGCAACCAGCACCTGTTCAGGCGACGCGCCAAGCATCGGCGCAAACAGCCGGCGAGCTTCGATCAGTCCCTGCGGGCTGCCGTAATAGTTGCGGCAATCGGTGCCGTCTTCGGCCCAGCATTCCTTCGGTGTGCCGACCGCCGTCAGCAATCGGTTGGCAAGCTCGACTTGCTCGGTCGCTGGCTTGCCGCGTGCCAGATTGAAGGGCGTCGCGCGCGACTTGATCGCTTCGTAGACGGTCTGCTCGCGATCCCGGAATTCGCGCAACTCTTCGGTGGACAAGCGCACCAGCTCGCGGGACTCGACGGTTGCCGCACTATGGGACAGGCTCATGGCAACATCCTATGCGCGTCACGCCTGAACGGGTGCCGCAGCAGTATCCGGGAGCTGGTCATTTCATTCGATCACTTCGTCGGCGCGGGCAGAGAGCATGGACGAGACAAGAATACTCGAATTGGCGGGGATCAGTCAGCAGGGAGGTGAGCTTACTGCGGCCGCAACAGGCTGGGCGCGGGCCAATCGACGGTCTGCTTGCCGTGCTTGAAGACCGCAAGCAGCTGCGCGATTTCCGCAATCGCCTGCTCCGGGCTTTGCGCATCGATGATGACGATGTCCGCCGGAAGGCCGGGAGCGAAACCGTAGTCCGGGAGATTGAGCAAGCGCGCAGACCGCGCGGTCAGCATCTCGAAACACTGCCGCAGGTCATTTGGCCGGTCGATCTGAAGGACGTTGGCATAGAGGTTCGCCATGCGGATGAGCGAGCAGTCTCCATAGGGAGTCGCGGGATTGAGAATATTGTTGGACGACAACGAGCAAGTTACCCCGTGCTCGCACATTAGATTGGCATCCGCCACGCCGCGCACGACGGCATGATCGCGGTTACGACCCATCAGGAACAGGTCGGTGGTCGGAAGGACGGTGACGGCAACGCCGGTGTCGGCAAGGCTGCGTGCCAGAGCCGCGACTTCCCCGGGCGGCAGCAGCGACAATTTGGCCATGTGCCCCACCACGACCCGTCCGCCGCGCCTGAATTTCTCCGTAAGCTCGCGAACGAGGTAAATGTTCATCCCCTCCGCCGTCGGGCCGACATCGAGATGAATATCGATGTCCACGTCGAATTCCCGTGCAAGCTCGAAAATGCGTCTGATCTGGCCGGCCTCATCCGTGTCGTAGCGCGGGGCGCCCCCGAGCACGCGTGCGCCCCGTTTCAACCCTTCAATCAGAAGCTCTTCCGTTCCGGGATAATTGATCAGCCCTTCCTGCGGGAAGACGCAGATCTCGATGTCGATCGCCCATTTGTAGTCGGCGATCAGCGACTGCACGCCCTCGAAGCCGCGCATGCCGATGCCAGGATCGACTTCCACCTGGGTGCGCATGCGGGTAGTGCCGTGCTTGATGCATGCCTGCAGCGTCCGCTCGGCGCGCGCGCGTACGTCCTCGACCGTCATGCTCGGCTTCACCGGCTTGACGCTCGTCACTGGACTCAATCGGCTGCGCTCCTGCGGCGCGCACCGATCGATGATGCGGGATTTGTCGAGATGAATATGGGTTTCGATCAGCCCGGGACAGGCGAGGCGCCCCTTCGCGTCATAAACCGGCGCCTCGGCGGCAAGCCCGCGCTCGATCGCGATGATCCGCCCTCCCTCGATACCGATATCGACGAGCTCGCTTGCGGGTCGGTCGGAAAGACGCGCGTTGCGGACGATCAGGTCCACGCGCCCTCACTCCGCTTTGATGTTGGCAGCCTTGATCAGAGGCCACCATTTCTCGATCTCGGCCTTCTGGTGAACGGCGAGCGCTTCCGCGCTCTGCTGGTCGCGCGGCGGGATCTCCTGGCCGAGGTCGGTCAGGCGCTGGCGCACCGTCGGATCGGCCAGCGCATCCATGGCCGCCGTGGTGAGCTTGCGAACGGCTTCCTGCGGCGTGCCCGTGGGCACCCAGAGGCCGTACCAGGTCGAGACATAAACGCCCGGAGCGCCGGCTTCGTCGACGGTCGGAATGTCGGGTGCCGCGGCCAATCGGTTGCTTGAGGTCACGGCATAAGCTTTGACCGAGCCGTTGCGCACGTGGGGCAGAGCAGTGATGGCCTGATCGAAGGTGAGATCGATGTGTCCCGCGACGAGATCGCGCATGATCTCGGAGGACCCCGCACGATAAGGCGCGAATGCAAAGCGGGTGCCGGTGACCTTCTGAAAATAGATTCCGCTGATGTGTTGTCCGGATCCAGGTCCCGCCGTGCCTTGGGTGGCTTTGTCCGGGTTTGCCTTAAGCCAGGCGATCAGCTCTTTCAGGTCGGTTGCCGGCAAGTCCCTGCGCGCGACAACGACGTAGGGATTGCTCGGCAGTCGTGCGACCGGCTCGAAATCCTTCAGCACGTCGTAAGGGAGCGTATAGATCGCTCCGTTGACGATGTGCGAGGGCCAATTCCCGATGCTCACGGTGTAACCGTCGGGGGCTGCGCGCGCGGCGCGAGCCACTCCGAGCGTGCCCGAAGCCCCGGTCACGTTCTCGATGACGACGGGCTGACCGAGCGAAGCGCGCATCGCCTCGCTCAGATTGCGCGCCAGAGTGTCGACCGGGCCGCCGGCGCCAAACGGCACAATGAAGGTGATCGGCCGCGACGGGTATGACTGGGCCCGCGCCAAGCCGGGGGACAGCAAGGCGACACATATCGTGACGAGGGATGCTTTTCTCATATCAGCTTCTTCCCTTGTCTGCTGCGAGCACCGCGTTGAGAAGCGTGAGTCTCTGCTCCTGCAGGTTCCGCAGCATGTTCCGGGATATGGCCGGAAACTCCGGGCCCATCAGGATGTGCAGGCCCAGCGGCGGCAGCGATCCACTATCGAGTGCTTCGGCGCGAGACACCGCTTGCTCCAGCGCTTCCTGCGTTGCTTCATGCCAGGCAAGGACCCGCAGCCCCGTACCCTCCATCGTGGCACGTGTCGCCTCCGGCGTGAGCAAAAAGCTCATGCCTTTGTTGCTGGCCCACGGCGTCGGATAGAACGGCTCCCCGCCTGGACCGGCGGCGATGTCCTGAATCGCCACGCGGCCGCCGGCCTTGAGCACGCGCCGCATCTCGCCGTAGAGGCGCGCGCGATCCGCAATGTTCATTGTCGCATTTTGCGACCACACGAGATCGAAGCTCGCATCGGGAAACGGCAACTGCAGCGCATCCCCCTGCCTGTAGCTGACTTTGTGGCTGAGCCTCGTGCGTTCGGTAAGCATGCGCGCGAGCTCGATGAACTCAGGAGTAAGATCAAGGCCGATGACCTCGCAGCCGAATGCGCTCGCGAGGTAGCGCGATGGCCCACCGATGCCGCAGCCGACATCGAGGACTTTGTCGGAGCCGCTCACTGCCGCAAGCCGGGCCAGGCGGATCGTTGCGTTGCGCTGCCCATTGTGGAATTCGTCGATCGGAGCAAGATCGTCCGGTGTCAAATGCTCGAGGTCTTTTCCTGCTGCCTTCAGGGCCGCCAGAATGGCATCGCCGAGAGCACGGCGCGCGTAGTGTTCGGAAACTGCTTGCGGCGAGCGCAACATAGCAAGGCTCCCCCGTTGCTCGAGCGCACACTATAATCGTAGAGGTACCTATGATGACCAGGGGCTTCCGCATCATTACTGCCGCCCTCATCACGGTCTTCGCCTTGTTAAGCCCGCCCGCGGTGAACGCCCAGGACTATCCGACGCGACCCGTCACGATCATCGTACCTACGGGGCCCGGCGGCGGAACGGACATCATTGCGCGCCTCATAGGAGCACAGCTCGCGCAACAGCTCGGGCAGGCATTCGTCATCGACAACCGTCCTGGCGCGGGGCTGCTCGTGGGCACAACTGCTGCGGCAAAGGCAGAGCCCGACGGGTACACGCTTCTCCTCGGACTGAACGGCAGCATGGCTGTCAATCCGAGCCTGTTCTCCAAGCTGCCTTATGACCCGATCCGCGATTTCACGCCGGTGGCAATGCTTGCGGATTATCCGTTTGTGGTCGTGGTGAACAAGGAGCCCCCGGTAAGATCGATCGCAGAGCTGATTGAGCTCGCCAAGTCAAAGCCGGGCGAGCTGAACTACGGCTCGGCCGGCAGCGGAACCGGCCAGCACCTCTCGACCGAGCTGTTCAAGATGATGACCGGCACCAATCTGGCGCACGTGCCCTACAGGAGCGCGCAGGCGGTCTATTCCGATGTGATCTCAGGTCGCGTACCGGTATTCTTTGACAACATTTCGGGCGCGCTGGCGCTGGTGCAGAGCGATAAGGTGCGCGCCATCGGGGTCACGACGCAAGCCAGGTCGCCGGTTCTGCCCGACGTGCCGACGGTTGCCGAAACGGTGCCGGGCTTCGAGTATCACACCTGGTTCGGGCTTTGGGCACCCACGAAGACGCCGCGCCCCGTTGTGGAGAAGCTCAACACCGAGGTCGGGAGGGCGCTCAGCAGTCCCGCAGTCACAGCTTCTATCAGAGCAGCGGCAGGCGAGCCCGCCACTATGCCTTTGGCAGATATGGAGCCGTTCGTCGCCGCTGAGATTGCGAAATGGGCCGACGTGATCAAACGCGCCGGGGTGAAGGTGGATTAGCCGCGGCTAGCGCCTCCAATGCCGGCGATGATGTCTTCCGCGCCGCAGACCCCACGAGCTCGCAATCGACGGCCCGGCCGTGTAGCCGACCACTGCTCCGGCTACCGCTCCCACAGGCCCGAGGACGACGGCGCCCGACACTGCGCCCAGCGCCGCCTCTCCGACACGCTCCTGCGCGTGCGCATGCGGCGGAAGGAGTGCCAGTCCCAATACCGCCGCGGCAATTAACTTTTTCATTTTGCCCCTCTACTCCAACAAGACGCAATGAGATGAAACGCCGGGAATACGGCAGTACTGAGATATCCGATACGTGGCGCGGAGGAGCTCGGCGGCGTTACGTTTCGCTAACTATTCCGGCCTGGGATTATCGCCGCCAGAGGGTCGCGAGCCAGGGCTGTCGCTCCCGCGGCAGCCCTGGCGGACGATAGTAGTGGGCAAGCTCGACAAAGCCTGCGCCCGACACGTAGCGGCGCCAAGTCTCGAGATCATGATAGGCACTGTAACGGTCGTCGCTCCACCCTTCCTCGTTGTGACCGCGCGGATTCGAGCAAAACAGCACTCCGCTCGGCTTGAGGGTTGCGCGCAGCTCGAGCAGCACGCGCGGCAGCTCCTGGCCGGGCACATGAAACAGCGCGGCGTTGGCAAAGATCCCGTCGAAATAGTCCGCGGGCAGATCGAGCTTGAGAAAGTCCTGCTGCCAGACTTCGCAGCCGCTATAGGCGCGTGCCATCGCAGCGAAATGCGCGGCACCTTCCAGACCTATCGCGACGTGACCGAGATCGGAGAACACTTTGAGATCGCGGCCCGGCCCGCAGCCAAAATCCAGGATGGTGAAGGGCGGCTCATTCTCAATGTGTTCCAGCAGCGCCGCGATGTTCTGGCTGACGTCGTGATCGCGCGTTCCCTGCCAGAACTGTTCCGCATGCCGGTTGTAGTGCTCCAGCGTGAGCCGCGCGATCCTCTCCAGCTCCTGTGAGTTGAGCTTCATCTACGGGCGCGGCTCATCGTCGGGTGGGCAAAATCGTTCGACCTGTCCTGTCCCCGTGGGCATCGCAGACAAGTTTACGCTCTGCGCAAGCTTGACAGCCGTGCGCGCACGATCCCCGATCAAGCCGGGGACAGGCTTTGCCCATGCGGAACGGCGGAGATAGCGCGTCTTTGCCCCACCCTACCCGATTCACAGCCTCACGCAGAGCGAAGGCGCTCCGTCGCGGCCACATCCAGGTTCCCATGCGCATCGATCACCACGCCGTAGTCGCGGCGCGCTTCCTCCGCGGTGATCATGCCGTCGCGCACATCATCGAGAACGCGGTGAGGATCGCGCGCGCGGGGATCGCCGAAGCCGCCGCCCCCCGGCAGCTCCAGGCGGATGGCGTCGCGGGGCGGAACGGTCTGCCGCCCTTTGGGTCGAATGGGACGGCCGGAGCGCAAGCTCACCGCGCCCGGAGCACCCTTGCCGCCGCCGTTGCGCCCGCGCGCGGGGTTGCGCACCCGCTCGAAATTGCACAGGAGGGCGAGCGGAGCAGCGCCAGCGCCGCCGAGCTCGATCACCTGACCGAGGCCGCCGCGAAACCGGCCCGAGCCGCCCGAGCCCTCGCGGAACTCGCGTCGGTAGAACACTACAGGCGCCACGCTCTCCGTTGCTTCCACCGGTATGGTGCGCACGCCCGATGGAAAGGAGGTGGCGCTGAGCCCATCCTTGCCTGGCCGTGCGCCTGCGCCGCCGCAGTGAAAGATCACCGTGCTGAACTCGGCCAGCGCGTTCGCATCCGTGCCCTCTTCCACCTCGTCGACCAGCGAGCCGCCGCCGAAGATCTGCGGATTCCACAGCGACGACGCGCCTTCCGCCGGCACCCCGCCGCTGATGGCTTGATGCAGACAGCCGAACACCACGTCGGGGAGCATCTGGCCGACCGTGTGGCGCGCGGCCACGGGCCACGGCCGCTTCACGTTGAGCACACAACCCTCCGGGGCGCTCACCGTGATCGGAGCAAGCGAGCCGGCGTTGTTGGGCACTTCGGGCGCCACCAGGCATTTCACGCCAAATGCAGTGTAGGCCAGGCAATAATTGTAGACGACGTTGATGCCGTGGGACGATGCGGGCGAGGTGCCGGCAAAATCGACATGGATGCCGTCATCGGAGATAGTGAGCGCCGCATTCAGCACGAGCGGCTTGTCGTACCCGTCCATGGTCATGCTGTTCGCATATGTGCCCTGCGGCAGGGCGCGGATGCGTCCGAGCGTCGCCTCGCGCGATGCTTCAAGGATGGTGTCTCCGAGCCGGTCGAGATTGGCGATCTCGAACTCGTCCATCATCTCAATCAGCCGCCGGCTGCCCTCGTCGTTGCACGCCGCACAGGCGTAGATGTCGCCCTCGACCTGCAGCGGCTCGCGCACGTTGGCACGCACGAGCCGCAGCAGATCCTCGTTCATGCGTCCCTCGCGGGCGAGTGGCATGATCGGAATTGACAGTCCTTCCTCAAACACCTGGCGGCCGTCCGGCCCCATCCCGAGGCCGCCGATGTCCACGACGTGAATCGTGTTGGCGAACAGCCCGACAGGCTCGCCGCGGTAAAAGGTCGGCGTGACGACGGTGATGTCGTGGAGATGCCCCGACGTGAGCCAAGGGTCATTGGTGATGTAATGGTCGCCCGGCTTCATCCCGGCCAGCGGATAGACATTGAGGAAGTGCTTCACCGCGTTGGCCATCGAGTTCACGTGTCCCGGGGTGCCGGTGACGGCTTGCGCCAGCATGCGGCCATCGCGGTCGAACACGCCGGCGGAAAGATCGCCGGCCTCGCGCACCGAGGTGCTGAACGCCGTGCGAAGCATGGTCTGCGCCTGTTCTTCCACAACGGCGATCAGACGGCTCCACATGACTTGGCTGTGAATCTGAGCAAGTGCAGCGTTGGGGCGTGCGATCATGGTTTCAAGCCTCGCGACGAGTGAGCTCAATGTAGCCAAAGCGGTCGATTCGTGCATCGAACAGCGCCCCGATGACGGTCGAGGTTTCGTCCTCGCCGATGACGGCCGGCCCTCGGATCCGCGCTCCGGGCGCAAGATCGGCTCGCCAATAGACCGGAACCTGCCGGACGTCCCCGCTGTCCGGGTCGACAATCCGCCGCTGCGACCGCGGCCTTGCTTCCCTGGGCGTTTCCTCGCTCGCTGCGGCGAGGCGGCCCTGTGCGGGCGCGCTCACTGAAACGACCCAGCTCAGGATCTCGATCTCGACGCCCGGGATCGCGCGGCTGTACAGGCGCTGGTAGGCCCCCTCGAACAACTCGCGAATCGAGGTGCGATCGGCAGCGGTGAAATTGCGCACCGGGAGCGCAACTGCGATCTCATGGCCCTGTCCGCGATAGCGCATCAGCGCCGAGCGTTGCTCCATGAGCTCGGCATCGGGCGCCCCGCGCCGGACGATCGCTTCCGCTTCGGCGCGCATCTCGGCAAGCAATCGGTTCGCCAATGCGGGATCGAAGCTGCCGAGGCGGATGAGCCGGCCGCGCACGATCTCGTATGCGACAGGCGCGCGCAACAGACCAACCGCCGAGCCCACGCCCGCATCGGCGGGGATGAGCACGCGGCTCATGCCGAGCTTCTCGGCAACGCGTGCGGCATGCAGCGGCGCGGCGCCGCCGAACGCGATCAGGGTACGCGGGCGCAGGTCCTTCCCGCTCTCGATGGCATGTACGCGAGCGGCGTTTGCCATGTTCTCGTCCACCATCTCGCTGATGCCGAGCGCGCCATGCTCGGTTGAAAGCTTCAGCGCGGTTCCGATGTGCTCCGAGATGGCGTGCGTGGCGCTCGCAAGATCGAGAGTCATGGTACCGCCCGAGAACGTGGTCCGGTCGATGCGGCCGAGAATGAGATCGGCGTCCGTGACGGTGGGCTCGGTGCCGCCGCCGGCATAACAGGCAGGGCCGGGCTCCGAGCCGGCGCTGTCCGGGCCTACCGTGATGCGCCCGAGCGCATCGATGCGGGCAATCGAGCCGCCGCCGGCGCCGATCTCGACCATTTCGATTGCCGGAATGCGCAGCGGCAGCCCGCTCCCCTTGAGGAAACGATAGATGCGCGCGACCTCGAACCCGCGCGAGCTCTGCGGCCTCGCCTTGTCGATGAGACAGATCTTGGCGGTGGTGCCACCCATATCGAAGGACAGCACCTGATCGAGCCCGTGCTGGCGGGCAATGCTGGCGGCGAAAATGGCGCCGGCAGCCGGACCCGATTCGACCAGCCGGACCGGAAAGCGGATGGCGGTCTCTATACTGGTGATCCCGCCCCCTGAGGTCATCAGCAGCAAGGGACAGCGGAAGCCGGCGCGCGCCAGCTCGCTTTCCAGTTGCGCGAGGTAGCGTCCGAGCAGGGGCTGGATGTAGGCATTGGCGCAGGCGGTGGAGAAGAGCTCGTATTCGCGCATCTCCGGGGCAACTTCGCAGGACAAAGTCAGCGGGACGTGCGGCAGTGCCCGCGCGATCGCGTCCCCGACCGCACGTTCGTGCTCCGGATTGGTGAAGCTGTGCAGGAACCCGACCGCCACCGCCTCCACCTGCTGTTTGGCAAGAGCATCAATCGCGCGACGCACGCTGGCAGCGTCCAAAGCTACCAACACCTCGCCTTGCGCATCGATGCGCTCGCGGATGGGCAGGCGACGCCGGCGCGGCACCAGCGG
>Ga0070712_100000824_pt1 | contig 18421 bp, 13 predicted proteins | sample LARL81metaG_FD_71396 | JGI IMG/M metagenome (GOLD analysis project Ga0070712, IMG submission 71396) | Corn, switchgrass and miscanthus rhizosphere microbial communities from Kellogg Biological Station, Michigan, USA - LAR L8-1 metaG | ecosystem: Host-associated > Plants > Roots > Rhizosphere ...
GTCCGTCGAGCTTTCGCTCAACCAAAACCATTTGGTGCTGACCGTGGAGCAAGTATCAGGCAGCGTCTGGATGCTGGAAAATGTGGACCGGTAGGGACAAGGCGATCGATCATCTTATCCTTGGTGCGATAACTTAAAACCGAAAAACTGGAACCCGTGTTGTCGGCAGTCCAAAACCTGGAAGTCTCGTAGTTGGTGATAAAGGTGGGATTATGATGATCGAGCTGCAGGCAACCAGCCTCGTCCTGAAGAGATGGAGGGAAAATCCCGCCAGAACTAAAAGACAAATCGGCATCTGGCGGCACTGGAAGGCGGCAGCAGAAAACAACGGTCACCCGCTTTCCGGGGTTGAAGTGAATCGAATGAAGACGTTCCTCAGGCGAAATGCGCCTACCAGCTACTTCAAAATCTTTGCCGACGAGAAGACTGATCGGTGATGGACTCTGCGCCGGAATATCGCACCGAGTGCGAAAGAAACTCGCGCCAGCAGCGTAAACAAATAAAAAGTCTGACCGGCAACCACGGTCCCAACGACTAGCGCGATCGTAATGGTTATCCCGAAATTCACCGCCTCACTGTACCGGGTGTGAATCACTGGACTGCTCAGGAAGGGAACGGATGCGTCCGAGATCTCGACAATTTTCACTTTGTGGTCGTTCATCTCCAGCTCGCGGTCAAGTTCGAGCGGTTCGTCCCGAAAAAGCAGGATGTACCCGGCGTTATCGATAACGATCGAGTCCGGCTCTCGTAAGCGCTCCCAGGAGCCAAGCAACATCTTCCGCGGAGCGCCGGTCAGCGTCGCGTCGTCGAGGCAGAATGCAACAGGCTCAGTGAACGGCAGGTGCAGCGGCTCAAGCGCCGCTATCAGCCCGATTCGGTGGACTGGGTACAGCACGGCAATCGTGGACGCTCCGTGCATCCCGTGAACGCAGGAGAAAGAGGGGAAGCGAAATGCGTAACCGAAAACAGCAAGGGCAGATCATTCAAATGTGGATCGCTGGTACGTGCGCTACTGGGAACGGCGCAACATCGGCGGGACCGTGCAACGAAATGAGGTTACGCATCAACTTGGCCCGGTTGTGACACGCGGGAAACGCCCGCCCGCCGACATCGAAACCGAAGCTAGTCGGCACATGGCCACCGCGAATAGCAGAATTGTCTCCGCAGAACGAATCGTCACCGTCGGCGATTTCGTGGAGCGAGTCTACTTACCGTGGATTGACGAACACAAGCGGCCCTCCACAGCGAAGGGTTATCGCGATATCTGGGAGGATCACCTCCAGCCTCTTTGCCAGCGAGTCTGGCTTAAAGACACGCGGACTTACCACGTCCAAGGCTGGCTGAACCAGATCGGGGCGGGCAAGCTGAGCCGCAACACTCTGAAACACGTCAAAAGCGTGATTAGCGGCATTTTCACTCTCGCAAAACAGCAGGACTATTTCCAATCGGAACACCCTGCACGCGATACAGCGGTTAATCCAAGGGCGGTGGAACCGGAGGAAACGCATGCCTATACTCTAGAGGAGATCCACAGCATCCTTGCCTTGCTCCCTGAACCCTCAGCCACAGCTTTCGCAGTGGCAGCATTCATGGGCCTAAGGCACGGCGAAATCCAGGGCCTACTTTGGGAAAACTACCGGAACGGTGAGCTCTACGTTTCCCGCTCAATTTGGAATGGTCGTGTCTCGGACCCCAAGACACGGAAAGGCCGGGCCCCTGTTCCTGTGATTCGCCAGTTAGCGGAGAGACTGGAAATGCATCGACTACGCTCAGCCAAACCTGGTGTTGGCCCCATCTTCGCCAATTCTGCCGGAAAACCGCTGTCTCTGGGCAGCGTGGTCAATCGTGTCATTCTTCCCTCTTTGAATCGGTGCGAAATATGCGGAAAGCCACAGTCGGACCATCAGAAAGCAGACCATTTTTACAAACGTGACAGCCGCGTCCCAGAGTGGCACGGTTGGCACGCTGCCCGGAGGGGACTTGGAAGCAACCTATATCGCCTCGGAGTGCCGGATATGGTAATTCAGCGAATTCTTCGGCACGCGAACGTTAGCACGACGGCGACATACTACTTCAAGACCGCCGCCGACGATGTTCGGAATGCAATGGTGATGCTCGAAACCCATATCGCTGAGGCGCATCAGATCAAAGAGGGCGCCTTGACGACGTTAAAACCCAAAACGTCTTTCGGTCCCGACTTGATTCAGTAACCGAGAATACCTAACAAGGGGAAAACATTCAGCTTCCGAATTCGAGTCGGCTTCGGAGGGGCTCTTACAGTTGTGAACCCGCATGTCAGCGAAGCACGAGAAACCGAGATTGGAATTCGCGGCGGAGGGATGAACTCTGGCACCGTCACTACTCTCACTCACTCCAACATTCATGCCAACAATTCTTTTGCGGAATGAAACGGATCGTCAACGTCGCGACTTTTTGGCGCTCTCAAAGGCGGGACTTTGTATCCGATTGTCTCGAAAGCTATTGTTCTGGCGCAAAGACCCGGATTGCAGCCGCTTGCTCTCCATGGCGGCGCACCGCCAAAAATAACCGGTCAAGTTCGGGCGAAAAGAAGCCGGTCCGCGCCCCTGGAACGGTGGTGATCCTCAGCGACTCCTTGTAGTGATCTGGATCCTGCTGTTCAAACACGGAAATGCCCCCTTCGCCGCCAATGGCATAAATGCGCTTGCGGGTTTGATCGTAGAACAAATCGTCGCAATCACCTATTGCAGGCAGGTGTTGGATAGTTTTCCCCGTATTTGAATCGAACGCAAGCAATCGCGCGGGGAACCGAGTCATGACGAACAACCGGTGGTCGGCTTGATCGAGGGCCATGGGATAATTCGCCAGCGCCATTCCGATTGGCCAAGTCGCGATAATTGAGCGTTTTTCCCGGTCGAGAACCGCGATCTTGCGCGACTTCGGTAGGTTTACGTAAATTCGGGGACCGTCCTTCTCAAGCTGGAATGATTCTGGATGGGCGTCCAGCTTGATCTCGCCAGCCTTGCTTTCATTGTCGATCTCTCCCAAGGCACCAATGCCGTAGCCTACATAGACTCGCCTGTGGCCGGCGTCGTAGCGAAGGTTGTCGGCGTCATCGCCGTAGTCAAGGGTCTTGAGCGCGGCGTACGAACTCCCATCAAACACTCGAACGCTTCCATCCTTTGCGTTGGCGACGTACAGCCGATCGGTATCGGGCACGTAAAGAACGCCCTGCGGCTCCTGCAATCCGGTGATCGTCTTTACTCGTTTTCCCCCCTTGAGATCGATCACTTCGACTGTGTTGTTACCGAGGGCTGAGACGAACAAGCGTTGCCCCTTTACATCAACCGACAGGTGGTCAATTCGGCCCTGCACTTCTGGCAAATCAATGGTCCTCTCCAGGCGCAACGGTTGCGCTGCTTGTCCCCATGCCGCCGCGGCGAAGGCAAACAAAATCATGAATACCCGCATTCCAAGTCTCCATTCAGTACTTTTGCGACCGGTCAACAGCTTCATAGACAATCATTCGGGAAACTGGCCGGCCGTCCTCTTGCTGCTCCGGAGCATAGACACGGTGGGTGGCGGCATCCACCGCCAGACTGTGGACCATTTTTTGAACCGCGAAATCCTCAAGCTTTCGATAGTGGTCGTCTTCTGCCTGAAAGACGGCAATGAAGCCGCTGGAACACGCAGCGTAGATTCGTCCCAAGCCAGGATCGAATTTCACAACGTCGGCTCCGGCGGGCAACGGAAGATGGGCAATTGCCGTGTGAGTATTCAAAGCAAAGACTGTAAGGGTCCTGGTGCCGTTGCACAGGAGAAACGCCCGATGGTGCTCGGAGTCGATAGCCATTCCGTGGTTGTAGCGGCAGCCTTCTACTGGGTAACTTCCCAGCACGGCATCCGTAGCCGGGTCGATTTCCGCAATTTCGTTTGTATTTCTCAGATTGACGTATACCTTGCGGGCGACGGAGTCGTATTGGGGCATGCCGGTCTCGCTTTTGAATTCGATAGTTTTAACAATTTCATCCTTGTTCACATCCACTATCGCAACCGCCTTCCCGAGCGTATCCGAAACGTACACCTTGTGAAACGGCGCGGCGTATGTGCTCCCGTTGGGTTTTGCGGACGTCGCAAGCCGCTTGATCACGCTCATGCTTCTCAAATCTACGACGCCGATCTTTTCTTCCCCCCAATCTGAAGTGTAGACCTTGTGAACATCCGGTATGTACTCCAATCCAGTAACCCCGGGGACGCCAGGAACCGCTTTCACTAGTTTGTTGGTTCTGACATCAATCACATACAGGATGCCGGGGCCGAGATGGGCAGAGAGCAAATAGTGATGTTCGTCATCCATCGTCAGGTAGTCGAAACGCTCTCCTTTAGGCCCCGGAAGATCGATCGTGGCAACTCGCCTTAGTGTTTGGGCCTGGAGGCAACCTATAGAGGCCACAACCGCAAACAGACCTCGCCGAAATGCTTGCTTGATGGATATTTTCATGAAACGCCCACTGGGTCGTGCCGTTAGCCTAAGCGCATTTTCGACTTCATTTCGATGCAACTGCACAGCTGAGATCACCAATATTAAGCGCGATCTCGTCCATGAGAGCGTGCAGATTGTGAAACGTTTGAGAAGAAGGAAAGAGCACCGAAACCTTTATCTCCACGATCGCTTCGAACCAATCGAATGCTTGCAAGGTGGTGCATTGTTGTTTTGGCCCGTACACGCGCTTCCAATTCCACGCAGCCGTACATTTGGTTCAAGGAGCGAAAGAATAGGTCCACTTCACGGCGAGGCGCGTCTCCCGGACCTGTGGAGGATTTGCTGGGGCGATACTTGCAAATTGCGTTCCCACGTTATAAATGATGTAAAGATCGCTGTCTGGCCGATAGTTATACCTCAGCCGTAAATTCGCACTGACCGCTTGATTGTTTGAAGTGTCCATCTGAATGAGGCTGGTAAAAGTGAGAAACCGGGTGAACGAATAGTTTCCCTGAAGGCTTGCCAGCACAACGGAGAAATTCCCGTTGGGCAACGGAAGTCGAAACCGGTCCCAGGTCTCTGAAACCGAGGCGGAGAATTTCGTGGTTGGCCGATAGTTGGCCCGTGCGCGGAATTCATTCAGAGTCCCACCGTAATAGCTGCCAAAGCGTTCAAAAAAATTATAAGTGAAGCGACGGTCTTGGGCGGATCCGTAGGTAAGCTGGTGGCGGGTAAAGTGGTAGAGGCCATTCGGAATGAACACGTTCTTGTAAATATGAAACGGCGTTGTAATCCGTTGCGTGAACACGTCCGCGATGTCGTCGTCGGTGTACGCGCCGTTGTTGAACTCTGCTCGGAAAGTGCCCTGCCATTCCTGCGTGGAGACCTGGTCATGAGTATCAGGCGCGTGGAGGATAAATCCTTCAAATTGCGACTCGCGCACGCCTCGGATCTGGGGCCTGACCTTAAAGGTAAGATCCCCGTACGTTTCGTTAGAGTCTGTTCTTTCGACGAAACCAACCTCCGGGTTAAAGTTTGGCCCGATTTTTCTCCGCTCGACGAAACCGTCCAGCCAATTTGACCGATACGAGAGCGAGGCTCCGACGTCGGTTGCCCCGCTGGGGTCTCCGGATGATCGGGTCCCAGCCATGTGACCGTCAACAAACCAGTCTTTGAAGAAAACGAGTCGCGAGTCAACGCCTCCTGTCTGATTGAAACTGTCAATTACGTCTCCTGATCGTTTATCGATGCCCATCACGCCGATGTAGGAACCAGCCCACAGCGATTCTTTCAGTCGTGCTACGGCATAGTTTGCGTAAGGATTGGGACCACTCGAACGGGTATCGACGTCCATCACCCCAATCTCCATCCTGCCAAACGTCCCTGTCAGCCTCACTCCGCCATTAATGGGCACCTGTTGGCCGGTTATAGGATCGATCCCAATCTGACGGCTGAAGAACAGTTGATCTTGGTCGCCGAGATCGAAATCGAAGACCGCAGCATTTTCGAGGAAGAATTGGCGTTTCTCGGGAATGAAGACTTTGAACGGCGTGAGGTTGAAAGGCTCAAGGTCGACCTCGGTATCGGCGAAATCCGTATTCCCGGTGAGATTTAAGATCAGGTTCGAAGAGATCCCGTACTTAATATCGACTCCGCCCGTCAGGGGGAATTTTGGGTCTTGTCCTGTCTGCTTGTCATACCGCGCCAGACCGTATGGTTTCACCGTGAACAGTCTTCCGCTTCCTATGTCTTGAATCCCCCCCAGCTCTCCTGCCTCCGAAACCTTAGTGATCCCAAAAGTTCGGCGGTAAGCGCTCCAGAGGTCTTCTTCGTTCTTTCTCCGAATAAAACGTTTTAAATTCAACCCCCAGACAATATTCCTTGACTGAGTGAAATTGAGGGTGGTGAATGGAATTTCGATTGTCGCGGTCCATCCGTCAAGAGTGATACGAGCTTCTGAGGTCCATACTCCGTCCCATCCCCGGTCGAAGTCGCCTCCGTCAGGGCCCCCTCGCTCCTCCACGATGAGACCATCATTCTGGGTGCCAAGCGGGTTGATCTCGAATACGTACGCGCCACGGCGATCGTGGTTTGAATCAATCAGAATTTCGATGTGGTCGTCCAAGTCTTGGCTCACGTCCCGGCGGAGTTCCGTTGCGATGATTCGAGAGGGCTCAGAGTCAAAGCAATGAATGCCAAAATAAACGGAATGGCGAGTGTACAGAATACGGACCTCAGTCCTCTCGGTGGCCGGCTGACCTTCGAACGGTTCGCGCTGCCGGAAATCGGTTATGGGTAAGGCAGCCAGCCAGAGTGGGTCATCCAGGGTTCCGTCGAGCTTTGGAGCGTGATTCACCGAAACTGCCTGGGCTACACGCGCTTGTGTCTGAGGGAGAGGGGGCGACCCAGGGTCGCGAGGCCGAGCGCGAGCACCGCACACCGGAAGAAACACGGCGCCCACAAATGCCACGCATAAGAGGCGATGTAAAGGCGTAACGTTCTTCACGTGTCCACCTCGAAGCGCACAGCTTGCCGACTTCGATGTTCCCGAGCGCTACTTGATGGTCTTCGTGCGAACCCACATCTTTTGAGTGTCATGTGCGATCGCAAAACAATCGTTGGAGCCTATCGGATGGCGCTAACGTTCGCTCACATCTGATTGATTGACCGATGCGTCGGTTCGGCCTCCAACTAGATAAGCCTGAACGCGTCAGGCAAGTCTCGAAGCAAGCTCCTCGGGTGGCCGAAGAGCCACAAATTCTCTATAGAGCAGCAAGTCATAGAGGATTTTCAGCCCTCCGGCAATGAAGAAAGGCACGTTGATCCAGAAAGGTCGCGCAAACATAAATCCGACGAATAAAGGGCTGATGGCCGCGCCGGTCGTTCGTGCTACACCAGTTATCCCTGCAGCCGCCGATCGCTCCTCCTTTCTTATCACGGCCATGAGGTAGGACTGCCGCGTTGGAACATCCATCTGGCTGATGCTGAATCGCACGAGAAGAACAAGAACAGCCAGCCAGAGAGTTGGCATTAGCGGTACGAGAATAAGCAGAATGTTGGAAGGAAGATGCGTGAGGACCATAGTTTTAACAAGTCCCCAGTGCGCGGCGAGGCGTGCAGCCAGAAGCGCGGAAATTCCGGCAAAGATATTTGCCCAAAAGAAAATGACACCGAGCGTAGCCGGGTTCACTCCAAAACGAAGGTAGAACCAATAGGCTGCGAAGCTCTGTAAGACAAAGCCACCCGCAAAGGAGTCCAAGGCGAACAGACTTGAAAGTTTTACGACAATGCGATGTGATGGGCCCATGCCGAAGAAACTCTTCCCCCTCCACGGCAACACCAATGCTTCTTGGGACGAATGCACCTCCGCCGCAGGAGAAAGCCGAGTGAATAGGTAAGCGAGCAGAATACCCTGCAAGGCATAAAGGACCACGACCACGCGGTATATCCCGACTGGCGTTATTGTGGTTCTGTCGAGCAATCGAGTAATCATGCCGGCAACGAGTGCACCTATCGCGGTAGCCACTGAGCCGGCAAGTGTGTACCAGGCAAATACTTCTGTTCTCGACCGGTCTGGAACTACTTGCGAAAGCGCCGCCTGCTCAATCGACAGAAACGGACCGACTTCGTTGCCGCTGGGACTGATCACTCCTATCGTGCCGGCGACGATCAGCAGCACCAGATTGCTTGTGCAGGCAAAGGCGATTCCCGCTGCCGTCATCAGAGCGGCGCCCACAATCAACATCCGACGCCGCCCAATTCGGTCAGCGCTGGTCGTGAGAAAAAGAGAGATCACCGTATCGCCCAAGAGTGTCAACGTGAGAAGGAGTCCGATTTGCGATGCATTCAGTCCCAGTCCAACGAGGTAGAAAACCAGAACGACGGATAGCGATCCGTACGCGAGCAAGCGCATGAATCGCGTTAGAAACAGTAGATACCCGTCACGCGTCAGAAACCTAAGCGCACCGGTAGGTAAAGCAATTTTGACCATCGTTCTTTACTTAGGATTGCTTAGGGCGTCATACACAACCATTCGGGCGACTGGTTTGGAATCCTCTTCCTGCTCCGGGGTGTACACGCGATGCGTGCTCGGATCGACTACGAGGCTATGCACCGCGTGCTGTACAGGGAAGTCTTCAAGTTTTCGATAATGATCCGGATCGTCTTGATGGAAAACGGAAATAGCGCCGCTGTAACACGCCGCGTAGATTCGAGCCAGTCCAGGATCGAAACGGATTACATCTGGTCCATCGGCCATCGGCAAAAACGCAACCGGCTGCTTCTTATCAAGATCGAACACCGTCATCAGATTGTTACCCTCACATGAAAGGAAAGCGCGATGGTGTTCGGGGTCGAGGGCCATGCCGTGATTGCCTTTGCAGCGCCCTACCGGGTAGCGTCCAACTACTTCGTCGGTGGAAGTATCAATGACTGCAAGAATGTCCTTATCTTGCAGGTTGACATAGACTCTCTGGGCCACCGGGTCGTATTGCGGCATACCGATCTCACTGTCAAAATGTAACGTCTTCACAATCTGATCTTTCGTTACGTCCACGACGGCCTCTGCCTTTCCACGCTCGTCGGAAACATAAAGCTTGTGAAACGGACCGGCATAAGTGCTGCCGTCCGGCTTTTTTTCCGTGGGCAGCTTCTTAACTACCTTCATTTGTCGTAGGTCTACCACTCCGATCGTGTTGTCCCCGGCGTTTGACGTATAAAACTTCTTGAGTTCGGGGATGTACTCGATTCCTTCCGCACCTGGCGTGTCTGTGACGGTCGCAACAACTCTGTTGCTGCGCAAGTCAATCACGTAGGTCTGTCCCGCAGCCAAATGCGTCGAGAGCAAGTAGTGATCGTCCGCGTCGATCGTTAAATAATCGAAACGCTTGCCGGCAGGGCCCGGCAGATCGAACGCCGCAACCTTTTCCAAGGTATGCCCATCCGCGTGTGACGGTGCCTTAGCGGTCGCCGTCGCACACACAGCAGCAGATAAGAACAAAAGCCACTTTCGCATCATCTTCCTCCGCTCAACGCCCTTCTTATTTCACTGCGACATGGCCTAAGGCAGCTTTGATGCCAGCCCCAACCGTCTCCGGACTTCCGACACACCAGAAGTGCATAAAGAACATGCGAGGTTGCTCGGTGAGCATATGACTATGGAGCGCAGTGACCAGGATATGGTGCCCCTGGAGTTCGGATATAACCGGATTCACTTCTTCCGCGGTAAGCACGAAATCCCCCGTCGTTGCGACGTCGCCGGAATTCGCCGCTTGAAAATTAATAGCTTCTCCTACTCCTGCCGCTGGCGCGATCGTCGTGCCCATCATCGTGATGGCTTCGCTACGCGGTACGCCATAGGACAGCACCCCACCTTTAAACGTGCCTTTGCGCGAGACCGCGTCCTCGACCGTTTTCACCCAAGCCGGTGGCGCTGGCTCCTCGGCGGCTGCGGCGGGTTTTTCGAGAGGCGTTTTTGAGGCACTAAGAGCTGCGCGCAATGAAGTAGCCAGTTGCGCGGCGGGACCGTGTCCCATGTAATGCATGTACAGCACTCTCGGGGTTTCTTCCATGAGATGGTTATGCACAGCGGAAATGTCAAAGCCGGACGTCCGCAATTTCGCCATCACTGGATTCAGTTCTTCCTCAAGCAAGACCAAATCGCCCATCACCATGGCGTTGTCATCAGTTCCGAGAAAGGCGGCCCACGAACCTAGCGCCAGTCCTGGCTTGATCGCTAAGCCGTTGACCGAAACGTGGAGGTCCGTTCTTGGAAAACTCACCCTGTAAACATCTCCTGTCTTCTGGCCCGATCTCCCCAATGCCTGATCGATCGACGTGGTTGTCACTCCCTGGGCGCAAACTAGGATCGGAAGTGATAGAAAACAAATCAAGGTGAGAATGTGCTGTTTGATAGTCATGATGAAACTCCTTATCGATGAACAATTTAGGTATGACTTTCTTTGAGAATTCAGCTCGACGCAGTCGACGAACTAGTCTTCACCCGCTGTCCCGGACGAATCGCATCCGTGGCGTTCCGGATCACCTCGTCTCCAGGCTTGAGATCACCGAAGACTTCAATATTGCCGTTCACTCCCAGTCCGGTAGATACATCCACCCATTCCGTTTTCCCGTTCCGCACTCGCTCGACGAAGGTACGTTGTTGGTCATTTGTTACAGCTGAGACTGGCACAAACATGGTCGGAACCGCGCGATGGACTGGCCACTGCACACTGCTGAAACTGCCGGGAGATAAGCGACCATCCGCGCTATGGACATCCAGTTCGATGGGCATCGTCCTTGTATTCAATTCGAGGTTCTGCGAGATGCGCGTAATTGGAGCGTGGAAAACCTGGCCGGGTTGCGCCGGAACCGTGAACGCCACTTGCTGGCCCAACTGCATTTCTCCGACATATGCTTCTGGAACTGGCACAACCAGGCGCAAATGACGGGTATCGGCGATCTGCACAATCGGCATTGCACCAGATTGACCTGACGCCGGTCCCACCAACGCTCCGGGATGCAGATTCCTCGTAGTGACGATTCCGTCAAAGGGCGCATAAATATTGAGATACGATTCAAGCTGCGTAACGCTGCGGAGTGCCTCTCGGGCAGCCGCGACATTGCTCTCTGCTGACTGCACCTGCCCTTCATCGGCTGACGCGGTCTGACTGGCCACCATGACATCGTTTTCTGAGACCACCCCGGGCGTCTTGGCGGCCGAGGCGATATGAAGATAAGTACCTTTGTCTGAGGTAAGTTTGGCCTGGGCGGTTGTCAGTTGCGATTCAGCCGCGCGCAAAGATGATTCTGCTTGCGCGCGTTGAGCCACAAGTTCCGGAGCAGAAAGCCTAATTATAAGTTCGCCCTTGTGTACGCGAGAACCGCGATCCACGCGAATCATGTCCAAGAAGCCTGTAACCTTTGGATAGACATCCACCATCTGGAATGGTAATAATTGCGCCGGGAGCGTAAACACCGTTGTGAGCTTCTGCGAGGCAACAGAGACAACTTCCACCGTCTGCGCGTCTGTTTCTGGATGTTGGCTGCCTGCTGGCTTCGGGTTGCTACTGCAGCCGATGAAGGGCAGCGAAAGCGCGAGGGTGATGATAGCGGTTTTCATGCGTTCTCCGGCTTTTGAGCAAACGGACTGTCGGCATCTTCAGGATCGAGCGAAGGAGACTTCACGGATGCACGCTTTTGAACAATGCCGAACACGGTCGGTAGTAGAAACAAAGTTGCGACTGTGGCAGTGAAAAGGCCCCCGATGACTGCGCGGCCCAGAGGAGCCGTTTCCTCACTCCCTTGGCCGATCGCAAGCGCCATAGGAACCATTCCAGCAATCATGGCCAGGCTCGTCATCAGCACAGGCCGCAGGCGTTCAGCCGCGGCCGCGCGTGCGGCAGAAACGGAGTCAGCCCCATTCCGCCGATTTTGCTCTGCGAAAGTGACAAGCAGAATCGCGTTGGCTACGGCGACGCCAATCGCCATGATGGTTCCCATAAAACTCTCGAGGTTCAGCGTTGTGCCAGTCAGTAAGAGCATCAGGATGACCCCGACAAGTACCGCCGGAGCGCTGGACATGACGATCAGAGCGAGGCGGAACGACTGAAAGTTCGCTGTCAGCAGAAAAAGTATTACGACTACAGCCAGAGCTAAGCCGATCACTAACTCGGTAAAAATCTGTTTAAGCGCGTTTACCTGACCACGTACCTGAGTCGTGACACCGCGAGGTGCCTGACCTGAGTTGGCAATAGCGCGATCGATTGCCTTCGCGGCCCGTGCAAAGTCGTTATTCCCGACGTTGGCCGAGGCGATAATCATCCACATTCCATTCTGTCGGTCCAACTCTCCTGGTGCGGTTCTTGACTGAACATCGGCGACTTGACTCAAGATCAAATGCGCTCCAGCACTACCGTTGATAGGAATGCTTTGGACGTCTTTGAGCGATGTCATCGCTGGTTGAGGCACTTGGACCTGTACTTGATAACTCACACCAGATTTGGGATCACGCCAATAGTTGGGAGCAACAAAACGACTCGAAGCGGTCGCAGAAACTATTGCTGAGCCGACATCATTGGCAGTGGCGCCAAGCTGGCCGGCAAGCACCCGATTTACCTGAACGTTCACGGTTGGAGAGCGAAGCGGCTCCTCAAATTCGACATCGCGCAACTCTTTTACATTCGCAAGTTCCCGCAGCACGCGATTGGCATAGCTCTGGACGTCGGCGTATTGCGGACCGGTGATTGCGACCTCCGCTGACGAAGGCGATCCGAAACTTAGAGTTTGACTAATGAGATCCCCAGGATCGAAGGAAAAATGGGTATCTGGAAATTCCTGCGGCAACTTCTGTCGAAGGTTCTCCTCAACGCTTTTTAGGGAAACAGACGCCCCGGGTCTCAGGCCAACGTTCACAATGGCCTGTTGAGGACCGCTGGTCCACAGAAATACCGTATTGATCGGATACGACGAAGGTTGTGTCCCAATATAACCAAGAGTCAGGTCGAGATTGCGAGCACCCACTTCCCGCGTAATTGTGGCCAAAACCTTTTGGACCAGCGCCTCTGTCACCGCCACACGTGTGCCGTCGGGCGCATCGATCCGTAGACGGAATTGTGTCGATGCCGAAGATGGGAAGATTTCCTGCGCTAGTCTGGGGCCGAGAAGGACGATAATCAGCACCGCGACCACGGCGTACACACTGAGAAGTAAATTGGGGAATTCCATCAGTCGCTGCAAGATGTCTTGGAAGCGTTTACGGAAACGATCAAACCGTGCCTCGTTTGGTTGGTCGGCCTCACTCTTCTCTTGTTTCAGCACCCAGTTGGCGAGAACTGGTACGAGGGAACTCGAGAGCAAATACGATGCACCCATTGAAAATCCAACTGCGAGAGACAAGGGCACGAAGAGTGATTGTGCCGCCCCGGTCATAAACAAGGACGGTAGAAAGACGGCCAGCACGCTTAGCATGGCTAATAATCGAGGGATCGCTACTTCGCGACTGGCTGCAAGAACGGCTTGCGCTTTTTTCTCTCCCAGCCCCAGATGCACATGGATGTTTTCCATGAGGACGGTGCCCTCATCGACCAGCACGCCGACGGCAAGCGCCAGGCCCCCCAGAGTCATAATATTGATCGTCTGGCCAGTGAGCCGCAACAGCACAACCGCCATCAGCAGTGCGAATGGAATCGTGATAACTACGATGAGGGAACTACGCCAGTCGCCGAGGAACAGCAAAATCATCAGCCCTGTAAGGCCAGCTCCGATTAGCCCTTCGCGCAAAACAGAGAAAAGAGCGGAACGCACGTATTGGGATTGGTCGAATTGGTAGGTAATTTTGATGTCTTGCGGTATGAGCGACTGAAAACGTTCAATACTCTGGCGAACTTCATCGACGACCGTGATCGTAGAGGCATCCGGTCTTTTGGTTACGGGAATGTAAACGGTTCGCTTGCCATCCAGCAATGCATAGCCTGCGAGAACGTCCGACGTATCCCTGACACTTCCGATGTCGCGCATGTATACCGAAGCGCCCGGGCCCCGACGCAGTGGAATGTCCAGCAGATCACCGATCTGAGTCACAGTAGAATCGGTTGTAACCATGGCATTCGCGCTGCCGATGTCAATATTTCCTGCGGGCTGGATACTGTTACCCGTAACCAGGGCCCGCACTACGTCGTCCGGGGACAGTCCAAAGGCTTGCAGCTTCGGCGGATTGACGTCAATCACGATCGTCCGCTGATTGCCACCAAACGGAGGTGGCGATGAGACGCCGGGCAAGGTTGCGAATACCGGACGAACGCGGTTAAGGGCGAGGTCCTGTATCTCCGATAACGTCCGGGAGGGACTTGAGAACACAAGATACCCGACCGGCAGGGTCCCGGCATCGAAGCGAATGACAAAGGGCGACACAGTTCCCGGAGGCATGAAAGCGTGCGCGCGATTGACGTAGGAAACTGTCTGGGCAAGTGCCTCGCTCATGTTCGTGCCAGCGCGAAAGCTAAGCCGTAACAGAGCTGCGCCCTGAATAGATTTTGCCTCCACACTTTCGATGCCATTGATGTAGAGGAAGTGGTACTCGTAGTAATACGATATAAACCCTTCCATCTGCTGCGGGCTCATCCCGCCGTATGGCTGGGCGACATAGATAACCGGCAGATCCAAAGTGGGGAAAATGTCGATTCGGGTTCGCCAAACAGCTAGGATCGACGAGAGTGCAATAGCCGCCACAATTACAACAATTGTGATTGGACGTCTTAGAGCAACGCGAATGAGCCACATAGGGCTACGGTCCCCCTTGCGTCTTCCGGCGCAGAGCCTGCAAAAATGGCTGCAGATCGCCTTGCGAGGCGGCGACCGAAGCCAAGTTCTGCCAGACAGCAAGCCACGCGAGAGCGTTGTCGGTTTCCGCTTGCACGAGCAGACTCTGGGCATCGGCAACGTCGACCAAAGTTGCCAGCCCAGCTTGGTAACGCGAGCGTTCCTGACTTTCTGTAGCCCGAGCGGCATCCAGTTCCACCGGAGTGTTTTCGGCCACGTGGCGAGCTCCCTCGAGAGAAGCCTGTGCCTGCCGCAGTTGTCCGGTCAGGTCCTGTAGCGTTTGATCGTAGCGAGCTGCTTCCGCAAGTTCATTTGCCGATTCAATCGCTTTTCGGGATCGAATGGCGAAGATGTCAAATACAGGAAAAGTAATGGTCGAGCCGACCGCCCAGTTCGACCGATCCGGGCCTAAACCTGCCGTGCCTCCCTCAAACTTGCCCGCAGGGTCCCAGCCACTGCCGCGCCCATACACCGACGATTGGAGATAGAACTTCGGATAGTAGGAACGGTCCAAAATATGGACCTGGGCATGGGCCTCTTCCACACGTGCGTGTTCCACTTCGGCACTCGGATGGTTTGTAACCGAGGCCGTCTGTGAGGGTTCGTTAGAAGGTGGTGGCCCAAGCAAGGAACCCTCGTAGACTTCTACCGAGGTATCCGACAATCCAAGGATATTGGCCAGTGCGGCCCTGCTGATGTTCTCTTGTTGTTGGGCACGAGCTAAATTTACTCTGGCCCTGGCCAATTGCGCGTCCGCTCGGGAACCATCAGCTCCCGCACGTAGTTGATTATCGACCAGTACCCTGACAGCCTTGTCAAAAGTTTCGCGCCGTTGCACATCCGCCTCTGCTGCACGCATGGTTCGCCGCGCAGCCAGCACGGCTAGGTAGGCGTTGACGGTGGCTACGGCTACATCAAGGCGCGTCAGCGAAGCTTCCGCGGCGGCTTGATCTCGGGCGGTTCGCGCGGCGCTTACTCTTGCTCCCCGGTATCCAAAATCGAGGGGCTCCCACGAGAACAGCAATCCCGCCGCGCTTCCCCACGCGCTTTGATTTGACGTGGACAGTGGGACGGGCCCGGAAATCGGAGCGATAACGGATTGTGGAAGGAGAAGGCCAGTTATATTGTTATCGGTCGCGCGATTGATCTGCCAAACCACATCCGCCTTAGGAAGATAACTGGTTCGCGCCAAGCCGACACCCGCTTGAGCCGCCGCGACCCGCTCCAGCGCTACGCGCACCGCCGGATAATTCTTTAATGCGTAGTCAACCGCCTCTTCGAGCGTAAGAGTCTTTTTTTCAGTTGCTGGAATTTGAGCCAGGGTTGTGCGACTGAGACCTAACGAGAGGACGAGAATTATCGCAATCCATCCCAGTCCGGCAAGATTATTCTTTAACAAAACTATCTCCTATTTCAGAAACTCCGGCCCTGTGACACTTTTTTAAGACATGAATGATAGAGTCCCTCTATCAACTGCATTCCACGATCGAGAAGCTCGTTGTCTGAAAGTTGTTGCAGCGCCCACCCTTTGAGTACATCATCGATTCCATAACCTTCCTTGCGACCGAATTTATCGTCGGCGAGATCCGCGTCGTGAATAATCTCAGAAATGATGTTTACCCCCCGGTCGCGAATCTTAAACTCCCTTTGTAACGTTTCAAAAGTGCAGTCGTCTCCCCGATGCCCAAAGCCGTCTTCGTGAAACATATCGAACGGAACAGATCCCTTCGGCACCAGCGTTTCAGGCGCGAAGCCAAACTCTGCCTTGGAATCAATAAACCGTCGAATAAGCCAGGCGGACGCGCATCGGTCCACTCCTGGTCTCGGTCGGGTAATCCAAACTCGCTTTTTGTAGTCTTGCGAATTGATCTTTCGCGAGTCGGCTGTGGGCGTCTTCAGGCGTGCAGAATCTGCCTTCGATAGCAGCTCCCCAACACGCTTCTGCAGAGGACTGTCAAAGAAATCAACCTCGACGATCTCCTGAAAACGGCTCCGCAATCGGCTGAGATGGCGAACAGCCTGCTTGGGTCGGGGAAGATCGGAAAACGTTTTTAATTGGCGGATCAACTCCTGGTACTCTCGCGCACGCGCTTCGGCAAAACGTCCGATCAATTGTGGTGTCGAAATGTTGTCGATCGCCTGCACGTGAACGATTGACGCCTCGCCCTCGTATTTACGAATTGCGGCGGCCAACCACTGAAAACGTTCTTCGTTCACGGGATTGTTGGGGAGTAGGTAACCTGAGTTTCCCAGGGGTACAGTTCCATACCGCTGCAATTTTCGCCAGACCTCCACACGCTGGCTAGCACGCTTTGTGGGCAGCGTAAATGCCAGTAGCAGCCAATCGATGGTCGATCGTCTATAGTGCATCCATTTCTTCTTTGATGTTAGAGCTATAACGAAGTAACGTCAAGGTGCAGAGGACGGACAATAACGCCCGATGCATGGCGCAGTATTTAGTAGCGTTTCAGATTTATTGAAGCGTCGGTTGGGGAGACATCCTCTGTCTTGCTAGTAACAACTGTTCTCGCAAAGCATACTCTGGCGTTAGGAGGGCATCGGGTGATAGTTCTCTCCACTCGACAACACTGCCCAACTGATCCTGGCCAGCTTGTTTGCCGTGGCCACGATTACTACATTACGGGTGGCTCTGCCTTCCAAACCCTTCATCCATTGTCCGAGATACGATCCTTCGCGTTTGGCACGTAACACCACCGCCCGCGCCCCATGGATGAACATCTCGCGCAGATACGGATTGCCCGCTTACTGATTCCCCAACAGCTTCGTCTTCCCTCCGGTCGACCACTGCCCTGGTACCAGACCCAGCCAGGCTGCAAACTCTCGTCCCTTGTGAAAGGCCGCTCCGTTCCCGATGGCCGAGACTGCGGCCGTGGCCACCAAGGGGCCGACTCCGGGGATCTGCTGCAGCCGAGCGCAGACCTCGTCGCTGCTGGCAATCAGCTCTAGGTCTTCACTCAAACTCTCAATCTGCAACTGCAGATGTTTCCACTCCTGCCAAAGAAAATCCAACAGCCGGCGCATGCGGGTCGTCAGCTTTTCATCCGCGTTCTCCAGAATTTCCGGCATCTGCCGACGCAGGCTGGCCGGTCCTTTCGCGAAGCTGATGCCGCGCTCCAACAGGAAAGCCCGGATCTGATTGATCACGCTGGTTCGCCGCGACACCAACCGCTCGCGCACCCGATGCAGAGCCTGCACATCCAGTTGGTCTTCCGTCTTGATGGGCACGAAACGCATGTTCTCGCGCTCCACCGCTTCGGCAATGGCCTCCGCATCCCGGTAGTCGTTCTTGTTCGACTTCACGAACGGCCGCACGAACTGCGCCGGTATCAGCCGCACCTCGTGCCCTCGCTCACGCAGGGCTCGGCCCAGAAAGTGCGACCCCACGCAGGCCTCCATCCCAATCAGTGACGCCGGCAGATTGGCTGTGTACAACAACAGTTGCTGACGAGAAAACTTCTTTCGCACTACCACTTGGCCACGGTTGCCCAGTGCGACGAGGAGGAAGGTGGTCTTGCCGAGATCGATCCCGATCGACTTAATTTGCATGGCGATCCTCCGTTTGGCTTTTGCCAACCACTATCATTACTCTGGTTGGCTTACTAGACGGCGGACCATACCATT
>Ga0070712_100000825_pt1 | contig 18417 bp, 12 predicted proteins | sample LARL81metaG_FD_71396 | JGI IMG/M metagenome (GOLD analysis project Ga0070712, IMG submission 71396) | Corn, switchgrass and miscanthus rhizosphere microbial communities from Kellogg Biological Station, Michigan, USA - LAR L8-1 metaG | ecosystem: Host-associated > Plants > Roots > Rhizosphere ...
GTCGTTCTTGGCTTCGACGACATTTTCACAGCAGCCGATCACGTCGCGTTTTGTAACGCGCACTGCCCGATCGCTCTCGAAGGAATCGACGGCAGCATGTTCACCTACATGCACGACAAAGGCATGTCGACTTCCGGGCGATCGATACTTCCGGAGGGCAAGGCATGGCTCATCGTCGAGTTCGGTGGTGAGAACACAGGCGAGGCCGACGCGCATGCGCGTGAGTTGATCGACGCGTTTCACCGAACGAATTCGCCGCCATCCGCCAAGCTGTTCGATGACCCGAACGAGGAGCGCCTGCTCTGGCAGATTCGTGAGTCGGGACTCGGCGCGACCTCGAAGATACCCGACGACCCGGATTTCTACCCGGGCTGGGAAGATTCCGCCGTGGCACCGGAAGATGTCGGGAAATACCTGCGCGAGCTCCAGAAGCTGTTCGACAAGTACGGCTACACTGCATCGCTCTACGGGCACTTCGGCCAGGGCTGCGTCCATTGCAGCATTGATTTCGATCTCTATACCGCCGACGGCATTTCTCGTTGGAAGGCTTTCCTGAACGAGGCGGCGCACCTCGTCACTTCGTTCGGCGGCTCGTTATCTGGCGAGCATGGTGACGGACAGGCTCGTGGTTCTCTGTTGCCGATCATGTTCGGCGACGATCTCGTCCGGGCATTTAGAGAATTCAAATCGGCCTGGGATCCGGCCGGCAAGATGAATCCGGGCAAGGTGATCGACGCCTATCCGGTGGACGAGAACCTCCGCTGGGGAACGGAATACCACCCCTGGGAACCCGAGACGCACTTCGCGTTTGCGTCGGACAACGGCAGCTTCGCGCATGCCGCCAACCGGTGTGTCGGCACTGGCAAGTGCCGGAAGCATGACGCGGGTACGATGTGCCCCAGCTACATGGCGACGCGCGACGAAATGCACTCGACGCGAGGGCGCGCGCGACTTCTTTTCGAGATGCTCGAAGGCAATCCGCTTCGCCGGGGATGGCGCGACGAAACGGTGAAGGAAGCACTCGACCTCTGTCTCGCATGCAAAGGCTGCCGCGTGGAATGTCCAGTGAATGTGGACATGGCGACGTACAAGGCAGAATTCCTGTCGCACTACTACCAGGGCAGGCGCCGTCCGCTCGGTGCGTACACGTTTGGTCTCATGTACTGGTGGGCGCGAGCCGCATCGCGAGCTCCGCGCATCGCGAACTTCCTCACGCAGACGCGAGGTCTACGGTCCGTCGTGAAGCGAATTGGCAACATCGCGCCGGAACGCAGCATTCCAAAGTTCGCGAGTCGTACGTTCCGTCGTTCCTTCTCGCCACGGCACTCGACGGGACCGCGAGTGCTACTGTGGCCAGATACCTGGAACAATCACTTTCATCCGGAGACCGCTCAGGCAGCCGTCGACGTACTCCAAGCGGCTGGGTTCGACGTCAGCATCCCACGCGTCTCGTTATGCTGCGGCCGGCCGCTCTATGACTTCGGCATGCTTCAACTGGCGAAAAAGCTGCTGCTCCAGATCCTCGGCGCGCTACGCGACGACATTCGTGCGGGTACACCAATCGTCGGGCTCGAGCCGAGCTGCGTGTCGGTGTTTCGGGATGAGCTCACCAATCTCATTCCGAACGACGATGACGCGAAGCGACTGAGCAAGCAGACTTATCTCCTCAGTGAGTTTCTGGCGCAGAAGGCCCCGCAGTTCGCGGTGCCGTCGGTGCGCCAGAAGGCGATTGTCCACGGGCACTGCCATCACAAGTCCGTGCTCGGCTTCGGCGACGAGGAGAAAGTGATCGACAGAGCGGGCCTGGACTATACCGTTGTGGATTCCGGCTGTTGCGGAATGGCGGGCGGCTTCGGATTCGAAAAGGGGCAGCACTACGATGTTTCAATCGCTTGTGCCGAGCGCGTGCTGCTTCCCAAGCTTCGTCAGGCAGATCAGGATACGCTCATCATCGCCGACGGCTTCAGCTGCCGGGAACAGATTCGCCAGACGACCGGTAAACGCGCGTTGCATGTCGCCGAAGTCCTCAAGATGGGTCTCGACAGCCAACCATCGAATAGCCATGCCTAACGGCCAGCAGGAAGTTATCGTCGTCACCGGCGCGTCGGCTGGTCTTGGCCGTGCCATCGTCGAGCGGTTCGCACGCGACGGCGCGGCGATCGGCCTCGTGGCACGGGACCGTGAACGGTTGGATGCGACCCGTCAATCAGTCGAGGCGCTCGGCGGCCGCGCCGTCGTTCTGCCGCTCGACGTTGCCGATGCCGCCGCTGTCGAACAGGCCGCTGAGTTCGTGGAGCGTGAGCTCGGCGCAATCGATGTGTGGATCAATAACGCGATGGTCTCCGTCTACTCGCCAATCAAGGAGATGACGGCGGACGAGTTCAGACGCGTCACGGAGGTGACATACCTTGGCTATGTGAACGGAACGCTGGCGGCATTGAAGCGAATGCTCCCGCGCGATCGAGGCGTGATCATCCAGGTAGGCTCGGCGCTGGCGCATCGCAGTATTCCACTGCAGTCGGCGTACTGTGCCGCGAAGCATGCCATTCTCGGCTTTCACGAATCCCTGTTGACGGAGCTCCTGCACGACGAGAGCAACGTCCGGGCGACGATGGTGCAGATGCCCGCCATGAACACACCCCAGTTCGACTGGGCCAAGAGCCGTCTTCCGCATCGAACGCAGCCGGTCCCTCCGATCTTTCAACCTGAAGTCGGCGCCGACGCGGTGCACCATGCCGTGCGTCACGACGTCGGGCGCGAGTTGCTCGTCGCGTGGCCAACCGTGAAAGCAGTGTACGCGGAAAAGGTTATCCCGGGCTTTATCGATCGGCGGTTAGGGCGAGATGGCTACGCGAGTGAGCAAACGGCGACACCGGCCGACCCGGCGCGCCGAGATAATCTCTGGGAGCCCGTGCCCGGGCCATACGCGGCGCATGGTCGCTTCGACCATACGGCGAAGGACTCCAGCGTGGAGCTCTGGATGGCCAAGCGAAAGCCTTGGCTCGAGATTGCGGGGGCGGCGGTGCTCGGTGTGGCGCTCGGGCTTTCGTCTGGACGGAAGCGTTAGGCCGCCGACCTCACTCCAGCGCCCTGCCCTCGCCGTCAAGGTTCACTGTAGGTCATCGCTGGCGCCAGATACGGATCACCGACCGGCAGAGGGCGTACGCCTCTCGCCCTCCTCGACGCAAAGGCCGTGGCGAATCCGGCAACCATCAGCGGGGCGGCGACATCGAGCCAGCTGAAGGAGATGCCCGCTGGGTACAGCGACGGCAGCACGAGCCAGTAGACATCCAACATATGCATCACGAGAAGCAGGACACCCAGGGACCACATGAACTGTGGCCGCCGTTTGGTCGCCCGCGGAAGCAATGCAAGAAATGGAATGGCGAACTGCCCGACGACAACCAGAAGGGCGAGCGTGCCCCAACTGCCGGCGCCGCGGGTCACATACCACGACGAGTCGAGAGGTATGTCGCCGATCCAGATGATGAGAAACTGTGAAAAGGCGATGTATGCCCAGAAGATCACGAAGGTGAGCTGCAGCTTGCCGAGGGCGCCGAAGTGTTCGGGAGTCACCGCGCCATCCAGTGGGGCATGGGCCCGCGAGGCAACTCGTGCAATCACCGCGATCAGACCGAGCGCCGCGAGGAACCCGCCAGCGAACACATAGACGCCGTACACCGTTGAATACCACGTTGGATCGAGTGACATCAGCCAATCGAACGAGGCAAAGGTCATCGTGAGACCGACGATCACGAGCCCGGACGCGCTCAGGCGCCGCACACGGCGGGTGGCGTGCGCGCTGGCCATACCGTCGAGCCCATCCATGCCTAACGAACGTCGACGAATGGCCGCATCGACGATCACCCACACCGCCAGATAGATGACTCCGCGTACGACGAAAAAGGGGACATTGAGCCACACGCCCTTTCGCGCGACGATCGGTCGGGCGTCTGTGGGAAGTGTCCCGGGGGAAGTCCACGAGTAAATGACAGCGACGCCGACGAACACCGGTAGCGCCAAAACCGCCACCGCGGGCATTGCGCCGCTGATTCCGAGGGCGACGCGCCGCATGACCGTGAACCATCGCGCCCCTGTCACGTGGCTCATCAACAGCTGGATCAGGGCACCCACGACGATCGTAAATACGGTCGCGTACGCGAAGACGTAGGAGATGAGCGCCTGGCGAGGTTCTACGAGCAGCCCAATGACGAAAAGAACGAGACCGACGCTGCCCACGATCAGTGCGTCGCGCTCGAGCCTCCTCATCGCGCCGACCCACGCTGAAGCGTCCGAACGTACGCCACCACTGCCCACCGATCGGCAGGAGTGAGCTGCGCCGCATACGATGGCATGTGCCCAAAGCCGTCAGTGATCACGGCATAGAGCTGTGTGGCGCCGAGCCTAACGACTGGCGCGCTGGTGAGCAGGGGTGGCTTTATCGGCAACATGTTGTCGCCGACGACACTGTTGCCATTGCCGGCCACGCCATGGCACACGGCGCAGAAAACCTGGAAGCGATTGGCCCCGCGTGAGAGCGTTGCGGTATCCACGGCGGCGGTGTCGAACGACGTCGACACCGCTTCACGTGGAATGGTCCCCGGAGGCGGCGTGCGCATGGCCATGCCATCCTGAAAGAACCGACTGCCACCGAACGGCTCGTACCGCGGCTGCGCGCGCATGCGCTTCCAATCGAAGCCCTGGCCCACTCGATCGGAGCAGGCATTCATGCCGGCGAACAGCACCATGATGAGTATGAGGGATCGGCCGACGCTCTGCCATTCGGTTCCCACCCGCGCGATTGTTCGCAGCGCGCCGGATTCCTTCAGTAACTGTTCCGCGTGGGCGCGATCGTGGTCGCTCGCGAACGTGTGCATGGCGAGCCAGAAGCGATCGATGGACGAGCGGTAGAAATCCGGCACTTCATCCTCGATCGACCAGAGCTTCGGGAAGCGCAGGACGAGGAGAGCACCGAAGAATGATGCGAGCGATGCCGCGAGAACGGTCCCCTCGAAAGTCGCCGGTATGAACGCCGGTATCGAATGCAGCGGCCGGCCGCCGACGTTCAAGGGATACGAATGTACGTTCGCCCACCACTGGATGCCGTAGGCGGCGACCAGGCCGGCAAGTCCGGCCGCGAGCACAAACCAACCGAGTCGCGGCCGCCGCAAGCCGAGGTTTGCATCGAGCTCCGGTATGTCGAAGGGGGTGTACGTCTCGAGATCGTGATATCGCTCGCGACGAAGCCGCTCGACGGCCGCGATCAACTGTGCCGCGTTGCCGAATTCGGCGAGGAGACGGATCTCACGCATGGCCGTTCTCATGCCGCATCGCGGCGCTCCTCGAAGCGAAGTCGTTTCACCTCGCTCACCGGCACGAAGGGCACCCAACGCAGAAAGGCGAGGAACAACAACGAGAACAGGCCAATGCTGCCGATGAGCAAACTCCAATCGACCCACGTTGGGGCATAGAAGTGCCAGCTCGACGGCAGGAAGTCTCGATTCAACGCCCCGACGATGATGATGAAACGCTCCATCCACATGCCGGCCCAGATCAGCATTCCCGCGATGAACAGCGCGATGGGGCTCGTCCGCAGGCGCGACGACCAGAAGAACTGTGGCGTGATGACGTTGCAGACTGTCATCACCCAGAAGACGATCGCGTACGGACCCATCGGTCGCGCAAAGAATACGGTGTATCGCTCGAAGGGATCGCCGCTGTACCAGGCGACGAATGCCTCGCACACGTACGCGTACGCCACCATCGATCCGGTGACGAGCAGCAGCTTCCCCATGTTGTCGAGATGCTGTTTCGTAATGATGCGCTGGAGACCGAACACCCGACGAATCGGGAGTATCAGCATGAGCACCATGGCAAACCCGGAATAGATCGCGCCGACGACGAAGTAGGGCGGGAAGATGGTCGAGTGCCAGCCTGGTAGCTGCGTGATGGAGAAGTCGAGGCTCACGATGCTGTGCACCGAGATCACGAGCGGCGTGGCGAGGCCAGCGAGCAACGTGTAGGCCAGCCGGTATTGCCGCCATTCGGTGGCGCGGCCACGCCAGCCTAACGCGAATATGCCGTAGATCCGACGTCTCAGGAGGCTTGGCGCGCAATCACGTGCGGCCGCCAGGTCGGGAACGAGGCCGAGATACCAGAACATCAGCGAGACCGTGAAGTACGTCGAGATGGCAGCGACGTCCCAGGGCAACGAGCTTTTGAAATTCGGCCACACACCCGTCGTCGCCGGATACGGTATCAGCCAGTAAAAGAACCAGGGGCGCCCGAGATGCAGAAGCGGAAACAGCGACGCGTTCACGAGCGCAAAGAGCGTCATCGCCTCGGCGATTCGGTTGATCGAGCCGCGCCACCGTTGATTGAGCAACAACAGGAACGCCGAGATGAATGTGCCGGCATGGCCAATCCCGATCCACCACACGAAATCGACGATGCCGTACGCCCACGCGACAGGAATATTGTTACCCCACGCGCCGATGCCGCGGCCCAATGTCACTCCGATGGCCACGAAGAAGAGGATGGACAGAGCACCGGAGATGACAAACAGCGGCCACCATGTGCGTGACGGCGTCCAGTTGGGTGCGAGCAGCTCCGTAGTGAGTGTTCCATCATCGACCACATCGAGAAGCACGGCGTGTGTCTCCAGCGAGGTTCGCGCTGCCTGATCGTCGGAGCGCTCTCGAACCGGCACGCTGCTGGACGTGGCGGAGCTAGCGCTCACGATTCGCCTCGAGCGCCGCCGGATCGGGCGCACCGCGGCGTAAATAGCGCACCCTCGGTACGGTGCCGAGTTGATCGAGTGCGCTGAACGCTCGCGGATCGTTCGATAGGCGCGCCACCTCACTGTCTGGATTGGTCAGTGAGCCAAAGACGATCGCATGGGTCGGGCACGCTTGCTGACAGGCCGTCACCACTTCCTTCACGTGCGGCTCCTGCGCAAGTTCGCTGTCGATCTGCGCGCGACGGATGCGCTGAACACAAAACGTGCACTTCTCCATCACGCCCCGCTCGCGCACGGTCACCGACGGATTCTTCGCCATGCGCTCCGTCTCGGCCAACTCGTCGTTGTAATCGAACCAGTTGAACCGGCGAACCTTGTACGGACAGTTGTTGGAGCAGAAGCGCGTGCCGACGCAGCGATTGTACACCATCTCATTCAGGCCGTCGTCGCTGTGCACCGTCGCGTTCACGGGACAGACATACTCGCACGGAGCTTTCTCGCAGTGTTGGCAGAGCATCGGCTGCGTTTCGAAGCGCGGCGCTGACTCGTCGCCATCGACATAGCGATCGATGCGCATCCAATGCATCTCGCGGCTCTCGAGCACGCCCTTCTTTCCAACGACCGGAATGTTGTTCTCCGCCTGACAGGCCACGACGCATGCGCTGCAGCCAGTGCACAGGTCGAGGTCGATCGTCATTGCCCATTGATCGGCGCCAAATCCTGTCGACGACGGAGCCTGTGGTTCATAGAGCGTGAGCGGCCGCCTTCGCTTTGTCGCGGAGCGCGCGTCGCCACCTGGCTGCGACTGACCGAGGATGGTCGGAGCGCGACCTTCCGTCGTCCAATGACTCTGCGTGATAGCGAGGCCGTGACTCTCACCACTCACGGCGAGCCGTGCAATCGTCACGGCAAAGGGTGCGTGGGTCGTGCGCAGCAGATTTGCGTTGACGCCGACGCCGCGCGCGGTGGCTTCGGCGCCATCGCGGCCGTAACCCATGGCAATAGAGATCGCGTTGGCCGCATGGCCAGGCACAACGATCACCGGAACCTCGACCGCTTGCGCACCGACGGCGAGGCTCACGACGCTGCCGGTCCGACAGTTGTGCGCGGTTGCGAACGCTGGCCCAACGAGTGCCGCGTTGTCCCACGTGAGCTTGGTGATTGGGTCGGGCAGCTCTTGTAGCCATGCATTATTTGCGAAGCGTCCGTCATAGACTGCGCGGCCTGGCACGATCGCAATTTCGATGATTGCGTCGGAGGCCGGTGCCGCGGCAGCGCGGCGTGCATCTGCCACTGCCGTGCCGTGCGTGCGTGGTGTGAGCGGCGAAGAAGCGGAGCCGCGGACGACGCCACGGCGCAGTGCATCGCTCCACGCCGTCGCGGCATCTCCACCGGCGTGTCGTTGACCCCACGCTCTCGTGAGCAGATCGTGAACGTTGGGCGCACGGCGACCGGCGAGTGCCGCGAGCATCTCCGCGACACTTGCGCTTTGGTAGAGCGGTGCGATGAGCGGCTGTACGAGGGAGATCGTACCGTCGTAAGAACGTGCGTCGCCCCAGCTCTCCAGATAGTGCGACGCGGGCACGTGCCAGGTGGTCGTCCGCGCGGGCTCGTCGTCGTACGCACCAAGGTAGAGACTGTTAGGCACGACGCGAAGGTGCCGGGCGATGTCGAGATCGGCGGGCGCCGCATAGCAGATGTTGACGTCGAGTATCAACAACGTATCGACGCCCTCGAGCGAGGCCGCGAATGCGGTCGGGTCATGGCTTGGGTCGCCGGCCTCGACGATCGGGACTGGCGTGTACCACGTGGTATGGCCGACATTCGCGAGCGCCTCGTTGAGGGCGTACGCGATGGTATGAACGCTCGCCGGTTGACGCGGTCCGGCTATCACTGCCGATCTTCCGCGATTGGCAATGAGTGCCCGCGCCACATGGTTGACCCATGCCCGTTCGGCCTCGGAGAGCTGCGGCTCGTTGCCTAACGATGAGGAATCGCCGATCGGTGCGACGGCATCGAACAGGGCCGTGGCAACGCGTGCAATGCCCGATGGTGGAAGCGCAATCCGGCGGTCAGCGAGAGTGCTCGTCGGCGAGGGCGCGGTTTCGGCGACGTACATACGGGCGGCGGGCGATTGTTTGCGCCGTGCGGCAAGATCGGCCGCGTGATGCAGATGAAACGGACCGCTGGCAAGAAAGTCCGCGTCGAGCGCCACGATGACATCGGCTTTCGAGAAGTCGAACTGAGGAACGAGTGAGGCGCCAAGTGTCGAGCGCGCTGCAGCGAGCGATGACGCACTCTCGAGCGGGGCGAAGAAGTGGATACTCGCGTCTGGATAGCGCGTGCGTACCTCGCTCAACAGCGAAGTGATGAGGGGCGATGCTGTCGGCTCCATGAGCACACGCAAGCCCCCGCCGCGCGTGCCGACACGTCTCGACAGCGAGGACGGTCCGAGCGCCGCGGTCACCGCGTCGAGGGATGTCGTGCGACGGCCGGCGCGCGGTACTCTGGCCCGATGCGGGTCGTAGAGCTGCAGAACAGACGCTTGCTCCAGGATGCCGGATGCGCCGAGGCTCGCCGGATGATCCGGATTCCCTTCGACTTTGGTCGGGCGGCCTTCGTGGCTCTCGACGACAAGGCCTGTCGCGTAGCCGTCGATCGTCATCGAGGTCGCGTAATGGAGCGCCTGACCTGGAACGACCTCTGGTGGCGTGTCGATGTACGAGAGAATCTCACGGTCGGGCTTGCGCACGCAACCCGTGATTCCCGCGAGCGCGATGCTCGCACCGACCAGACTCACGAAGTCCCGACGCGACAACGGATCCGGTGCGGACCCTGCCCCCTCGGGAAACTCGAGCCAGCGATCGTAGCGGGACACGTCGCTCATCGATGACAGGTAGAGCAGTTGACGAGCGGCCGCGCGTGGTAGCGGGCGGCGAGCGCGCGACCTAACGAGTCGGAATGATTGGGAGGCGCCCAGCCCATTGTCGTGACCGCCTCGATCGGACGCAGGTTGGGCGCGGGATTGCGATGGCATTCGACACACCACGTCATCGTGAGCGGCGCCGCCTGCCTCACCTGCGCCATCTGATCGACGCGGCCATGACATGTTTCGCAGCCGACGCCCTTGTTCACATGGATGGCGTGATCGAAGTAGACGAAGTCGGGCAGCTGCGTGACGCGCTGCCACGGGATGGGCCGCCGCGTGGCGACGCTCTGCCGCACGGGCGCGAGCATGGAGGATGACATCCAGAGCGGCGTGTGGCAGGAAACGCACTGCTGAGTCGATGGCAGCCCGGCCCACGCACTCCGATCGGCGCCGGCATGGCAATAGCGACAGTCGATCCGGAGTGCACCCGCGTGGAGCCGATGATCGAAGGCAATCGGCTGTACCACGCGTGCGCCCTCTCCGCGCGCCCAGGACGTGCGAACCCAGATCATGGCGAGCGCGGGAACAGCAATCACTAACACGACGCAAGCAGACAGCGCGCTTCGTGCTATGATTGTCGCGCGGGGTGAGAAGAGTGCAGGCATCGAATGCGAATGACAAATATTGGGCAAGCATACATCGCGCCGGAGAACGGCAAGGACATGCGTCAATCGTGCGATAATTTTGAATGGTCAGCGCGCCGATGAACGTGCCCGATGCCATCGTTGTTGGTTCCGGTCCAAACGGATTGTCGGCCGCGATTTTACTCGCGCAGGCCGGCCTCTCGGTGCAGGTCATCGAAGGTGCTTCGACGATCGGCGGCGGCACGCGCACGGAAGAGCTCACGCTGCCCGGCTTCGCCCACGACGTGTGCTCGGCTATCCATCCGCTCGCACGAGCTTCACCATTCCTGTCGACGCTATCGCTCGAAAAACACGGCCTGTCCTGGATCGAGCCGCCGATCGCGCTCGCGCATCCATTGGACAGCGGTGCCCCTGCGGTGCTCACGCGCGACATCGAGCAGACCTCGCGCTCGCTTGGCGATGACGGAGATGCGTATGAGTCGCTCCTTCAGCCCTTCGTGCAGCACTGGGCAGCGCTCGCGCCCGACATCCTCGCGCCCCTTCACCTGCCGCGCCATCCGCTCCTCCTCGCGCGCTTCGCGGTGAGCGGCCTCGCCTCGGCCGGGCAACTGGTCCATCGGCGCTTCTCCGACGAACGCGCGCGGGTGCTGTTCGGCGGCATCTCCGCTCACGCGCTCCAGCCGCTCACCCGCGCCGGTACTGCCGCGATTGCCATCGTGCTGGCGGCGGCAGGCCACCACGTCGGATGGCCCATTCCAGTCGGTGGATCGCAGCGGATAGCGGCAGCGCTGGGTTCATACTTTACTCAACTGGGCGGTCACATCGAGACCGGATGTCCCGTTCAGTCGCTCGGGGAGCTGCCGCCGGCGCGCGCGACCCTGCTCGACGTCACACCGCGCCAGCTGCTGCGGATCGCCGACCGCGAGCTGCCGTCCAGATACAAGCGCTCGCTCACGCGCTTTGAGTACGGGCCGGGCGTTTTCAAGGTCGACTGGGCGCTGGCCGCCCCCGTGCCCTGGCGCTCCGACCAGTGTCGTCAGGCAGGGACGCTGCACCTCGGCGGCTCGTTTGACGAGCTCGCGGCGAACGAGGCCGCCGTCGCTCGCAATGAACATCCGAAACGACCCACTGTACTTCTGGCTCAACCAAGCCTCTTCGATCGCAGCCGCGCGCCGGGGGATGCGCACACGCTCTGGGGCTACTGTCATGTCCCGTCCGGATCGACCGTCGACATGCTGCCGCGCATCGAGGCACAAATCGAGCGCTTCGCACCAGGCTTCCGCGATCGCGTGATCGCACGGCACGTGATGACGACGGCCGAGTTGGAGTCGCACAATCCGAACATCGTCAGGGGCGACATCGGCGGCGGGGCCAATACATTGCGTCAGCTTTTCTTTCGGCCGGTGGTCCGGTGGAATCCCTGCAAGACGCCGGTGGCTGGACTCTATCTCTGCTCGTCTTCGACGCCACCTGGCGGCGGTGTTCATGGCATGTGTGGCTATCACGCGGCCAAAACCGTGCTTGCAGAGGTATTCGGTATCAAGCGTGCATCGGCACGCACATACTCTCCGGCGAATTAGCGGTGCCTACTGGGGCAGGGAAGCGTGATATATGGTCTAGCCATATTTGTACGCGTATCACCGCGACGTGTGCCGGTGCCGGACTCGGCTGCCCTTTCGCACCTTTGCTGGCTGCGCGGCGCGAGACTTGTTAGACCACCAGCGCTCTCAACCGGTACCCAGGATGCAATTCCACAATCAGATCCTCGCGACATTGCCCCGTACGGAGCTCGAGCGGCTGCAGCCCGGCCTCGAGCACGTTCAACTCACGCCACGCATGATTGCGTACGACCCGCTGACGCCGATTCGTCACGTCTACTTCGTCGAGTCGGGCGTCATCTCGATCGTCAGCATCATGCGCGACCGCTCGGCGATCGAGACGGCGACGATCGGCTGCGAGGGAATCATCGGGCTGCCCGTCTTTCTCGGCGTCGATGCAGTTCCAGAGCAGGCGTTCGTTCAGGTCGTGCCCGGCGATGCGTATCGCATGTCAGCCGACCGTTTCACCACGCTCGCTCCCCAGCTGCCGGCGCTGTGTCAGTATCTGAATCGTTTCGCCGTGTGCCTCTTCACGCTGGCCGCGCAATGCTCTGGCTGCAATCGCGTCCACACGATGGAGCAGCGCTGCGCGCGCTGGCTGCTGATGGTGCACGACCGCATGCGCGGAGACGAGTTCGTGCTGACCCAGGACTTTCTCTCGCAGATGCTCGGCGTGCGCCGCGCGACGGTGAGCGAGACGATGAGTTTCTTGCAAAGCGCGGGATTCGTGTCCTACACACGCGGTCGCATCACCGTGGTCGACCGGCGCGGGCTCGAGGAGGCGGCGTGCGAATGTTACGGCATCATTCGCAGCACCTTCCTGCGGATCCTCGAAGGCCGCAGCGAGCCAAATGTCCTCGAGACGATGCGTCTCTCGGAGCACGGCTCGAGCACCGCTGGCGACGGCGACGGTGATGGCGTGGCGGAGCGCATCGTCGGGGCTGGGGGCTAGAGCGAGAGAGCACGAAGCGCTGATGACGTGCTCTGCTCACGTGAGCATCATCATCAGCGACTTCGTTGCTGTCCCTCCCAAAGCTTACGTTGTCCCGGCAACGGCCAAGTTGTGTGAAATCACGTCGGTGGCGAAACGCTCCATCTCTTCCAGCTGCGGGCTGCACTGCAGGAGCAGGAGGTCGACACCAGCTTCAGCGAAGCGCCCGACTTGCTCGGCGACTTGCTCGGCATTTCCGACGAGGCCGGCCCGCAGGCCGCGATTCGACACCGAGTAGTCCTCGAGACTCACGCGCTGCTCGAGTTTGGTGTTCGCTATCCAATCCTGATAGTTGCTGTATCCCGGCGAACCGAGCGACACGTTCGTGATTCGCGCCCGTTCCCGCTCCGCTTCCTCTGGCGTGTCGCGCACGATTGTGTACGCGGCCATTCCAAACGAGAGTGGCGGCAGCTCCGTCCCCGTCTCACGCCGGACGAGCTCACTCGCTTCCTCACGGCGGCGACGGAGATCGGCGATTTTGGGTGCAATCCGCTCCGGTGGATCGCCATGCATCACGTACGCATCGCATTTCCGAGCGATGAGCGTCTTCGCTGCTTCGGACTCGCCGCCGGCGTAGATCGTCGGGCGCGAACGACCATGGCGCGCCGTCGTCGCCACGGGCTTCGGTTCGAGCACGAGATCCTCGACGCGATAGTATTTCCCCGTGTAGTTGAGCGTTCGCTCATGCCATGAACCGTCGACGACGTCGAGCCACTCGCTCGTCCGAGCGTAGCGATCATCATGCTCATCGAACGCCGCGCCGTAGCGGCGCGCCTCGTCCTTCCACCACGCGGACACGACGTTCAGCGCCAACCGGCCGTTCGAGATTCGGTCGATGTTGGCGGCCTGCTTCGCGAGAATGGCCGGCGCATGAAACGATGGCCGCACGGCCACCATCAGCTCCAATCGCTCTGTCACGGCCGCCAGCGCAGCCGCCGTGGACCACGCGTCGAGGGACGGCGCCTCGATGCCCTTGATGTCGTTGAGCAACAGCTCGGCGACGAGCGTGATGTCGTATCCGATCTCCTCGCTCCGCTGCGCGAGCCGCTTTACATAATGCCACGACGCGTTCATGCGCTCGTCGTCCACATTGCGCAACCAGCCGCCGAAAACGGGAAGCCAGTAGCCATATCTCATGGCCCGACCTCCACGACCCTGGCGGAGGGGAGCGGGCTGAGGGCAGAGGGCGGAAAGGCATCCGCGAGTTCCCTCTGCCCTCTACGCTCTGCCCTCTGCCCAGCTTCTGCCCTCCGCTCCAGATAGTCCACCAGCCTGACGAACGGGTCGAAGCCGATCACGTTGGTTGCATCGGCGACGAAATTCGAGAGGGCGTTGACATCGTAGAAGTAGTGCCGCCCGTCGCGATCGTCGACCAGAAACTCGATGCCGCCAACGTCCAGCTGCGATGCGCGCGAGATGAGCTCCACCTGTTCGATGATCTCTCGCGGCGGCGTCGTCCCTTCCACGCGCAGCCCCGTCTTGGGCGCATCGATCGCGCACGCGCCACGGACAAGCTCGATGCCGTCAGTGCGCTGACACGCGTCTGCCGGACAGAGATCGAAGGAGCCCTGCGCCGGGAAGACGTTGATCGCGTACAGGTATTCGCCATCGAGTGTCTCGACACGGGTGATGTGGCCATCACGGAGTGGCGCGGCTTCCTGCACGAGTGCCGTGCCGTCGACGCCCAGAGCGACGGCGTCACGAGTCACGGCGTCGGCGAGGGCCTGCTCGCTGTCGTAGCGCACGATACCGGCCCCCGAGCCGCCAATGTTCGCCTTCACGAGCACCGGATAGCGCAGCCCCGCATCGCGGGCCGCTTGCACCGCGCGCGCCGGATTGTTGATTGCCCGCGAACGGGGATAGGGCAGGCCTAACGAGTGAAGCAGATCGAGCTGCGACGCTTTCGAAAGCTCGAATGCATAAACGGCGCTGCCATTCACCGTCGGAATGCCAAGCCGCTCCAGGTGTCGAAGCCAGTGCAGCGTGTAGAATGTGCTTTGCGCGTGACCGCGCAGATACGCCGACGGGCTGGCCCGATTGAACACCAGGGAGTACGGCACGTCGTCCGCGCTCTCCGATGGGTCGTAGGAATGCGCCGCGGCGTCGAGCCGTTCGTATGGAATGCCCCTGCGTTCGAGCTCGCGGAACAGCGGCTTGAACCAGTCTGGATGCTCGTGATAGATGGCGAGAGGTCCTTCGGTGCGTGCGATGCTCATGTGATCCTCGACGGTCGTGATGACGAGACACGAAACAAACCCGGCTCCCTCGTCTGAGGTGACCGGGTTCGGAGGATCGTTACAGTTTCCGCACACGGCTCACCGTCGCGCTGCCATCGTCGGCTTCGCCAGGGAGAAGAGCTGGAGGGCGCTCGCGAATCCGCGCGCGCCGCCACCCGGCGAATCGATGACGTCGACGTGAGCTTTCCGTCCGCAGGCCGGCGGACGCGAGTGTCGCATCAACGACGAAGCCCAGGCAGCTGAAATGGCCGCCCGGGCTCTCGCGTTTTAGCACATTGTTTTACGTGGCGGCAATAGGCGGCAAATCACCACGCTTTCGATTGTCCGGCCATGCGCCAGCGGCGCATGCCCGTAGCGCGAACAATATGCTGCGCTCTCCGAACCCACAAGTGGGCTGACGTTCAGCGGCTGCGAAAGCGCTGCGTGCAGCGGTACAAACGATGACCGACCATCGTTTTCCGGACCGGTGCCCGTCGCGCGCTGTCGATCACGACGAGCGACTCGAGCACCGTGTCGCTCGATGACATCGCGACCAATGAAAGTGGAAGGACGCGGCCGAGGCTGTCGGCTTCAAACTGCAGAGCCACTGTACCCGGTAGCCGACGTATCATCGCTGGATCACTCGGTTGAGTGCGCAGAAAGGGATTTCCATTCGCGAGATGGCTCAATGAATCGCACGACACCCGCTCATCGAGATCGGCACGCCTGAATATCGCGCCATACTCGGGCGCCGGGGTCCTTGGGACCGGATGTCCATTTGGCCACCATCGGCTGTTCAGATTCGCGTCGGCCCATTGATACTGGTACCGCGCGCGAAAGCGGCCGGTGACGTGGAGCGTGTCCTGAATCTCCTGTTTCGTTCGGCGGAACGTGCGCGAGCGCAGGGCGTTGCCGTAAAGCACCACATCGAAATGTCCGTCGGCACCGAGCGTGTCCGCCCGGTCCACATGCAACACGCCGGACACGAGATCGAGGCGGTGCGTGCCGATGTCATGACCGGACATCTGCAGATAGGCGCCGACGACGCCTGGCGCCGCGGCGTCTCTATCTTCGTTCTTGACGACTGGGTAGCTGCCCACGCGCAGGAATTCGGCTCCGCGCCTAACGAATGTGAGCGAGATGATCGCGGGTGGATAGAGGTAATCCAGAAGATTGATGCCGAGCAATTCCGGAGTCCACCACGTTAGGCTCGCACTGCCCGCGAGCTCGGCGCTCGCCGAGCCACTGATCTCTGCCTCGAACTCAATGGCGCCGACCCTGCGCAGCGAGTCGCGAATGTGCGCCCGATCGAGCGCCGATCGAAGTCGGAGGGGCGGAGTGGGCATTCTTCGCAGACGCGCTGGCACCATCGAGAGCGGTCGCGCCGCGCCGCACGCCGGCCCATCCTCGGCGATGGTCGCATGCGCCATCCTGGAGCTCAGCCGGTCTTCGGCGTCGGCGTCGAGACGCAGCACGACGGCATCACGGACACGCTTCTGCGCGACCCGCGCCGCCGCCCCGTAGGCGAGGAATTGCCGAAAGGCCTCGCATTCGACTTCCTGCGCGACTGGCCTCGGGTCCGGTGCGCGGTAGAGCGCCTCATACAGCCGTCGCAGGGAGTCGACCGGAACCATTCGTGACAGCGAGTCGATCGAGATGGAATCGCGAACGTATCGGATCGAATCTCGCCGAAAGCGCGCAGCCACCGCCGAATCCGACTGCGCCGTCAAGTTGCTGGTGCAGATCGTGAGAGCGATCGGCACGTACGCTATCCAGTTGGCTCGCCGACTCTTGCTTGTCATACCTGCTGGACGACCGTTACGCCTAACGTATTACACCCGGACATTTCGCCCGGGCGTTGCCAGCTGGAGCGTTGATCCCATTTCCACCAGAGTCCCAGCGCTCACTTCCAGAAGAAACCGCATTCCTCCCGTGACGATGAGAAATTCTCTCATCGCTGCGGTGATTCGATGCTGGTCACTCTTCGCGCGACGCATTATCATGGCGGCACATCATCATGTGTTATGACGCGCCGCACCTTTAGACCTCGCCAGCTCCTCACCGTCGCCAGCCTCGTTGCGCTTCCGGCCGGCTGTCGCGAGCTGACTCTCGCCCCAACGCCGCCCGAGTTGCCGGCAGGCGCCGAGCGTATGGTTCCATTGACCACGTATGCCGATTGGTGGCGTGAAACCGAAGAGTGTGCGGGTATCGACGGCAACTTCTCTCGACTCACCTGGTTCGACGTGCCCGGCCGCACGTCCTTCATGTACGGCGGCGTCCAGTACGATGGCTACTGGTGGAATGGCGTACACTGGATTCTGCTCGCCGGCGACAAGATTGCCGATTCTTCGATCGTTAGGCACGAGATGCTTCACGAGCTCCTCGGCCGCGGCGATCACCCGGCACTCTACTTTCAAGAACGTTGCGCCGGGGTCGTCGCCTGTAACGACACCTGTCGCGCCGACGACTAGAACGGGCTACTTCGCCACGTTGAATCGCAGGTTCTTCGTCCGGCCCGCGTCGACGAGAAATCCCGCAACGCGTCCCTTCTCGCGGACAAATCGATAGCTGATGCCCTCAGCCGTAAATGTGTCCGTCGCCGTTGGGGTCAGAGCGACGGGCTCGGATCGCCGGCGATGCAGCATCAGCTTGCCGCTGTCCACCGTCAAGCGATACGTCGTTTCGAGCTCCGGGCTCTCGTACGTGCCAGCGTAGCCCGCAAGCTCGGACGATGTCGGTGCCCAGCTTCCTGCCGTCGCCGCACCGGTGCCACGGCCGGCGGCGACGATATTCGCATCCGCCGCTGGTGTCATCCTGTCGCCGAGGTAAACCTCCGCGACACGACGGGCGAGTTGCGATGGATTCGTGCGCGCGAGATTGCACAGACACGCAACCGAGAAATGCTGCTCCGGAAAGCGGAGCAGCTCCGCGCGGTAGCCGGCCCACGCACCGCCATGGCTCACCGTGTGGAGTCCGCGGTAGCTATCGACCATCAACCCGAGCGCGTAGGTCTGCTTCTTTCCATCGTTCAGCGTCGCCGTCTTCTGCATTGCCGCGATCGTCTCGGCGCCCCCTACCTTACCCGTATAGAAGTTCTCATCCCAACGCTGCATGTCTTCGATGGATGTCTGGACGGCGCCGTCCCCAGTCTGCTCGAAGTTCGACATCGCGGTCGCCCACCCGGCGCCGGTTTCACGCGGCGCGTATCCCGTCGCGCGGTTCAGGACCACGGCCATGTGGTCGTCGTTGAACCGTGTGTGGGTCATGCCCAAAGGCGCGAAAATGCGCTCCGCGGCGAACTGTGCGAGCGTCTTGCCGCTCACTCGCTTGACAATGATCGACGCCAGGAAAAAGCCCGAG
>Ga0070712_100000831_pt1 | contig 18385 bp, 18 predicted proteins | sample LARL81metaG_FD_71396 | JGI IMG/M metagenome (GOLD analysis project Ga0070712, IMG submission 71396) | Corn, switchgrass and miscanthus rhizosphere microbial communities from Kellogg Biological Station, Michigan, USA - LAR L8-1 metaG | ecosystem: Host-associated > Plants > Roots > Rhizosphere ...
TCACGAGGTCGTCGATCGCACGTCCATCAACGCCTGGCTCACTCCCAATTTTGTGAAGGCCGTCGAAGCAACGGGTCGCAAGCGCCTCGTCATCGCCGGCCTCTGGACGGGCGCCTGTGCTGCGTTCAACGTGATCGAGGGTCTCCGGCGCGGCTATGAAGTGTTCTTTGTCGCGGATGCCTGCGGCGATACCAGCATTCAGGCCCATGAACGTGCCGTCGACCGCATGATCCAGGCCGGCGCCGTGCCAACCACCGCACAGCATTTCGTCTACGAACTACAGCAGGATTGGAGCCGTCAGGAAACGTATCAGGGCGTGATGGATATCATGAAGGCGCACACAGCGTTCGGCACTCAGGTCTTCTTCTCCAAGTGGGCGCTGGGTGGGCACGATAGCGCTTTGAAGGCGGCCCAGCTCACTGCCGCATAGAAATGGCGGTCCGGCGCGACCGCAGCGTCCGAGCCGTGGGAGCGGCTCCAGCTTTGTGGGCGAGCACCGGGTCTACCTGCTCATCGTCTATTGGAGGAGTTATGATGCTCTACCGGCAGCTCGCCACTCCGGAGGAAATCGACCAGGAATACGACGCTGAGAAGTCGGTGCCCGACTTTCAACCGTACGCCGAGTTCTGCATCAATGAAAGCGAGAAGGCACGCGACGAACCTGAGTGCCTCGACGTGCCATTCGGACCGTGAAAACACTATGTTAGATATGAGATTTTCGATCGCCCCGATGATGGAATGGACCGACCGGCATTGCCGGTTCTTCCATCGCCTGCTCACGCGGCGGGCGCGCATCTATACTGAGATGATCACGACTGCCGCGGTGCTGCACGGGGACCGCGCGCGGCTCCTCGCCTATGATCCGGCGGAGCATCCGCTCGCCCTACAGCTCGGCGGATCGCATCCGCACGAGCTGGCGCAGTGTGCACAGATTGCCGCTGACTTCGGTTATGACGAGATCAATCTCAACGTCGGCTGCCCCTCCGATCGGGTGCAGGAGGGCCGCTTCGGCGCTTGCCTCATGGCAGAGCCGCTCCTCGTTGCCGAGTGCGTCGCAGCCATGCGCGCCAAGGCCGAGGTGCCGGTCACCGTCAAATGCCGTCTGGGCATCGATGAGCAGAACCCGGAGGAGGCGTTGGAAGCGCTGACCTGCGCGCTCGAGCAAGCGGGCATAGCGGCACTCATCGTGCACGCCCGCAAGGCTTGGCTTGCGGGGCTGTCTCCACGCCAGAACCGGGAGGTCCCGCCCCTCGATTACGATCGCGTCTATCGTCTCAAGCTGGCGCATCCCGAGCTGCCTGTCGTGCTCAATGGCGGCATCGCGGATCTCGCCCAGGCAACCGACCATCTCGCGCGTGTCGATGGGATCATGATGGGGCGCTCCGCCTATCAGGACCCATGGAGACTGTTGGAGGTCGACCATGTCTTGTTTGGCGAGCCGAGCCCGCTTGCAACTCCGCAGGCCGCAGGGGAGGCTCTCATTCCGTACATCGAGCGCGAGCTCGCGCGTGGCACGCGCCTGAGTGCCATTACGCGGCATGCGCTCGGATTGTTTCGAGGCGTTCCCGGGGCGCGTGCGTTTCGCCGCCATCTTGCGACCGAGGCGGTCAAACCGGGCGCGGGCCTTGCGGTTTTCCGCGCCGCCCTGCGCCTTGTTGTGGACGCCCGAGCGCCCTTGCTGCACAGTGCTGCGGCCTGACAGGCAACCGGAGCGGAAGCGGGATGATGCCTGGACGTCGTGCGCTGATCCTCGCCGCGTGCGGCCTATTCATCTTCGCCTCGCCCGTCTCTGCGCAGAATTATCCGACCGGCCCGATCCGGCTGCTTGTAGGGTTTGCCGCCGGGGGCTCCTCGGACGTGCTCGCTCGTTCCGTAGCGAAGGCTCTGTCGGAAGGCCTCGGGCAATCCGTCGTCGTCGAGAACCGGCCTGGCGCCGGCGGCAATATCGCTGCTCAAGCCGCGGCCCGCGCCGATCCCGATGGTTACACCGTGCTCTTCGGTACCAACGGGACCTTGGCCATCGGACCGGCGCTCTACAAAAATCTCAAATACGACCCGGTGCACGATCTCGCACCCGTGGGGCTGCTGCACAAGCTCCCGAATGTGCTCATCGTTCATCCTTCCATTCCCGTCGCGAACCTGACCGAGCTGATAGACTATGCCCGCCGCCGACCGGGGCAGCTCACCTTCGCCTCGGCCGGTGTCGGGTCCGCGTCGCATCTGGCAGGAGAGTTGCTGAAAGCTGCCGCAAATATCGATATTGTTCATGTGCCGTATAAAGGCGGGGGCGCCGCTCTGCCCGACTTGTTGTCGGGACGGGTATCGATGATGATCGAGACCATTCCCAATGCCTTGCCTGCGGCGCGCAGCGGAATGGTGCGTGCACTGGCGGTGACTACGCCGATGCGATCCTCGGCCGCGCCCGACCTGCCGACGTTCGCGGAATCAGGGCTTCAGGACTTTGACGTAAGCTCATGGACAGGGTTGTTCGTCCCCGCGGGCACGCCTCGCGCAATCATCGAGCGCCTGAATGCCGAGACGGTGCGGATCGCAAGCGACCCGGACTATCTCGACCAACTCAAGACGCTCGGAACCGACGTCGCCTTCTCCACTCCGGAAGGCCTTGCCGCGTTCATGGCCAAGGATATCGCAAATTGGACGCTGGCAGTCCAACGCTCCGGAGCCAGCGCCGAATGATGCCATCGACAAACATGCATGCAGAGTGATGGAGATGCCATGACCTATGAAGCCATCAGCGTCACGCCCTGCTCTCCGCATATAGGAGCAGAAATCGGGGACATCGACCTGACAAAACCGCTGTCCAACCAGCAAGTCTCCGAGCTGTATCAAGCCTTCACGGATCATCTGGTCATTTTCTTCCGCGACCAGAAGATCAGCTTCGATGATCAGATCAGGACGGCAGCGTATTTCGGCCCGCTCGGCCGCCATGTCGGCGCGAGTACCATCAGCAAGACGACCGAGAATCCGTTCGTGCGCAAGTTCCACTACGATGAGAACTCGAAAAAAATTTCCGGCGACAACTGGCACAGCGATCAGTCCTGCGCGGCCATCCCGCCGCTCGGCAGCATGCTGTACAATCACACGGTCCCCCCGAACGGCGGCGGCGATACCATGTTCGCCAGCATGTATGCTGCATACGAAGCGCTGTCGTCGCGCATGAAGAGCTATCTCGAAGGGTTGACGGCGACGCACGACGGAACGCGCGTGTTCGGGCCGGGTACCCCGGTTGCCGTGCACCCGGTCATCGTGCGCCATCCCGTCAGCGGCAAGAGATTGATTTACGTGAACACGGATTTCACGTCCCACATCAACGAGCTCCCGCGCGCCGAGGGCGACCGCATCCTTCAATTCCTCTACGAGCATTGCGGCCGCGACGAATGGGTCTTCCGGTTCCGATGGCGCCCTCACTCCATCGCCTTCTGGGACAACCGCTGCACCCATCATAAGGCGATCTGGGACTATTGGCCCAACGTGCGGTCCGGATATCGGGTTCAGGTGGAAGGCACCGCGTCCCCGGTGGCGGGGTGAGGGCAGGGGAGCAGCGCCGGCTCGGCCGGCGCTCTGGTCGGTTCAGATGCCGTATTGAGGTTCGGCACCGCCGCTTGCTGCGGCGAGCACGGCGGCACGCTCCCCGTGGACAAACAAGCAAGGCACAAACAGGCGATCTGGTCACGGCGCTCCGGCAGTCCATTCGGAGCGTGAAGTGATTTTCGGTGCGCCGATAAGCGAGCTTCTGCTGCTGGCAGCATTGATCGTGGTCGGAGGGCTGGTCACCGGGCTCCTGGCAGGGCTGTTCGGAATAGGCGGGGGAGCGCTTATCGTCCCGGTTCTGTACGAAGTGTTCGGCGTGCTCGGCGTCGCCGACGAGGTGCGATTTCAACTTTGCGTCGGCACCTCGATTGCCATCATCGTACCGACCAATGTGCTGTCTTTTCGGGCCCATCGTGAGCGCGGCGCCGTAGTCATGGAGGTGGTGCGCACGTGGGCCGTGCCGGCGATCGTGGGCGTTGCGACCGGTTCGGCTATTGCCGCGTTCGCGCCCGGCGCCGTGCTCAAGCTCGCCTTCGTTCTGATCGCCAGTGTGATTGCAGCCAAGCTGCTGCTGGGCCGGGAGAATTGGCGGCTGGCTGATTCGCTGCCGGGCCGCATTGGCATGGTCGGGTACGGTTTCTGCGTCGGCCTCTGCTCCGCGTTGATGGGCATCAGCGGCGGCTCGGTCTCTAACATGATCCTGACGCTGCACGGCATGTCGATGCACAAGGCGGTGGCGACCTCCGCCGGGCTGGGGGTCCCGATCACCATTGCAGGCACGATCGGCTATGTGCTTGCCGGACTCCCGCAGCAGGCGCTCATGCCGCCTTTGTCGGTCGGCTTCGTCTCGCTTATCGGATTTGCGCTGATGGCGCCGATCTCGAGCTTCACCGCGCCTTACGGGGCCCGGCTTGCGCACGCCCTGTCCAAGCGTCGCCTCGAGATCGCCTTCGGCAGCTTTCTCTTGCTCGCCTGCCTGCGCTTCCTCGTGAGCCTCCTCGGATGATGCTTAAAGGAATCGGGCATCTCGGGCCTACGGGTATCCCCGAAGCAGCAGCCGGTCGCCGCGAACCTCCCAGCTCTCCAGGCGGTTGAGGAAGGTCATGCCGAGCAGACTCGTTCGCAGCGCGCCGGGCGAGGCGACGAGAGCCGGGACGGACCGCTCGGTGAGTCCACCTATGGAAACCCGGTCCAGAGTGACGGGCGCCGCGCGCGCCAACCCGTTCGCCGTATCGACGTTGACGGAGTATTTGAGGACTTCGAGCGGCAGGCCTGCAGCGCGCGCCGCCTCATGGGTAAGCACGACAGCACTCGCTCCCGTGTCGAGCACCATGCTGATGCGCGCACCGTTGACCTGCCCCACGACGGAGAAGCCTCCACCTGCCCCCCGGGCAATCTGCACGGTGCGGCCCTTGGTCACCGCGCGGCCAGGCAGGAATTGCGCGAGCACCTGGTCGGCCACGCTGCGCAGCTCGGTACGATAGGTGTAGCCGAGCGCCAGCGCGAGCGCGATCAAGAGCCACAGAATGGCGGACCGCAGGACGTGCGATAACCGATAGCGATAAAGCGCAACGGCCACGATCCCTGCGAGCGCGAGCGCCATGATCTTGGTCTCGATCGATGACTCATCCCAGCGAACGAGCTCGGCCCAGGCCCCTTCATCCTGCCGCAACAGCAGGATGAACAGCACGATCGCGGCAATCGCCAGCAGGAGCGAGAACAGGCGGCGCACGAGGGACTGTATGTCTTACGGCTGTCCGAACAGCAATGCGCGCAGTGTGCTGGCCTTGGCGCCTGAAGGAGCAGTCGGTGCCTCGGTATCCCCTGACGCCGGTTCAATCGAGGGGCCGGGCTCTGCAAGCGGAGCAAGGGCCGACATGACGCGTTCCGGCGGGAATGTGATGATCACTTCGGTGCCGATGCGCAGCTTCGATTAACGATCGCTTGCGCGGAGCGGCGATCGGGCGCTTGAATGTGAACCGCCATTGGGCTGACCACCCAGAGCCGGCGGAAGGGACAAGGCATGAAGCTGTATGATGGCGGGCGCGCGCCCAATCCTCGGCGGACGCGAGTCTTTCTGGCAGAAAAAGGGATCAAGGTCCCGCTTCAGCAGGTCGATCTCGGGGCTCTGGAGCACATGTCGGCGGCCTATGCCGCAATCAATCCCTTGAAGCGCGTCCCTGCGCTTGTCCTCGACGATGGCACCGTCATCACCGAATCCATATCAATCTGTCGCTATTTCGAGGCGCTACAGCCTGATCCTGCTCTGTTCGGCCGCACCGCCCTTGAAATCGCACGCATCGAGATGTGGAATCGCCGGCTCGAGCTGCACCTCCTCTTCCCCGTTTCTCATGTGTTTCGACACACCCATCCGGCGATGAAAGCGATGGAGGTGCCGCAGATCTCGGAATGGGCCGAAGCGAACAAGCCGCGGATCCTCGAATTCATTACCCTGCTCGACACTGAGCTGGCGCAGCACCGCTTCATCGCGGGCGACACCTTCAGCGTTGCGGATATTACCGGACTCATCGCTCTCGACTTCATGAAGCCGGCAAAGCTCACGGTCCCGGACGAGCTCAAGCAGCTCAGTCGGTGGCATGCGGAGCTTTCGGTCCGCCCCAGCGCTGCAGCCTGATTCATGCGTCTTACCATCCTCGGATCGGGGGATGCCTTCGGTTCGGGAGGACGATTCAATACCTGCTTCTTCCTCGAAACAGCGAAAGGGGTATTGGTTGTCGATTTTGGTGCGTCATCCCTGATTGCGCTCAAGGCGCGCAACATCGATCCGAACCAGATCGACGGCATCCTGCTCTCGCACTTGCATGGTGACCATTTCGGCGGGCTCCCCTTCCTGCTGCTCGATACTCAGTTTCTCACCCAACGCGAGCGGCCGCTCGTGATTGCCGGACCTCCTGGAACGAGGGCGCGGCTCTATCAGGCGTGTGAGGTGTTCTTTCCGCTGTCCACCCTCAACAAGTGGCGGTTTTCCTGGTCCGTGATGGAATTCGCTGTAGGGGTATCGAGCGAGTTTCTGGGCCATTCAGTGACTACAGCCGAGGTATCGCATTTCTCCGGTGCTTCCTCGACCGCTGTCCGCATCTCCGATGGTGAGAAGGTGTTCGCCTATTCCGGCGACACTGAATGGGTAGATGCGCTCTATGCAATTGCGAAAGGGGCCGATCTCTTTATGTTGGAATGCTACGCCGAATCGGGACCTGCGAGCGGGCACGTGACCTGGGAGATTCTCAGGGAGAAATTGGGCAATCTGCATGCGCACCGGATCATGCTCACCCACATGAATCCCACCATGCTGGCGCGATTGGACGAAGTGCGCGCCCATGGGCTCCTTGCCGCCCATGACGGCGCGATCCTGGAGTTTTGAACCGTTTATCGCTCGAGCCGTGCGATCAAGCTCGACGTATCCCAGCGCCTACCGCCCATCTTCTGCACCTCGGCATAGAACTGATCGACCAGCGCCGCCACCGGCAGGCTCGCGCCGTTCTTGCGCGCTTCGCCGAGGCAAATGGAAAGATCCTTGCGCATCCAGTCGACGGCAAAGCCGAAATCGAACTTCCCAGCCATCATGGTCTTGTAGCGGTTCTCCATTTGCCAGGACTGAGCGGCGCCCTTCGATATCGTCTCCACCACCATATCGACGTCGAGTCCTGCTTTTTTCGCAAAATGAATTCCCTCTGAGAGCCCTTGAACCAGGCCAGCGATACAAATCTGGTTGACCATCTTTGTGAGCTGGCCGGCGCCGGCACCTCCGAGAAGCTTGCACATGCGGGCATAGACCGCGATCACCTTCTCGGCGCGCGCATAGGGGGCGGCATCGCCGCCGCACATGACCGTCAGGACACCGTTCTCGGCGCCGGCCTGGCCGCCTGAGACGGGAGCATCGATGAAATCGAAGCCGCGCTTTTTCGCTTCGGCATGAAGCTCGCGCGCAATCTCGGCCGAGGCGGTGGTATGGTCGATGAACACCGCGCCTCTCGCCATGCCCTGATAAGCCCCATTCGGTCCGAGAGTCACTTCGCGCAGATCGGCGTCATTGCCGACGCAAGATAGAACGAAGTCTTGCCCCTCGGATGCGGCCTTCGGGGTCGGGGCTGCGCGTCCGCCGTGCTGGGAAACCCATTTCTCGGCCTTCGCCCCGGTGCGGTTGTACACGGTGACCTCGTGTCCGCCTTTGTTCTTGAGGTGCCCCGCCATGGGATAGCCCATTACGCCGAGACCGAGAAACGCCACCTTCGCCATTTCTGCTCTCCATGCCTATATCCCGTGTGATTGCGACGCCGCGGCGCAGACTGTCAACTCTTTCGCGAGGACCTCATGGCGGTTTCAAAGGAGCAGGTGCTCGCAGCGCTCGAGGGCGTGAAATCCCCTGACGGCATGCCGCTCCCCCGCGGTGGGACACTGTCGGAAGTGGTCGTCGGCGATGGCAAGGTGTTTTTCTCGATCACCGTCGACGCCGATGCGGTCAAGGGATGGGAGCCGATACGCGAGCGAGCGGAGGCCGCGGTACGGGCCCTGCCGGGCGTGCAATCCGCCCTGGTGGCGCTTACCGCGGAGCGTAAGGCCGGCGCTGCGCCTCGTCCGCCGCCGCGTGCCGCTCCGCCGCCGCGTGCCGCGGGACGCGCCGAATCCCTGCAGGGCATACCCGGCGTAGAGGCGATCATCGCGGTCGCGTCAGGCAAGGGTGGAGTGGGCAAGTCGACCACCGCGGTCAATCTGGCGCTCGGACTGAGCGCCTTGGGCCTGCGGGTGGGGATTCTCGATGCCGACATCTACGGTCCATCCATGCCGAGGCTTCTGGCGATCAGGGAGCGCCCGCAAACCATCGGTGGGACCCGGCTCAAACCGATCACGCGCTATGGACTTTCCGTGATGTCCATCGGGTTCCTCATCGACGAGGAAACCCCGATGATCTGGCGGGGTCCCATGGTGATCTCCGCACTCACGCAGATGCTTCGGGAGGTCGAGTGGGGGACACTGGACATCATGGTGGTGGACATGCCTCCTGGGACCGGCGACGCCCAACTCACCATGGCGCAACAGGTGCCGCTCAAAGGTGCCGTGATCGTATCGACGCCGCAGGATCTCGCCCTCATCGATGCGCGGCGCGGGATTTCCATGTTCAAGCGTGTCAATGTCCCGGTGCTCGGGATCGTGGAGAATATGAGCTACTTCCTTTGCCCCGAGTGCGGCACCCGCTCCGATGTTTTCGGCCACGGCGGCGCGCGGGACGAGGCGCAGCGGCAGGGCGTGCCGTTTCTGGGCGAAGTGCCCCTGCACATGGCGATCAGGGAAAAATCCGACGCGGGCTTGCCGGTGGTCGCAACCGAGCCGGACGGACCTCATGCCGCCGCCTACCGCAGCATCGCTGCCGCGGTCCGCGATCAGCTCAAAGCGGGCGGGCGCGCGGCGCCCAGGATCGTCATCGAAGCCTGAACCACAAGAGCAGGACCTCATTGCGGCCCATCCGCAGGACGCGGATGCATCGCAATCGCATGGCCTGTGACCTCGATTGCGGATGGATGTGCCGCAGGCATTTCCTCTTGCGCCTGATCGCTCGACCCGCCTATTTAGCCTTCAGAACGGGGCGCCGGCGCTCCCGTGGCGCCGAAGGCGTCCCGCAAGCACGGAGGAACAGCCCAATGAAACGTCGCGCATTTCTCAAGGTCGCCGGCACCGGTCTGGCCGCATCCGCCGTCGCCGCGCCGGCCATTGCCCAGTCCATGCCGGAGATCAAATGGCGGCTGACAGCGAGCTGGCCCAAATCGCTCGACACGCTTTACGGGTCGCTCGAAACCTTTTCCAAATATGTTGGGGAGGCGACGGACAACAAGTTCCAGGTTCAATCGTTTGCCGCGGGGGAGATCGTGCCCGGTCTGCAGGTGCTCGATGCCGTGCAAAGCGGCACCGTGGAGGCCTGCCATACCGCCGCTTACTATTTCATCGGCAAAGACCCAACCTGGGCGCTGTTCTGTGCGGTGCCGTTCGGCCTCAACACCCGCCAGCAGAACGCCTGGTACTATGACGGCGATGGCCTCAAGCTGATGAATGAGTTCGGCGAGAAGTTCAACGTCTACTCGCTGGTCGGCGGCAATACCGGCGCGCAGATGGGTGGCTGGTTTCGCAAGGAGATCAAGACCGTCGATGATCTCAAGGGCCTCAAGTTCCGCATTGGCGGCTGGGCCGGCAAGACATTGCAGAAGCTCGGGGTGGTACCGCAGCAGATTGCCGGAGGCGACATCTATCCGGCACTGGAGAAAGGCACTATCGACGCGGCCGAGTGGGTCGGCCCCTATGACGACGAGAAGCTCGGCTTCCATAAGGTGGCACAGTACTACTACTATCCCGGTTGGTGGGAAGGCGGCACCGCCAACCATTTCATGATCAACCTGGCGAAATGGAACGAGCTGCCCAAGAACTATCAGGCCATCGTCACGGCGGCGGCAGGACTCTCCAATATCGAGCAAACCGCCAGATACGATGCGCGCAACCCGGCCGCGCTCAAGCGCTTGGTGGCAGCGGGTACGCAGCTGCGCCCATTCTCGCAGGCAATCATGGAAGCCTGCCTCAAGGCTTCGCATGAGGTCAACGCCGAGACCTCCGCCGCGAGTCCGGATTATAAGAAGGTCTGGGACTCCATCCAGGCATTTCGAAACGACGAGTACCAGTGGTGGCAAGTTGCGGAGTTCGGCTACGACAATTTCATGATCCGCACCGGCACGCGGGCTTGAGCGAGATGAAACGCCGGGACTTGCTGCAGGTGGTGGGCCTTGCTGCCGCCTCGACGGCACTCGCCAGGCCCGCCATCGCCCAGTCCATGCCGCAGATCAAATGGCGGCTTACGTCCAGTTATCCGAAGTCGCTGGACACCATCTACGGAGCCTCGGAAGCCTTCGCCAAAGCCGTGGCGGAGGCAACTGACAACAGGTTCCAGATCCAGATCTTTGCTGCGGGCGAAATCGTCCCCGGCCTGCAAGCCGCAGATGCCGTGCGGAGCGGCACGGTCGAGATGTGCCACACCGCATCCTACTACTATTTTGGCAAAGATCCGACGTTTGCGTTCGGGACTTGCATACCGTTCGGACTCAACAGCCGGATGCAGACGGCATGGATGTATTTTGGCGGCGGCATGGAGTTGATGAACGACTTCTACCGAAAATTCAACATCTATGGCGTTCCGGCCGGCAACACCGGCGCGCAAATGGGCGGCTGGTTCCGCAAGGAGATCAAGGAAGTGTCCGATCTCAACGGACTCAAGATGCGGATCGGCGGCTTTGCCGGCCGAGTCATCTCCAAGCTCGGCGTGGTGCCTCAACAGATCGCCGGCGGCGATATTTATCCGGCGTTGGAGAAGGGCACGCTCGACGCCTGCGAATGGGTTGGTCCCTACGACGACGAGAAGCTCGGCTTCCACAAGGTCGCGCAATACTATTACTATCCGGGATGGTGGGAAGGCGGGCCCATGATCCACAACTTCATCAATCTGGATAAGTGGAACGAGTTGCCGCCCGCGTACAAATCCATCATCCGTACTGCCTCGTCCATGGCCAACGAATGGATGCAGGCAAGGTACGATGCTGCCAATCCGGCAGCGCTCAAGCGGCTGGTAGCAGGCGGTGCGCAGTTGCGGCCGTTTTCTCAGCCGATTATGGACGCTTCCTTGCGAGCGGCGCTCGATCTCTATGCCGAAGTTTCAGCGGCCAATCCCGACTTCAAGAAAGTCTGGGAAGCGCTGCTCGCTTTCCGCAATGATCAATATCTATGGTGGCAGGTCGCGGAGCTTACTTTCGACACCTATCTGGTGCGCAATCGCAATCGCACCTGATCGCCCTCGAACTCGTCATGGCCGGGCTTGGCCAAGCTTTGCACGGCCATCCGCGTCTTGGCAGATACGTAGGGTGGGCGTCGCACCCGCTCGGTGCTGAAGGCAATTCACCACCGGCCCGCGCGATGACCACGCTACAGACCCGTGCGCGATTCGATCTCATCGAAACCTGTTCTAAGATCAACCGGTCTCGCCAAGCCCGGGTCCTCCTCCTCCCCGGGCTTTCTTTCGCACGTCCTGGGCAGGATCGGCTTAACCGCCGGTCACGCTCATGTGACGCGACAACGCGGGCCGTCGATGCCGCCGGTCGATGACGAAATCATGACCCTTCGGCTTGCGAGCGATGGCTTCCTCGATGGAAGCATGCAGGAGCTCGTTCCCTCGCGATGCGCGCAGTGGAGTGCGTAGGTCCGCCGCATCCTCCTGACCCAGGCACATGTAGAGCGTGCCTGTGCAGGTGACGCGCACGCGGTTGCAAGACTCGCAGAAATTGTGCGTGAGCGGCGTGATGAAGCCGAGCCGACCACCCGTTTCGGCCACGCGCACGTAGCGTGCAGGCCCGCCAGTGCGGTAATCGATATCGGCGAGGGTGAACCGATCGCCGAGACGCGCCCGCACAATCGAGAGGGGCAGGTATTGGTCGAGACGTCCCTCTCCCACGTCGCCAAGCGGCATCACTTCAATAAGCGTGAGATCCATGCCGCGTCCGTGCGCCCAATCGATGAGTGCCGGGAACTCGTCCTCGTTGACGCCTTTCAGTGCGACCGCATTGATTTTCACCTTGAGCCCGGCGGCAAGCGCGGCATCAATGCCCGCCACTACTTTGTCGAACTCTCCCCATCGAGTGATGGCCCGAAACTTGTCAGGATCGAGCGTGTCGAGCGAGACATTGATACGGCGGACGCCGAAGCTTGCCAGCTCGCTCGCAAATTTCGGCAGCTGTGAGCCATTGGTGGTCAAGGTGAGCTCGTCGAGGGCACCTGAGCCGATGTGGCGCGAGAGCGAACCAAACAGTGTCATGATCCCGCGGCGCACCAGGGGCTCACCACCGGTCAGACGCAACTTCCTCACGCCTCGGGCAATGAAGGCGCTGCACATCCGATCGAGCTCCTCCAGGGTGAGAAGGTCGGCTTTCGGCAGGAAGCTCATGTGCTCCGACATGCAGTACACACAGCGGAAGTCGCACCGGTCCGTCACTGAAACGCGAAGGTATGTGATGGCGCGTCCGAACGGATCGACCAAGCTTTCTTCTCGCGGACGCGACCTGTATTCAGCGCCTTCGATCATGCACTCGTTATCCGTCCATCAGCGCCCAAAGAGGTCCGCGGCCCTTTTCGGGCCGCGATGTTGCTTCAGGCGAGCCTGTTGTGAGCCAGTGCGCTGGCCGTGCCAGCGCGCAGAGCCCGCACCCTCTATCTAGGAATTCTGACGGATAAGGACCAGATGGTAGAACCGCCCCCGCGAGCTCTCGTCCGCTCCGGATGCTATTGCTTGGCGGACGGGGCGTCCGGCCACGGATAGTTCGTGGCGGACGCTGCCGCTTCGTTGGAGGATGGCGCGGGTGCGGCGGCGGCCGTAGGCGGCGGCGCGGCCGAGGCCGATGCAACCGGCCTGTTCGCCCGCCCTGCAACCGATGCCACCGCCGGTCGCTTTCCGATCTTCCTCTTGCCAGGGGTAGCCGGTATCGCGTGAAGCTCCACGTGAACCGGGTTTGGTGTCAGCTTCGGCGAGGAGAAAACCGAGCCCTCCTCCGAGCGTATCGACACGGTTTCGGGCTGATGCCCCGCGAGCGCAAAGGTTGCCGAAAGCTCTGGAGCGACCTGGACCTTGAGCTCGCAGGGGGTGTGGCAGGTTTGCCCCGAGGAGGTCTTCACCTCGGCACCCGCCGGTTCGGATTCGAACCGCACCGCTGCGGTCGACGGCGATGAGTTCAGAAAATTCAGGCTTGGTATTGACGCGGAACACGCCGCAACCGTGAAGCCACATGCCATGACGGCAATGACTCGGCTCATGATCACCCCACCCACTTGGCGGCAAAGGGCCGCCATACCCCGGAAACGTTACCGTGCAGGACCGCACGCCAAGGGTCCCGCCGTAGAAGCAAGCGCAACGGTCGGCCTAAAGTGTGGCGCTGATAAGGAAAAATAGGGATTAAGTAGCCCGGGCTGGCGTCCGCGCAAGCTCGAAAACAGCCTTTGGAAGCTCGGCGAGGTCACCGATGATGCGATCTGCACCTAGCTGAAGCACTGGAATCTCGGTGTAACCGTAATCTACTGCAATCACCGCAACGCCCAGGCCTTTTCCCATGGCGACGTCGTTTATGGAGTCACCCACCATTATGGCGTCCCTCACGCATTCACCTGCCAGTTCCAGGGTCCGCCGCAACAGCTCCGGATCCGGTTTCTGCACGCCGAAGGTATCCGCTCCGCAAATGACAACAAAACGGGTGGTCAGCCCAAGGGCGTCCAGCAGGCGCCGGGCAAGCCATTCCAGCTTGTTGGTGCATACTGCCAAGCGACAGCCGCGGTGCGACAGTTGGTCGAGCGCGGCTTCAAGTCCCTCGAATGGTCGTGAGCGATCTGCAATGTGGGTGGCGTAATGCGCGATGAAATCTCGAACCAACCGGTCTATCTCTGCCGGGAGAAGGCTGCGGCCCTCCGCGGCAACCGCACGTTCAATCATTTTTCGTGCCCCGCCTCCGACCATATTGCGGGCCTCAGCGTAGGGGACACTGGGAAGACCGAGATCATCCAAAACGCGATTGAGGGTAGCGACAAGGTCAGGTGCAGTATCGACCAACGTGCCGTCGAGATCGAATACGACGATGGGAGCGAGCATGGAACGCATCGCTATCGATGGATTACAGCGAAGGCAAGCTGCGAGCGTCCAACTCCGAATGTACTGTCCGTGAGCCCCTCAGCGGTCACAGTGGTCTATTCATGACTGAGCAGCTTCCCGCCGACGTTATGGATGTGGATGCGCAAAAACGCGCCGCCGCGGCGCGGGCGCTTGATTTTGTCCAGGCGGGCATGCGCCTTGGCCTGGGTTCTGGCTCTACCGCCAAACATTTCGTCGAGCTCCTGGCGCTGCGGGTGCGCGGCGGCCTTTCTGTAATCGCCACCCCCACGTCCGAGGCCACGAGGCGGGAAGCGGAGCGCCTGGGTGTGCCGCTGGCAACGCTCGAAGAAATGCCGCAGCTTGATCTCACCGTGGACGGCGCGGACGAGATCGAACCCGGTCTGAGCTTGATCAAAGGCGGGGGCGGCGCCCTGTTGCGCGAGAAGATAGTCGCATCGGCCTCCGCGCGCATGATCGTAATAGCGGACGAGTCCAAATGGGTATCCGCACTTGGTCATTTCCCATTGCCCATCGAGGTGGTGCCTTTCGGCCTGGCTGCCACACGGCGGAAAATTGAGGCCGCTGCGGCCGCTGTGGGTTGTGCTGGTCCCACGTTGCTGCGGCGCGGCAAGGACGGTCACGCTTTGGTCACGGATAGCGGGCACTGGATCCTGGACGCCGCATTCGAGCGCATCGCCGATCCGCAAGCGCTCGCGCATGAGCTCGACCGCATCACCGGGGTGGTCGAGCACGGTTTGTTCATCGGACTTGCGCAGGCGGCCGTGCTCGCGGGCGCGAGTGGGGTGCGCGTGATCGAGCGGTCTTGAGGTTGTTTTCAGGAAGGAGTGTCTTTCATGTTCGGTTACACGATAACAGGGGCAATGCGCGTCGCCTCGCTTTGTGTTGCGGTCGCCTTCTGCGCGAATATCGCTGCTGCGCAGCAGCAGCCTTCGCCGACGGCACTCGCCGCGGCGAAGGAGCTCGTCACGATCAAAGGCGTAAAGGCGGTGTACGACCCCTTGGTGGGTGGCGTTATCGAAAAGGCCAAGCGGATGTTCCTGCAGACCAATCCCATGCTGGGCAAGGATCTCAACGAGGTCGCGGCCAAGCTGCGGGGTGACCTGAACCCGCGCACTGTCGAAGTCGTTGCCGAAGTCGCGCGGCTATATGCTGTTCGCTTCACGGAGCAGGAGCTCAAGGACGCACTCGCCTTTTATAAATCGCCGCTCGGCCAAAAGCTCCTTGTTCAAGAGCCCTTGATCGCGGACGAGAGCATGAGATCTGCGGCGAGCTGGGCAGAGAAGCTCTCGGAAGAGGTCATCGACAAGATGCGCGCCGAAATGAAAAAACGCGGCCACGAAATTTAGTCCAGGGCGATCCGCGCCCGCGCTTTGGGTCAGATGAATGGCTGATCGCGAGGTCGATCTTTTCGTCATCGGTGCAGGATCTGGGGGCGTGCGGGCGGCACGCATCGCCGCAGGCTACGGCGCGCGCGTCATGGTGGCCGAGGAATACAGGATTGGCGGAACTTGCGTGATCCGCGGTTGCGTTCCCAAGAAGCTGCTGGTCTACGCCTCGCGTTTTGCGGACGATTTCGAGGATGCCGCCGGGTACGGCTGGACGGTGGACGAGCCGGTATTTAGCTGGACGAGCCTCATTGCCAACAAGGACCGGGAGATCGCCCGGCTGGAAGCGGCCTATGTCAGTACCCTCGATCGCGCCAAGGTCGTGCTGGCGAGAAGCCGCGCGGTTATCGAAGACCCGCACACCGTGCGCCTTCTGGCGAGCGGAAAGAGAGTGCGTGCCGGCACTATCCTGATCGCTACCGGTGCCGCACCCCATCTGGGAGCGAATATTGCGGGTCTCGAACATGTCATCTCGTCCAATGAAGCGTTCCACCTCGATCAATTTCCAGATCGTATCCTCATCCAGGGCGGCGGCTACATAGCCGTCGAGTTCGCCGGGATCTTCCGCGGGCTTGGCTCGGAGGTCACCCTGGTCTACCGCGGAGAAAACATTCTGCGCGGATTCGACGACGACGTGCGTGAGCACCTGCGCTCGGAAATGGAGCGGCGCGGCATCAGGGTCATCACCAGACAGACGGTGGATGCTGTTATGAAGGTGGATCGCGGTGTTTGTGTCGAGCTGTCGGATCGCAAGGCTTTCACGGTCGACCGCGTGATGTTCGCGACAGGCCGTTGGCCCAACATTGCGGACCTGGGTCTCGAAGCAGTGGGAGTGCGCATCGCCAAGACCGGGGGAATCGAGGTGGACGAGTTCTCGCGAACCTCGGTGCCCAACATCTATGCAGTCGGTGATGTCACCAATCGGGTCAACCTCACGCCGGTGGCCATTCGCGAGGGCCACGCGTTTGCGGATACCGTATTTGGCGGCAGGCCCACCGCCGTCGACCATAGCAACGTGCCGACGGCGGTTTTCTCTGAGCCCGAAGTCGGGGTGATCGGGCTTACCGAGGCGGCCGCCTGCAAGCGGCTCCCCAAGGTGGACATCTACAAAACGACATTTCGCCCGATGAAGATGTCCTTGGCCGGGCGCGACACGCGCGCGTTCTTCAAGCTCGTCGTGGACGGCGACACTGATCGGGTGGTCGGATGTCACATCGTGGGGCCGGATGCGGGGGAGATGATCCAGCTGGTCGGCATTGCGGTCAAGATGAATGCAACCAAGCGCGATTTCGACGCGGTCATGGCAGTGCATCCAACCGCCGCCGAGGAGCTCGTGACGTTGCGCGAGAAGGCCATGAGCCGGCAGCGCGAAGCTGCGGAATAGGCCGTTCGCCGTTCGGTGCTTTCTCTCAACTTCTCCAAATCAGCGCGGAGGGACTGCAGATATCTTTTGCAATCTGCAAACGATCTCGGCCCGGCAAGGCTTAGCATCATAAGGCTTGGCATCATAAGGCTTGGCATCCTGATGGGCCGCTGGCAAGTCGAGCCCCTGTTCGGGTATAAGCCGACAATATGAAAAGTTCCCTGAACCGGGGCTAGCGTAGGAGAGGGCGGTCATGCCCGAACGTTGGACGCGCGACAGTTGGCGCCAGAAACCGATCCAGCAAGTACCGGAATATCCGGACAAGGCGGCCCTGCAAACCGTGGAGCAGGACCTTGCCAAATTCCCGCCTCTGATATTCGCGGGCGAGGCTCGCAATCTCGAGCGCGCGCTCGGCCGCGTCGCGATGGGAGAGGGCTTCCTGCTGCAGGGAGGCGACTGTGCGGAGAGCTTTTCCGAGCCCAGCGCAAATAACGTCAGTGCCAACAACATCCGCGACTACCTGCGTGTATTCCTGCAGATGGCGGTGGTGCTGACCTATGGCGCGGCGCTGCCGGTGGTCAAGGTCGGCCGCATTGCCGGAGAATTTGCCAAGCCCCGAACCGCTCCCGTGGAGAAAAGGAACGGCAAGGAATTGCCGAGCTACCGCGGCGACAGCATCAATGGAGTCGAGTTCACCGAGGAAGCGCGTCGACCAGATCCGGCACGACAGATCGAGGCCTATCGCCACTCGGCTGCCACGCTCAATCTCCTGCGCGCCTTCGTGCACGGCGGCTACGCCAACCTCGCCAATGTTCGCCAATGGACGCTCGGCTTCGTCAAGGATTCCCCCCAGTCGCATCATTATGAGGAGCTTGCGGATCGAATTTCAGAGGCGCTTGGCTTCATGCAAGCTTGCGGGCTAGACCTCGAGAGCCATCCCGAGCTCAAGAGCACGGACTTCTATACGAGCCACGAGGCACTCCTCCTCGGCTACGAGCAGGCGATGACCCGCGAGGATTCCACGCATCCCGGCACGTTCTGCTGCACGTCGGCGCACATGCTCTGGATCGGCGACCGCACCCGCCAGCCGGACCACGCCCACGTGGAGTTCTGCCGAGGCATCATCAATCCCCTAGGGCTCAAATGCGGGCCGAGCAGCAAAGTCGACGAGATGCTCCGGCTGATCGACATTCTCAACCCGGAGAATGAGCCGGGTCGGCTGACCCTTATTGTCAGGCTCGGCTACGACAAGGTAGCCGAGCAGTTGCCCGCCATGATCCGGGCCGTGCAGCGGGAGGGGAAAGTCGTGTTGTGGTCATGTGATCCGATGCACGGGAACACAATCACCTCCGAAACGGGCTACAAGACGCGCCCGTTCGACCGCAT
>Ga0070712_100000832_pt1 | contig 18351 bp, 14 predicted proteins | sample LARL81metaG_FD_71396 | JGI IMG/M metagenome (GOLD analysis project Ga0070712, IMG submission 71396) | Corn, switchgrass and miscanthus rhizosphere microbial communities from Kellogg Biological Station, Michigan, USA - LAR L8-1 metaG | ecosystem: Host-associated > Plants > Roots > Rhizosphere ...
TCGCAGCCATAAAACTGCCGCGGCACGAGGCAGCTTTCACCCAGAACGGCGGAAAGCGGGCGCTGCGGACCAGCGGTAGATGGCAAAACGGAGCGGCGGCTGCGGGGCGCTCGAAGGCCGACGCACAGCAGGCTTATGATGCTGCCGTCAGGCACTACGACTCATCTCATGCCGCGCTCGAGGCACTCCTGTCCGCGGCCGCAGCCGAGCTGCTCGCACGGCTTGCGTCCGAGATGGACGAGCTGATGCGGGACTGGCGCAGCTACAAACGCGCCGCTGCGCTCCTGGATTTCGACGACCTTCTCTACACCGCGCGTGACCTGCTCGCCGGGCACGAGGCCATCCGGCAGGCGCTAGCGCGCCGCTTCCGTCATGTCCTGGTGGACGAGTTCCAGGACACCGACCCACTGCAGATCGAGATCATCTGGCTCCTCTGCGGGGAAGCCTGCGAGCGATCCACCATGAATCGGCTTGGACGCGCCTTGCGTCCGCGCGCGCTGTTTCTGGTCGGCGATCCCAAGCAGGCGATCTATCGCTTCCGCGGCGCCGACGTGACGGCTTACATCATTGCGCGCACTGCGATCGGCAACACGGACCTCCTCCAGATCACCGCCAATTTCCGCTCGGTCGATCCGATCCTGTCGTTCGTGAACCATCGCTTCGAGAAGGTGCTCTCGGAGGCGGCGGGACAGCCCGGCTTCAGCGAGCTCTCGTCCATCCACACGGGCACGACGGGAGCGTTCGCGGTCGCCGCGCTGGACATCCCCCGCCCTGGCGAGAGGGACGAGAAACCGAGTGCGGCCATGCTGCGCGACGCGGAAGCGGAATGCGTCGCCGACGCTTGCAGCCGCCTCATCGGCAACGTGATCGTCCGCGACGAGCATGCCGATGGCGGCAAGCGCCCCTGCCGCCCCGGCGACATTGCGCTGCTTGCGCCCACGGGAACGGACCTCTGGCGCTTCGAGCAGGCGCTGGAAGATCGAGGCATTTCGGTATCGACCCAGGCCGGTAAGGGCTTCTTCCGCCGCCAGGAGGTTGCGGACCTGATTGCGCTCACGCGCACGCTCGCGGACGCCAGAGACACGCTCGCGCTCGGCGCGCTGCTGCGCGGCCCACTGGTGGGGCTCACCGAGGGCGAGCTCCTCGACATCGCCGACGCGTTGCCGCCGGACCCCGACCGGCCGGATCGGCTGCCGTGCCTGGATCTGCGCACCGATAGCGCTACGGTGAAGCACGAGCTCGCGCGCTCCGTGCTGGAAGCGCTGCAGTCGCTGCACCAAAGGGCGCGCTCCACCACGCCCTACGCGCTCCTCGCCGACGCCATCGCTGCGCTCAAGGTGCGCCCGCAGCTGCGGCAGCGCTTCCGGGGCGGCTCCGAACGGGCGATCGCCAACGTCGATCTCTTCCTGGAAATGGCGCGCGCCTACGACGTGCGCGGCCTGCGCGCATTCGCGCGCGACATGCGGGCGAATTGGACCGATGCAGTGCGCCAGGTGGAGGGGAGGCCGGATGCCGAGGAGAATGCGGTCGCACTGGTGACGGTGCATGCCGCCAAAGGCCTGGAATGGCCGGTCGTCATCCCGATCAATATGACGGGGCGGCCCCATGCTGAAACCGGCGTGATGCAGGACCGGCGGTTGAACGTGTTCTCGACGCGGGTGCTGGACGTCGAGCCCGCGGGATATGCGGCGCTGAAGGAGCACAATGAGCGCGAGGATGGGCGCGAGCGCGTGCGGCTCTGGTACGTGGCGACGACCCGGGCGCGCGACCTTCTGATCCTGCCCCGCCATGGCGCCGAGCTTTCCCCCAACTCCTGGGCGAACATTGTCGACCTGCAGCTCGACAAGCTCCCTCCCCTTGTTCCGGCAAAGCTCGGCGAGGAGAAAAACCCGGCGCCGGATCGCGCCGAGAACACGCAGACGGGGGCGATATTCGCGGCGGAGGCGGCGCGGATCACGCAGGCGACGCACATGGTGGAGTGGGCAAGGCCGAGCCGGATGGAACTGGAAGACGAGCCGCCGTCTGCGCCCGTGCCGCTGTTCGACAGCGCAGACGATGCGCAGCTTGCGAGCGAGATGCCGGCGCCGGCCGTAGCGGGCAGCTCGCAGCGCGGCATCATCCTGCACAAGCTGATGGAGGAGGTGCTCACCGGCGAAATTTCAGCCACCGCGGCCGAGCTGCATCGGCGCGCTGCGGAGCTGTTGGCGCAACTCGGACTCGAGCCGAACAGCGATCCGGCAAGCGGAATTGCTCCGGCCGAGCTCGCCGGCACCGTGCAGCGCACGCTTGCTCTTCCCGAAGTGGGGGAGTTGCGCGAGCGGCTTCTGCCGGAGCACAGCATCTTCGGCCATGAGAGCACTGCGGCCGGCGAAATTCTGGTGGCCGGTGTTGCCGACGCCGTGGCGCTCGATGCGCAAGGCACCATCGAGACCATTGTCGACTGGAAGAGCGACGTCGCGCCGAGCCAGTCGACCATCGCGCACTACTTCAAGCAAATCGACGAATACCGCCGGCACTCGGGTGCAAAGCGCGCTCTGCTCGTCATGATGACTGCAGGCAAGATCATGGAAGCACGCTAGCCTCTCGCGCCGCCGCGTGTTGGGCAGCCTGATCCACACCACCCTTGGCCCCTTGTTCCCTGTAGCCCGAGAACAGACGGATCAACTTGCCTTCTTGCGACGCTCGGGCGCCATCTTGTAAAGCGTGAACACACGGTCGAGCTCGGCGACACAGTCCGGATCAAGGTCGGCCTTAGGCTGCATCTCGGGCAGCCAGTAGCCATGCGTGTGCTTCCCGCGCAGCAGCATCGCGCTGGCGCCGGGAAAGTTGGTCTCCCTGACGTCCGGAGCGACATAATGGATCGATAGTCCGATGCGGCGGTGGTTCATCGAGTTGGGGTGAGACGCGTGGAGCGTATCTTCCTTATGAAACGAGAACTGACCAGCCTTCAGGGGCACATGTACGGCACGGCTCTCGTCTATCCCTTTTACCGTCTGTCCACGCGAGAGTAGGTTGTCCTTCTCGACCAGCTCATCATGGCTGTAGAGACCCTTGCCCTGTGATCCAGGCAGAAAGCGCATGCAGCCCGATGCGATCGAGGCCTCGGTGATGGCGACCCAGGCGGTCAGCGTATTCGGCGGCTCAAGCCCATAATATGTCGAATCCTGATGCCAGGAGACGAACGTTTTGTCTCCCGGCTCCTTCTGGAAGAAGCTCGAGCCCCAGCACAAGATATCGGGACCGATCAGATCCTCCACCGCGTCGAGCAACTTCGGATGGGATACGAGATCGCAGAGGAACGGAAACGGCAGGTGTGCCTTGATGCGAAACCGTGACATCATCTTCAGGCCGAGCTTGGCCTCGATCTGCTCGATGTGGCGCCGCAGTTCTGCAGCCTCGTCCATGGTCAGCAGATCGATCGGGCCCAGAAAGCCGTTTGCATTGTAGAATGCGACCTGCTCGGCGCTCAACTTTTTCGACATAGCGAGATCCCCGTTTGCGGATGTGCTTGATAGCCGACCTGGGCGTTTCTTAATCCATCTGGAGCTTGAACTCATCGACGATGGGCGCAGTGTCGCGAACGGCGCTGTCAATCAAGGCCTGCAGCTCCTCCGGGCTCGAAGCTATCGGAACCGCGCCGAGCGTGTCCATCAGATGCTCATACTGGGGGGTTGCTACGGCCTCGCGCACCAAGCCATTGAGCTTCTCGATGATGTCCGCCGGCGTGCCCGTTGCGGCGCATACACCCACAAAGGCAACCGACACGAGCGGCACCCCCAGCTCCTGCAGCGTCGCGACTTGCGGCATGACGGGCAGACGCGATTTCCCGGTCACCGCGAGGACTTTGATTTGCCTGGCGTCGTAAGCTTGAACCGCGCTTATCGGCGGCACGATATAGAGATCGAGTCGGCCGGCAAGAACTTCTTGCATCGCCGGTGCGGACCCTTTGAAGGGAACTGCCGTCATCTTGATGCCGGTCCGCTTCTCCAGCAGCTTGAAAATCAGATTGGCCGATGACCCTATGCCGATATGACCATAGTTGAATTTATCCGGGCTCGCCTTGCTGATCTCGACCAGTTTCGACAGGGTGTCGGCGGGAACGCTGTTTGCAACCGCCAGAACGTAGTCATAGGTGCCGATCAGCGATACCGGCGCGATATCGGAAACCTTGTACCGGGCCTTGCGATACAGCAGCGTATTGACCGGGTCGAAGTAGGTGCAGATCGAGAGCGTGTACCCGTCCGCCGGTTGCGAGATAAGCTCCTGCGTGGCCAGCATGCCGCCCGCGCCTGGCTTGTTCTCGGCAACAACAGATGTGCCCAGGGACTGTGATAGCCGCTCCGCGATCGCCCGCCCGGGAATATCCGCCGGCCCACCTGGCGGAAATCCGATGAGAAGCCTGATGGGGCGTGACGGCCAACTCTCGGCTGCTGCGCCCAATGAGACAAAGAGCGGGATCAGCGATGCCACGCAAAGGCCTGCGACCATCCTCGCGACGGACAGGGATGCCGCAAGCGGGCCGAGGCGAACGTGGAGAGCCATGCAACTGACATCCCTGAGAAGCAGCCCATCAAGGTTTGAGGCTACCCGGCCAATCCAGCGTTAGCAACAATTCGGCGGAGGCCTAGTCGTGTCCCAGCCATTGCCCGCTCTCTGACCATTCCGTCAGCTCCGATTCCTGCCGCGCTTCGCACGAAGCTGTTCAATCTGTCTCTGACGCTTATTCCAATCTTCGAACGGAATAGACTAAAGGCCCAAAAAATATACACAGCAAAACGATCATACACCCCACGGCGAGTCTAAACACAACCGAGCAAAAAAGAAAAATATCTCCCGCGGGACGCCACACGGCGTTCCGATGCATTGGTCCAACAGCTGGAGCACGGTTAACCCGCTCAGCCGGATCGTCGCAATGTGGCCCGACTTTGATAAGCCCCCAAAGCCGAGATGTAAATCTTTGTGCAATCATCAGGACGTCCTTGCAGCCATGATGAGCAGTGAGCGACTAGGCTCCGGCTCCGGGACGGGCCCGCATGGTGGCCAGCAGCGCGACACAGCCGCGTTGAATCGCTGCGTCAGCCAGCACACGACCCACTTTGCCAAACGACAGAGCGGTGCCAAACAGCACAATGCGGCCTCAAGATGCTGGTCGCCCTATCCGGCAACTTTCCCTTGTTCAGCCTTACCAAAGCATTACCGTAGCATTAATTTTACCGAGCCGTTTGCGATATAAATGACGCGTAAAATTTCGGTGCTGGCAACGCAAACGATCGGGTCCTTCTTCGTGAGAAGGAGCCAGAACGGGCTTCCGCGGCCCGGTGAACGTCGCTCTTTTGCCATTTCACACCTGGTCCGGAATTGCGGTTTGAGCTTCGACCGTGAGCTTTCTTTTTGACAGATTCAGCCGCTAGCATATTTTTTGTGGTCTCATTGGACCCCCCAAGGCGATCTGATGACCACAGGGCCCCGGCGATCAACCTCCCCGGGGCCTTTTTTTAATCCACGATCTCACGGGTGATGCGCGAGCCCTGTGTCCGTGAGCGGGAGACTTGTGGCATCAGAAGACGCCCATCATTCCGAACATTGACTGCAATAAATCTGGCCGGGATTCGGCTGATGGGCTCGCGTTTGGCCGCAGTGACCTATTCGTCAGGTGACAAGATCTCCTGAGTGCAAACTTGGTCAATGAGGTGTTCACGCCGCAAATCAATCAGGTGCGCTCGCTTCTCGTCGTTCGTCAGGTTTGCGCCTATACCTCTCGTCATCGCCATAACGAGCGTGTGGTCATTCATGTCCTGCCAATACGACCGGCGGACAAGCTTGTCGTTCCCATCGCGCACGAACGGATTATCGAAATTGGCGGCTAGGTCCGGCTGGTAGAATTTTCGCATAGTGTTCACCTCAGCTCACAGCGGCGCTTCTCCGGGGAACAAGGTATATCCGTGCCCATACCTCTGCCAAGCTCACGGGATTCCTGCCAACCAAACGTACCCGGGGTTGTTGCGCCACTCGAGATCAAGGCACGAAAATCCGCATAGCGCGCTGCCCGCAATTCGCCCGGGATCGCGATTTACGGAAGTTCAGCACCAGAGACCTTTGGCGTGGGAGCTCGGCGCAAGTTCTACGACAGTTGCAAGCAAGTCACACTGCAACAAGAAAAGGAAGCTTATCAAAAAACAAAATAAGCACGATTTTCAAGTTGGCTTATCATATCAGCGTTCACGCTGATTCGGACCCGACAATCATGAAAGTACATCGGCTGCATTGGCTCGATTATGATGTCGTCTCATTCCCGTTGCTGGTGATAGCAATGGGCATGCTTGAACTCCTCGTATTGGGCTTTTGAATTCTCCACCTGCAGAGAGCTCCGAAAAGGTCGGCTGACTGTATTTGGAATGTCGACCGGGCACAGAGGTTTTGCGGATATGGAACTCTCAACATCAGAATATCGGCGCTTCGCCGAAGAATCGCGCCACTTGGCTAAATCAGCCAAAACGGTCGAGGAACGAGAATTCCTGCGGGAAAGGGAAGCGAGTTGGGTGAAGCTTGCACAAGAGGCGGAAAAAGGGGGCCAAAACGGGCATCAGAAATAACTGAGATGGACAGGCAAGGTGTTCCAGGACAGGAGTTGCTCGCTATTCGACACCATTGCCCGCGGCCGCTCACAAAAATTGCTTTCAGCGCGGGGCCGCGAAGATTGCGTCGCGCGCTTCTGTCGAGAACAGCATTTCTCTTTCGTTGTGCCCAACGCCGCGCACGATCGCATGTCGCAGCAGTGGCGCAAGATTGCCCGCGGTCAGTGCCTCCAGGAAATACTGTCCGCGTTCGAGCCGATTTCGCCCCTGCGCGTCTGCCGCACACGATTGATCCAACACGCCGCTTCTCTTGACGTCGCTACCTCCCAACAACAACGTGATATCCCGCGCCGCAAAAGTCGTGGCGATCTCGTCGAGAGCGCCGACATATCGCGGCGGGTCCCTTAATCCGTATTTCCATGTATTGACGTCTGCGCAGGGCACCGCGACCGCCACCGGGCGTGTCGTCGTGAGATAAAGATACGTCCCTGAATTCGCGATGATGAAGCTGACCGTGCGGCTGGAGCGTAATTTTGTCACGGCGGCATACCGAGCGAGCATTTGCGCACCGCCGCCATGGCCAATGAATACGATCCTTTCAAGCTCGGGAAACGCCGCTCTACCGGACAGCTTATCCACGAGGTCATCCAGAACATCATAGGAGCTGGCCGGAGAGGGACCCTGTGCTGGCATGCCAGCCTCCCAATCCCTGCTCCAGCGGAGATAGCGATCGGTGAGATTGTGTGCGGTCACATCCACCTGATTCAAAAATTGTGGTGCAACGACGATGGTCGCCGTACTTCCTCCTCCCGGTGCTTTTGCTCCAGCTGTTGCGGCCAGTTGAGTGCCCGTGATGAAATAATCCGAGGCATTGCGCAACCTGCCATGCACGACCACAAGCGCCAGGCGGCCGGCTGCCCTTCCCGCCTGAAGATCCGATGATGCGTATACCGGATAGACGCCGCTGCCTCGGCTGGGATCGAGCGCCAGGACTTTGGAGCTCACCTCTCTTACTGGCGGCGTTGGCGTGGCTGTCGATTGAGCCTGAGCAGGCATGCCTGCGCTGGCGCCGGCCAGGAGGACGAGTGCGGCCCCAAGGGCATGAGCCGACAGGCCGCACGGTTGGCGGACACTTCCAGCGTTTTGCATCACCTCGTACCGTACGTGGGCAAGAATATCAGCGTCCAAGTCTCGAGTGGTCAGCCCGTGCCGAATATGGGCTGGTCATTCTCACGAACGCGAAGAAGAGCCGGCTCTCATATCAGGTCTTCTTGCCTCCCATCCATTGGAGGTCCATGCCCGGCGTAATCAGCTCCAGCCCCTGCTTGTGGCTGTGGCCGACAGGGAAGCGCTTCATGCCTGGCGGCTGAATGCGACGTGCTGTGCTGCCCCGCATACCGTTCGTACAAGGCGCGGGTCGCTGCTCAACCTTCAGGTCCGGGAATTCTCGGGCCAGGCTTCGATCGTTGCCGTGCTTCGCTCGAAGCTGCTCAATCTGCCTCTGACGCTTTTTCCAGTTCAATTCGGCTTTCCTTGGCAAGTCTCGTGATTCAGGTATGCACTCTGGTCAAGGGCGCAATGGCCGATGGTGGCATGGCGCGACCGTGCTGGCGCCGTCAGATGAACTCCATCATGGCGGCCCGTTCATCGTCGGATACCTTGTAGAAGCCGCGTTCCCATTCGCGGGTCTTTTGCCGCAGATAGATGTCGCGGAATTCCGCGCCGAAGGTTTCTGCGATCAGGGGATCGGAACCAAATGCATCAAGCGCCTCGATGAGAGTCCGCGGCAATCGTTCGGGCATTCTTTCCGGGCTCCTGGCGCGGCCCTCCACCAGCGCATAGAGGTTCTCATTCCACGGTGCGCCAGGATCGGCAGCGCGGGCGATCCCCTCCATGCCGGCGGCGAGGGAAAAGGCGGCGGTCAAATAGAAGTTCGTGCTGATATCGGGGGCGCGGTTTTCCACACAGTACCGGTTCATCGGCAGCCGCAACATCGCCGAACGATTGTTGCGGCCATAGCAGCGAAGCACCGGAGCCCATGACATGTCCGCCATGTCACCCTGTGCAACCAGTCCCTTGTACGAGTTGAAGGTCGGGCAGGACAGGGCGGTAAGCGCCGGCGCGTGCGCAAGCAGCCCCGCGGTGAACTGGAAGGCGACGTCCGGAAAGCCGATGTTATAGCGTTTGCCATACTCGCCCACGGGGCTGTGCGCCGGATCGAACAGGTTGGCCTTGGTCTTCGCATCGGCGAGCGACATATTGTAATGGGCGCCTGAGCGAAATTCCGTGCTGAAAGGCTTCGGCATGAAGCTCGCGATCGCGCCCAGCGATCGGGCAACCTGCTTGGCCATGATGCGCATGAAGATCAGGCGGTCGCAAAGAGTGAGTGCGTCGCCATAGGCAAAATCGAACTCATACTGACCGCGGCCACCCTCCTGGTCGAAGGAATACACCCCCCATCCCAGCTCGCGCATGTGCTCGACCATGGGATGCAGGAATGAGATCGACTGCAGCGTCTGGTCGACATCGTAGGCGGGACAGATGCCCTGATACGTGCTCTCGGCGATCGGCTTGTAATGTCCGTTGACCCTGCGCAAGACGTAGAACTCGGTCTCCACTCCGACATTGAAGGTAAATTGTTTTGCTGCGGCGAGAGCGCGCTTGAGCATCACGCGGGAGCAGTTTGCATAGGGTTCGTCGTGGTAATAAAGGTCGCTGGCAAACCAGGCAAAGCGCTTGTCCCACGGCAGGATCATCATGCTCGCGAGATCCGGCACCGCAGCGCATTCGTCCTCCTGCGGCCCCACGAGGCCCATCCCTTCCATTGCTCCGACAGTGAACAGCTCGGAGCCCCCCGCCATCTTCTCAAAGCTTGCGATCGGGATGGTCTTCGCCTTCGCTACTCCATGAACGTCGACATAGGTTGCAAGGCAATATTCGACGCCGCGGCCGATCAGCTCGCGTTTCATCTCGGCAATCAATTTCGCGTCAGTCACGAGAAGCTCCTTGTTCCTGAAGATCGGGGTGAGATGCGGTCAGCGGCGCGACATACGCGGTCTGCTCCCTCTCCCCGTTAGCCGGGGTCCCCGCGACGCTCGCGTCGTGGGGTGGCGTAACGGGGAGAGGGAGCTACCGAGTCTACGGCACCGTTGTGCCTCAATTTCACTGAAACACGCTCTGGCACGGCAACTGCGTCCCGGCGCCTGCCTCCTTCATTCCGCTGCCGTGCGCTGCTGGATCGATTGCTGCCCGAGGACGCGGTCGAGGATCCAGTTGTCGATCGTGTGCACCAGGGGCTCCAGGCTGGAAAAGCGTCCGGGCCGGCTGAACGGATTGGAGAGTCCCTGCAACTGCACTTCCGCGATGCCGTTGTCCTCGCTGATCACGAGGTCGAAGCGCTTGTGATAGTTCGGCACGATCTGCGCAAAGTCCGGCCGTTCCACCGACGCTCTGGGAAAGCAGAAGCCGGCGGAGTATTGCACCACATGCGGGCCGTCAGGAGCCATCTGCTTGAACCACATGCAATCAAGGTCGGCTCCGATAACGCTGCAGGGATAGATCAGGATGTATTGCGCGCCTTCGGCGGCAGGCCCGCGCAAGGTGGCGATGCGGTCGAACGCGGCGGCTCCGCCCAGGGTTGCGCGGGAGGCGGTGGTGCGCGATTGCAGCAGGGCGTAATTGCCGGGAGCGCCATCAACGGGATTCCACTGCGCCTTCACCCCGCCGATGGTTCCCTGGTGCACCGTGGGCAAATGAAAGTTCTCCAGCGAATTCTCGATGTAGCTCTTCCAGTTGGTCCGGACAGTCAAATCCTTGCGCCTGACCGTGACCATCTTCTCGAATTCATAGGATGCCGTGAACATATCGATGTCGCCGAGATATTTCCGTAGAGACGCGCAGCCGGGATCCAGATTGACGAAGAGAAAGCCGGACCACTCGTCGAGCCTGACTTGCGTCAACCCGAACTGGGACGGATCGAAATTGCGCGTCTCCTGCATGCCGTTCGGGGCGCGCAGATCCCCGGCTGTGGAATAGAGCCAGCTGTGGTACGGACACCGGATCGCCTTGCAATTGCCCGTGCCTTCCAACAGCTTTGCGCCGCGATGCCGGCATGAATTGATGAAAGCGCGGATGTAGCCATCCTCGCCGCGGATAATGATCAGCGACACGCCAACCAGCGATGCCGTGAAATAGTCCCCCGCAGTCTTCAGGTATTCGGCCCGCCCGATCAGATTCCAGCATTTGAGGAAGATGTTGGACACCTCTCGCTCAAAGAACTCATGCGAGGTGTAACAGGCCGGAGGCAGCGTTTCCGCTTCCAGCAGCGGCTTGCGTACCTGGGCATAGGCATCGGGATCGAACAAGTTCATCGTATCCACTTGCTGTGAGACGCCCCAAACTCCGCGTGCCGTTACGCTTTCTTCAATCCATCGATTAAATCTTGTATGCCTTCCTGACAAGCGGGCAGCTGCGCTCAGGTCTCCGACGTCATGCCCGGTCGCAGTCAAGCTGGCGCAGACTGCGTAAACCTGTCTGCGGGCCATGACGACCGAGGAAGTTCAATATAATCGGAAAATGCTCTAGGTTGTGCGTGGGTCCGAAGGAGTGCACATGGGCGTTGCGCGGCGATGGGACTTGATGACAAGCCCGGAGATTGCCGATGCCGTCCGCAAGGGCATGGATCTCGCATTGCTGCCGGTCGGAGCCACCGAGCAACACGGGCCGCATCTCGCAACCGGGTGCGATACGATGTCTCCGGAGGAAATCGCGTGGCGTGTGGCCGAACGCACGGGCGTGGTGGTGCTGCCGGCCATCCCCTACGGGATCTCGCTCGGTCACACCAGTCACTGGGCGGGAACGGTTTCGCTGCATCCCCAGACGCTGACCCAAGTGGTGCTGGAGATCGCCCGCTGGGTGCTGGCCTCAGGCTTCAGCAAGCTGATCATGCTCAACGGCAATGGACCCAATGTGCCGGCCCTCGAATGTGCGCGCATCCAGCTCCGCCATGAGTTTCCGCGCTGCCGTTTTCGCGTGCTCTCCCTCTTTGACTGCTCGCAACGGGTGCAGCAGCACTATTTTTCCGACGCAGCGGATATTCATGCCAACAGGGGAGAGACGTCGCTGTTGCTGCATGTCCGTCCGGGCGCCGTGCGTCCGGACGCGGTGGTGGATGAGGAAGACGTCACGCCCGGCAAGATTTTTTCCTATGACATGCCATCGGTGACGAGGAGTGGCGTGGTCGGCCGGCCAAGCCTCGCATCGCAGCAAGACGGCGCGCATTTGACGCAGATGCTGGTCGAGGACCTCAGCGCTATCGTGGAGGCAGCCCTGATTGAGCCGTGGCCGCCAACCGCGAAGGACAGCGAACCTTCGCCGCGGTCTACAGGCCTCTAGAATGCGCTGCGCAATCTTCTTGGTCGCTCCTATGGATTCCGGTCTCCGCTCGCTATGCTCGCGGCCCCGGAATGACGGCGCAGAGCAGTTTGTGACGCACTAGCGAGTTCCTCGGCTCATGGAGACTGAAAAATGCACAAACAACGCTCGCGCAACTTGACCCGCAGGCATTTGCTGGCTGCATCCGCAGCAGCGGCTGCAGCGAAATTCCCGATACCCGCGATCGCGCAGGGCGCAACCTCGATCAAGATGACACTGCCATGGCTGCCGCAGGGTGCGCAGCTGTTTCCATTCGTCGCCAGAAACCGGGGTTTCTGGCAACGGCGCGGGCTCAACGTGGAAATCGCCCGAGGGTTCGGCTCGGCCGCAGCCATTCAGACCATCACGCAGCACCAGGTGCAGACCGGGATCATCGCCGCGCCCTCCATTCTGGTGGGAGCGGCGCAAGGCCTCGACACCCGCGTGGTCGGCATCGATGGATATGATTCGACGATGGGATTCCTCGTGCTTGCGGACTCCCCCATCAAAACGATGAAGGAGCTGGAAGGCCACAAGCTGGGCTCGACGCTGCAATCGGCGGAGGTGCCCTTCATCGACCATGTCCTGACGCTTTCCGGGGCCGACCCGGGCAGAGTCGCCCGCGTCGGGCTGCAGGTGAACGTGCTGGAAACCTCCCTCATGAATAAACAGGTCGATGCGATCTCGGTGTTCGCGACGTCGAACATGCCCAGTCTTCTCACCCAAGGGGTCGCGTTCAGGTTCTTTCCTTTTGCCGAGGTCGGCATTCGCATCTACTCCAACTGCCTGACCACCACTCCGGAATACCTCAAGGACAACAAGTCGGTGGTGGAGGCCTGGGTGGATGGCATGCATGAAGGCTTGAAATATTCCATGCTCAATTTCGAGGAGGCAGTCGATATTTTCGTCAACGAAGTACCTGAGGTGAAGATGTCGTCGACGGGAAGGAAGCACACGCGTTACGGCGCGGGGCTGTTCCTTGCCGCGCTCTTGACGCCGGAGTTGCGCGATCATGGTCTGGGCTGGGGCGATCTTGCTTCGCTCAATGCGCAAACCGATCTGGTCATGAAATACGCGGTGCCGCCGAACAGCAAACGACCCGACGTCGAGATCATTTTCAGCAACGCCATGGCAGGAAAAGAGAAGCTCACTCCGGCGGAATGGGAGACCGCGCGCAAATCGGCAGCCGAATTTGCTCCCTATATCGGCGTCAAGCTCTGACCAGACTTGCCGCTCAGAAATGGCCGCTTCGGAAATCACGGCCGCGGCCGAAGGGTTCGTCCGCATCTCGGGTCTGGGCAAGGTTTTCCGGCGCGAGGAAGGCTCCGTCCAGGTGCTCCGCAATGTGAGCATTACGGTGCCCAACCGGCAATTCATCTCGATACTCGGCGCTTCCGGCTGCGGGAAGACGACGCTGCTGATGATGCTTGCCGGCCTTGAATCGATCACCAGCGGCACGATCGAGATTGCGAGACAGCCGGTGACAAAGCCGCGCCGCGACGTGGGCATCATTTTCCAGGATCCGACGCTGTTGCCGTGGAAGACGGCGTTGGAGAACGTCCTCTTCCCGATCGAGATATTCGGGCTGCCGCTTGCGGAGTACCGGCCGCGCGCGCAGGCCTTGCTGGAACTGGTCGCGCTCGGCGAGGCCATGCACATGCGCCCGCGCCAGTTGTCCGGAGGCATGCGCCAGCGCGTCGCGATCTGCCGAGCGCTTATTCACACGCCCGCGGTTCTGCTGATGGATGAGCCATTCTCCGCCCTCGATGCAATCACACGGGATGAGCTCAATCTCATGCTGATCGATGTCTGGGAGCGCTACCATCAGACCGCTTTCTTCGTCACCCACTCCATACGCGAGGCGGTGTTTCTTTCGGACCGGGTGGTCGTGCTCGGCGGCGCGCCTGGGCACGTGGTGGCGGATGTGACCATCCCATTCGAACGGCCACGCGCTCCAACGCTCGGGGAGACATTGGCGTTCAACAGGATCTGCGGCGAGTTGCGCACTGCCATAGCCGAAAGCACGGCGACGTCACGGCGGGATCATACGGCGGCCATGAGAGCTCAGGCATGAGCGACGAGCTGCTGGTCGCCGAGATTCACGCGGCAAGCGTCCGCCGTGAGCAGCGTTCCATGCTCGCGCGAACCGTGCGCAAGACGACGTTGCCGGTCATAGCAGCAGCGATAGTTGTCGTGGCCTGGGAGATCGCAGTCGATGCATCGGGGATCAAGCCCGCCGTCCTTCCGGCGCCGAGCGGCGTGCTTTCCGCGACCTTTGCCAATCGCGATATCCTGATTGCAAATGCGTTGCCGACCGCCCTCGAGACGATTGCAGGTTTCATCCTGTCGCTCTCTCTGGGCGGTCTGCTCGGGGTGCTGCTCACGTATTTCGCGCTGGTGCGCGATGCGCTCTATCCAAACGTGATCCTGTTCCAGCTCATCCCCAAGGTCGCAGTCGCTCCGCTGTTCATGCTGTGGCTGGGAATCGGCTGGGAGTCGCGGGTCGCGATGGCGCTTTTCATCGCATTCTTCCCCATCGTGATTTCCACGGTGAGCGGCCTTCAAGCGGCCGACCCAGCGATCCTGCGGCTGTGCGAGAGTCTGGCTGCAAGCCGCTGGCAGGTTTTTTTCAAGGTCCGGGTGCCCTATTCGCTTCCGTTCCTGTTCAATGGCATGAAGATCAGCATGACGCTCGCAATCATCGGGGTGATCGTCGGCGAATTCATCACCTCCCAGCAAGGGCTGGGCTACATCATCCTGTTTGCAGGGTCGCGGCTCGAAACGGCGACCGTAATGGCGGCCCTCCTGGTCCTGTGCACAGTCGGGCTCGCGCTCTATGGGCTGGTTGGGCTGGTCGAACGAATCGTGATGACGAAGTTCGGTCATTGAAGGGAGCACGGTAGGGTGGGGCAAAGGCGCGCGTTGCTCGGTGCTTTCCGCGTGGGCAAAATCGTGCGGGCAACCACAGTCAAGCTTGCGCAGACTGCGTAAACTTGTCTGCGCTCGGCAACTACACGTCAGACGATTTTGCCCACCCTACAGGCTTGGTCAAACGAGTCGTGATGATGAAGGAGCGCCATGACAGCAACGACATATGACTACGAGGCGATATGTGCCTTCGCCACTGCTCTGGGCGAGAGCGTTGGATTGCCGCCGGAGCGGGCGAGGATGCAGTCCGAGATCCTGCTGGAGGCGGATCTGATGGGCCATACCACGCACGGGCTGGCGCTGTTACCGGGCCTGTTGAAAGCGATCGAGACCGGAGCCATTCGCGCGATGGGAGAGCCTGAAGTCTTGTCCGACCGCGGATCTACCGTGTTTTGGGAAGCGAACTCGCTGCCGGGCACATGGCTTCTCAGTCGCGCCATCACGGAGGCAAGCGCGCGTATTCGGACACACCCGGTCGTGACCTTCGTGATGCGCAGCATGTCCCATATCGGCGCGCTCGGGGCTTATCTCCGCCAAGCGACCGAGCGCGGCCTGATGATAACGATCATGAATTCCGATCCGGGCATGCGGACAGTCGCACCCGCCGGGGGAATGGAAGGGCAGCTCGCGCCTAATCCGCTCGCATTCGGTTATCCGACCGATGGCGACCCGATCCTCATCGACATCAGCACGTCCTCCGTTGCCAATGGTTGGGTGAGACGCTGGAGCGCGGAAGCGCGTCGGTTGCCGGGGAAGTGGCTGCAGGATGCGGACGGCAACGTCACGGACGACCCTGCAACCCTCTTCGGCAATCCGGCTGGAACGATGCTGCCCCTCGGTGGATTGGAGCTCGGACACAAAGGTTTTGCGTTGAGCCTGATGGTCGATGCAATCACGACGGGCCTTTCAGGGGCAGGCCGGGCGGCAAAATCACCGAGCGAGGGAACCCCGGTATTTCTCCAACTCATCGATCCCAAGGGGTTCGGCGGAGAGGAAGCGTTCAGGCGCGAGACGGGTTTCCTGGCGAAAGCCTGCCGCAGCAGCAGGCCCCGGGCGGGAGTGGCCGCGGTGAAAATGCCGGGGGACACGGCCCTCGCCAGGCGGCGCGCACAACTCGAGAAGGGAGTAGAGCTCTATGAATCGATCATGCCAGCCCTGACACCGTGGGCGGATAAATTCAAGATAACTTCCCCCGTCCCGATGGGGTGAGGCGGTGGAGAGTGTAATCGGGCGTGAGGCAAACGGCGCGCATGACGTATACATCGCCGACGACCTTGTCACTCGGGAGCGGTCAGGTTGCTCGGACGCAGGCGCGCCTAAAATCCGCGTCCAACTCGTCCTCTAGCGCGGCTCCGGGCCGATCGCCACGCTTCAACGGATGAGCGCCAGCGGCTTACCGTTCCGACGCTCCGATGAAATCGGTAGCTGACCAGAAACGTTCTCCAGAACCGTGCACTCATCCTAAATGCCGCCTTCGAAACCTGCAGCGTTGCAGCGAGTAAATGCTCGTATCACGGATGACAACCTATACCACTGCCGGTTGTTCCGTGTCAGCGTTGCCCACGTAATGATTATGACCGCTGGATAGGAAGTACACACAGAAAAAAAGCCCCGCACATGGCGGGGCTCAGAAAAACCTGTGCGCTCGACTAAATGACGTGCGTCAGCATAAGCGCGACGACGACCACAAGCGGCACACCGAGCAACCATAGAATGACGGGCATTGCTGCCTCCTTTCGATTGATTAGACAACTCGTGCTGGGCAGTATTGTTCCGCTGTTTCCTCCGGTGCCCGTACTCGCGCGCCGTTGCATGATGGCGCGAGAAAGCCATCCGATGATGCGAAAACCGCTCAGTCCTCGCCGCGGAGTTCTCTTTGGATGCAAGACAGTAGATGCAAAACGGCAACAGACAATTTCAGAATATGCCAACTTTCCAATTTGTAATTGGACTGTAATACTGAGGTCAGGTCGCGGGTGTAAACATCACATGATTCTTTGACTGAGAGCGTCACCCATGCTCCGCGACTGGAAGTTGATCGAATACATTGTGCTCTGCATGAGCCTCATTGCTGCGTTATTTTTCGCCAAGCCCTGAGCTCCGCTCGCATCAGGTGCGCGCTTAAAGCGTGCAGGACCTCGTGTGCTTCATATGCTCGAGCCTGGTCGGCACAATGACGCAATCATGGTGGCCGCCATTGCTCGGCCAGATGCCGACCAGCTCGTCGGTCTCTGCGTCGATAAAGGCAATTCCGCTGGACAGCCGCTGAAATCCGCTGAACACGCCGACGACGTATTTGCCGTCATAGGTAATGGCCAAGGTTTGCATGCCCGGTCCGATACCCTGGATCTCCTTCTTGATCGTCCAGGTGTTGGTGTCGACCACGCTGCCGCAGTGGCGGTCGTCAAACCGGCATCGTCGAGAGGTTATGGCGCAACGGCATGTTCTTCGCGATATCCTCCTTGGGGATGCGCCGCTTGACCTCGTATTTTCCGTTCTCCACCCGGCTGATGTAGCAGTCAATGATGCCGGCATGGTCCTCCTTGCGGATGAGCTTTTCGCCTTGCGGATGCTCGAGCGAATTCTTCATCTGCATGCCTTCGAGCGCCACAATGGCCCCCTCGATATCCTTGCGGGTCTTGTATCCGGAGGTCTCGATTGCGGTCTTGATCGCGAAAATGTCCTCCCACGCCTGCCAGCCATGGCTCTTGTCCATGACGCGGGTGCCGCCGATCTCCTTGGCGTAGACGTCGTCTATGCCGACAAGCCTGTTGAACTCCTTGTGGTACTCGTCGTTCTTGTGCGCCAGCATGCGCGGGAAATTCTCGAAGAAGTACACGCCTTCGGCAGCGCCCTGGATGTCGCCGGGATCGATCGATTCCAGGCTCGCCGAGGACGAGAACATTTTCATTTTCTTGTCCAGACCCATCGCCTTGGCCTGCGTGTAGAACGCCACGGATAGAGAGCCGATGAACGCCGGCAGAACGACCTCGCTGTCGGCGGGAATCTGGGCGACGTAAGGCACGAAGTCCTTGGTATCGAGCGGCACCGGAATGCCGGTTAGGACCTTCCCGCCGGCCTTCTCGATGAACAGCTTCGATTCCTGATTGGTGCTCTGGCCCCAGGCATAGTCGGCATAAATGATCGACCACACCTTTCCGAGGTTTTCCACGCACCACGGCACGCTGGCGGCGGCGATCGAGTAAGTGTCCGTGCCGGTGCGAAACGAAAAGCGCGTGCCCTTGGAGCCGGTCACTTCCGTTGCCTCGCCGGTCGAGAAATACGGAGTCTTCAGCTCGGAGGCGATGGGCAATGCCGCCAGCATCACGCCGGAATGCACCGAGCCCACGATGAACTCGGCGTTGCCGCGCTGGATCAGATTGCGCAGCTTGCGCGCTCCGGAAGCGGGATTGGATTCGGTATCTTCGGTGGCGAG
>Ga0070712_100000834_pt1 | contig 18285 bp, 15 predicted proteins | sample LARL81metaG_FD_71396 | JGI IMG/M metagenome (GOLD analysis project Ga0070712, IMG submission 71396) | Corn, switchgrass and miscanthus rhizosphere microbial communities from Kellogg Biological Station, Michigan, USA - LAR L8-1 metaG | ecosystem: Host-associated > Plants > Roots > Rhizosphere ...
CCGCTCGGTCGCCGAGAGGGATTCTTCCTGCAGCGCCCGGGTGACGGCGGCGAAGCTCGATTGGGTGGCGGTGACCGGAGGCCGGATGCGGCGTTCCAGCAGCGCCCCCAGAGCGGGAGCGGTATGGCGCATCGCCTCGGCCAGCGGCACCCGGAAGTCGAGGAGGATGAGAGCCCGGCGCGGCCCCGGCCGCAACGCCGCCAGCGAGCCTCGGTCCCAGGGCGAGGCGACGGCTGCGGCGGATTGCCGCCGCAGCGCCCGCACCAGCTGCGGTCCCTGGCGATCGAGGGCGGCCGCGGGGCCGCGGAGGAGCACGACGAAGGGCGAAGAGTCGCCGAATTGCTCGCGGGCGAGATCTTCGCCTTCGGCCGTCGCCGTGCCCGAAACGCGCAGCGAAACCGGTTCGAGCTCGTCCTCGACCCCGAGGCCGACGATCCCGAGGCCAAGGCAGGCGACCAGCACCAGCGCCAAGCCGATCAGGGGACGCCGGTACGTCACCGACCTATTCTCCCTCCCATGTCAGCGGGAGTTTACGCCAACGCCTGGAGGGCTTTCTGGTACGACTGCGTCTCTACTGACGGGTGACTCGGCACGGCGGCGGCCCCGATCTCAGAGCCGCCGCCGCACAGAGACGTCTAACGACCGAGGCGAGCGGATTTCCCGCTCTGGCCGCACTTGACCTGGAGCGGCGAGCGGAAGTCGCGGACCTTGCCGTTCTGGCCGTCCATCTGCACGCTCGCGCTCTGCCGTTCGCGGCAGATGTCGGTGTTGTTGGCCAGCAGGCCCTTCTTGCCGCCCTGCATCGTCAGCACGAATTTTTCGACCGGTGCGTCCGGCGTGTTCAGGAAGCGGGTCCGAAGCCGGGCCTTGACCGCGTCGATGTAGCCGACGAGGTCGAGGTGGATCTGGCCGCCGAGCGAGGCGACGAGGTCGGGGAGTTCCCGTTCGCCGCCGTTGGAGCGGAGGTAGACCGGACCCTGCAGCGGCTGGTCGAGCAGCGGGCTCCAGGCCTTCGCGTAGCCGTAGATCGAGCCGGCCGGGCAACCTGCGCCGCCGCCGGCTCCGGCCGTGAACTGCACCCGGGTGCAGACGGTGCGGATGTGGGCGTTCTCGAGCAGCTCCGACTTCGGCAGCAGCACGCTGACCCCGCCGATGTCGGCGTCGCCCTTGCGCGCCCGCAGCGTCGCCCGCAGGCGGGGATGGGCGGCCCTGTGGGTCGGACCCGCCAGCGCAATCGCGAGTTGCGGCTTGAAGCCGAGGCGTTCGCAGTCGCCGACCTGGAAGCGCTCGCTCGGAGTCGCCACCGCCCCGCCCAGCGAGGTGACCTTGGAGCCGATCTGCATCGGTTCGCAGCTGGTCGGGTTGAGGGTGAACTGGTCGCGGTTGAGATTGACGCGGATGTCGCGCAGGTCAAGCGGGATGCCGTGGAGGATGCTCGGGATCGGATCGCTCACGGTCGTGATCTGCGCCGTTTCGGGATTCACCCGCACCGCGTTGCGGACCATCACCGAGCCGAGGTCGAACGGTCCGGCGACCGCCGGGGCGATCACCGCAAGGCTGAGCGGCGCGCCCTTGTACGGGCCGGCCAGGTAGATCTTGCCGGTGTCGACGTAGAGGGGGTTCGAGCCCGCGCCGTCTCCCACCGTTACCGTCCCCACCTGGCTCGCCGCCGGGCAGCTCGGCGACGCGAGCTGCGCCGCGCCGGCGCCTGCGGCACTCGACACCGAAGCAAGCGCCGCATCCGGGCAGTACGGGATGCCGGCGAGCTTGGCCAGCACCCCCTGCGGCGGCGACACGTCGAGCGACCCGATCTGCTGGGTCCCGTCTTCGCGGGTCAAGCGCAGGCCGAAGGGGCTGTATGCCCCGGCCACCGGGTTCTGGCTGCCGCCCGAGAGCTTCGGGTCGAAGCCCGCCGGGCTGGAGGGACAGGGCGAGCCGCCGGGGCCGCTGGTGACCGCGATGGAGCTCGTGCGCGTCACCGGCGGGCCGGATTCGGGCGCCGACCAGGGGGTCAGTTCCATCGCCGCGCTGTATTCGCCGCACTGGTCCGGGGTGCGCAGCGACGCCCGCGGGCCGCCGTTCAGCTTCAGGTCGAATTCTTCGACCGGCAGCTGCGGGTTTTCGTCGAACGTCGTCGTCAGCTGCCCGCCTTCACCGGCTTCGATCTGGCCGGCGAGCTTGATCCGCACCCCGCGATCAGGAGCTTCGACGACCGCGTACATCGCCAACAGGGAGTCGAACGGGTTGTCCTGCTGCTTGGCAAGGTACACCGAGCCTCCCAGCCCTTCTTCGAGAGCCGGCGACTTCACCTGGACAGTGCCGATCTTCGAGGATTCCGGGCAGGCGACCGGCGCCTTGTCGAATCGAACCGGGGCCGTGCCGACCGCGCTGGTCAGGCCGATCTCTTGCGGCGTGCAGGATCCGAGGCCGCCGGCGGCCGACGGGTTGAGCGACAGGCCCTGAGGCAGGGCGAGCTTCACCTTCCTGATATCGGCCTGCGAGACGCCGTCGGGGTTCTTGAACCCTTCGCTCGGCACCTTGATCGAGACGTCGAGCCCGGTCGGCGAGTCAGCCTGGTGGCTGGTCGTCTGCAGAGAGACGCTCGGCGTGAACTGGACGTTTTCACAGCCGGTGTCGCCGAGGGGATTGGGCGGGACTTCGTTGTCGTGGCTGAGGAACGAAGCCGTTTGGAAGTTCGCCGGGTCCTCCCACTGGTTGGCGGTGATGGTCGTCTGCAGCGGTCCGGTGCAGGAGGTTGGCATCCGCAGCAGCGGCTTGCGTTCGAGTTCCGTGACACCAAGTTCCGCGAGGTGATCGGCTGGCACGCCCCAGAATTCCGTGGTTAAGCCAGCGAGGGGTAGCCCCTCGGAGGTTTCGACCGACGAGATCGAGACGGTGTTGTCGCTGCCCACCGTGGCGGCGAGACGCACGACAACAATCGCATTGATGCCGAATTCAGCAACTGAACCGTTTTTGGGTGCCATGTTGAAGATCGGAAGCGGACCTAGCGTGGTGAAGGTCAAGTGGAGATAGGCTTGGCCCACCTGACTCGCCGGAGGGCAGAGCTGGGTGGCGGGTTTCGCACTGAGATCGTTGATGCTGCACTTCGGCGTCGCGGTCGGGTCCCCCACCAAGCCGCCGGGTAGTCCAACGTGGACATCCTTGACCTGTCCGTCGGGTATCGGAAAGAGGTTGAAGGGGAATGCCGAGTCGGGAGGTGCCGGCGTCGTGTTGAAACGGAAGTCGGTGGTCACCTTGTCCGGATGGCCACCGGCCTGGGTGTAGGGATTGCCACCTGGATCCTGGTAGGTGCCATCGAAACTTTCGAACCCGAAAGCCGCGTAGGTCGGGGCTGCAACGATCGCGAGCGCGACAAGGGCTGCGCACAGGGCGCCGAGCACTCGCAAGGGTACCTTTCGTGGGCTGAGGTGAGTGTTGGTCATGATCGTGGTCATCTTCGCGGTGGTCTCCTTGATCATTGCTCGCTCAGCCACCGTTCCGGGCTGCCGTACGTTGCTTGCCAGCTGCGTGGTGCTTGCGCCTGTGATGGTGTTTGCGCCTATGCCTCTTCCTGTGGTGCCTGTTCCCGAGTCCGGAGAAGGTCGAGGAGCCAGCGGCAGCGGGCGGAGGAGGAGTGCCCGCTGCGCCCTGGCAGGCTTCGCCTGCGCAAGCTGGCACCGGTACCGGATTTTGGCTGGTAAAGCCACCGTTCACCCGCGCGTCGTAGAGGTCATAGAGGGTGTCCCTGTCCTGACCGACTAGCTGATCCTGGGTGAGGAAAAAGGCGTCGGCACCGCTGGTATTCGCATCTGCGTAGTAGGAGTTGGTGGAACTCTGTCCGGTCGAAATGAGCCTGACCGTGCCGTCCATGTACTCGTATACATCTTGCCTGCCGTTGCCATCTTCCGGCACCAGCGGCTCGCCCGTCTCGAAATAGAAGCGACCGTCGTTGAAGACGTTGCGACTGATCCCGGCTCTAAAGGCTCCAAAAAGGGAACTCTGCTTTTCCGACCACTCGGTGGACAGCGCTGCCGGCGTCGTTGGCGGGCCGTTACCTGGGCACGAGACACAGGTGAGGGTGTCCGTTGCGTAATCGTACAGATAAGCCTGGGGGCTGGTGGTTTCGGGCTGAGGCTGGGCGCCATACAGCGGCCCTCTTGAAAGAAAACCGAGGTAGTGGCCATCAGGGCTGACACGAGACTTCGGCAGGAGAAAGTTGTTAGAAGCCGCCACGACGAGGTTGGGAGCTGGGGATGAAGCAATGAAGTGAATGGCTCCCGCATGCCATACGTATAGATATGCTTGGTCTGCAGTTGCACCAGGTGCGAGAACTTCTTTCGCTTCAAAGTAGACGTAGGAGGCATCGTTGCTCATACCTGCGACCCCGTCTTCCAAGACCTTGGGTGACGAGCCGCCGGTAGGGACTAGGTCAGTCAGTTCTCCAGATGCAGCGTCATACCGATACAAGGAATATTCCTGCGCACCGCTCGTAAGAGCTTCCTTCGACCAGATCAGGGCATGGGCGCCGTCTGGGGTGGCGCGTTCGAACAAGCCCCGTCCGGCGGACCCATCTTCACGCTTACTGACCAGGGTGCTGTGACCGTTCCGGTACAGGAATACCTGAGTTTCGTCTGGTTCAAAAAAAGTTTCTGAAGGGTCCGTAGTGCTCCAGTACACCTGTTCACCGTCTTCCGATACCTGGTGTCGTGCGATTTCCCCGAAGGCGAACCCCCCTGCGCCCGCCGGCTGAGAGCCTTCAGGTGAGGCGGTTCCGTCCGGCAGGACGCCGACGAGCCTGAGCTGGCCGTTCGAGAATTCGTAGAGGTTGTACTGCCCAGGACCTGGGGGTATCGTGGGAGCGGGATCCGATTCGAGGTTATACGAGGGCAGAGCAAAGTACCAGCGGGAGCCGTCCGGACTGGCTCCCACAAAAATCGTTTCCTGAAAGGTGCTGGTGCTCACTCCTGGAAGCGTCGCCACCAGTTCGTAGGTGTTCGTATAGGTGTCCTGCACGTACATGTTCCAACTCCCTGCGGTAGCCCCTGGCGCCAGGGCTGCCGCGGTGGTGATGAGTTGCTGGCTGAGGTCCGGCGTAGCGCCGAGCACCCCGATCGCAGAAAGAAGGTAGTTGGGGAAATCGGCGGGGTAGAGCGAGTCGGTCTTCCAGTCACCTGCAGAGCGGCGGCCGGCATAAGCACCGAAGAAAGCGCCACGAGCACCGGTTTCTGGGATGGATGCGAGGGACGTGAACGCCACATTGTTGCCAGAGGCATCGCTGAATATCGCCGTCTGCTGGCCCCATGGCAGTCCCGGCTCTTGCCCTTCTCCTTCTCCTTCTCCAATGGAATCAGGAAAGGCAAGGCCGATGTTGTTTCCGTTCTTCTCCACCGGCGACACCTGCTCGTACGCCCTGCATTCGGGCAGCGCGGTGGCGTGCTCCTGTTCGCGGATGCTTTCGTTCGGGCAGCTTTCCGCGGCGGCGGAGTCGATGCCGAAGCCGAGCAGAAGCGCAAAGGCGAGGAGGGCGAGAGCGGCAAAGGCGCCAAGGATGGCTCGGACCCCATCAACCGAGAGAGCGCCCGAGGGCGCACCACTCCCGTTGACGTAACGCAGGGAAAGGGCCCGCTGCCCGCTCCACTCATCGTTCGAGCGGCCGGCGATGGCTGCCTTGCGTCTCCTTGCGTTCACTGTTCCTCCTTGGTCCAGGCCTTCGCCGTGTCCCGACCCCGTGCGGGGGTCCCCTGACCGCGGCGACGACTTGTCGTTGCTTTTCTCTCCCGCTCCTCCGGGATTCCCTGGATCCCATCGCGGGAGGCCGTCCGGAGAAGCGCACGAAATAAGAACAGGTGCGGACCGGAATGTCAAGGAGCCTTTTTGGGACTTTCCGGGAGGGAGCATGGTTGCATCGATTAATGCCCTATCCAGAGCCAAAAAATTGATGTGGCCGAAGATGAGATATTCCCACATCTTTGCTTCTCGCGTACCAGTTGAAACAGTTCGCGTGGTCGTCGGCGGGTTGCTCCTGCTAGCCCGGATATGGTCACCGACCATGGTCAGGACGCCCTGGGGGGACGCCACGAAGCTGCGCGAGAAACGTCTGCCCCCGGGGCGGGGCCGGTCGCGCGAGGAGACCGAGCGCAACCAGCGCGAGCGGCTCTTCGCGGCGACGGTGGCGACGGTGGCGGAGAAGGGCTACGAGGCGACCACTGTGGCCGACCTGGTCGCGATGTCCGGGGTCTCGCGCAGCGCCTTCTACCGGCACTTCGAGGACAAGCAGGCCTGCTTCCTGGCGGCGGTGGAGGCGATGGTCGAGCCCACCCTGGAGCGGCTGGCGGCCGAGCAGCGCGGGGTGCCGGGGATGGAGCGGGCGCGAGGGGCCTTCGAAGAGCTGATCGAGACGATCGTCGCCCAGCCGGCAGCGGCGAAGATGTGCGTGGTCGAGATCTACGCGGCCGGCGAGGAGGGGGCGTCGCTGGTCGACCGGATGATGGAATCCTCGACCGAGATCGCCGCGAGGCTGCTGGAGCAGGTGCCCGAGCGCGAGGGGATGCCGCGGGAGCTGGTCCGCTCGATCGTCGGCGGCATCCACAAGGTGATCCACAAGCGCCTCTACCGGGGGCAGGAGCAGGAGCTGCTGGAGCTGACCGACCAGCTCTGGAAATGGATCTTCTGCTACCCGGTGCCGCCGGGGCCGCTGAAGGCGCGCCGGCGCCGCAGGGTGAAAGCGGTGCTCTTCGAGGAGCGCCAGCGGCGCTCGACGCCGCCGGAGCGGATCCTGCGGGCGCTGGCGGCGGTGGTCGGCGAGAAGGGTTATCCCGGCACCACCGTCGCCGAGGTGGTCGAACGCGCGCAGACCTCGCAGCGCACCTTCTACGAACACTTCAAGAACAAGGAAGACGCGATCGTCGCCGCCCTCGACAGCGGTGCGGCCCACATGCTCGCCGCGGCGCTGCCGGCCTTCCGCCGCGCGCCGGACTGGCCGCACGCCGTCCACGACACCCAGGAAGCGATGTTCCGCTGGGGCGCCGAAGAGCCCGAGTACGCGCGGATGGGCGGCAAAGAGATGTACGCGGCGGGCAAGCGCGCCCTCGACCAGCGCGAGGTCGTCACCGAAGGCATGGAGGGCCTGCTCGTCCCCGGCTACGAGCTGAAACCGGAGACGCCCCCGATCGCCGCCGAGGCAATCGGCGGAGCGCTCTACTCACTGCTCTACGACCACGTCAACAAAAAAGGCCCCGAGACGCTGCCGGACATCGTGCCGACGCTGGTCTACGTCACCCTGGCGCCCTTCCTCGAGGCCGAGGAGGCCTACGAGGTCGCGGTCGGTTAGCCGGCCAGCATCGCCTCGACGGCCGCGAGGAACTCACCGGCGCCGGGAAGGCGATCAGCTGTCGAGGCCGGGTATCTCGTCTACAAGTCGAGGGGCGGTGCGCCGCCCCTCAGGATGTCGACGATCCCGTGCCGGCTACGCACCCGGATGTGGTCGGCTGTCATGACTTCCTCCTCGCCCAGCACTTTGTCGTCGTGGAGGCGCGTCGCCTCGATGCGCTCGAGAAAGCGGAGGATGGCGGAATCGGCGGCGGCACCGTCAGGGACAAGAAGGTCGGAATCTCTAGTGGCGCGAACGAAACCGTTGGCGATAACGCTGAAGCCGCCAATCACCACGTAGGAAAGACCGACGGCGTTGGCGTCAGCTACGACGCCGTCGAGGTCAGGACCAGAAGGCTCTGGATGGGACATGGCCGCGGCGGATCGTCGAGGCGAGGAGCTGCACGGCTTGCTGGGAGAGTTTCTGCCCCTGCGCGACACGCTGGGAGGGAGTCAGACGATGAGCATCTTCGTGCTGGTACTTGCGCTTCTCGCTATTGATCTCGGCCCACTCGACCTCATGGCCCGGCTCGAGGAGCGTCTTGCGGGTGGACGCACTCTTTCTCATTCCGGAAATCTTACGCCCGTCGTGGGACCCACCGGCCCGGCCTCGTCTACTTAACCGGCGAGCATCGCCTCGACGGCCGCGAGGAACTCGCCGGCGCCGGCGACGATCTGCTCCGCTTGCTCGCGGCTCTGTTTCACCGCTTCGTAGTCGCCCTGCTCCCGCGCGGTTTGCGCGTTCTGGGCGAGGCGGAAGAGACCGTCATCGAAGGCATCCGTGACCACGTAACGCTCGCGGAAGAGTTTCCAGGTGCCCCGGTGGGTGCGGGCGTTTTCGTCTTCCTCGGACAGCGCGGCGCGAGCGGCGTAGAGCATCGCGTAGTACGCGGCGCTGATCGCCAGCTCGAGATCTCCCGCCCGCAGGGAATTCTCCGCCCCATTCAGGCGCTGCCGGGCGGTGTCGAAGAACTCTTCCGAACGCGGACTCACTTCGTCACCTCCTCGTGCGGCGGTTCCTCCAGCGGGCTGCCCATCAGCACCACCTTGTCACGATCCACCTCCTGGATGAAGAAGCTGCGGATGGCGCGGCGGTCGCGCAGGCGGTCGACGTCGTAGACGAGGACTGAGTACCAGACGGGATCGTCGCCCTCTGCATCGGCGGCGTCGTTGGCGAGGCGGACGCTGTTCGCGTGCCCCTCGTCCCAGCTGGCCGCGGCCGCGTCGACGACCACCATCAGGTCGACGTCGGAGCGCGTATCCGGGCCGGTCTGGGTGAGGTCCGCCTCCCCCCTGGCGCGCGACCCGTACAGCCAGACGGCGAGCAGGCGGTCGTCCAGCTCCTCCTCGAGTGCCGCGAGCAGCCGGTCCACCACCCGGCGCTCGACCTCGGTGAGCTGGGCTGATTCCAGTGCCTGCGGAAAGCGCGCGACCACCCGCTCAGAATAGGGAGCGCACCCGGCGACTCAGCGCAGCGCCAGCACCAGGGAAAGGGCTTCGTCCACCTCTCGCATCTCCTCCGAGCTCAACCTTCCGGCGAGGTCTCCGAGCCTGCGGATGTCGAGCGCCCGCAACTGCTCGACCAGGATGCGGGTCGGTTCGTCGTCGATTGCCACCTCCGGTCGAAAGCTCGCAGCCAGGGCGCGGCGCGAAGATGGAGCCACGGCGACCGCAGCGGTCACGGGCGCGGGCGCGTCTAGAGGACCGCGTTCCAGGCCCTACCCTCGGGGGGTGAAGATCAGGCCGGCCACCGCCGCCGATGACGCCCGCATCGCGGAGCTGTGGACCGAGGGATACTGCGGCTCGGCCCCCGGCCAACGCTCGACGCCCTATGGGCCGACCGACGTCGATGCCTCGCGCGCGGCCGGGAGCCTCTTCGTGGCAGAGGAGGAGACGGTGGTCGGCGTCATCGCCTGCTACCCGCCGGGGGCAGAGGGCAGGCAGACCGCCGGGCCGGACGAGGCGGAGATCTCCCGCCTCGCGGTGACCGAGCCCTTTCGCGGCCGCCGTATCGGCCGGGCCCTTGTCCGCCACGGCCTGCAGGTGGCGCGAGGGACGGGGGCCGAGGCAGTGGTCCTCTGGAGCAGGCCGCACCAGACCGGGGCCCACCGACTCTATCGCTCGCTCGGCTTCCTCCGGGTCCCCGAGCGCGACGGCCGTGATCCCATAGGCGAGCAATGGGTCTTCCGGTACCAGCTGGACAACGACGCCACCGGCTAGCGGGGAGTGGCCAGGGCCGGATTCGAACCGGCGACACCACGATTTTCAGTCGTGTGCTCTACCAACTGAGCTACCTGGCCTCGGGCGCTGAGCGGCTTGCGCAGCGGGAAGGCTAGCGGGCCGAAGGGGGGCGCGGCTGATTGCATTGAGGGATGAGCTGGGCGCGAGCTGCGGCGGGGCTGGTCGCTGTCGTCGCGGCGGCGGCGGCGCTGCTATCCGGGGGGTCGGGGGCCGATCCCGAGACCCCGACGGGGTTGACGGGGATGCCGCCGCCGTTCCTCGGCGTCGCGGTGCTGGGGGACGGGGGGATGACGGCGGCGGTCGACGCCTACGGGAACGTCGTCGACCTGCGGCCGAGCCCGGCGGGACGGGCGCTGATCGAGAACTTGGCGGAGCGGCAGGCGGCGGGCACGGTGTCGGCCGACACCGGGATCCAGGTCTGGGTGCGGGTCGACCGCGGGCGGACGCTGCCGATGTGGCGGGCGGACTCGATCCGGCAGCGGTACCTGCCGGGGACGAACGTCCTGCGGACGCTGGCGCGGTTCGGACGGGAGCAGGTGGAGGTGGACGCGGCTCTCGACGGAGGTCGTTTGGCCCTGATTTCGAGAGGAGACATGAGGCCGGCGGTACGGGTGAACGCCGCCATCGCCTGTCGGCAGGAGGCAGGTCAGGTCGTCTCGGTGATCTGCTCGAACCGACAGCGGGAGGACCCGGACAAAGAGGCACATGCGGTGGTCGCCGAAGCGACGCTCGACTCTCGACGCTGGCTCGCTCGCGCCCGTCCGCTCGGAGCTTCCGCCCCGACCTGGGCGCGGGACATGTACGAGCGGTCGCTGCTCGTCCTCCATGCCCTCACCGACCGGCGGACCGGTGCCGTCGCCGCCGGGGCACGGGACGGGTGGGCTTACGTCTGGCCCCGCGATGCCGCGGCGGTGGGGATCGCCTTTGCCGCAGCGGGCTACCGGCCCGAAGCCGAACGGGTTGCCCGCTTCCTGCTCGGCCTCGGCCTCGAGGAGGCCGCGCGCTTCAGCGGCGACGGCAGTCCCGTCCCGGGCCGCGAGGCCCAGGGCGACGCGATCGGCTGGGTCGCCACCGCCGCCAAGGCCAGCGGACTCGTCGCCAGCGCCCGCCAGGCCGCCCGCACCCTCGCCGGCGGCCAGCCGATCCCCTGGCGCAACCGCCCCGATTACCGGGAGCAGGGCCCCGGCGACTATCTCGGCAACGCCCTCGCTTCGGGCGAGCCGGCAGTTTCCCGTCTATATGAAGCGAAACTGCCGGCTCGATTGGTGCGCGAGCCGGGCGATGCGGATTCCGGGCTGGATGCCGCCGCGGCCTGGGCGGTGCGTCCCTTCTCCGACCCCCGCCTCTACCCGGCGGCGCGGCGCACGATGGGGCGGTTGGTGGCCGAGGGCACTTCGTACGGCATCACGCCCGGGGAAGGCTGGGACAGTGGCGCCGACCCCTGGTCGGCGCCGACGGCCTGGAGCGCCTGGTCGCTGGCGGCGCTCGGCGAGCGGCGGCAGGCGCTGCGGCTGATGCGGGCGCTGCGGCGCAGCGCAACGTCCACCGGCACCCTGCCCGAGCGCGTCGACGCCGAGACCGGCGTCCCCCGCTCGACGACCCCGCTCGCCTGGTCTCACGCCTTCGCGATCCTGGCGCTGCGCGAACTCTGGCCCTAGGCGAGGCGTCCCGCATGCCAGTCGAGATGAACGCTCACAGCTCTCCCCGCATCAGGCCCATCAACTCCAGCGCGCCCGCCTTGTGCAGCGGTTCGTTCAGGTTGCCGCACTTCGGGCTCTGCACGCAGGAGGGGCAGCCGGACTCGCAGGGGCACTCGGCGATCAGGCGCTCGGCGTCGCCGAGCAGCCGCTCGAACTGCTCGTAGCCGCGGCGGGTGATCCCGACCCCGCCGGGGTGGCCGTCGTAGATGAAGATCGTCGAGCGGCCGGTCTGGAAGTGGACGTTGGTCGAGAGGCCGCCGATGTCCCAGCGGTCGCACATCGCGATCAGCGGCAGGACGGCGATCTGGCTGTGCTCGGTGGCGTGCAGGGAGCCGAGCAGGGCCTCGGTCGGCAGCGCCCGGCTGAGCCGGTCCGGCAGCACGTACCAGAGCGCCTGGGTGACGAAGTTCTGCTCCGGCAGCTCGAGGGCGACGATGTCGATCGGCTCCTGGTCGGCGACGGAGACGCGCTGGAAGGCGATCACCTGCTCGGTCACCGAGACCTCGCCGAAGTTCAGCTCCACCCCGGCGACCTGGCGCTGCTCGTGCAGGCGCTCGATGTAGATCTCGGTCTCCTTTTTCGGCCGCGTGTACCAGTCGCCGTCGAAAGCGGAGACGATCGCCCGCCGCTCGCCGATGTCGAGGCGGTCGACCTCGTAGGAGCGGCCGAGGTGGAGGTAGACGGCGCCGGGATGGATCGTGGTGAAGGCGCGCTCGGCCTCGACCAGCCCGAGCATCTCACCGGCGTCGCGCTCGATCACCGCGACCGAGTCGGCCGAGGCCGAGCGCAGCGGGATCCGGTTGGCGACGAACTCGCTGCGGCGGGGCATCAGCTTCCCTCCGACCCCACGCAGCTCCCCGGCCGCCAGCAGCCGCTCGGCGCGGCCGCGCCACTCCGGCCCGAAAACGTCATCGTCGTCTGACGTCAGCGGCAGCTCGTAGGCGGCGGCGATCAGGTGGCGGGCGGCGATCTGCTCGTTGCCGTGGTCGAGGATCGCCGCCTCGACCGGCCGGCCGAGGAACTCCTCGGGGTGGCGGCAGAAGAACTGGTCGAGCGCGTCCTGGCCGGCGACGTAGACGGCGAGGCCGCGGCGGCGGCGTCCCGCCCGTCCCCACATCTGCCGCAGGCTGGCGACGGTGCCGGGGAAGGTGACGCAGATCGCCGCCTTGAGCTCGCCGACGTCGATTCCCAGCTCCAGGGCGTCGGTGGCGACGACCGCGAGCAGCTCGCCGGCGGCGAGCCGGGACTCGATCTCGCGCCGCTGCTGCGGGGTGTAGCCGCCGCGGTAGGGGGCGATCCGCTTCGCCAGCTCCGGCTTGCCGCGGCGCTCGAGGTTTTCCCGGGCGAAGCGCTGGATCAGCTCGATCCCGCGGCGGCTTTTGAGGAAGCAGATCGTCCGCACGTTGTGGGTGACCAGGTCGGCCAGCAGGTCGGCGGCCTCGGAGAGGGCCGAGCGCCGGGTGCCGCTGCGCTCGTCGATCAGCGGCGGGTTCCACATCGCGACCTCGCGCCCGGCCCGCGGGGCGCCGTCGTCGTCGACCAGCTCGAACTGCGTCCCGACCAGCCGCTCGGCCAGCTCAACCGGGTTGGCGATCGTCGCCGAGGCAAGCAGGAAGCGCGGCTCGCGGCCGTAGGCGCGGGCGAGCCGCCGCAGCCGCCGCAGCACGTTGGCGACATGGGAGCCGAAGACGCCGCGGTAGGTGTGAGCCTCGTCGACGACGACCCACTCGAGGTTGGCGAGGAAGTCGCCCCAGCTCTTGTGGTTGGGCAGCAGGGCGATGTGGAGCATGTCCGGGTTGGTGAGGACGAGATTGGAGCGGCGGCGGATCGCCGGGCGCTCCTCGCGCGGGGTGTCGCCGTCGTAGATCGCCTCGCGCAGGCCGGGCGGGCGCAGCAGGGCGAGCTTGCGCGCCTGGTCCTGGGCCAGCGCCTTGGTCGGGTATAGGTAGAGCGCCCGGTCCTTGGGGCGGGCGGCGATCCCGTCCAGGACCGGCAGGTTGAAGGCAAGGCTCTTGCCCGAAGCCGTGCCGCTGGTGATCACCAGGTTCGAATCGGCCGCAGCCTCGTAGGCGCGCAGCTGGTGGGTGTAGAGGGAGTCGATGCCGACCCGGCCGAGCGCCTCCTTCAGGCCCGGGTGGAGCTCCGCCGGCAGCGGCGCCGGCCGCGAGCGCCGCTCCTCTTCGGAGGCCTCGGCGACGATTCGCCCGTCCCGCCGAGCCGGATCGATCGCGACAGCCCACTCGGATGCGAGAAGAGAGCCCCCGCGTGCCATCAGCTCCGCCCGCGACGGGACGAAAATACCCGTATATGGCGGGAAATCGTCCCGTCGGCATCAGTGCCGCGGGAGATCTCGGCGGCGACGCGCATCGCCTGCAGGGACGAGCGGTCGTGGATGCGAAGGACGTCGGCGCCCTCGCGGACGGCGAGGGTGACGGCGGCGACCGTGCCCCACTCGCGCTCGCCGGCCGGCAGGCGCTCCTCCCATGATCCCGCCAGGACGGCGCCGATGAAGTCCTTGCGGGAGAGGGAAATGTAGAGCGGCAGCCCCAGCGCGCGCAGCTCACCGAGCCGCCGCAGGATCTCCAGGTCCTGCTCGGGACTGAGGTCGAAGTCAAGGCCGGGGTCGATCGCGATCTGCTCCTCCGCCACCCCAAGGCTGTGGGCCGCCTCGACTCTCCCCTCGAACCAGGCGCGCAGGTGGTCGACGACGTCGTCGTACTCGCGAAATGGGCGGTCGACTCGCGGCGGCCCCTCGATATGCATCAGCACGTAGCCGCAGCCGCTCGCGGCGACCAGCTCGAACATCTCCTCGCAGCCGCCGGAGATGTCGTTGACGATCTCCGCCCCCGCGGCGAGCACCTGGCGGGCCACCTCCGGCGAGAAGGTGTCGGCGGAAATCGGGACCCCAACTCCCTTCGCCTGTTCCTTTTCGTTGTCAGGCGACCAAAAGGAACAGGGGAGGTTGTTTGCCAGCCCTTCGACGGCCGGGACCAGCGCCGCCGCCTCGTCCTCCGCGGCCACCGGCGGCCCGGCCTTAGCCGCGACGGCGCCGACGTCGAGCATCTCGAAGCCGGCCTCGGCCAGGGCCAGGCCGTCGGCGACGGCCTGCTCGGGCGTGCCGCTGCGCGCCCCCTCGAACATCGAGTCGACGGTGACGTTGACGATCCCGGCGCCGAGCGGCCGCGCCAGGTCGAGCTCGCGCTCGGCCAGCTTCCAGGCTCTCATCCGACGAGCTTAAGAGGGATTGGTGAAACCCGCGTGTGCGGCTGGCGAGCGCCGGACCAAGCGGGGCAAGGACGCAGAGAGCCCGAACAGCAGCGCTATTTGGCCGACCGAGGACGCCGGACCGCGCAGTGTCCGCCGCCGCCAGAGGTGCGCGGGGGTTTTGCCGAGCCCTCTCAAGCGGCGGGTTCAGCGAACGCGGCGGACGGCTTCGTCGTAGCCGGCGTCGCGCCCCCAGCGCAGGTGGGTGAAGTCACCGCGGACGCGGATCTTCACCTTGCGGTGCCTCGGCAGGCGGTGGGTGACGCGGAGGCTCGCTCGCGGCAGCCGCACCTTCACTTCCTGCGCGATCCCGAGCTTCTGCAGCAGCAGGGTCGTGGTCCGGCGCCGCTTGCTCGGCTTGATCGCCGAGATCTCCATCTTCCCGGCTTCGGTGCTGCTCACCGGGACGACGTGCAGCTTCGAGCGGTAGCCCTTCTTCAGCCGGATACCCGGCGGCAGGGTGATGCTCATCTCGTAGATCCCGGCCCAGGACTCGCTCGGCTTCGCCCGCAGGAAGATCGCCGGCCGGCCGCGGCGCAGACCGAAGACGCGCAGGTGGGGGCGCAGGCGGGGTACGCAGCCGAGGCTGCGCTTCTGCTTGATCGATTCGTCCGTGCAGGGGAAGTCGAGGACGGCGAGGCCGCCGCTGCCGAAGCCCGGGTCGTAGCTGCCGTCGGGGTTGAGGCGGGCGACGAAGGACACCTGCGAGGGCCCCGATCCCGCACCCGGAACCCAACCCTCGAGCAGGAGCTTGCCGTCGGCGACGACCGTGACCTGTTCGATTTCCCCGACGAAGGTGCCGCCGTCGGGCCGGCGCAGGCGGAGGAGACCGTCGCTGCCGAAGCCGTGGTCGAGTTCCCCGTCGGCGCCGAAGCGGGCGAGCAGCGGCTGCGGGCATTCTTCGCAGTGAACGCCGAGGCTTTTCGTCGCCGTCCAGGTGGCGCCCTGCGTGGTTGCCCCGGCGGCGAGGATGCGATCGCCGGCGGTGGCGACGTCATTTGCCCAGCTGGTGACCGGGTTCGGCGTGCCCGCGGGGGTGGTGCCGACCGACGGAACGACCGGCGTCACCGAGCCGCCGCCGCCGAAGCTGGTGTCGAGGCTCCCGTCGGCTTCGAAGCGGCTGAGCAGGATGGTCTGCTCGGTGCGTCCGGCGGCCAGCAGCTTCCCACCCTGCCCGGCCAGGGCGGAGAAGGAGGAGCTGGAGCGTTCGGTGACCGGGAGGTCCGGCCGGCCGAACCCGCTTCCGCCCGCGGAGCTCGAGTCGTAGTCGGTCCCCGAGCCCGGCAGGAACCGGGCGATGAACGCCTTCAGGTCGATCGTCGAGATGTCGTAGGTGGAGCCGGCTCCGTAGAGGCGGCCTTCGTCTTCGAGCAGGTCGCGGAGCAGGGAGGTGTCTCCCGGGCCGGTCAGCGGCGGCACGTGGCCGACGGTTTCGACCAGGTTGCCGGAGGCGTCGTAGCGCTTCACCCAGGCTTCGCCGTCGCCGGCTCCCAGCATCGTCAGGTTCTTGCCGACGACGATCGAGCCGTCCGGCCGCAGCAGGAGGGGGTCGCGATCGATGCTGTTGAAGAAGTGTTCGAAGGCCGGTTCCTCGCCGCCGCCGACCGCTCCCCCGGCGAAGCTCGGGTCGACCGCGCCTTCGGCCAGGTAGCGGACCGGTTGAAAGGCGCCGAAGACGCCGGCGACGATGCGGCCGTCCGGCTGCACCGCCACCGAGGTCAGGCCCAGGATCCGCTTGTCGATCGCATAGCCGCCGCTGCCGAAGCCCTGGTCGAGGCTGCCGTCCGGGTTGAGCCGGGCGAGGGCGCCGAACTCCGGGTTGGTGCGGCCGAAGACGACGATCTTGCCGTCTGGCTGCACCGCCATCGGATCGGCCTTCGCCATGCCGACGAACCAGACCAGGCCGACCAGGAAACAGGCCGCCGCGGCGCCCCAGCTTCTCCCCAGCGTCTTCATCACTACGGTTAAACAGCCGCCTTGCCGCTGAGTTGCGTTTACACCGATCTCGACGGGACCCTGCTGGGGCGGGGCAGCTCGCTCTTCCGCGACGCCGAGGGCGGTTTCAGCCTGGCGCAGGCGCGGGCGCTCGAGGCCTGCCACCGGGTCGGGGCCGAGGTCGTGATCATGTCCGGCCGGCGCGAGCCGCAGGTGCATGAGGCGGCGCGGCTGATGGGCCAGACCTCCTACATATATGAGGCCGGCTGCGCCTTCGCGGTCGACGGCGAGACGACGCTGATGACCGGCGCGATGGCGCCCAACGAGGACGGCACGATCTACGAGCAGATCGAGCAGCGGGGGATCCCGAAGCTGCTCTTCGAGCACTTCGAGGGCCGGCTCGAGTACCACTCGCCCTGGCACCACGGCCGCGTCCTCTCCCACCTCTTCCGCGGCAAGGTCGACGTCGAGGAGGCGAACGCCCTCCTGCACGAGCGCGGCGATGACGACCTGCGCCTGCTCGACAACGGCGCGATCGGGCGGCCGATGCCAGCGGTCCCGGGGCGCACCCACGCCTATCACCTGGTCCCGAAGCAGGTCAGCAAGGCGGCGGCGGTCGCCGGACACGCCCGCGCCCGCGGCTACGACCCGCGCCAGTGCATCGCCGTCGGCGACTCGGTCGAGGACCTCGAGGTCGCGGCCGCGGTCGGCCGCTTCTTCGTCGTCGCCAACGGCCCCGCGAACGACGACGGCCTGCGGGCGGCGCTGCCGAGCTGGGACAATGTCACCGTCACGGAAGGCAGCATGGGCGATGGCTTCTACGAGGCGGTCGTGACCTCGCTGATGGAGAACCGGTCCTAAAGGAGTGCTTGTGTCGTCTGAGAACGCGACCGTCGCGGAGCAGGAGTACCTGGAGATCATGTTCTGGCTGGAGGAGGCCGGGCTGCCGATGACCGGCGCCAACATCGCCCGGGCGATGCAGCTCTCGCCGCCGACCGTGCACGAGATGATCGGCCGCCTGACCGAGGACGGCTACGTCGAGCGCCACGAGGACAAGTCCCTCGGCTTTACCGAGTCCGGCCGCGAGCACGCCAGCTACATCGTCCGCCGCCACCGGATGATCGAGCGCTTCCTCACCGACGTCCTCCACATCCCCTGGGACGAGGTGCACGAGGAGGCGGAGCGGATCGAGCACGCGATGAGCCCAGTGCTGGAGGAGCGGATGCGGGCCGCGATCGGCGACGCAACCACCTGCCCCCACGGCCACCCGATCGTCGAGGGGATCCGCGAGCAGGGCTCGCTCTTGGCCGACGTCGAGGTCGGCGCCAGCGTCGTCGTCCTCCGCTTCGAGAACGAGGCCGAGGAGCTGCTGCACTACCTGAAGGCGGCCGGGCTCGACCCGGGGCTCGAGGGCACGGTCGAGACCTCCGACGACGATCGCGTCGTCGTCGCCTCGGCCGACGGGAACCACGAAGTCAGCCGCAGCGTCGCCGAGACCGTCTCGGTCCGCGCCGACCCGGCGCCACCGCCGCGGGCGGCGATCCCGGAGCAGCTGGTGCTGTCTTCAGATCGTTACGGTCGCTAAGGCGACTAGCTGGGGACCTTCATCGTCATGATCGGCTTGCTGGTCGGCTGATCGCTGCCGCCCTGCGGCTCTTCGGTGACCATCACGACCGCGACGCCGGTCATGTCGGCGATCTGGGTCTCCGCCTGACCGTCGCGGTTGGGGACGAACAGCGCCGGCACCGCTTCGACCCTGCCTTCGCGTTCCACCCAG
>Ga0070712_100000836_pt1 | contig 18269 bp, 17 predicted proteins | sample LARL81metaG_FD_71396 | JGI IMG/M metagenome (GOLD analysis project Ga0070712, IMG submission 71396) | Corn, switchgrass and miscanthus rhizosphere microbial communities from Kellogg Biological Station, Michigan, USA - LAR L8-1 metaG | ecosystem: Host-associated > Plants > Roots > Rhizosphere ...
ACTGATCTGCCGCGTCTGCTGGAATGTCGAAATCTGGTCTTCCGAACGACCGAGGATGCGCAGCCGATTGCGGGCTGCCTCGACGGCGGTTTCCGCCGAGCGCACGTCGTTCTGGCTGGTCGTCAAATCCGCCTGGGCCTGTTGCCAATCTTTCAGCGGAACGGCCTTGCCGGCATAGAGATCGTCCTGCCGCTTCTCCACGATCTGCGCAAGATTGAGTTTGGAGCGCGCGGTGTTGAGTGCGCCTAGCGCCGTCACGAAATCATTCAATGCCTGCACGGTGTCCGTCGCTTCGATGACGAACAGCGGCTGCCCTCGCGCGACGGAGTCGCTCGGCTTTACCAGAAGTTTCGTGACCCGCCCCGCATAGGGAGAGAAGATCGGCGTCGAGCTGTCCTCGTTGACCGCGATCTTGCCTTCGGTGATGTGCTCAGCGCGGAAGATCCGTTCTGACACCTGCTCAATCGCCAAGCTTGACCATACTGCATCGCTTGGACTGAAGCGCGTGGGATCAGCTTTGGATTTACCCGATGTTTCGGACGATTTGGCATTGCGGACGAACAGCCTGCTTGAGCCGACAACGGCGCCGCCCCCAAACATCACAAGAACCAGCGCGATAGCCAGCCGTCGCCAGTTCTTGTTCGCGCCAGTCATCATGCGGCCAATTCATGCATCGATTTACGCACCACCGCCGACCCCGCCATACATGCATATTTCTTGCGGTCCGGGTTCTGCCGCCCTCCTCATATTGGTGATTTCGGACCGCCGCAATAGCGCATCGGTCCGACATTGGCACGCCGACGTTTCATTCGTCTTAGCCGATTCGCCAGGGCCTTGGAGGCCGTGCTTCTCCGGATGATTCTTGCCTTTTTGCGCCCGAAGTGATGCGATGAAAGCACACCCAGCCGCGACGAAAGGGTCAAGCTTACACCAGCCTTACACCGCCCCCTAAACGTCCACTTCATTTCGATCCACCTCGACCGAGCGAACTGGCGCCAATCGCTTGACCAAACCGATCGGGGTAGCCGGCTCGACTTGGACAGATGTGTTTGCACCCGGCGTGTCATTGTTGAAGCTCAGGTGCCAGGGACCCTGGATGCGATTGTTGATCGTCGAAGACAATGAAGAGTTTGCCGAGCTTCTCGCGAGGGGCCTGCAGACCGCAGGCTATCAGGCCGACGTCCTGTCGACGGTCGAGGAGGCCAGAAACGTGCTGAGCACGACCTTCTATGCGGCCCTGATCCTCGATCTCGGGCTACCCGACGGGGACGGGCTGGAGCTACTGCGCGAGATCCGGCATCGGGACAACCCGATACCGGTGCTAGTACTGACCGCCCGCGGCGGCCTGCACGACCGCGTCCAAGGCTTGCGCAGCGGCGCGGACGACTACCTGGTCAAACCGTTCGCGTTGGAGGAATTGATCGCGCGGCTGGAAGCCCAATTGCGACGGCCCGGGCAATTGCTCGGTAGCAATCTTCGCATCGCTAATCTTGAGTTCGACACACGGAGCCGCCAAGCCTCGATAGACGATCGCCCCCAACTTTTCTCTGCCCGCGAGATCGAGGTGCTCGAACTCTTGATGCGCAGTAAAGGGCGCGTCGTGTCCAAGAAGCAAGTCGAAGACCACATCTTTGGGCATTCCGGAGACGTCGCATCGAACGCAATTGAGGTTTACATTCATCGTCTCCGCAAGCAGCTTTCCGAGCACGGCGCCAAGGTTCAGGTACACACCATTCGCGGCGTCGGCTATTTGATCGCGGAGGACAAATAACGCGATGAGATTCAAGTCAATCATCTCACGCATCGTTATTCTGCATATCGTCGCGGTTATCATCACCTCCGTCCTGATGTCGGTGGCACTCTCATGGCTCCTGAGCTATGCGACAGACAATATTCACGATAAAGCGATGCAGGAGCAGGCCATTGCGGTCGGCGACCACTTGAGCACAGGTCCCGACGGTCGTCTCGAACTGAACCTTCCTTCCGACCTGCTCGGCCTCTACTCGCAAGAATATGGACGCTATTCTTACGCGGTGACCGACGAGCAAGGCCGCTTACTGTTCTCTTCGCTGAAGGACCGCGCCGCCCTATTTCCAGCCGACCCGCGTAACAGTGCGATCGCCTTTTTGCAGCAAAGGCTTGGCGATGCGACCGTTTCCGGCGCCAGTGTGCGCAGGGTCATCGGCGACCGAACCGTCTGGATTCAAACCGGCGAAGACCTCACCAACCGCGACGTGCTGATCGATGACATCGTTGCAAATTTTTATAGAAATGTCGGTTGGATTACGCTGCCGATCTTACTCGTGCTTCTTGTCACTGATATTGCGATCTTCAGCCGTGCCTTGCGGCCGCTTCGGGAAGCCTCAGAGATCGCCGCGGACATCGGACCCGCCCGCCCCGGCGTGCGTTTGCCAACCGACGAGATCCCAAGCGAGGTTCGCCCTCTGGTGTCCGCTGTTAACCAGGCGCTGGATCGGCTCGAAGAAGGCTTTCGGATTCAGCGCGACTTCACTGCCGATGCCGCGCACGAATTACGTACTCCTTTGAGCATTCTGAGAACACGCATCGACATGCTTGAGAATCTTGAGCTACGGCACGCCCTGCGCCAGAACGTCGAAGGCATGGCGCGAATCGTCGGCCAGTTGCTTGATATCGCCGAGCTCGATGCGTTCGTAGTCGACCCCAACGAGAAGGCCGAGCTTGTGTCGGTCGCGGCAGAGGTTGCCGAATTCGTCGCGCCGCTTGCACTTGCTCAAGGAAAGGACGTTGCGTTGCTGGGCGCAATTGGACCGGTCTGGGTCAAAGGAAATACGGAGATGCTCGGGCACGCCATCCGGAACCTCGCCGAAAACGCTATCAATCATACGGCCGTAGGATCGACCGTCGAATTCATCGTCGACAACGACGGAACGATAAGCATTCTCGACAGCGGCCCCGGCATTTCCGAAGAAGAACGTAGCTTGATTTTTCAGCGCTTCTGGCGCCGCGATCGGCGGAAGCCGGGAAGCACAGGCCTTGGGCTATCGATCGTGCAACGTATCGTCGAATTACATTCGGCCAGCATTACCGTCGAAAACCGCAGGCCCAACGGCGCACGTTTTTCCCTGAGGTTTGCACCTGCCGTTGCTTGAATTTTCTCGGTCGGCAAAAGCCGTTTGCATTAGTGAAGGCTAAGAAGGAAAATCGGCGGTTTCGACGCGGATTCGATCGGCATGCAACGACCAGTCACATAACGACTGCGTTTCGCAGAACCTTTGTTTCGCCAATTCCGTCGCCTCGCCTTCATTGGCTGCATCAATCTCAAGGATGCCCTGGCACGCTTCAATCTCCCGGCCATTTTCGCCAAGCACGTCTTTCATAAAGCGGACGACATAGCGTGACATGGAACCTCCTGCTAAACTCGGCGGCAATGAAGTTCATCTAACCACACCGAACGATTGTCGTCTTGACCGATATCAAGCCGTAGGGCGACGGCTGGTAGAGCTAGGAACTCAATCGCCGACGTCCGGCAGGCTGGCGGCCGCAATGGCCAAAAACCGCGCAAGACGACGGACGGCCTGGGTCGGCACGGCACGCAATAGGGAGCAAACCCGTTGCATCTGACAAAACCCCTTCGCGCCCTCGCATTTCTTGCAACATATTGGCGTAACAGGGAAAATGGCCTCGGGCTGAAGGCGATTCGAGGTGTCGGAAAAAATAGCAATGGTCATATCGCTGCGCGGCCAGAGCGAAGGAGACCGTTGCTCTCGACCCAATGGCCGAGAGGAATATCTTCTCATCGCTTGCCCGTTGCCGTAGCGGCCTATTTCGGCGCGATCCCGAAAGCACTTTGAAACCGGTTGGCATAGCGGGGCCAGACTTCCGGGTTGATGATGCGCGGTGGCCGCTGTCCGTCGAATGCGCCGAGAATTTGCTCCGCGGCAATCTTGCCCATGTTTTCTCGAGCCTCCCTGGTGACGCCGGCCGTGTGCGGGCTCGCCAGCACGTTATCGAACTGCAGAAGCGGATGCTCCGGCTGAGGCGGCTCCTTGGACCACACATCAAGCCCTGCACCCGCAATACGCTTGTCGCGAAGCGCATCCAGGAGCGCGCCCTCATCATGGATGAAGCCACGTGCCGTGGTGATGAAGTAGGCGTGGGGCTGCATCAACGAGAATTCGCGTGCGCCGATCATGCCGCGGCTCTCCCTGGTTAGCGGGCAGTTAATCGACACGTAATCGGAGCGGTGCAGGAGATCGTTAAGTTCGACCTTCTCAGCCGAGCGCGCTGCGATTTCAGTTGCAGAAAGATAGGGATCGTAGGCCAAAACCTTCATGCCGAGCAGCCCCTTGCAGAGTTCGGCGATCCGGCGTCCGACATTTCCGATACCAACGATACCGATGGTGCGTCCTTGCGCCTCGGTCCCCATTAGAGAATTGCGATTGACGTCGTGGTCGCGCCGTAGCGCACGATCAGCCTCGATGATCCGTTTCGACAACGTCAGCAGCATGCCGAGCGCATGCTCTGCAACTGAATGCGCGTTGCCACCGGATTGATTGACAACCAGGACGCCCGCCTTGGTACATGCGTCTACATCGACGGGATCGAAGCCCGCGCCGTTGCTCGAGACGATCAAGAGATTGGGTGCCCGTCGCAACAGATTCTCATCGACATGAAAATGCGGTGCCAACTCGTCGCGCGCAGCGCCAATCTGATAGGCATGCGCGTCGCGAAGGATCGGCGTGTAGATCTCTTCTGCGCTTTCGTTCTCGAGCCGGTCAAGCCGCACGTCGGGCCGTGCGCCCAAGATGTCCGCGTAGATCTGATGGGCCAGATATTTGACGTAGAATACGCGCTTGCTATTGACGGACATCGATCCTCTTTCAGTCGGTAAACCCATAAAGTCTTGCCGGATCCGTCACGAGTATCCGCAACCGCGTCTCCTCGTCCCGCGTCCACGCTTGTAACAGTTCGAACAGATGACCTGCATCGGGCATTTCACCTTCGACGCGGGAATGCGGCCAGTCGCTGCCCCATATCAGCCGCTCCGGATTGGCTCTAACCAGCGCCTCCTGGAAGGCCGCGCATCGGGATAGTCGGGCGCCTGCTGGCCAGTGCGATGCGCGCCCGGCAGCTTGCCCCAGCACCACCCCTCGTCTACCGCACCCAACCGGCTCTGGACGCCGTCCGTCTCGATGCCGGCGCGCGCGTCGATCCGCCCCATATGGTCGATCACCACGGGCAGGCCGAGCTGTTTCAACGTTAGAATTGTATCGGGCAAATCTCTCACGTCGATCCAGAACTGCAGATGCCAGCCCAGTTCCGCTATGACCGGTGCAAGCGTTTGCGCCGCCGTCTGCGGCACGCCACCACGATAGTGCGACTGTCCGCCACGGAAGAAGTCGTTGAAACGCAGTGCCCGCGCGCCAGGCCAATTCCAATCGTGCAAGGTCTCGGGCGGCATATCGCTACCCATGACCGCGACGCCGCGTAGGCGATCCGGCTGCCGGGTCAGTGCACCCAGCATCGCCGCGTTGTCGCGGCCATGCGCGCTGCCCTGCAACAGAACGCCGCGCGCAAATCCAACCGCGTCGAGCATGGCCACATTCTTTTCGAGCGGCGCGTCCGGCGGCTTGTAGCTCCGATCCTCCGCATTAGGAAAGCGATGGGCCGAACCGAACACATGGGCATGGGTATCGCAGGCGTTCTGCGGCGGCGCCACCTCGGGACGCGTGCCCTCGCGCGCCGGTAGGCAAGGAGGAGCTATCGTCATCAGTCTGCTTTCATGCCGGCCGCCTTGATGATCGGCCCCCATTTATCATAGTCGGCGTGGATCTTGGCATCGAAGGCCTCTGGCGAGCTGCCAATCGGGGACGCTCCGAGCTTGGCGAGCTTTTGCTTCACGGTGTCGGTTTTCAGAGCCGCCACAAAATCGTGCGCGAGCTTGTTGACCAAGTCGAGTGGCATGTCGCCCGGTCCGAGCAGCCCCCACCAGACCTCGGTATCGTAGCCCGACACGGTCTCGCCGATGCTTGGCACGTCAGGCAGGAACGGCGCCCTTGTCGCGGTGGTCACCGCGAGCGCCCTCACTGTGCCAGCCTCGATCTGGCCGACCGACTCAGGCCCGTTGTTGAAAGACAGCGGAATTTGTCCGCCGAGCAGATCGTTGATCGCGGGCGCGCCGCCCTTGTAGGGAATTGCCTCAATATCGATCTTGGAGAGATTCTTCAGGAGTTCACCCGCAAGGTGCGTGGACGTGCCGTTGCCGGCATGACCGACGGACAGGCTACCCGGCTCTGCCTTTGCCTGCGCGATCACGTCGCCCAGGCTCTTGAACGGCGAGTCCGCACGCACCAATAATATGTTCGGCGAAGATGCGAGCAGCGAGATCGGCGTGAAATCCTTGAAAGTATCGTAGGGGATTTTTGAGTAAAGGAAGGGGTTGGTCGCGTGCCCGCTGGCGACCACGATCAGCGTGCACCCGTCGGGCGGCGAGCCTACGAGCGCCTGCGACGCCACTACGCCGCCAGCGCCTGGCCGGTTCTCCACCACCACTGTTTGGCCCCATTGTCGGGAAACAACGTCTCCGAGCGTCCGCGCAAGGATATCGACGCCGCCGCCAGCGGCGTATGGCACCAGAATGTGCGCCGGCTTAGCAGGAAATACCGACTGAGCCGAAGCAAGACCGCTGGTCATCGTCGTCGCTGCCGCGATGGCGGCGAGCCGAAGCCGCCCTGGCATGATTTCCTCCTTGTTGTTGCGTGCCTTATTGCACACCGTCATTGGTGAGCGCACCATCTCAGCGCGCAGATCACGTCATTGCACAGGACATGTTGACAATCCCGCTCTTCGCGTCAAGTTTTGGCGCGACCAATATCCACCAACGGTCGCGCGAACGAAACGTCGTCGCGAATGAGGGAGAACAGGATGGCAGCCGCCGAGAGCGAAGCCTCGCCCAGACCTATAGATGACAAGCCGGCTCCCGAAAAGACTTGGCACGGAATCGTGCAGCAAACGCTCAAGCACCACGACATTCGTCTGGTGCCTTATGTTCCTGATCGCGTCCTAACGGTGCTGATTAAGAATCTTCACGCCGATCCGTTCTTCACGACTTTTCCGACCGCGCGCGAAGAGGAGGCGGTCGGCATCGTATCCGGCGCGTGGATGGGCGGCATGCGCAGCGCGGTGCTCATGCAGACCTCGGGCTTTGCGACGCTTGCTAACGTGCTCGCCTCATTGGTCGTCCCCTATCAGATCCCGTTGATCATGTTCGTTTCCGAACGCGGAACGCTGGGTGAATTCAACTATGGTCAATCGCTGGTGTGTCGAACGATGCGGCCGGTGCTGGATTCGCTGGCGATGGAACATCACACCGCAACACGCATCGACGAGTTCGAGTTCGTCATCGATCGATCGATCAGGCAGGCCCTCACGACACAGGCGCCAGTTGCATTGATCCTTTCGCCGCTACTGACCGGCGGCAAAGTCTTCGACAAGTGAGCGATCACGTGGATATGCAAACCAATTCCTCTGCCCGCAACACGAAGGTGATGAACCGCTTCGATCTCACCTCGCGCCTGGTCGCGAAACTGAAAAGAGAAGAGGCCGTGATTGGGGGCATCGGTAACACGAATTTCGACCTCTGGGCTGCGGGCCATCGCCCACAGAATTTCTACATGCTCGGCAGTATGGGACTTGCGTTTCCGATCGCGCTTGGCGTCGCGCTTGCTCAACCCGAGCGTCATGTCTTTGCGCTCGAGGGTGATGGCTCGCTATTGATGCAACTCGGCTCGCTCACGACGATTGCAACGCTCGCGCCGAAGAACCTCACCATGGTCGTTATGGATAACGGCATCTACCAGATCACCGGCTCGCAACCGACGCCGGCCGCCGCGGTGTCGGATATCGTGGCAATAGCCGCTGCGAGTGGCCTTCACAACAGCAGCTGGGCGGCGGACGAAGACGATTTCGAGCGATTGATCGATCAGTCGCTTTCAACTTCCGGTCCATCTCTGATCGGCGTGCGCATCGATGACAAGCCCGGTGTCGGTACTACGCGGCGCGACCCGGTCCAGATCAGGGAGCGATTTATGCTTGGCCTTGGCGTGCGTGAACCGCTTTAGACATTATCCTTAACCACAACATTCCAGGTCACTCCGGCGTGTAGACAGCGGACGGCTAAATTGTGCTATGCCCTCGCCATGACAATTGTTCTGCGTCTCTCATCTTGGCTCCTCGCTGCCGCCGTAACCTTTGCTACGCTTGGACCTCCGCAATACCGGCCTCATTCCAATTTCGGGCAGGATGGCGAACACGCTCTCGCGTTCGTCCTGATCGGGCTTTCGTTTGCATTCGCCTATCCGCGGCAGAAGCTGCTTACAGCGACTGTTTCGGTGGTGATGATCGGAGCTCTGGAAGTTCTGCAACTCTGGGCGCCCGGACGGCACGCGCGGATCGAGGATTTTGCCGTCGACGCGCTCGCGGCATGTATCGGTTTTGCTTTCGCCGCCGGCTTGGCCTTCGTTACCGATACGACGCGCGCGAGCCCGCCGTAACGCAAAAATCCCCGCAGGCTCGCCGGCGGGAATTTTTCTATTGGATCAGTCGTAGCTAGTCGATGATCTTGACGACGCGACGTGTGCGCGGATCGACGATGACGCGACGATCATTGACGACTGCATAGCGATATTCGGTATAGCGCGGAACAGGACGCAGTTCGACTTCCGCCGGCAGCGGCTCGCCCACGACAACGCGCTCATGAACCACGACCGACGGGGCACGTTCGCCCTCGACCGAAGTGATCACGGCGTTCGGGATTTCAAGCCCGGCGCCGACGGCCGCGCCAACCGTGCCGCCGACCATCGCACCAATCGGGCGAGCCACGTCGCCGCCCGCGTGCGCTCCGTTCGCCGCTCCCTCAACGGTGGTGGACTGCGCGAATGCCGCGCCTGACGCCATCAGCGAGGTGGCAATCAACGAAACAGCAAAACGGTTCCTCATCTTGTACCTCCGACGTGTTTGACGATGCCTTTCAACAGCTGGATAAGGGTTGGGTTCCGGTTCCATGTGTCCTGCAGTTCATCATTAAATGTTCAAAAATGTCTCTTCCTGCATCCAACTGTTACTTCACGCTCTCCAAAACTGCGCGAGCCTGGATAAGGTCTGCTGTGTCGTGGCCACTCGTGAACGACTCGCAAACAGGCGCAAGCAGAGTGTATGCGCCATCAAGTCGACCAACGTCCCGCCAGATCTGAGCCAGGCTCGTCGCGATTCGCAGTTCGAACAGTCGCGCATTCTGCCTTCGCGCCGTCGCCAATCCGCGCTTGAACAGCGCCTCCACCTCAGCAAGCGGCGCGCCTTGGGAAAACCTAGTACAGGCTCGTACGCGAAAACCTTCAGCCTCAGCGTAATGCTGCCCGGTGGCGCCGGCCTCCATTGCTGCTCGATCCAGCAAGACGATAGCCTTATCGTTTCTTTGGTTCTGCAACAGAATTTCGGCTTCGCTAATCAGGAAAAAGGGGAGCCAGATCCTCGTCTGCGTCCTATCGCGGATTTCCCGGCCGCGCTCCAGCTTCGCCAAGCCATTGTCTAGCGCACCTGTTCTCGCCAAAGCCCAGCCAAGAAGCGCTTCGGTGAAGCATTCCCAGAAGAAAACATGATGGCGGTTCACGATCTCAACAAGCTCTTCAGCGAGAGAGAAAACGGTAGCAACGTCCTGTTCAACCATTGCCTTCATCGCGCATTGGTAAATTACATAGCAGCTTGTGAGGTAGTGTCCGCTTTCACGCACCTCGCGCAAACTGCGCACGCATAATTCCTCTGCCTCGTCCAGGCGACCGAGTTGTTGCGCTGCGATTGTATACTGTGCCAACGTCGTCGGACGCGGAATCGTCAGATAGTCACCGAGCGTCGTGGCCGTACCCTCGCGTTCAAATGCATCGATAACCTCTAGAAACCGCTCTCGCGCTACAACTAACTCGCCACTCGCAAGCGCGACCATTGCGTTAATGCGAACGCCCTGCGCCACCGATGTTGCGTCACCGGCCTGGTTCGCCAACTCGATAAAGCTCCCGACGTACTCATACGTGCGCGGAAAATCGCACCGTACTAATACTCCGCCTGCCCGCCCCCACAATACGCGCAGTAATTGTCGTGTTTCGCTCAAGTCTTGACCGAGTTCGAGCAACCGGGCGTAATTCTGTTCGACCTCTGTCGCAGAATAGCCGTGCGTTGCGTATAACGGCTCGATCAAGGCGATCCGGAGCTCGAATTCTCGGCGTTGAAATGATGAATCATTCGAAAGTTGCCTTAATAGCACCAAAGCTCGGTTGAATTGACTGACTGCTTCAATGTTGTTGTATCGATCCGCCGAGCGCAAAGCGGCTCGCTCCCACCAATTGATAGCTTTGTCAGTAAGGCTCGCTTCGGTGAAATGATGCGCTAACAATTCTGGTTGCACTTCCGCTATCTGCGCGAAGCTGCTCTGCAAAGTCTCGGCAATGCGCTTGTGAAGCTTCTGACGACGACTAAGGAGCAACGTCGAATAAGCAGCCTCCTGCACGAGGCCATGCTTGAAAGTGTAGATCAGTTGTGGCGGAGTACCTCGCGCGCTGATCAAGTCCGCCGCCTCAAGCAGCGCCAATGCAGCCTCAAGTTCTTTAGGCTTGGACGGCACCACCGCAGCCAATAACTCAAACGAGAACTCCCGTCCGATTGCCGCGCCAATCTGGGCGACGACTTTGCTATCCGTCAAACGGTCCAAACGGGCAAGCAAAGAATCTTGTAGCGTTACCGGTATCATCGGTTCACCGGATCCCCGCTTATCATCATAGGGATTGCCGCCGTTCTCCTCAAACGGCCCGGTCTCGATCATAACTTTCGTTAGTTCTTCGACGAACAATGGCATCCCGTCCGTCTTGGCAGCGATCTGCTCAACGAATGCATCAGACAGATCTTTCCGAGCCACCCGCTTGATCAACTCGTATGACTGCCGCCGGCTCAGCCTATTGAGGCTGAGCGACACAACGTGGCTACGGTCGGTCCATGGCGAACGATATTCCGGCCGGTGTGTTATTAGAGAGAGGATTCGAGCATTGTCGCGTCGATCCAAACCTCTGTTGATCACTTCAGCCGTAGTTGGATCTATCCAGTGAGCATCTTCCAATATCCATAACAATGGCTTCTGCCGCGAAAGATTCACGAGCCAATCGTCGATGGCGTCGAGTGTCAGGTTCTTCAGGTGCTCCGGCGGCGCTTCGTGGCGAGGCAGTCGATCATTAATGGGTATCGACAGCAATTCGGCGAAAAGCGCAATGGTCTCTGGTGCCACGCTGCCGGATCTCTCCACTTCGGCAATCAATCGATCGAGTTTCTCCTCGGGTTCCATGTCGAGCGTCAGCCCGGCTAGGCGGTCGAGACTCGTGATGACCGGATGCAGTGCACTATCCGTATGGAAGGGCGAGCACTGCAGACGCATGACGAAGTGGCCTTCAGCTGCGACCCGGCTCGCCAGGGCCATACACATTCTCGACTTTCCGATTCCCGCTTCGCCTGACAGCAGGACCATCTGCCGTTCGCCTTCGCACGCGGTTTGCCATCGCTCGAGCAGTAGTGAAAGCTCACTCTCCCGGTTGACCATTTCCGTCAGATTGGCGTGGTGTCTGGCATGGAAGCGGCTCTCGGTCGCCGCTTCGCGCAGCACGCGCCAGACCGGTCTTGCTCCTGGTAACCCCTTCAAATCGCACATGCCAAGGAATTCAAGATCGAACATGCCCTCGATCAACCGGCGAGTACTACCCGCGATAGCTACCCCGTCCGGTGGGGCAAGAGCCTGCAGTCTGGCGGCTAGCGCCGGGGTTTCTCCGACAACCGCTTCCTCCCTGGCCGCGCCCTCACCCAGAAGATCACCAACGACAACAAGACCTGTCGCGATGCCTGTTCGCACGTGCAAGGTCATGTCTGGTAACGAGGTTAGATTTGGCACAATCCCGCTAAGTGCCAAGCCCGCACGCACAGCGCGTTCCGCGGCATCTTCCAGCGCGGCCGGATAGCCAAAATAAGCGACGATTCCGTCGCCGGTGTATCGAGCAATGAAGCCACCAAGAGAGGTAACTGCGTTCACGCAGGCATCAAGGTAGACACCCATCACCCTGCGAAGCTCTTCAGGATCGAGTTTAGAGGCAAGGTCCGTCGACTCGACCATGTCGCAGATCAACACGGTCAGCTGTCGTCTCTCCGCGTCGGTCCGCGTTCGCGCAAATTTGACAGGTGCGTGCTTCTCGGTCGCTTCCCGCCCGAGAAGGTCGTCGATTGCCCTAAGAAGCTTCTTGCGGTGCCCAAGCGGTACACCAAGCCGCGCCAGATCGTCGTCCGTCAGGTCAGGCAGAACGTCGCTGTCGATTGCCTGATCGGAGAATAAAGCCTGATATTGGCCAAGCCCTAGCCCTTCAAGCCACGCGCCGACTTCCAAACTTTGCATGAGATTTGCAGATCCCAAAACCCTGATAATCGCACTTGCTAGCTATGGTCCCGCGACGGTCGACTTGGGCGCGGTAACGTCCAAAGTTGCCAGCGCTACCTGACGCTGGCTTCTTCCGGTTCCACGTAAGCAACCGTACAACAGATTTTGGCCGGCTAGTAGCGGCTCAATTGCCGGGTTCGTTCGATCAACGCAACCAATGGTGCGGAATTAATCGCGAATGATCGCGCCTCGGTTCGCCCCTCCTCGGCGATCCTGTCGAGATAGGCCTCTGCTTCCGGCAGCGTCGCGACAAGGTGCCTGCCCAACTCGGCTAGATCGCCGCCTTCCGGGTCACAAAATATCTTTGTCACTGCGGGGTCGCGGATTGCCAGCGCCGCAGGTAGCGTAAGGATGCCGTCGCGCAAGTCCTCCTCTCCGCCGCCTCCAAGCGCGGCTAGCCCCTTCACGTCACCAACATCGTCGCAACCGTGATAGAGCAGACCCAGCAGCCCACCGAACGTTCGCAGCCGACCTGAGCGATCGCCGAGACACGCGCACACTTCAAACATCGAGCCGGTATCTTCTCCAGCTATTTTGCGCCAGTCCTCAACTCCCAGCGGCTGACGACGAAGCCGCCACTGCAGGCACTCAGCCACGCCCAGCCGCTTCAGCAGTTCGGAAAACAACGCAACGCCTGTTAGATCGTCCTTCAGTTGCAGATAACCCTCAGCAACGATATAGCCTGACGTCATCAGAGCTGAGAGTTCTCCAAACTTGGTGTGCATGGTTGCCCGACCGCGCCGCGTTGGCGAACGATCCACAATGTCGTCGATGATCAGAGAGACATTATGAAACAGCTCGATCACCAACGCCGACTGCATGATCTGATCGGGGATCGGTCCTTCTTGCACTGCACGATAACAGGAAAAGATTGTCAGCGGTCGAAAGTATTTCGATCCGGTCAGGAACTGCCATTCAAGCGCTTCGCGCAGTTCCTCGCTGCAATCACCGATCCAGCGCGCGATGCGCTCGCGCAGCTGCGTCATCTCGGACTCAAAACCCAGTTGTGCAATAACGGATTGTGTCGATTGCTCAAGCTTGTTCAAGACGCGACACCCTAAGTTTTGGCACGCCAGCGCCTGCGATAGGAGCCGGACAATTCGGGTTGTTGAAAGGTCTGCGCCAAGCCCTCATCCAAGGCGCTCAACTCGTTCTGTAAGATGCGCGCCTCCCTCGTGGCCAAATCGCCCAACTCACGCAACAATGCACGTAGCCTATCCGCCGCAACGAGGCGCTCCGAGCCCGCTGCATCTCCGTCGATCGGGGCTACGCCCATGACTTGAGCCAATGTAATTTGATGACTTTCAAATATGTGAGCCAAGCCGAGCCAATAGCTGACTGACCTGTTAGTGGCGATCACCATTGCTTGGCCCACCGGCAGCAATAGGTCGGCAACGGGCGGGTTGTGTTGACCGCCCGGCGGTGAATGCGCATCGGACCCGGCACTCGGCTGGTCAAAACGTTGGCGATGGGCAGCGGCCCAATCAGCCATTGCGCCAAACACGCCGATCATCGGTCCCAGTAGAGTTGTTGCAGGAAAGGGTGCCCCTGGATTGTCACCAGCCATGAATTACTCGCTCACGTTTTCGTTGAGGCCGATTTCCGCTGGCCACACACACATTGCAATGAAAATGCCGGTGATTGGGTCGTGTTGTTCCGATCGACTGAAGCAGAACCAAAAGTGCTTTCCGCGTTTGACATCACTAACCACCCAAGCCCGGCGCGATAGGTCGCATACACTGCCGTGTGGGACGTGGGTTAGCCCCGATCCGCGCCACGGCGTCCACGCAAGTCATCGTACCGCGAAAGGAATATCATCATTGAAACTCTCGGCAGGCCGGCAAAGGCGCGACCGAAGTTCGTTAAACTTGCCGAAGATGGTCCAGGAACCGTAGGACCCCCGCCTGAATGCGCCGAAGCGCTATCCTCACCGTTGGGCGGCATCTCCCTGACAAGCATCATGAGAGCTTCCTGATATTGCTGTCCCGCCAGCACGGCGCAACGGGCGGCGACACCGGCGAACGCTTCGACTGCGGCCGATTGAGCCAAGAGCACTTCCGTAAAAATTGTGCGATAGCTTGCGTGCATTCACGAGGATTCCATTGATTTGCAGTCAACGACAGGAGACAATCCCGCTATTATTCCGATGCGCACATCGAGTGCAACATGCCAGAAGTAACAATTGTTGGCTCCGGCCTAGCCGGTATCTCCGCGGCTAATAGGCTGATGGAGAGAGGTTTCGACATCACATTATACGAGCAGAACGACTTTCTTGGCGGCAAGCTCGGTGCCCACAGAGACGGCGAAAAAGACAACCCCCACGAGCACTGCTATCATATGTACCTGAACTGGTACAATAATTTCTGGCAATTCATGCGGGAAATCGGTGCGATCGACAAATTCATACCGAGCCCCGTCATCGGCTGCCGGCTCCCGGGCGACAAGCAAAGGCAAACCCGCGCTTACCTCACCAATCCTGGATCTCCAACGACGATCCTAACCAATATGCTGAACGGCATTGGGTCGCCCGCGGACCAGTTCCTCTCGGCGTATTCACTACTGGACCTCATTGGCACGCAATGGATGTCAGGCAGTGACCTGGATCAGACCTCTGTCAAAGTTTTTTTTCGTTCCCGAGGCTATAGCACCGACGGGTCGTTGGCGGCTTCTGCTCGCACCTTGGCCGAGGCCTTCGCCTCGCCGAGCTATCTGTCATCCGCGCGAAGCTATCAAAGCTTGGTGAAGTATGGCTATCGGCACCCGGATCCGTCCTTGTGGCTACTCACCCAGAACACCAATGATGGCATTTTCGAACCGTGGGGCCACCATCTCGAAAAACGCGCAAAGGATCTGGGACGTCGCTTCGAAGTTCGACGGCGGACGCGGGTGGAAAAGCTGCACATGACAAATGGCGAGGTACGAAAACTGACCCTGGGTGCAATGCCGCACAATCCGACCACCGAGCGTGGCAAAAGGACCAAGGCGACTAAAACGTGGGAAATCGATTTTGGCGGTGATCTGATCCTCGCTGTACCGCCAGGTGCGCTCGGTCGCCTTGTCAGCCCTGAGATCGCCGCGTCCGCGCCTAAGCTCGAGGATGTCCGCCTCCTGCGATCTGAGCCCATGATCTCGCTCGATGTGTACTTCAAGCGAAAAATTCCGGGGCTGACCAACAGTATCACGCTGCTACAGGACTCGAACTACACGCTAAGTCTGCTCGATAACTCGCAAGTCTGGACCAACCCGCCTGCGGGGGGCACTGCTCTCAACGTCATCTCTTCAAATGCCGATCTGATTGTCGACTACCCGAACAACGTCATTCTGGATTTGATGCTCGAAGAACTGCAGCGGTTCCTCGACTTTAAGCTCGATCTAAAGATCGCTGATCACGAGTTGCGTAACGATGACGTGGATTACGCGCGCTGCCATGTTCAAACCAATGCGGGCGAAGAACTCTTTGTCAATCAAGTCGGTAGCTGGGATTATCGGCCCAAGGCAACGTGCGACATTCCCAACCTCTTCCTGGCAGGCGACTTCTGCCAGACTTTCGTGGATGTGGTCACGGTCGAAGGTGCGGTGGTCAGCGGACTGATGGCCGCCGAGGCCCTGCGCCGCAAGCGTGGGATTGGTGCACCAATCGATATCGTTCGACCGGACAGCTATCCGGCCCTTGTCCCCGCGGCGCTTGCGCTGGCTCTGCGACCAGTGGCCTTTGCCGCAACGGCAGTCTCTATGGCCGACTCAATGATGCGGTCGCAGTTTTCCCGGATATTTCCTAACGGTTGACGCTCGTACACTTCAGATCGTTAAGGCAGGTCGAGCAATCGTGGCCCACCGAAGAGAGCGGTCTGCCGTTCGGTCCACCCATTCGAGGCCGGCAGCCTATCGGCGACGTCGAACGCCCGCAGCGTCTCGCACAAACAAGCCGACTTGCCGTCGCCGCATATACACCCCCCGTCTCTCGGCACACCTAATTCCAGTACCACCGAGCCGCCGATCTGCACTCCCTCCCCGCTGCCGCTCTTCGTCGTCATAGCCCAATACGTTTGCTTTTTTTCACCTTCGCCCCGCTGGGAGACGGAGAAGGTCGGCTGATCGGATGATCGTCCGTCGCCGAACCGCGGAAACCGGATCGACAGTGCCTTGCCGAACCCGTCAGGGAGGCCGAATCGGACGTAGTCCGCGGCGTACCTAACTGCGAGTTCGGGGGCGACAATCTTGTCTAGTCCCCATACGATGCGTGCCGCCTCCCTGGTGAACTGTTGCGTGACGACAATCGCTAGGTAATAGGCCAACAACTGTCCCGCGGGATCCCCCTTCGCAGTCACCGTCAACGCGACGACAAGTTCCGGATATATGCCAAAGTCGCTGTTACGATAATCCACTCCGATGATCATCAACGGCGTACGCCCGCCGCCCGCATCGAATGCGGAAAAATTCTCAGAAAAACTCTTATCGGCCGCTTCAAGCGCGCGGTTCGCAGCTTCGGTTCCCACGAAATACATCGCCCATCCTTGCGATGCATCCAGAACCCTTGCCGGCATTGGGAACGGTTTGCCGTCGACTTCAAAACTCTCTCCGTCCGCTGCAGGTCCCGCGTGCTCGTCGGACTCAGGAGCGACATGTGAGCGGCGCGTGAACTCCATCGCGGTTCTTTCGGCAACCAACGGGGCGAGGCATGCCATCTCGCTTAGCCAGTTTACGTAACCGCTTGCTATGCCCCGCAATAGCGCCGTCGGCGGCGCGGATGTCTTGGCACCTTGGATCACGCGTTCGATTTCGCGTTTCAAGCTACGGCCCGTTATTGCCCAGCACTGGCCATATGCCTCCGCGCCAAAACGAACTGCCAACTCCGCCAGAGATAGTAGATCGTCGCGCCCGGACGGCGGGAAGGATTCTAAAGGCCGACGAATTGGCGACATGGCTGAAGTTCCTTGCCTGCTCTCATTGAGTTAAATGCGTTTGCGCCTGCCAGGCCGCTAAATAAAAAACACAAATATGTGACCAATATCTCATTAAACTGCAGCGCAGACCTGTCCTCAAGGACTCTTTTCCGACGCTGCCACGTGAAGCAATTGAGAAAAGAACTGAATGCGTGGTATTGTTTACTCTTTGACAGCCTCTGGTAAGACGCCGCTAAGCGCAAACGTTAGCTCCACCGCCACGTCGCGCCCTACCCAAATATGCCAGCCGTTCGTCAGCCACGCGGCTACTCATTCCGAAATGGAAATCGCGCGAAGGGCTCGCTGCAATCATTGCAGACCGCGGCAGCAACGCAGCGCTTGGCGGATACGCGCCTCTCCATCGTTGACCGCATATCCCCCTCTGCTGGATGGCTCGAACCTCCCTGAACAGTTCGCAGGCATGTATGATTGATTTTCAGTGAGACGCGGCATATCGTGGCGGTGAATGATCGCGCTCACGTTCTGGTCCAAATAGCTGGCGAGCACAGCCCTGCCGGGGGCACCATAGGCCACTATCGCGGCGCAGCCGCGCCGACCCTTTGTCAGCGACCGCGTGATCTCACGGCTTTCCACCCGCGTCAGCACCATGATCGATTCGTTGTCGACGACGGCGAGATTGGCGGTTTCGCGGGTCTGGTCGCGCAGCCCACGCAAATATGGAGTAGCTTGCGCCACGACATTGCGGCGACGGGTGAAGGTCGCTCTCACCGCGAAGCTCTGGGCGCCCACACGCCACTTGGACTCAGTGCGGTCGAACCGCACGAAGCTGTACTTTTCCAGGGTCGTCAGCAGCCGATACTCGGTCG
>Ga0070712_100000837_pt1 | contig 18266 bp, 16 predicted proteins | sample LARL81metaG_FD_71396 | JGI IMG/M metagenome (GOLD analysis project Ga0070712, IMG submission 71396) | Corn, switchgrass and miscanthus rhizosphere microbial communities from Kellogg Biological Station, Michigan, USA - LAR L8-1 metaG | ecosystem: Host-associated > Plants > Roots > Rhizosphere ...
GCCGCCTATCAATTCGACGAGCTGTTGAGGATAGGAACTCCACCAGCAATCTTCCGAGCCTACCTAGATGCCTACCAAGAAGCTCTACAGATTGAAATTCAGAACCAGTTCCAGGAGATTTTTCAAATTGGACTGTCCAATGCCCCCCTACTGAGCGTAAGTCCTGCGGAATGGACCAAAGCACATCTAAAACTCCTCATTCGTGACGATACTTATCGGGTGCAAATTTGGATCAGGGAAGTATGTGACAAACAGGACTATTCGCAGGTGGATCCGGATTTTGGGAAACTTAAGGAATCCAGGTTCTGGAGGGAATGGCGAGCACCGAAACTGATTCACATGCGTCCGGCCGGAAACAGTCCATATGCCTCAGCGATGGCATGGGCGAGAGAGGACGAGCATCGAACGCAGGATCTTTTGAACAACCGTTCACATCGCTTTATACAATTTCTCGACATTTATCTCGACGAGATAGCCGGAGACGCCCACGTAGCTTTAGCGCAACACGGATGGCAAACTCAGCCGGAAGGATCAAACGCGACCTCCAAAGTGGAGGCCCACGACACTCCGATCGACGAAGGGCCAAATGTCAAAAGGATCGAATCGGAGCATGTCCCGCAGACCAAGGATGTCAAGTCTGGCGGAGGCCGCCGCGGCGGATTTCTGCTGTCGAAATATCGCTCGGGTATCAAGCGCGCTATTTTGATCGAACTCACAAAAAACCCTGGTGCCAGCGATCTTGAAGTCTGCCGCGGCCTGGATGCCGATGGGTCGATCGACCTGCCAAAGACTTGGCAAGCTGAAAAAAAGGATCGATCTTTCGTGGCCGCATACTCGAATCGGCTTTCTCGGCGTCGGGTGGAGATTGTAATCAGCAAAGTCCGAACCGACCTACGGAAGCGAGGGCTGCTGGCTCCTGGCTGATCTACTCTCCGGTCACTCTCCACTCTCCGTTTACTCTCCACACGCGAGCTAACACATGCTGCGAACCCGTGCATCATGCGGCTCGGGCTATTCCACGCATGAAACACTCGCCGATTTGCAGCCACATGGCACGACGCGACAGCGTATTCATCTAGAACAGACTTACACCATGCAAGCGGTCTATGCCGGTAGGGGACGCGATTCAATGGGCAATTCTGATGAGAAGATTCCGACGGTCCTGCCCTTGGATCATGCTATCGTCTCGGCCGAGGCAAATACCGCCGATCCGCTGACAGGAGACGTTAAGCGGATGGCAAGAAGACGATATCAAAATGGCCAGTTGTTATTGAAAGGAAAGAAGAAAAAGGTGTGGGTCGCTAGATGGCGGGAGGACATCATTCGGTCGGACGGCACCAGGCATCGGCCACGAAGGTCGGAAGTTTTGGGAACGCTGAAAGACTACCCAACGCGTCGCCTGGCGGAACGAGCACTGGAACAGCGGCTCTCAATGGCAAGAGTAAACTCTCTCGACTATCAACCACGCCCCACAGCGACATTTCGAGAATTTGCAACGAAATGGCAAAAGAACGTTCTTTCGCAGCTCAAACCATCAACCAGAGCAGCAGACAAGTCGCGAATCTTGAAGCATTTAATGCCTGAATTCGGCGAAGTATGCATGAAGGACCTGACGGCTCAACGAATACAGGCCATGATTGCGTGCAAGGCCGGCTTGGTTTCCCCCAAGTCTATCCGGAACCTCATTGCGCTTCTAGGCATGATGTGGAATCAAGCAAAGGCGTGGGGTTATGTGCAACATGATCCGTTCCTGGGGCTTGTTTTACCGGAGCGCGATCCACTTAACGAGCGCTGCCTCATCTTGGAGGAGATGAAAGCTTTAATCGTGGCAGCGAAAGAACCGTATAAAACTTACTACTGGATTCTGGCTGAAACTGGAGTACGTGCAGGTGAGATCGGTGCATTAACGGCTACAAATCTGCTTTTGGACCAGGGTGCGATCCGAATCGTGCAAAGCGTGTGGCACGGCAAGATTCAGACAGTCAAGTCAAAAAAAGGGAATCGTATCTGTGAAATCTCCCCGCTTCTGGTGGAGCACCTTCGCGGATACATCCGGACTTGGAAGCCAAACGGTCTGGGTTTGCTTTTTGCGACGCGCAACGACACTCCCTGGGACACAGACACGGTGCGGAAGCGCAACCTTTATCCGCTGCTTCAGAAGCTAAGGATCGAGCGTTGCGGATTCCATGCCTTTCGCCACGGCAACGCAACTGCCATGGATCAAGAGCAGGTACCGATCGCCACTCGCCAGAACCGCCTGGGGCAGTCTGACGCACGCACCACAATGGGATACACGCACGCAATGTCGCAAGACGGTCGCGTCTTCGCGGCACGCTTCGGGCAGATGCTGACAGTAGGCAATGCCTGAATTTTGGACTCAATTGGACCTAGATTATTTGAGGGGTGGAAGCTAAGTGATTGGAAAGATAACGAGTGGTTGGTTGCGGGGGGTGGATTTGAACCACCGACCTTTGGGTTATGAGCCCAACGAGCTACCAGACTGCTCCACCCCGCAGTTGAATCATAACAACGTAGGTGCGGACGGTCAAACGTGTGACGGGTCTGGTACATTCTGTTGGGAATGAGTTTGCGGACACTCAACGACGTTTTTTTTGCCGCGATCGAGCGTGGGCATTCGAAGGTCATGTTGTCGCGGCGGGAAAATATTTGGGTTCCGATTTCTTCGGAAACTTTGTCTGCCGGAGCCGGTGGCGTAGCCCGCGCTTTGCGCGGATGGGGAATTTGTCGCGGCGATCGCGTGGCCATTCTAAGCGAGAACCGGCCAGAGTGGATGATTGTGGACTTCGCTTCCCTGCTACTTGGCGCGGTGACGGTCCCGATTTACGCGACGCTCACTGCTGAACAAACTGCCTACATCCTGCGAGATTCCGGCGCACGCGTCATTTTTCTTTCGAGTGAAATGCAACTCCAGAAAGTGCTGTCGATTCGAGAGCAGACTTCGCTGGAGCGAATTGTGATCATGGATGCGTCCAGCGCGGTTGGCGCGGACCGAATGCAGGAGTTGTGGTGCGATGGAGAGTTCAGCCTCGGTGTCGAGTTAGAGACGGCCGCCAGGTCGATCACGCCCGAGGATCTCGCCACCATTATTTATACCTCGGGTACGACCGGAACACCCAAGGGAGTCATGCTCAGCCATGGCAACATGGCATCAAATCTGGCGTGTTCGCTGACCGAGTTTTCGGTCAGCCCGGGAGATATAAGCATTTCATTCTTGCCCTTGTCGCACGTGACGGCGCGGCATGTGGATTTTGCATTACTTTATCGTGGAGTAACGCTGGCATATGTCTCTTTCCTGGATCAGCTACCACGAGCGTTACAGGAGGTCCGTCCTACATTCTTTGTAGCGGTGCCACGCCTGTACGAAAAGATCCACTTTCAAACCGAGCAAAAAGCCACTGCCTTTCCAAACTCAGCGTTTTACCGGTGGGCGCTTTCGGTGGGTCGAGAGCATCGATCGGAAATATTGGCTGGACAGACGCCGACTGCCCGCGCGTGGAAGGTGGCGAATCGGGTTCTGTATTCGAAAGTCCGCGCGGGGTTGCGCGGTCGCATTGGAATTTTTATTTCCGGCGGAGCGCCTTTAGGACGGGAGCTAGCGGAGTGGTATGCGTCTATCGGTATTCGTATTCATGAAGGCTACGGACTGACGGAAACTGCTCCAGTGATCGCAGTTAACACGCCGAAGGCACACAAGCTCGGGACGGTGGGCAAACCCTTGGCCAATGTCGAGGTGCGCATCGCCGATGACGGCGAAGTTCTGGTGCGGGGACCATCTATATTCAAGGAATACTGGAACCAACCGAAAGAAACGCAAGAAGCATTCGTGGATGGCTGGTTCAAGACTGGCGATATTGGAAATCTCGATGCGGATGGATTTCTATCCATCACAGACCGCAAAAAGGATCTGATCAAAACTTCGGGCGGAAAATTCATTGCGCCGCAGCCGATTGAGAATTCGCTCAAGCACAATGCTTTGATTGCGGAGGTGGTTGTCCTGGGCGACAGACGCAAGTTTCCTTCTGTGCTGATTGCGCCCAACTTTCCTGTTCTCGAGGAGTGGGCTCGGCTACGTGAGGTTGCTTTCACCTCGCGCGCGGAGTTGGTCGCGTGTTCGGAAGTCTGCGCACTTTATGAAGGAATCGTGGATGAGGTAAATCAGAATCTGGCGCGGTTCCAGAAGTTGAAACGAGTGATTGTGGTCGCCGAGGAATTTTCCGCTGAGAATGGGATGCTTACTGCCAGCATGAAATTGCGACGCCGAGTTGTCGAGCAGAAGTATCGGGATCGGATTGAGGAGATGTATGCGCAGGCGGAGGAAGCTGGGCCCGTTGTGTAAGAGCTTTTAACCGTCAGCGGAGGAACTCTGTTTATATTGGTTCTCGCTCTCCCATGCTAATTTCTCCAAAGAGCGGAGAGAGTAGGGTGGAGGTGGCTACGCTACTCTTGGACCAGCCAAATGCATGGGCCCTTCGTTTGTCGGGCTTCGCTTGGCGACGCCTTCCTCTAGGACGAACAGATGCGTGGGGAAGGTGCTTGTTGGTGACATGCCAGCGGCAGTCTGTTGACACGGCAGTGATCTGCTACATCTTTAATGGGCGGTATGACATCCAATAGTGAACCTGAAATACGGAGCAATTTCGCATGCTTAGTGCGTTTGTGTCTGGCCACTCCCTCCGCATTACAGCTTTGATCCTTCCGCTGTTATTCACGAGCGTGTCCGGTTTCGGGCAGCAGGGTCCGCACACTCCTGAGAATCGGTCAGGCGATACACCTGACATTCTGCGCCAGATGAATACTGCCTTGGAAGAATTGGCAGCCAGAGTCTCGCCCGCAGTAGTCCAGATTCAGACGACCGGATATGGGCCGCTCAATGAGGGCGACAAGGGGCAAACGGCACTGATCGTGCGGCAACACGCGGTGGGCTCGGGTGTGTTGGTGGACCCCAACGGGTACATCATGACCAACGCGCACGTGGTAGAAGGGGCGCAGCGGATTCGAGTGGCGTTACCCATATCGACGTCCACCACGCCGGGTGCAGCGAACAATACGGCGGCGGGTAGGCGTCCCGTGCTGGATGCCAAACTGATTGGAATCCACAAAGAAAGCGACCTGGCCTTACTGAAGATCGAAGCGACAGGCCTGCCGACGCTCTCTCTGGAAGAACCGCAAAATATTCGCGTCGGACAACTTGTGCTGGCGGTGGGCAGTCCCGAGGGTTTGCAGAGTTCGGTTACGATGGGGGTAATCAGCGCGGTAGCACGTCAAGCCGATCCTACAAAATCGCTGAACTACGTTCAGACGGACGCGCCGATCAATCCGGGCAACAGCGGCGGCCCGCTGGTCGATATGAATGGATATGTGGTCGGCCTCAACACCTTTATTCTCAGTCAGAGCGGAGGAAGCGAAGGACTAGGCTTTGCAATTCCAGCCCGCGTAGTCAACTTTGTATATCGCAGCCTTCGCAAGTATGGGCATGTACACCATATTGAAATAGGTGCAGGGGCGCAGGAAATCACGCCGACTTTGGCGGAAGGTTTGGGGCTACCGCAATCCTGGGGCGTTATTGTTGACGACGTTACGCCTTACGGACCGGCTGCGTCGGCCGGATTGCAGGTGCAGGATATTGTTCTAAGCGCGGATGGCCGTCCGATTGAAACTCTTTCGGCCCTGACCGCGACGACGTATCTGCATGACCCTGCCCGTCCCTTGAAGCTTGAAGTTCTGCGCGGTAAGGATAAAGACAAACAAAAGAAAATTCTGTATGTGCCTGCCGTGGAAAAACACGATCAGATGGATCTGCTGATGGATGCAACCGATCCTGACAAGAGCCTGGTGCCGCAATTGGGAGTGCTGGCGGTGGACATTACCGACCAACTTCGCACCGCGATCGGGACACCTCGCATTGCGGGTGGGGTGATTATTGTGGGCCGTGCGGCCAACCTCATCGTGACCGACAGCGGTTTGCGGACAGGCGACGTTGTCCACGCACTGAATAATAAGGTGATTGATTCGGTAGAGACGCTGAGGAAAACGGTGCTCGATCTAAAGTCGGGGGCTGCGGTGGTTTTACAAATCGAGCGGGATGGCGGGCTGCAGTATTTGGCATTTGAGATGGAGTAGGCGAGGCAAGAAGGATTCTGGCCATTCCTGAGCTCCGTGCAAAATGCCGAGTCTCATGACCCTGCCGACACGGCAGACGGCAAGGTACCGCAAGCCTGTAAGTACAAGCTCGCGGGTATTGGGTCTGCGACCTTTACATTCTTGGCTGGGAAACTCTACCAAGGCGTCGACGCCTTCGTAAATGTTTGATGACGCCCAATTTCCGTATGTGTCGGCTCCCTCTTTTGTCGCGTCCCTAATTTTCTTGACCTCATTTTCAGATGCGCGATAACAGAACAGAACTTAAGTGGCGGGCTAGGCACGCAGGGTGGGGTTGATTTCTTCGGGACGGTCTTTTTGGAAAAGGATGCTGAAGAGCTGAAAAGCGGCGACCGGGATGACCACCATACAGCCTGCCATTCCGATCAGGAACAACCAACTGAGGCCATGACCGACAGCCTTGGCTATGGAATCAAACATTTCCCGCGCCCCTGAGCATTATTGAGCGCGATTTTACCACCCGGAACGACAGACTGGAGGAGGGATTTTGCGCCAAATTAGGGCGTTGGGTCTTTTTTGAGCAGCGTCGCAAAGTCTTCAATACTGCTTAAGACCACCACGATAGCGGAGCCAATCAACCCTACTGCAAACATGACTTCCAAAAAACGAATGGCAATGGTCAACAACATCGGGAATCACCCTCCTATTAAGAGCAAATCATTCGGGACATAAAAAATCCGTAAAAATGTGGAGGGGGACCGTTTTCCTCGTGGAAAACACTCTTTTTTGATCTGGACCTGCAGGTAAAACCTTGATTTACATGGAATCTATCTAGGGAAGAAGTACGTTGCCAGGCTTTGTTCGGCCGGACAGACGAGGACATCTGCCCTTAGCTGGGCTCGCTGCGGATGGGAAAAGCGCAAGACTGCCGGGCCACAGCGTTTGGTATGATGCGTTACCAAAATGTCCCTGGTACTGGAATATTTCGTGCTGGCATTCAGTGCGCTGCTGCCTGTGATCAATCCCCTGGGGTCGGCCCTAATCTTCCTGGGGGTGGTGGGGTCTGCTCCGGCGGATGTGTTTCGCAACCTCGCTCGGAAGGTAGCGATCGACACTGTTCTGTTTTTACTGACGATTGAGCTGGTGGGCGCAGCCATTCTGACTTTTTTTGGGATCTCGCTTCCGGTGGTACAAGTGGCAGGGGGATTTGTGCTGGCGGGCATGGGATGGGGATTGCTGAATAATCAGGACCATGCCAGGACCGCCAAGCAGAACGCCGCTGACGAAAGCGGAGGAGGAAACCTGGGAGAGAAAGTGTTCTATCCTTTTACCTTCCCGGTGACAGTGGGACCGGGAAGCATCGTGGTCATGCTGACACTGAGCGCACATGCACCGAAGGCGGCGGTGGTGCCGAATGTGCTGGCTCATGTGGGGATTGCGGTCGCGGTCGTGGCGCTCAGTTGGAGTGTGATGATCAGTTACACCTATGCTCCGAAGATTGCCCAGAGAATTTCGGCGCAGACGGCGCAGGGAATCTTGCGGGTGATCGCCTTCGTCCTGATGTGCATCGGGGTACAGATTGCGTGGAACGGGCTGCAAACTTTGATCGCGGGCCTGCCCAAGTAGGGTGCACAAGAGTTCAGAGAGTGGGTTGAGAACAGCCAAAAGATTGCCCCGCAAAGAGCGGGGAGACCCCTGATTTTGCTCCTTCCCGTGCGAGTCTCAGAGACATCTGACCCACGCCAATGTGGTATTCTCCGCTTATATCTGGTTGGCGGGCGGATTCATGAGTGACCAAAGACTACTGGGTTCCGTCAATATGTACAGCAGTCCGGCGCGCTGGCAGCGGGGCGCCCCTACATTCCGCGGCTCAGGCCGCCAAAAATCGAGGAGAATTTCAGCCATGAAGAAACTGTTAGCGATTTGCATGATGCTCTGCGTAATGTTTCTGCTGGTGGCCGTAGTGGTAGCGGACGATATGGGCAAGTCCGAGACGGTAAAGGGCTGGGTCAGCGATTCCAAATGCGGCGCTAAGGGTGCCAACGCCGGCGCAGCCGCCTGCACCAAGAAATGCATCGAAGGCGGAGCTTCAGCGGTGGTGGTTACGGATGGCGACAACAAAGTGCTCGCCGTTGATAACGCTGATGTATTGAAGGGACACGAAGGGCATCACGTAGCTGTGACGGGGACAGTCAAGGGCGATTCCATCCACGTAGACAGCGTGAAGATGCTGTAGTTTTGCGATTCAGTAGCCCGTTTGCAGGAGGCGGCCATCGGCCGCCTTTTTTTATTTACCGGATTACACCTTCAAGCGGCGAACTTGCCGTGGCATAGAGCCTTCTGGGCATGCGGCCAGACAGATGTGCTTGCCGGCCTGCTAGGACGGCGTGCTTCATGGCTTCGGCCATGAGGACCGGGTCCTGGGCGGCGGCGATGCCGGTGTTCATCAATACCGCGTCGACACCAAGCTCCATGGCGATCGCAGCGTCGGAAGCTGTGCCGACCCCAGCGTCGAGGATCAAAGGGACGCCCGTGATGACCTCGCGCAGGATGCGGATGTTGGCGGCGTTCTGAATTCCCAGGCCGCTACCGATGGGAGCGCCGAGCGGCATTACCGCACAGGCTCCGACGTCAAGCAAACGCTTGGCAAAGACCACATCATCTGAGGTGTAGGGCAAAACCGTGAAGCCTTCCTTTACCAATACGCGCGTGGCCTCGAGAGTCGCTTGCACGTCGGGGTAAAGAGTGGCCTGGTCGCCGATCACTTCGAGCTTTACCCAGTCGGATAATCCAACTTCCCGGCCCAGGCGAGCGGTACGGATCGCCTCGTCCGCTGTGTAGCATCCAGCGGTATTGGGCAGCAGGAAATATTTGGACGGATCGAGATAATCGAGAAGCGATTCCTTGCTGCGATCGAGATTCACACGTCGCACGGCGACGGTGACCATATCCGCTCCGCTGGCTTCGAGGGCGCGCGCGGTTTCCTGAAAAGACTTGTATTTGCCTGTGCCGACGATAAGGCGGGAGCGGAACTCGCGTCCGGCAATAATCAGTGGATCGCTCATGGAACCATTGTAAAGCTTTTGCGGGGCACGATATGGCCTAGCCCAATGACTGAGATTTTAGCGGATGGCTTCTTCGGCGATACCGCGGATTCCACTAATGTTTTTCAGCAGATCGCCGGGGATGTTGTGCCTTTGCTTCAGGTATTCCGGACTGTTGTAAGAGAGCCAGACTTTGCCATCGGCGTCTTCCCAGACCAGAACTTTGAGCGGCAAGTCAAGCGCAGCTGTGGGTGACGCTTGCATTACGGGAGTGCCGACTTTCGCGTTGCCGAAGATCAGAAGTTGGGCGGGTTTCATGTTCAGGCCGACTTTCGCGGCGTCACCGCTGTGGTCGATGCGCGCAAGAATCGAAAGGCCACGACCTGAGACTAACGACTCCAGCCGCTTGAATGTTTCGGGCACCGAGTATGGGCTTGGGAGATGGATTATGCCGTTTTCAGAAAGTGCGGTCATAAGCAGCAGCCTCGCGTAAGGCTATTTGGTGGAAGATCAATTCTATCGTGGGCGACGGATCTTTGAGGCTAAGGTCTCGCAGGATGGCGCAGGAAATGGGGGCGCAGGAATTGACTGCCGAGAATGCAGTGCTCCGGCTGATCCCGACTATCGCTGGACGGCGCTCATTGCAGGGATTTGCACCTGCGGCGGAGCTGGGGAGACGTACACATATTCCCCTGGGCGGGCGTAATGCAGCTGCTCACGAGCTTCCTTCTCTATGGTCTCGGGATCGGTCTGCAGGGCCTTGATCTGGGCATTGTAGCGATCGTTTTCTTTTTGCAGCTGATTGATTTCCTGGCTGAGATTCTGGAACTCAGCGCGTTTTTGCCGGTAGATGACCATGCCGTTAGCGCCGAACATTACATGAAGAAAGAGCCAGACTGTGAGGGCACCCACACCTGCAGTTGCTAGGCGGCGACGTGCCCGGTAGAGCCAGGCGAAAAATGGGGACGACTTTTCCTTGATGCCACAACCGATTCGATTACCCAGAGCCTCAGCCATGGGAGCATGAGCGGCCAGGGCACTCAGGCCGCGCTGGGCCTGGGGTGGTAAACGAATTTCAGGTCGCTTTATTCGAAAATCCATTGTTTTGCCGCTGCGCTCAATTCTTGCAAATCTTGCTTGCTCCCAGCTTCGGAATAAACCCGAACCACCGGCTCGGTCCCGGAAAGTCGATAACACACCCACGACCCGTCGCCAAATAACAACTTCAGGCCATCGATACGAACCGCCTGGGTGACTTTGCGGCCCAGGAGATCGCTGGGTTCTTTATGTAACTTCTCAGTGAACTTCTCCATGGCCTCTTGCGTCAAGTGAAAGTTCTCTCGAAGAGAATAAAAGGAACCAACTTCGGCAAACAGTTGCTTCAATTGCTCACCCAGCGACTTGCCGCGTTTGGCGACCATTTCGCAGCACAGAAGTCCGGCCAGCACTCCGTCTTTTTCCGGGACATGATGCCGGATCGAAAGGCCAGCGCTCTCTTCCCCGCCGATAGCAATCTTGTCCTGCTTGATGAGTTCGCCGATGTATTTGAATCCCACCGGAGTCTCGTAGAGTTCAACTCCGTGATGTTTGGCGACGGCATTGATCAGGTTGGTGGTGGCCACGGACTTGGCCACGCCATTTTTCCAGTCACGACTCTCGACCAGATAGTCGAACAACAGGGCGACGATGTAGTTCGGGGTAAAGAAAGTCCCGTCGGCGTCTAGGATTCCAAAGCGGTCGGCATCACCGTCGGTGGCGATTCCGATGTTCGCCTGGATGGCCCGCATCGTCTGGCGGCAACCTTCGAGAAGATGGTCGTCCGGTTCGGGAGCATGTCCGCCAAAGAGCACATCGCGGCAATCGTGAACTGTGGAGACGTCGACCTCGGCTTCGTGGAGGAGAGCATCGGAATACCCGCGCGCGGCACCCCAGAACGGATCAAAGACCACCCGTAGACCGGCTTTCTTGATGGCTTTGAGGTCTACGATTTCCCGCAGGCGGGCCAAATAGGCGGCGCGGGGTTCCAAGTTTTGAGCACTGACGGGCTTTGACGGTGTGCTCTTCGGTTCGCCGTCCGCCGCGTCACTAGCGGCGATTTCCGCTTCGATACGTTTTGTCACATCGGGCAGCGCGGGAGCTCCGTCGGGCGTGGAGAACTTGATGCCGTTGTATTCCGGAGGGTTATGGGAGGCAGTGAAATTGATAGCGCCGTCCGCTTTTTCCTTGATCACCGCGTAAGAGATGGCGGGAGTAGGGGCGGGTTCCGTGATCAGCAATGGGCTGATTCCGTGCGCGATGAGGATCTCGTTGGCCATGGCGCAAAAGGTTTCCCCCAGGAAACGCGGATCACGCCCGACGATAACGCGCGCGCCTGATGGTTTTTGCGAGACCACGTAACGGGCGATCCCGGTGACCGCGCGTTGCACGTTGGCGAAGGTGAATTCATCCGCCATGACTGCACGCCAGCCCGACGTTCCAAAGTGGATTTGCGTTGCCATTTGCGTCTCCGATGTTGGAATCAGATGCTAACCTCTGAGTTGCCGCTGGATCGACAAAGGCTTGCGGGCGGAAACACCCGTGTTTTTCGCCCAGGATCGGTCTGCGCCAGACTGGATTCTATATGACTGACAAGATAATCGTCCTCGCCACGGCGGGCTCAAAGGATGAAGCGCGGAAGATCGGGCGCGCACTGGTGGAGCGGATGCTGGCAGCCTGCGTGAATGTTGTGCCCCAGGTGAGGTCCATCTACCGATGGGAGGGAGAGATCGAAGAAGCGGAAGAGTTGCTGCTGGTAATCAAGACTACCAGGGCAGCGTTTGAGGATGTGCGAGCAGTAGTTCTGGAATTGCATTCCTATGATCTGCCGGAATGCATCAGCCTCGCGATCGAGGATGGCAGCCTGGAATATCTAAGCTGGATTGGGCAATCGGTGAGGTGATTGCCCCGGTTAGCTGCCATTATAGCAATCCCCTATAATTGCGCTCACGCATGACGCTTACCTCTGGCGCTAAACTTGGGCCGTATGAAATTCAATCTGCCCTGGGCGCCGGGGGAATGGGTGAAGTTTACCGCGCGCGTGATACGCGACTCGGCCGGGATGTGGCAATCAAGGTCCTTCCTCAGCATCTTTCTTCCAATCCTGAACTGAAAGAACGCTTTGAGCGCGAAGCTCGGGCAATTTCGTCGTTAAATCATGCGCGGATCTGCACGCTCTACGATGTTGGACATCAGGATGGCATTGATTTTCTGGTGATGGAATACCTGGAGGGAGACTCGCTGGCAGAGCGATTAAAGAAGGGTGCGCTACCGCTGAAAGAGTCGGTGAAGATTGGGATGGAAATCTGCGAAGCGCTGGAAATGGCTCACAGAGCGGGGATCATTCACCGGGATCTGAAACCGGGCAACGTCATGCTGACCAAATCCGGCGCGAAGCTGATGGATTTTGGGCTGGCGAAAGCAATGACTGCAGGTACAAGTTCCGCAGGAGCGCAGGCACCACTTCTTTCAGCCGCAAGAACAATGAGCGGAGCGAGTCCTTTATCGCCCTTAACGACCGCGGGCGCGGTCATCGGAACCATCCAATACATGTCTCCGGAACAAATTGAAGGGAAGGATGCGGATGCACGATCGGATTTGTTTGCCCTGGGAGCAGTGCTATATGAAATGACCACGGGAAATCGTCCTTTCGACGGCAAGAGCCAGATCAGCGTTGCCAGCTCGATACTGGAGAAAAACCCCCAGCCGATTTCAGCTTTGCAACCTCTGACCCCGCTTCCATTTGAGCGCATTGTCGATGCCTGCCTGGCGAAAAACCCTGATGACCGTATCCAGACCGCGCATGACATCAAACTACAATTGAAGTGGATCGCGGACGCGAGACCGAACATTCCAAGCATCGCCGAGCCGAAAATAAAAAGTCACGAATGGATGGCCTGGCTGGCCGCCGCCGCGCTGGCCGCGACGCTGATGGCATGTGTCGTGTGGTGGCGTAGTTCGAGGGTTCCCGAACAGATCACCTATTTTTCCGCTCCGTTGCCGTTCGCGGCCAGGGATGTTGCGGTAGCACCAAATGGCCACACCGTGGCACTGGTTGGCTATCGGGAGTCAGAGCGGAAAAATATACTTTGGACTTACGAGCCAGGATCGCAGGACGCAACCAGCCTTCCGCACACGGAAGGCGCGAACTATCCGTTCTGGTCGCCGGATGGGCGATCGCTCGGCTTTTTTGCCGATGGCAAACTGAAAAAACTGGACATTTCGGGTGGCACGGTGCAGACGCTTTGCGATGCACCTACCGGCCGCGGCGGGACGTGGAATAACGATGGCGTGATTCTTTTTACGCCGAGTGGAATGTTGGGCACCGGGGTGTACCGAATTCCGGCTGCAGGCGGAACCCCTACTCCAGTCACCATCCCGGACCGCGCCCAAGGAGAGGATAGTCATCGCTGGCCGGTTTTTCTGCCAGATGGAATTCACTACCTTTTTCTGGCGGTGAACCTCTCGGGTAGAAAGGAACTCTACACAGTATTTGTAGGTTCGCTGAATTCCAACGAAAAGAGGCTTGTCACCCGAGCCAGGGCGAATGCGGCATACGCCGCCCCTGGATTTTTACTTTTTTACCGGGACCAGACGCTCTTCGCACAGCATTTCGATTCCAAGAAATTCGAGTTAAGCGGAGAACCCACACCGATTTTGAATGACGTTCAGTATTTGCCTCGGATCGCGAAGGCAGTGTTTGCGGCGACTGACGCCGGGCTCTTGGTGGCCCAGAAGAGCGGGGAGACGGGCGTTTCGCAGTTACTGTGGTTCGACCGCAAAGGTCAGCAAGTGGGAGCCGCTACGAAACAGGGCGCGCCTGCGCTGTATGGCAACGTATTCCTTGCTCCCAATGGAAAGTCATTGGCAGCAGATACGACCGACCCTACGAGTCAAAATACGGATATTTGGACATACGATTTGCGGAATGGAAGTTCGAAGCGGCTTACGTTCGATCCGTCGATTGATACCATGCCGGTTTGGAATCCAGATTCCACTCAGTTGGTGTTCGCATCTAATCGCAATCTCAAGTTCGAGTTGTATTTAAAGGATGCCAACGGTGCACAAGATGAAAAACCGATGGTGCAAGATGGAGCTGATAGATTTCCGACGGACTGGTCGCGCGATGGAAAGTACGTACTGTACGAACAAGGCGCCGATTTGTGGTTTGTTACCCTGCCGGAGCAGAAAAGCAGCCTATTTCTAAAAGCGCCATCGTCGATGAAGATAGGGCGGTTTTCGCCTGATGGGAAGTGGGTGGCGTACGCCTCGAATGAAAGCGGACGATGGGAAATTTATGTAACTTCGTTTCCGCAGGCACACGGCAAGTGGCAGATTTCTAATGGAGGCGGAGATCAGCCGAAGTGGCGAGGCGATGGGAGAGAACTGTTTTACCTTTCTCCAGAAGGCAAGGTCATGGCAGCGTCGGTAACGACGGGAGCGAATTTCGACGCAGGCGCTCCGAGTGCACTTTTTCAGGCGAATGCTCGTGAGGGAGTGGCCACCTCAGAACAGGTCAGTTACGACATCGATAAAGAAGGGCAGAAATTTTTGATCAATACGCAACTGAAGCAGGGAGACACACTGTCGATGTCTGTGGTGTTGAATTGGCCGGCGAAGTTGAATGACGCGCGTTGAGATGGCAGTGAGTTCAGAGCATTGCCGTTGGTAATGGTTTTTGCGTTGGCCGGATGCCCTCGGGACGCCGGCGCCCCTTTAATCACGCTTTCTTGCGTTCAGGTTCAGACGCCAGTAGTCCAAGAGAAAAGGGGGATCGTCGAGGGCGGCCTGCGCGGCGAGAGCAGAGATATATTGCTCGCGGAGATTTGCGTTGGGCAGACGATCGAGATGAGTGCGCACGATCACGGTTTTGATGAATTCTGAAAAGTGTCGGCGATCATCCAGGAGTGTTGGCGCAGCTTCGAGACTGGTTTGGATATCCACGAAACCTGCGCGTTGCAAGGTCTCGGCTGCATCCTCCGCGGTCTGATAGAGCCAGGGCGATGGGAAGTCGGCCAGAAAAGGGGAGAAGTTGGCGGACTTTGCGAGTGCATCCATACGGCCTTTGAGGCGAGCGATGTTCTGGCCGCCGCCGCACTGCGCGTGCAGCCACCCCCCGGGACGAAGTGTATCGAACAACCCGCGAAACAACTTGTCGTGATCGAGAACCCAATGGAAGGCCGCGGTACTCACGATGCCATCGAAGGCGGAGATAAAAGGAAGATTCAGGAGATCGGCGGTGACCATCTGGACCCGGTCACCGAACTGAGGCTGCAAGAATTCACGGGCCGAACGCGACATATTTTGAGAGACGTCGAGCGCGACGACGCGTCCCTGGGGAAGAGCCTGAAGAAGGTCAGCCGTGAGGCGGCCGGTGCCAGCTCCGGCGTCGAGAACAAATTCGTTGCCTCGGAGATGAAGTCGGGAGAGGACCTTCTTTCCCCAGCTAACCTGGGGTTGAGAGAGACGATGATATTCGGAGGAATTCCATTCGCGGGCATTTGAGGTTGGGGTCATGGGTCAATTTAATGTGTCTACGGCACGCAGGGTATCGTATCGATCCCGCCACTGAAGTGGCGCGCCAGTGTCACTTATATCGCCTTCAAAGCGTTTTCTAGGTCGGCCATGATGTCTTGAACATTTTCTATGCCTACGGAGATGCGCACCAGGCCGTCGGTGATTCCGATGTCTTTCCTTCCCTTCGCCCCCAAAGCAGCGTGAGTCATGGTGGCGGGATGCGAGATCAACGTTTCGACTCCACCGAGAGACTCGGCAAGAGAACATAGTCGAACCTTTTTCAACAATTTCTTCGCATTGGCGAGCGAGCCGGTTTCAAAAGTAATCATCGAACCGAAGCCGGTCATTTGAACCTTGGCCAAGTCGTGCTGGGGATGGTCGGGCAAGCCGGGATAGAAGACTTTTTTCACCTTTTGGTGACGGGCAAGGAATTCCGCGATGATGCGTCCGTTGCGGTCATGCTCTTCCATGCGGACCGCGAGGGTTTTCACGCCGCGCAGAACGAGCCAACACTCGAAAGGAGAGAGTATCGCTCCAGCGGCCTTCTGGACAAAGGCAAGTTTGTCGGCTTGCTGCTGCGTCGTGCACACTACGACGCCCCCCAAACCGTCGCTGTGTCCGTTGAGAAATTTTGTGGTGGAGTGCACCACCATGTCAGCACCGAACCAGATGGGCTGCTGGAAATAGGGCGACATGAAAGTGTTATCGACCACCAATTCTATTTTTTTACGGCGGCAGATCTGGCTGATGGCCGCGATGTCGGTCAGCGACATGAGCGGATTGGTTGGGGTCTCAATGTACGCCATGCGCGTGTTCTTTCGGATGGCGCGTTCGACATTGCGCGCGACGGAGGTGTCGACGTAGGTAAATTCCATTCCGAAATTAGTCAGGATCTGATTGAAAAGCCGAGGCACGCCACCGTAGAGGTCATTGCCGCAAACCACGTGGTCGCCGGACTTGTACATGGTGCAGATGGCGTTGATCGCAGCCATGCCACTAGCAAAGACGCGAGAGGCGACGCCGCCTTCGATCATCGCCAGATTTTCTTCCAGGCGAGTGCGGGTAGGATTGGAAACGCGGGCGTATTCGTATCCTTTATTCTTGCCGAGTTCCTGCTGGACGTAGGTAGATGTCGGATAGATGGGGACGGATACTGCGCCGGTTTCGGGATCCGGATACTGGCCAGCATGGATGGCTTTGGTGGCGAAACCTGGTTGCTTCAATTTCATTGTTCGCTCTCAGCGGTGGTTGTCGGTCGTTAGCGGTGATTCAGACTTTTTTGATTTTTCAGTTCTCAGTTTGATGGACTGACGGCTGATAGCTGCCGCTCTTAGATTCCACCTTCGAAAATCTTTTTTGACAAATAGCGTTCGGCCGAATCGGGGATCATGGTTATTACCGATTTACCGGGGCCAAGGTGGCGAGCAACCTGAAGTGAGGCAAACACGTTGGCGCCGCCGCTGGAGCCGGACAGCACTCCTTCACGAGCGGCGAGAGCCTTCACCATGGCGAAAGCGTCGGCGTCGCTGACCATCAGAACTTCGTCGCATACGGATCGGTCGAAGTTGCCAGGAATGAAACTCGCTCCGATGCCCTCCACTTTGTGTGGGCCAGGTTTTCCGCCGCCGAGGATCGATCCCTGGGTTTCCACGGCGAAGGCCAGGACGTGAGGCAGACGCTCCTTCATGAAACGCGCCACTCCAGTGAAAGTTCCCGCTGTGCCGGAGCCGATGACGAGCGCGTCCACGCGACCCTCCATCTGCTCGAAAATTTCCTGAGCCGTAGTCTGGTAGTGGTAATCAGGGTTGGCGGGGTTGTCGAACTGATTTGCCATGAAGGCGTTGGGGTCCCTCGCCACCAGGGCATTGGCACGGCGAATCGCTCCCTGCATGCCTTCGGCATCCGGCGTGCGCGTCACTTCGGCGCCCAAAGCCTTCATGATAATCACTTTTTCTTTGGAGAAGCGTTCAGGAACGAAGAGTGCGACCTTGTATCCACGTTGCACTCCGATGAGAGCCAGACCGATGCCGGTGTTTCCGGCAGTGGCTTCGACGATTGTGCCGCCGGGCTTTAGACGTCCACTCTTTTCTGCGCTCAGGATGATGCCGCTTGCGGCTCGATCTTTGACGCTCCCGCCGGGATTCAAATATTCCAGTTTGGCAAAGATGTCAGCAGTGTCGTTTGAAGTGAGCTTTTTGAGTTGGAGGATGGGGGTCTCACCAACAAGCGCGGAGATGTCGTCGGAAACTCGCAAGCGAGAGGTCTTTGTTGTCACCCTACAGGGTACGGAAGGGGCGGCGGAGCGTCAATTATGTTTCGTGGGCAGTGATGCGTGTGACCGTTGTTAACTGTTAGCACTCAGCTCGGTCAGCACTAAGTGTTTATCGGACCTCAGCGCTTGAAGCAGCGAATTGACGCAGAACGCAAATCAGCTATGAGCTTGTTGGCGGAAGACTGAGCGCTGACAGCTGATGGCCCACGGCTAAATTTCAGTTACTGCCGCCGGCGGACTGTTCCTGACCAGCGTAGTAGCCGCTCCGGGTTCTTACG
>Ga0070712_100000838_pt1 | contig 18265 bp, 17 predicted proteins | sample LARL81metaG_FD_71396 | JGI IMG/M metagenome (GOLD analysis project Ga0070712, IMG submission 71396) | Corn, switchgrass and miscanthus rhizosphere microbial communities from Kellogg Biological Station, Michigan, USA - LAR L8-1 metaG | ecosystem: Host-associated > Plants > Roots > Rhizosphere ...
GGCGTCGAGGCTTTCGTGAACATGTCGCAGATGACGGTCACGCAGATGAGCATCACCGAGACCACCGACAGCCCGCAGCACAAGCTGCACTGGCTGGCGGAGCAGGCTCTGTCCTGGTCGGGACTGCCGGTTGTCACGGTGCGGCCGACAGTCTTCCTCGAGGGCTTCTTTCTTCAACTCGCCGCCCCCGGCGTGCGGGCCTCCGACGAATTGGCGCTGCCGTTGGGCGGCGGCAAGACCTCGCCGATCTCTGCGGTCGACGTGGCGCGTGCGGTAGCGGTGATCCTCGACGACCCCGCACCGCACATCGGACAAATCTACGATCTGACCGGGCCGGAATCGGCCGACTTGGACCATTATGCGCGAGTCTTCTCCGAGGCGCTCGGCAGGCCCATCCGATATCGCGGCGTCCCACTCCCGGCGTGGAGCGAAAGCCTTCGGCAGGCGGGGTTTTCTGAGCACCTCGTCAGGCATCTCACGGCCATGGCCGAGTTGACCAGGCAGGGGCGTTACGATCGCATGACGGACACCATGTGCACGCTCACCGGCGAAGCACCGACGAACATGCGCGACTTCGTGAAGCTCCATGCCGCTGAGTTCAAGCAGCGTGGACAGACGCATTCCTGAGGCGCTCAGCACATCCCGGGGCAAACCGGCAGGGGTCAGCGACGGCAACTGGATTCAGACCATGCCGGGCAAAGGCTGGAACGCTGCATTCACCGCAACTACAGCGAAGCGACGCAATAATCACCTTCTTGTGCCGCCGTGATCCCGACGGTGTTTGTCCCGACCCGCAAGCCCGAGGCGGCAATATTAAAGTTATCGACGTACCAGGCCCCTGCGGAGCCGCCATGTTTCGTGGCCGCGTCTCCCGAGAAAATCGAGGTCCCGTTCATCGAAATGTCTATTGGCGCGTAACCGGATCCTCCCGCCCGCTTCGTACCATGCGTGATCGTCAGCTTGAGGCCGCCAGGCGGTATCTGTGGCAGGTCGAACTGTATCGTCACACCCTGGGGGCATAGAGTCTCTTGCCGCCGAATGGGCTGGCGCATGGATCTCCGCCGATCACGTCCGGCCGCCGTGCCACGCCGCAAAAAGACGCTCAGCCAGGGCCGTAAGCCCGTAGACGAGGAGTCCTACCGCGCATAGGACGGCGATGCAGGCCAAGCTGAGATCCGTCTGCTGGCGCGACGAGGCAAAGAGGATGAGATATCCGAGCCCTGCCCGCGATGCGATGAACTCGCCAACGACGATGCCAATGATTGCCAGGGTGGCGGCGATCTTCATGCCCGAGAAGATAAAGGGCAGCGCCATCGGAAAGCGTACAGAAAGCAAGATTTGCCAGTTCGACGCGCCCACCGAACGGCAGAGGCGGAGCATGTCCAACGGCAATGATTGGAGGCCAGTCGCCGTGGCGATCAGGATCGGGAAGAAGCAGATGAAGATCGAGAAAGTCACGCGGGATGGAAGCCCGATGCCCAGCCATACGATGAAGAGCGGAGCCAGCGCGATCTTCGGGATGAGCTGGAACACGATCACGTTGGGCAAGAGAGCCTTGTTGATGGTTGGCGACCAAGTGATCAAAGCGGCCAGGACGACGCCGAGCGGTATCGAAAGCCCGAATGCAATCAGTGTCTCGTTCGCCGTCTGCATGGCATGCTTGAGAATCAGGCTCCAATTCTGTGCCAACTGGATCGCGATATCGCTTGGCGGCGGCAAAATGGCGGGCGGCACGCGAGCCCAGCCCACGACGAGCTGCCAAAGGACGAGGCTTGCCGCCGCAAAGAGAATTGGCAGCAATACAGCCCCAAGATGGTCGCCGAGCCCCGCGGACAACAGTCGCCGTCGTTGCGGCTTGCGCTCCCTCCCAATCTCGACCGTGCCGGTCGCGAACTCCATCTCTGTCATGTCGTTGCTAATGCCGGAACGCGGCGCCTGGTGCCCGCGCGACAGTGATGAGCAGGCGGAGCTCGTGGCACATTGCGTTGAACTCGATGGTCTCGCCGAGCGCACTTTCCCGCGGGCGGACAAACGGGATGCGCCTCGCAGGCCTGGGCACCTGTGCCGTAGATCTTGGAAACGCCGCGACCGGCGATGCCCAAGACCGGTTCAGGCACGGCCGAGCATTTGCGCGTAGGATTTAGATCGCTCGCGCACCGTCCGCCACTCATCTGCCGTCAGCTTCGGCATTGCCTCCGGTAGATTGATCACGAAATCCTTTGCGGGCGGCGGCGGCGGATCGTCCGGCTTCCCGGTGTAGAGCACGACCTGCTTGGCTTGTTGATCGATCTTATCGAAATCAGTGTAGCCAAGCCCGTTCTGCTCGGTCTCAGGTACTATGTTGATCGAGGAGAGCATGCCGACCCCAAGCTCGGTGAAGAGCTTCGCGTTCTTGCTGATCGCCAACTCCTCCTGTTCTTTGAGGTGGCGCTCCACCGCCTCTTCGGGATTGAGCATTGTCCATTTCAGCCCGTCCATCATCCCGGCCTGGACATCGCGAACGAGCTGCGGATTCTTCTCGATGAAACCCTGCCGCGCCAACGTATTGACCCAGTAGAAGTCGATCCCGTAATCGGAGAAGCGCAACAGCTTGACCGGAAAATTCTGCGTCACGAAATTGGGAATCGAGCTCATGGCAAAGGCCACCATTGCATCGACGCGACCATTGATGACCGACGCTTCGATGATCTGCGAGTCGAGGGAGACGATGTCGAGACTGGCATAGTCGATTCCAGCTGCCTTGCAGTACGCCGGCAGAAATGGCGTGTCGCCGCCGGCCGCGGTTACACCGATGGTCTTGCCCGCCAAGTCCTTCGGGGTCTTGATCGGCCCGTTCGCGGGCGCCAATATGCCGAGCCCCGCATCATAGCCTTGTGTGCCCAAGATCTTGATATCAAGCCCTCGCGTGCGGCTGAGAATCACGGCGCCGGTTGCGGCGCCACCCATGTCGAACTTGTCACCTGTGACGCCCTGGATGGCTCCCATCGAGCCGTATCCGCGCGATATCTCCATCTCGATGCCGCGCTGCTTCCAGAAGCCGAGCTGGCGTGCCATATAGACGAAGGCGTACTGACCGATCGGCAGCCACGACAGCGTGTAGCGGACGCGCGCCGGCTGCGCGATGGCCGGTTTCGGGAAGGGTACGAACGCCGCCGCTGCCCCGGCAGAAGCTCCTGTGAGAATCGCGCGACGGCTGGGCGTATCTCCGAATCCTCTTCGATTCGTCATGATGTGTTCCCTTTCAAGCTGCCGCTCTTTGCGCAAGCATATCGCGTAATATCGCCCGCGCCATCAGCAAACCGCGATCGGCCTCGATCGTGACGCGCGCACCGACATGCTCGGCATTCGCGCCCGCTGGATCCGTGTCGAGCGAACGCTGCTGTGCCTCGTAGATCCCGAGATCCTCAAGCACGACCTGATGACATTGGCGGTAGAATTCTTCGCGCCCGGCAGGTGCGACGGCTGAGTGCTCGTGGGCGAGTGCCCAGAATTGGTGGCTGCTGGTTGGCGTCTCCGGCGTAATGCAGTGATAGACCTGAAAGCCCCACTCGCCCTGGGTCTCGATGCGAGACGTTCCGTCAGCAGGCATCCACCCGCAGCTACCGGAGCCGTTGTTGATGAAAAAATAGCCGGGCGGGTAGTACTCGGAAAGCTGCCAGCGGTCGAAAATTCCTTGATGCGGACCGAACTCCGCATAAGTCCGCGCCGCCGGAACGCCGTACATGTCGCGCGTCACGCGCACCGTGCTACCGCGGCGGCTGAACTTGACCTGCGCATTTTCAGCGACCGGAGCGTTGCCGATGGTGGAGTTGTGAACATAGGCGACGTGCGAGAGATCGAGCAGATTGTCGAGTATGAGGAGATAGTTGCAACCAATATGCAGACGCACCTTGGTGCAGCCCCAATTCGCATCCGACAGGCGCGGAAAGCTGATCGCGCTCGCTGGATCCGCCAGCGCAGAATCACCGATCCAGACGGAGACGAACTGATCGCGCTCGATGACGGGATAGGATTTCACGCCGATGTTGCGCGCCGCTTCTTGGCCCGGAACCTTCACGCATCGGCCGCTCTCATCGTAAACGAGGCCGTGATACCCGCATTCGATCGTATCGCCGCGGAGCCTTCCCGCGGTCAGCGGCAGCCGCCGGTGTGCGCAATGATTAGCCAGCGCCACCGGCTTGCCCGCTTCGGTGCGGTAGAAGACAATGTCCTCGCCGAGGATCGTGCGGCCAAGCGGAACGCGTCCGACCTCGTCGCTCCAGGCCCCCACATACCATTGATCACGCAGGAACATTGGATACCTCCTTGCGTGGGGCGCGCGCTTGCGCGGCAAGCCTCGCATCGATCATTCGCCGGGCGTGGAGGGGGCCCGCATCATAACGAATGTCGACAACGGACGCGAGCGGTTGCCGCTCCAGCATCTCCTGCTGTGCTTTGAAGACCGCGATGTCCTCTCCGATGACTTGATGTGACTGCCGGTGAAACTCCTCCGCGGAGGGCAGGTCGTCATAGAGGAAATCGTGCGTGACCGCCCAGAAGTAGTTCGTCACCTTATCGCTCTCCGGCGTCACACCATGACAGACGATGAACTCAAAGCGCTGCTCGCCGTCGCCCGTCTGCGCGCCGCTCCCCGCTTTTGCGGAGCCATTGCGGATCACCAGAGTCGACGGAACGAACCACCGCGAAATCTGCCACCGGTCGATATTACAGTCGTAGTTGCCGAACTGCGCATATGTAGGCGCCGGCGGGACATCGAGCGTCCAGCGGCTCACCACGACGCCGTCTTCCGTCGGCTCTACCTTCACCCTTGCGCTCTCCGCGAGCTCGGGGCTACCGACCGTGCTGGAATGGACGAAGGACAAATGCGAGAGGTCCAGAAGGTTGTCGATGATCAGCTGGTAATTCGCGGCGATGCGTGCATGCAGCTTGGTTTGGCGCCAGCCCTTCTTCGCCATCCAGGGGAAGGGGGTGATCTTCGCGGTATCGGCGTTCTGCGGCGCTCCCATCCATATCCAGATGCAGCGGTCCTGCTCGACCGCGGGGTAACTGCGAATGGCGGCGTCTGCCGGCGGCCTCGACTGCCCGGGTACATGAACGCAGCGGCCGGAGGCATCGAACTGCAGACCGTGGTAGGCGCACTCGATCAGCTCTCCTCGCACGCATCCGAGCGAAAGGGGCAGGCTGCGATGCGCGCAGCGATTCTCGAGCGCGACCGGGCTTGCGTCGCCTCTCCTATAGAGGACGATGCTCTGGCCCAGCAGGATGACGCCGAGCGGCGTCCTGTCGAGCTCGTCCGACCACGCAGCCAAGTACCACGCCTCGCGAACGAAATCCTGGCCGGTACGTGCGAGATCGCGATTGAGCATCGCCGCTAAGCGCTTGCTGCCGCAGGCAGAGCCGTCTCGGCGTCCAGTCGCTGCCGGAGCAACCGACGCGCCTGGATCAGCCCTTGATCGGCCCCGATCGTCGCGGTCGAGCGGAGGTCCCAGGCGCTCAGTCCGCGCGGATCCGCGTCGAGCGCTTCCTGCTGGATCGCGAACACCTCACGATCCTCATTGATGATCAGATCGCACTGTCGCTTGAACTCCGCTATCGCCGCGGCGCTCGCCTGGCTCGGGTGGATGGTGACGGTGCGGAACTGATGCGTCGTGCGCTCAGTCTCGGGGATCAAGCCATGCAGAACCTTGAAGCCCCAAGCGCCATGCGACCAGATGTCGTCGTCTTCGTGGACCGGCACGTCCGCATCGCAGGAACCGTAGCTCACGCGGATGTAGCAGGGCGCCCGGTATTCCGAGACCTGCCACAAATTGACTCGCCCCTTGAAGCCACCGAACTGCTGGAAGGTCGGCGAAGGATCGATGTTACGTTGCCACCGCTTGATGAGTACGGCGTCCCCAACGCGTACCACCTTGACAACCGCCTCCTCCGCCAGTGCCGGGCTTCCCGTGGTGGTCGCATGGACGTAGGCAAGGTGCGAGAGGTCCAGCAGGTTGTCGACGGTGAGCAGATAGTTGCATCTAAGATGCAGCCGGATGCGACTCGTTCGCTCGCCGGCTGTGTCGATGGCGCTGAAGTCGGGGATGAGCGCAGGGTCGGCCAGCCTGGGATTTCCCATCCATATCCAGAGATAGGTATGTCGATCGAGAACCGGATATGCGCGCACCCGCGCGCCCTGCGGCACGCTCGTTTGCCCAGGAATCTTGATGCAGGCTCCGCTGTGGTCATAGACGAGCCCATGATAGGCGCATTCGACGCGATCGCCGTCGAGCCGCCCCATGGAGAGGGGGAGGCGCCGATGCGCGCAGCGATCCTCGAGTGCGATGGGCGCGCCCTTTTCGGTTCGATAGATCACCACGGCCTCGCCGAGGAAGGTACGCGCCGTCAGCGCGTGGCCGAAATCGTCGGAGAAGCCGGCGGCGTACCAGCAATTGCGCAGGAACATGGAATACCTCCCAGGCGGCGTCCCGCCTTTGCCTAATTCCTCAGATGCGAGCCTCATCGCGCAGGCGTGCGATCATGCGGCGGGCCTGCAGCAGACCCGCATCGGCGTGAATGACAACGGAGCTGCGGATGTCCTCGGCGCAAACCCCGTTGCCAGAATCGTCAAGCGCGCGTTGCTGCGCCTCGTAGATTGCGACGTCCTCGGCGATGACGTGGTGATGTTGCCGATTGAATTCCGGCCGGTCCTTTGCTGCCACCGTGGCATTGTCATAGGCAATCGCCCAGAACTGGTGCGTCCGTCGCTCGTCCTGTGGCGTGATGCAATGATAGACTTGAAAGCCCCATTCACCCGGTCCAGCCAGCCGGCTATCGTCGCCGGCACCGCTATTGGGGGCTGCGCAGCCATTGTTGATCAGAAAATATCCCGGCGGCGTGTATTCGGAGAGCTGCCAGCGATCAAACAGTCCATTGTAGGGACCGAACTGCGAATAGGTGCGCGCGGCCGGCACGTTGACCATTTCGCGCGTGATGCGCACCGAGCCGGCTGCCGCGCTCGTTTTGACGATCGCGTTCTCGGCTACCGGCGCGTTGCCGATCGTCGAGTTGTGGACATAGGCCACATGCGAGAGGTCGAGCAGATTGTCGATTATCAGAAGATAATTGGCGCCTACTTCGAGACGCACCTTGCTGTGGGCCCAGCCCGGATCACCGAGCCGCGGAAAGCTGATCGCGGTGCTTTCGTCCGCCAGGGCTGGATCGCCCATCCAGACAGAGACGAACTCATTGCGCTCGACAACGGGATACGAGCGTACACCGATTCCCGCCGGCACGCCCTCCTGTCCGGGAATCTTGATGCACTTGCCGGCGCAGTCATACACGAGACCGTGATAACCGCACTGGATCGTATCGCCGATCACCATCCCCATCGACAATGGCAGGCGTCGATGGGCGCATCTGTCCTCCAGCGCGACCACTTTCCCGCTCGCATTCCGGTAGAAAACAATGCTATCGCCGAGAAGCGTCCGCGCTCGAGGCTTCTCGCTCACCTCGTCGGACCAGGCGCCGACATACCAGTAATCTCGCAGGAACGTGCCGGGCCCGCGGGTGCTGATCATTGCCTCAGGCACGCAGTTTAGTCGCGGCCGCGGCGCGATCGCCCTGCAGCATGCCGCTGATGATCGAGCGCGCCTGGATGAGACCGCCGTCCGCCCTGATAATCGCTGATGTCTTCAGGTCGGCCGCGGAGGCGCCGTCGCCGGTCGTGTAGAGGGCTTTCTGCTGGATCGCGAAGATGATGCGATCCTCGTTGATGATCTGATCATTCTGCCGGTAGAACTCAGCGATCGTCGCCGCGTCTGCATTGCCCTTCTCATGCAAGATGTAGCGGAACTGGTGCGTCGTCGTCTCGCTCTCCGGCGTGATGCCGTGGAAAACCTGGAAGCCCCAATGTCCGGGCTCCCAAATCGCGTCTCCCTGCGGAATTCCGCTGCCCGCAGGGCCGGAGCCATAGCTTACGCGGACATAGCAGGGGGGCTGGAATTGAGAGATCTGCCAGATATCCACCTTGCCGCGATAGCCGCCGAATTGGACGAAGGTCGCGGCCGGCTCGATGTTTTCCGCCCAGCGCTTGACCTGCACGGTATCGCCGTGTCGCTCGGTCTTCACGCTCGCGCTCTCCGAGACTGGCGGGTTGCCGGTGGTCGTACCGTGGACATAGGGCAGATGTGAGAGGTCGAGCAGGTTGTCGACAATGAGCTGATAGTTTCCTTCGACATGGAGAGTGATGCGATGGCGACCGAGCCCCGGAAGTGAGAGGCGGCTGTAATCGGGAATGGTGCGGGTATCGGCGCGGGTCGGGTCGCCCATCCAGATCCAGGAATAGCCGTACATGTCTGCGACTGGATAACGTCTCAGCTGTGCGCTCCTCGGGACGTCATTTTGACCCGGTACCTTGATGCAGGCGCCGGAGCGGTTGTAGACGAGGCCGTGATAGCTGCATTCGATGGTATCGCCCTTGAGACGCCCCACGGATAGAGGCAGGCGCCGATGCGCGCAGCGATCCTCGAGGGCGACAAGCTCGCCCGCCTCGGTACGAAAGAGGACGACCGGCTCGCCGAGAAATGTCCGCCCACGCAACTCCCGCCCGAACTCGTCCAGAAATCCGGCCGCGTACCAGCAATCGGTAAGAAACATTCTCATCTCCGAGACCTGTGGCGGCATTATCGATGCTGGATCATGATGCGCCGCGCCTTGGTCTTAAGGCTTTCTCCCCCAAGCTGCTTTGATGACCTGGAACGTGAAATCGAGATGCGCGCAGAGGAGGTCTGCCCCCTCGTCCGGACTGCGCGCGAGCGCCGCCCCCATCAACGCGCGATGGTCGGCAATGAGGTCACGGCCGCCCTTCGGATCGAAGTCGAGCATGATTGCTCGATAGCGTTGTCCGAGATCGTAGAGACGATCTGCCAGATTCAGGAGCATGCGGTTCCCGCATGCAGACAACAGCGCGTGGTGAAACGCGCGATGCGGCACTTCCCATTCTAAAAAATTGTCGCGGTCCGGCACCACAAGTGACAGTAGATGGAACTTCCCCACAATCTCGGCTTCCCAGGCGCTGTCGCCGGCCTGGACGGAAAGTCGGAATGCTTCGCGCTCTATGATCTTTCTCGTGCTCGTGAGCTCGGAAAGATCGTCCAATGACGCTGGCGCAACGCGGAAGCCCTTGTTCTCCTCTCTTGTGACCAGACCCTGAGAGACGAGGCGCGAAAGCGCTTCGCGGACGGTAGTTCCCGCTGCGTGATAGCGAGAGCTCAGGTGTGCGACACGCAGCTTGTGGTCAGGTTTCAGAGCGCCGCAAAGGATGTCGTGACGCAGCATCTGTCGGACCGTACTCTCCAGGGTAGAGGCAGCGCCTGCGTTCGGCCGGGGGCGAGCGGAAGCGGGTGAGAAAGTTTGTTCCCACGCATGGTCCATGCCAAAACTGTGGCAGGAAAATCGACAAAGTCAATAATTATCGATAAAGTGCCGGATCCTTACGAATGATCAAAGCGTCGGTGCCGCCTTTCCCGTGGCGCGGCAATCGATGGGCAAGTGGGTGAGCCGCAGGGGCGGATAAGGTTGCCGGATGAGCGAGCCGGGATATCGTTTTCACCGTGTTGCCGCGACCTCCGAGATTCGAGAGGGCGAGGGGCTGCATGTAAAGCTCGATCAATGGGAGATCGCCGTCTTCAATATTGATGGCGAATTCTATGCTATCGACGATGTGTGCACGCACGCGTTCGCAATGTTGAGCGAAGGTTTCGTCGAGGGTGACATCGTTGAATGTCCTCTGCACGGCGGGCGTTTCGAAATCAAAACCGGCAAAGCCGTCGCCGCGCCCTGCACGGTTGATCTCCGCACTTATGTTGTTCGGCGCGAGGACGACTCGGTCCTAGTAGGAATCCCGGCAGCAGATTGAGCCGCGGACGGGGCATTCTGAGCAGCAGCGACCCTTCGTCGCTTATGTGCGTGTCACCAAGGAGCAGGCGCAGGGGGCTTAGTCATACTGCGTCACAAATCTCGCCGCACGTCTGACTCGCTCCGTGATTCCGAGGTGTCCGCGTAATGCAGGGTCTGAAGCCGACTCTAGCACGCTGTCCAAAACGGCTCGTTGAGCTATATTCCTCTTCCGTCCTGGCCAAAGGCAATCAAAGTGCACGAAATGATCTTGCGAAGATCTGTCATTCTGACGCTCGGGTCGATGCCATTGCTGGCCCGTGGGGTATTCTCCCAAACGGCAGTCAAGGCTCGCCGTGTGGGATTGCTGAGTTCCTCAGCGCCGCTCACCGACTCAAACCCGGTCGTTGTCGGGCTTACAGCCGGCTTTTCCAAGCGCGGCTATGTTGTCGGAAGCTCTCTGATTTTCGAGCGGCGAGCAGCTGAAGCACAGCCGGACCGACTGCCGCAACTCGTTGATGACCTGGAGAGCAAGGCAGAGTTAATAATCACGCAGAGCTACGCTGCGGCTCGGGTCGTCAAAGACCGCTCGAAGGTCCCTGTGGTTGCGATCACAGGTGCCGACCCGGTTGCGCTGGGCTTGATTGACAGCCTGGCTCACCCCGGTGGCAATGTCACCGGCGTCGGCGAAGTTGCTGCGGAGCTTTCGGCCAAGCGGCTGGAGGTCCTCAGGGATACGTTTCCGAGCTTGCGCAAGATTGCCATGCTGTGGAACGCAGATGATCTCGGCATGACCATGCGCTACAAATCGGCCGAAGCGGCGGCGCGGACGCTGGGTTTCGACATACAGCCGCTTGGCGTGCGTGAGCCCGAGGACTTCGCTGCTGCGTTTTCTGCGATGGTACGCGACCGTCCCGACGCCATCCTGATGGTTACGGATGCCCTAACTGCGCTCAATCGCAAGCGAGTATTTGAGTTTGCTGCCCAACAGAAGCTGCCCGCGATTTACGAATATGATTTTCTTGTCAGTGACGGCGGGTTGATGTCTTACGGCCCAGATATGCATGAAGTCTACGATCGCGCGGCGGATCTTGCCGATCGGATCTTAAAAGGAGCGCGCCCCGCTGATCTCCCATTCGAGCAGCCAACCCACTTCCGTCTCGTGATCAACAAGAAGACGTTGGAATCACTCGGGCTGACAATACCGGCAGCAATGCTGATGAGAGCAGATGAGGTCGTCGACTGAGGCGACGCGGTTGGGCGGGGTCCAATATGCCGGGTTTGTGGCACCAAACGCGTCGCTTCGCTGCGACAGCGAACTTCAGACGCGATCAGAGCAAAACGGGCACGCCGTGCGTGCCCGTTTTGCTGCGGTGCATGAGTCCGCAGTTGGGCACATTGCGTCCGCAAGTCCTCCGCCCGGTTTCGGATCGCTGCGGACGACGGAGAACGCACAGAATATTTGGAGGAGCGCGCTTTTGCCCGCCCTACAGATTATTCGCGCGGAAACAGGGGCTACCGCGTGTCGTACCAGCGCATCACGAGCTTTTCGCAGCCGGTGACACACCCATAGAGTACGAGACCGACAACGCAGAGAACCGCGATGCAGGCGAGCGCGAGATCGGTCTGCTGGCGCGACGAGGCAAAAAGAATGAGATAGCCGAGACCCTGCTGCGAGGCGATGAACTCGCCCACCACGATGCCGATGATTGCGAGCGTCACGGCAACCTTCATGCCGCTGAAGATGAAAGGGGGTGAAGTCGGAAACCGTACCCGCATGAGGATTTGCCATTGCGACATCCGCAACGAACGGCAAAGCCGCAGCATTGTCGTCTCCACCGACTGCAGTCCGGCGGCGGTGGCAACGAGGATGGGGAAGAAGGAGATAAAGATCGAGAAAGTGACCCGCGAGGAAGTGCCGATCCCCAGCCACACGATGAACAACGGCGCCAACGCAATCTTCGGGATCAATTGGAAGAATACGATATTGGGGTAGAGAGCCTGATAGGCGAGCTTCGAGTAGACCATCAGGCCGGCGAGCGCGATGCCGAGCGGAATGGAGATGCCAAACGCCAGCAGCGTCTCGTACGTGGTTGGGATGGTGTGCTTCATGATCAGCCAGAAATTACCGACCAACTGCTCCAGCACCATGGTCGGCGGCGGCAGGATCGTGGGCGAGATATGTCCGTAGACGGCAATTGCCTGCCAGGCGATGAGAAAGGCGAGGGCGGTCGCTACCGGCAGCACGAGCGCCCCTTGCGAGAGAGCCAATATCGACCACACGCCGCTCAGGTCGAGACTGCGTGCGGAAGGTATGGCCGGTGCGCGTTCCTCGACCATGCTCAATGCCTCGTCGCGGATTCGCTCCCGCGCGCGATTTCGATCTCTCTGCGTAACCCCGCGCATATTTCATTGAACTGCGTCGTTTCCCCGATTGCAAAATCGCGCGGACGGGCGAACGGTACCTTGATCTCGGCGATGATCTGCGAAGGGCTGCGTCCCATGACCAGCACGCGATCGGCAAGCAGCACGGCCTCGCGAATGCTATGGGTCACGAAGAGCACGGTCTTGCGATAGCGTTCCCAGAGCTCGAGCAGCACGATGTTCATGTCGTCTCGAGTAATCGCGTCGAGCGCACTGAACGGCTCGTCCATGAGGAGAACGCTGGGATCCGCTATGAGCGCGCGGCAGAGCGATACCCGCTGGCGCATTCCACCGGAAAGCTCCCGCGGCCGCTTATGGACCGCATCGTCCAGATGCACCAGCCGCAGCAGCTCTATCGCACGGCCGAGATAGCTTGAACGGCTCCTGCGCATCATCTCGATCGGAAAAAGCACATTCTGCAGCGCCGTCTTCCAGGGCAGCAAGGTGGGGTCCTGAAAGACGATGCCGATATCCGCGCGAGGCTCGGTCATCGGCGTGCCACCGGCAAGGATTGTTCCGTCGGTCACCGCTTCGAGGCCTGCAATCATCATCAAAAGGGTGCTCTTGCCGCAACCGCTCGGGCCGAGGAGGCAGACGAATTCACCTTTCTCCACAGAGAACGTCGCGGCGGTCACAGCCTCGAACGCGGTCGCCCCCTTGCCGAAGACCTTGCGTACGCGCTGGCAGCTGATCTCCGCCTGCATGCGCTGTGTGCTTATGCTTTGCCCAGAAGCTTCATGTATTTCTGCGTGCTCGAGCGCACTTCGGCCCATTCCGCAGGCGTCAATGTCACTTTCCCCAGCGCATTGTTGCTGCAGAACGTCTCTGCTTTTGGGGGCTCACGATCGTTTGGCCCTGCCGCATACTGCTTCACCACCTTAGCCTGCTCGTCGATTTTTGCCAGATCGGTATAGCCCACTCCATGCTCCATGGACTCGGGCGCTGCCATGATGGCCCGCGTCATGCCCAGTCCAAGCTCGACGTAGAGCCTCCCGTTCTTGCCGAGTGCAAGCTCCTCGTGCTCCTTGATATGGCGTTCCATCGCTTCCTGCGGGTTGAGCAGCATGAACTTCATGCCTTCGAGGATGCCCATCTGCACGTTATCGACAAGCTCCTTGTTCTTTTCGAGGAAGCTGCCGCTGGTGAGCGTGTTGACCCAATAGAACTGCAGCCCTGCTTGTGAGAAAGGCATCATCCTGATTGGGACATCTTCCGAGACGAAATTCGGGATCGAGCTCAATCCGGTCACCACGATGGCATCGACGACGCCCGACATCGCGGACTGCTCCAGGATCTTGCTGTCGAGCTGCACAACCGTGACCTTCCCGAAGTCCACGCCGACCAGGCGACAGTAGGCTGGCAGAAACGGTGTATCGCCGCCTGCTGCCGAAACGCCGATCTTCCTGCCTTCGAGATCTTTCGGCGTCTTCACGGGCCCTTTTTCGAGAGCGACAACCCCCAAGGTCGCATCATAGCCCTGGGTGCCGAGAAGCCGCAGGTCCAGCCCCTTCATGATCGAGAGCAGGTTTGCGCCGGTCTGGGCGCCGCCCATCTCGAATTGCCCAGTTGACACCGCCTGAGTGGCCGCCATCGAGCCGTAGCCGCGCGCGATGTCGAGGTCGATGCCGCGCTGCTTGAAATATCCAAGCTGCCGCGCGCAATAAAGAAAGGCATATTGCCCGGTCGGCAGCCACGACAGCGTGTAACGAACCTTCACCAGCTGTGCGATCGCCGGCATCGCCAGGCTTGTTCCTGCAATCGCGGCAGCCGTGCCACTCGCTCCGCGAAGGAATTTGCGCCGCGTCAGTCGTGTCAATGAAATCATGGTTGTTCCCTCCGGTTCCGGCTATATTCCTGGAAGAAGCCGGAGCCTTGCAAGCGCGTTATGTGCGCCGTGCTGCGTTCCCTGCCGGTTTTTTAGGCGTGAGTACAGCAGCGGTTGGTTCTCGAAAAGGTTTCCTCCATGCCGAAAGCTCTCACCTATGGCGTACCTACGGATCGATGCGGCCTGCAGCTGCGGCTGGGCACCGAAAAGGGCTTTTTTCGCGAGAACGGAATCGATCTCGACCTGCGCGTTGTCTTCGGCGGCCCGGAGATCGCCGCCGAGCTCGACGCGGGAAGGCTCCTTGTTGGTGAGCTCGGCACGCCACCGGGGTTGACGGCCATGGCAAACGGCGCCCGCTTCAAGATTATCGGCAGCGGTGTGCGCCGCGGCGCGGTGCTCTATTTCGTCGCACGTAAGCAGTTTTCTACTTTCGCGGAGCTCGAGCGGGCGCAGCTCGGCGTCCTGAGCAAGGGCAGCTGCAGCGATTGGTACATGCGCGAGCTCTTGCGCCATCGGGGTCTCGATCCTGCCGCTGATGTAACGATCGCAGCCCTTGGGCAGCGCTACCCGCAGGTTCTCACTATGCTGGCTGAAGGAGACCTCGACGGCGCCATGATCTCGGAGCCACACGTCAGCATGGGCGAGGAGGCTGGCTATTTCAACGTGTGGCTGGGCGTCAACCGCTGCGATTTCGCTCCACGCATGCAATGGACCATTATGGTGGCAAACAACGATTTGCTTCTGCGCGAGCCCGATCTCATCCGCGGCTTTCTTGCCGCATGTCGCCAGAGCTATCGCTATGCCGCGGAGCACCGCGACGAATGGGCCGCTTTCGGCGCCCGGTATTTCCGTATCCCTCGCAGTACCATGATGAAGTCCATCGAGCGCGAGCTTCCCGATCTCCATTTCGACTGTGAGGTCGATATGGAAGGCCTCGCAGCGGCCATTGCGCTCCAGCAAAGGCTCGGCAGCGTGCCCGCTTCCCTTCGATTGAGCGATATGCTGGACCAGCGCTTCACCATGAGCGCCGCGCAGCGAGCGCTGGCGAGTTGATCAAGGCCTCGCTGGAGGTGAGGCGGATGCGGCAATGAGCGGGCATAGGCCGGCACGCAGCGAAGCGCGGGAACGGTGGGACGAGACGGCCGACGTGGTCGTCGTGGGCTATGGCTATGCCGGTGCCGTTGCTGCCATCGAAGCGCATGATGCCGGCGCTGAAGTGCTCCTCATCGAAAAGATGCCCGATCCTGGCGGCATCTCCATTACCTCCGGAGGCAACGTCCGCATTGTCGAGGACGCGGAAGAAGGCTTCCGTCATCTGCAAGCCACCAACGCGGCCACGACGCCCGATCCCGTGTTGCGGGCCCTTGCCGCAGGGATGGCCGACATCCCCGCTTATTTCGAGAAGCTTGCACGGGTGTCCGGGGCGACGATCAATCGGCGGCAGGCCGACGGCAATTATCCCTTTCCCGGCACGAATACCTTCGGTTATGTCAGCATCGATCACGTGCCCGGATTTGACGCCGAGCGGACCTATCCTTTCGTTTCCAGCTATGTGCCGATCCATCGCGCGGCAGGTGTGCGCCTTTTCAAGGTGCTCGAGGACAACGTTTCCTCCCGCCGGCTCCGGATTTCGCTCTCGACCGCTGCCGCTCGTCTGATCACCGGCGTGGAAGGCGAAATCTGCGGCGTCGTGGCGCAGCGTGATGGCCGGGTGCTCGCCATCAAGGCCCGGCGCGCCGTCATCCTCGCATGCGGCGGCTTCGAAGCAAACCCCGACATGCAAAGACAGTACTGGCAGGAAAAGCCCGTGCTCAATGCCGCCTACATGGGCAATACGGGCGACGGAATCCTGATGGCGCAGGGGGTCGGGGCGGCGCTCTGGCACATGTGGCACTACCACGGGGTCTACGGCTTCAAGCACCCCGATCCTGCTTATCCCTTCGGTATCCGGCCGAAGCGGCTGCCGGACTGGATTCCAGGAGAGCGTGCGCGCCCCGACGTCAAGGTGCCATGGATCATCGTCGATCGTCGCGGCTGCCGGTATATGAACGAGTACCAGCCCTACACGCAGGATACGACTTGGCGCGCCATGGCAGTTTTCGATGGTCAATCCATGACCTATCCGCGCATTCCATCCTACATGATCATGGACGAGCCAGGGCGCGCCGCCTACCCCATTGCTTCGCCGACCTTCAACGATCGCCGGTTTAAATTTGCCTGGAGCGAAAAAACGCTACGCGAGCTGGAAAGCCGCATCTTGCGCAAGTGCAACTCGCATTCCGAGCTCGCGGCCGCCATGAACGTGCGCGAGGAGGTGCTGGCGTCGACGATTGCCCAATGGAACGCCGGGTGCGAAGCGGGCGAAGATACGGTGTATGGCCGGCCACCGACATCCATGCTGAAAATTGGGACGCCTCCCTACTACTGCGCCGAGGTTTGGCCGGTGTGTTCCAACACGCATGGTGGCCCCGTGCATGACGCCGAGCAGCGCATCCTCAATGCTTTTGGTGAGCCCATCCCGCGCCTGTTCGCCGCCGGCGAACTTGGTGGCGTGTTTGGCCATCTCTACATGTCGGGCGGAAACCTCGCCGAGTGCTTTGTCGGCGGCTGGACCGCCGGACGTAACGCCGCGCTCCTTACACCATGGCCGTCGATGCATGCGGACGTGCCGCCTAAGAGCGTCTTCAGCCGAGAGGTGTGCTAGGTCTAGGCGCGTCGATTGCGTGAGCGCTGCGATTGCTTCCGCCAATACGACGTTGTGGTACGGGCGGGTTTCAAACCCGCCACTACAAACGTGATCTCATTGTGGTTCGATGTCGAGTTCCTTCGCTACCGCGCGCCAGCGCTCCCGTTCCTCCATGAGAAAACGGGCCGTGCTCTCCGGCGTGCCCGCGCCCTCCGTTGCAAGCCCGAGCGCAATCAGTCTTTGCTGGATCTCAGGACGTTGCAGATAGTCGCCGATCGCGCGGTTGAGCCGGGCAATGATGTCGGGGGGCGTGCCCGTCGGCGCGACCACGCCGAACCAGCCGTTCATGACCAGGCCGGGCACGCTTTCACCGAGCGACGGCAGATCGGGCAGACCGGGAAAGCGCTTGTTCGAAGTGACGGCGATCCGGTGGACTTTGCCCGCGTCCACCACCGCGCGGGCTGCCGTAGGGGAGCTGATCATCACCGGGATGACGCCGCTTGCGACATCTTGGGTCATCTGTGCGGCCGATCGGTACGGCACCTCGATGAGCCCGAGATCGAGACGCTTGTTGAGGAGCTTGGCCGCAAAAGCAGCCGCACCCGCCGTGGTATCGAAGGCAATCGATAATCTGCCGCGATTTTCGTTCGCATAGCGGATGAATTCATTCAGCGACCCGACCCGCAGCTCAGCGTTCACCGACAGCATCTGTGGAGCAAGGCTGCAGACCGTCGCCACGGGAGCGAAATCGCGTGCGGGGTCGTAGGGCAGCTGCTTGAACGAGATCAGGTTGATCGCCATTCCCGAAGTGTTGCTGAACAGGAAAGTATACCCGTCGGGCGCCGCGCGCGCGACGAACTGATGCGCCAGGATGCCTGAGGCGCCGGGCATGTCCTCGACGATGATGGGCTGAGGCAGCCCGCGCCCAGCGCCCTCCGCGAGGAGCCGCGCCATCACGTCGGTCGCTGCGCCCGGGCCGGTGGGAGCGATCAGCTTGATCGGACGGATCGGCCAAGTCTCGGCATCCGCCTGTGCCGCGAATACAGCGAGACTGCAAGCGAGCAGCAAACGAATGAGCTGAGCCACGACATTGCCTCGCTTTGCACGATGAGGTCAGTCCGGGATCAACTCATTGTATCAGATCCGTCGCCCGCTCCGTAGTGCATAGCCCGTCAGATTTCCTGATGGGCAGTCGCGCGGCGTCATGCTCCTCCCCGCCGCTGCAGCGAGAAATTCTTAACCACCGTCCCGTAGCTTGGATTTGCCGGTTGTTGCTGGGCCGTATTGGAGCGTCGCGTGCGTGGATAGGCCACGGCGGGCTCGCGACAGCTTGGTCGCCGAGAGAAATGCGCCATGGCAACAGCCGCGGGTCGGGTCCTTGTTGCGACTGCCGCGTGCCTGTTGACGCTCACCGGCTGCGAGACGTCGGTCAAGCTGGGTGACCTGTTCCAGTCCAA
>Ga0070712_100000841_pt1 | contig 18240 bp, 23 predicted proteins | sample LARL81metaG_FD_71396 | JGI IMG/M metagenome (GOLD analysis project Ga0070712, IMG submission 71396) | Corn, switchgrass and miscanthus rhizosphere microbial communities from Kellogg Biological Station, Michigan, USA - LAR L8-1 metaG | ecosystem: Host-associated > Plants > Roots > Rhizosphere ...
GACGAGCCGCTCGCCGACGAGATGACCCGGCGCACCGCGCTCCGCTTCGGCGCCCTCTTCCACGACATCGCCAAGCCGGCGACCCGGGCCGAGTTCAATGGCTTCGTCGGCTTCAAGGGCCACGACGAGGTCGGGGCGGAGGTGATCGGCGAGATCTGCCGGCGCCTGCGCGCCAGCCGTCGCCTCACCCAGCACCTGCAGGGACTGGCCCGCCACCACCTCCGGCTCGGCTTCTTGATCCCGGAGATGCCGCTCTCGGCCCGCCGGGTCCACGCTTACCTGCGCGCTACCGATCCCGTTACCGTCGATGTCACCTTGCTCACCGTCGCCGACCGACTCTCCGCCCGCGGTAAGGGGCCGATCGCCAGCCCCGCGATGGTCGCCGCCCACCTGCGGCTGGCCCGCGAGATGATCGCCGCCGGACTCGACTGGCTCCGCGAGGGACCGCCGCCGCCGCTGCTGCGCGGCGACGAGATCGCCGCCGAGCTGGGGATCGAGCCCGGCCCCGAGTTGGGGAACGCCGTCGCCGAGCTGGAGGCCGCCCAATATGCAGGGGAAATCACCGACCGCGAGGGCGCCCTCCAACACCTGCGCCGTTAGATACGCTCCGCGCGCATGGCCAAAGAGGAAAAGATCGAAATGGAGGGGGAGATAACCGAGGCTCTCCCCAACACGATGTTCCGGGTCAAACTGGACAACGGGCACGACGTGCTCGGCCACATCTCGGGAAAGATGCGCCGCCACTACATCCGCATCCTCCCCGGCGACCGCGTCAAGATCGAGCTTTCGCCATACGACCTGGACAGGGGTCGTATCACCTACAGGTACAAATAGTCCGGCGGCGGCGGGTCCGCCAGCTCTGCGACTAGTGCCGACCAGGCGAAGTCCTTCGCCCCCAGGCCTTTGCCGTTGCGCGGGTCGTAGTACTCGCGCAGGCCTTCGCGGGCGACGGCCGTGATCATGCCGCTCGCCAGTCGCTCCGCCTCGGCCGTGTAGCCGAGCCGGCGCAGGCCGAGCCAGACGAGCCAGGCCGAGTTGACCCAGGTCGGGCCGCGCCAGTAGCGGCGGATCGGGCCGTGGCCGCCGTCTGGCTCGTAGCCACGCTCGCCGACGGCGACCGAGGGCGGCGCCACCGGGGTGAGGAACTCGCGCTCGCTCAGCAGGTGCTCCTCGACCAGGCGGCGGCCGATCGCCTCCGGCAGGTCCGGCAGCGCCAGCGGCGCCAGTGAGGCCCAGGTCAGCGCCTGCGGCCGCACTCCGCCTGGCTGCGCCTCGTCGAGAAAGAGCGCGCGCCGCTCGTCCCAGAGCCGGTCGACCAGGGCCCGCGTCGCCGAGGGCTCCCCCAGTGCCAGCAGCGACAGCGACCAGAGGGTATTGACCAGAACCTCGCAGAGGACGGGATGGCCGGTGTCGCGGATCCGGCGCGCGTTCCAGTCGAACCCGCGGTTGCGGTGGACCAGCAGCGGGAAGCCGATGCGCCCGTTGGCCCGCCATCCCCAGACCTCTTCGAACTTCGGCGAGGCGTCGAGGCCGGACTCGTCGGGCTGGACGATCCAGAGCAGCCCGTCCCCCTCGAGGTCGCGGTTGCGCCGCAGCCACTCGACCTGACGAACGATCCCCGCCTCCTCGCTCGGATCGCCGACGGCGATCCGCCAGGCCCAGGCGAGCAGCGGCGGTTGGATCGTCTCGGTCTCCCGCGCCCACCGGTCGCGGACGTTGTAGAAGAGCAGCCGCGCGCCCGAGACGTGGCTGCGCCAGAAGATCGTGTGACCGACGAACCCGTCCGGCCGCTGCGCCGCCAGCAGGCTCTCCATCTCCAGCCGCGACCGCGCCGGCTCGAACCGGCGCCAGACGATCGCCGCGAAGCAGGAATCCCAGTACCACTGCCAGGGGTAGCGGCCGGAGCTCGGCTCGGTGTAGCTGAACGCGGTCTCGCCTCTCCGACCGACGAGCCAGTTCTGCCGCAGCACCCGCTCCGCCTCGGCGAGGACCTTGCCGGAGGCGCTCTTGCCGGAGGCGCTTTTAGACATTGGTGCGGCGCATCTCGCGCAGCGCCAGCGAGCCCAGGACCGCCAGCAGCCCCGCCAGCGCCAGCAGGCCCGGCCAGGTGCCGCTCCAGGTGACGCCGCCGACGAACCCCTGCCGCGCCGCTTCGATCACCTGGGTCACCGGGTTGACTTCGGCGACCGTCTGCAGCCAGGGCTGCAGCAGTTCCAGCGGCGCGTAGGCGGGGGTGAGCAGGACCAGGGCCATCGTCGCCGCCTGCATCAGTGGCGCCGCCGACTGGCTCTTGTAGTGGAGCGCCAGCATCGACCCCCAGCAGGCGGCGACAGCGGCCATCGCCGCGACCATCAGGTAGCAGACGGCGAGCCCGTCGAGGCCAGGCCACTGGGCGCCGATCACGAAGGCGATCGCCAGCACGAAGGTGGCGGGGATGAAGGCGCGGAGGCTGGCGGAGAGGACGTTGCCGGTCAGCAGGACCCAGCGCGGGGCGGGGGAGACGAGGAGGCGGTCGACCCAGCCCTGCTCGTAGTCGCGGGCGAGGTTGACTCCGGCGGCGGCGCCGGTGAAGCCGGCGCCCTGCAGCATGCTGACAGGGACGATGAAGCTCTCATAGGAGCTGGTGTCGAAGCCGCTGAGGTGGATCAGGCCGCCGAAGACGCCGTTGAGGCCGAGGAAGAAGATCGTCGGTGCCAGCACCCCCGGGATCGCCGCCCCCGGCACCCGCACCAGCTCGTTCTTCGCCCGCACCACCAGGGCGGCGATCGTCGCCAGGTTGGTCCGCCAGGCCGGCGGCGCGAGTACCCGCGGTGCGGTCGCCGCCTCCATCAGCCCACCCGCAACCTGTGACGTAGGGCGCGGGCGCTCAGCACCAGCCCGAGGACGACGATCCCGGCGATCGCCGCCACCGCCTCCAGCGTATGGGTCGCGTCGATCCCGGAGATGATCGGCTCCCGCACCCCTTCGACGATGAAACTGAGCGGGTTGTAGCGGGCGATCGTCTTCGCCGGCTCGATCATCAGCTCCTGCGGGAAGAAGGCCGAGGAGAGGAAGAGGACGACGAGGACGAGCGGGAAGAGCCCCTGGACGACGCTGGCGCTGCCGGTGCGCAGGGCGATCGCGGCGCCGATGCCGCCGACCGCCAACGCCGCCGCCGTGGTCAGCGCCATCGCCAGCAGTGCGCCCGGGACGCCGCCGGCGATTTCGGCGCCGAAGATCAGTCCGATCGCAAGGAACCAGATCGCCGCGAAGAGGCCGAGCGCGGCGGTCCCGGCGAGTCGGCCGAGGACGATCGCGAAGCGAGGGATCGGCGCCGCAAAGAGGCGGTCGGTGAAGCCCATCTCGATGTCGACGGCGAAGGCGATGCCGCCGCTGTTGCCGGCGAGCATCATCGACTGCATCATCGACCCGGCGAGCATGAACTGGAGAAAGCTCTGGACCGGCGGGAAGCCGGGCAGTTCGATTCCCGCACCGGCGCCCCCGGTCTGGACCGCCAGCAGCAGGGTGGGGAAGACGACGATCGGCGCCATCAGCTGCGGTCGGCGGAAGGTCTGGCGGATCGAGCGCGCTCCCAGGGCCCGCACCACCCGCGCACTCTTCGCCAGGTCGCTCATGCCGGTGCCATCTCCTCGTCGGCGTCCCTGTCCTCCTCCTTTTCGAGGTGGTGGCCGGTCTTGGCGACGAAGACGTCGTCGAGGGTCGGGCGCACCAGCTCCAGCGACTCGACCGCGATCCCGGCCTCGTCCAGGGCGCGGACCACGCGGGGGATGTCGGCGGCCCCCTGCTCGACTTCGACCAGGACACGTTTGCCGTCCTTCGGCGGCAGCAGCCTGCCGAGCTCGGCGCAGACGCGCTCGGCCTCCGCCACCGCGCGCTCGCCGACCAGCAGCTCGATATACGGGTTGCCGACCTCGCCCTTCAGCGACTCGGGCGTGCCTTCGGCGACGATGCGGCCGCTGTCGATGATCCCGACGTTGTCGGCCAGCTGATCGGCCTCCTCCAGGTACTGGGTGGTGAGGAAGACGGTGGTCCCGTCGTCGTTCAGCGCCCGCACCTCCTCCCAGATGGTTTTGCGGCTGACCGGATCGAGGCCGGTGGTCGGCTCGTCGAGGAAGAGGACGCTCGGTTCGTGGACGAGGGCGGCGGCAAGGTCGAGGCGCCGCTTCATCCCGCCCGAGTAGCCGCCGACGCGGCGGTCGGCGGCGTCGGCCAGGTCGACCCGTTCCAGCAGCGCGTCGGCGCGCTCGCGCCCGGCCGCGGGGGGCAGCCCCTGCAGCGTCGCCTGCAGGCGGATCAGCTCGCGGCCGGTCATCAGCGGGTCGAGCGCCGCTTCCTGTAGGGCGACGCCGATCGAGCCGCGCACCTGGCGGGCTTCGGCGACGATGTCGTGACCGGCGACGCTGGCCCGTCCGCCGGTCGGCAGCAGCAAGGTCGTCAGCATCCTCACCGTCGTCGTCTTGCCGGCTCCGTTCGGCCCGAGGAAGCCGTAGATCTCGCCCTCCTCGACCGCGAGATCGATTCCCTGCACGGCTCGCACCTCGCCGAAGGCGCGCTCGAGCCCCTCGACCGCGATCGACGGCATGTCAGGCCTCTAGCGGCTCGGCGCCGCGAGCGGACGGCGGTGCAGCCTCGACCCAACGGCGGTCGTTGGCGCGCTCGAGCGCCTCGGCGGCGTCGAGCAGCAGCTCGTCACGCCCCCAAGCAGCCTGCAGCTGCAGGCCGATCGGCAGCCCTTCGGAGGAGCCGACGGGTACGCTGATCGCGGGGATGCCGGTGAGGTTGGCGAGGGCGCCGCCGCGGACGTTGGCTTCGTCGGCGGTGAGGGTGCCGCTCGGCAACTCCACCAGGGGCGCCTCCAGCGGCGGCGCAACCGCCGGCACCGTCGGCCAGGCGATCAGGTCGACGCCCTCGAACACCTTGGCGAGGGTCTGGCGGGCGATCGACCGCAGCTGCTGGGCCTTGATCGTCGCGATCGCCGGCAGCAGCATCCGGTACTTGAGCAGGCCGCGAGCGATCGGGCTCAGCTCGGGGTCGAGTTTGTTGAGCCGCTCGGGGGTGACGCCGCCGAGGCTCTCGCTGTTGGCGATCAGGACCGTCGCCAGCGTCGCCGCCGCCAGTTCGGGCAGCTCGACCTCCCGCACCTCGCCGCCGCTCTCGCGGCGCAGGTCTTCGATCGCCGCCTCGCAGGCATCGCGCACAGCCGGCGCCACGTCCTCGGAGACGTCGTCGCGGATGACGCCGATCCGCAATCCCTCGGGAGAGCCGGTTCGCAGCCCTTGCCCGCAGAGGACCGAGTCGAGCAGACGGCAGTCGGCGGCGTCGGCGCAGAGGGCCCCGGAGACGATCGTGGTCGAGATCCCGGCCATATGGTGGCCGGCCATCGCCGAGCGGCCGAAGGTCGGCTTCAGACCGGTGAGGCCGCAGTAGGCGGCGGGGTATCGGATCGAGCCCACCCCGTCGGCGCCTACCGCGCCGGCGACGAGGCGGCCGGCGACGGCCGCCGCCGGACCGCTGGAGGAGCCGCCGGGGCAGCGCTCGGGATTCCAGGGGTTGTGGGCGGCTCCGTAGACCGAGATGTTGCCGGTGCTGCTGGCGCCCAGCTCGTGCATGTTGCCGACGCCGACGATCACCGCGCCCGCATCGCGCAGGGCGCGGTAGGGGCCCGACTCGCCGGGCTCCGTCTTTGCCAGCATCTGCGCCGCGCCGAACCGCTGTGCTCGCCACGGCAGCGGCCACTCGTCCTTGATCACGACCGGGACCCCGTGCAGCGGCCCCGCCGGCGCCGCGCCGAGCATCTCCCGCGAGCGCTCCGGAAAGGTCGCGACGACGGCGTTCAGGGCCGGGTTCCGCTCCTCGATCCGCTTCAGGCACGCATCCAGCAGCTCGGCGGCGTCCAGCTCGCCGCGGGCGATCGCCGCCGCCTGCTCCCGCAGCGTCAGGTCGAGCGGCTCCCTCATCGGCTTGGCGGCGCCTGCGAGAGGTCGGGTGCCGGTTCGCTCGGAGCCTGGCTGGTGTCGAGCTCCAGCAGCTCGAGGATCGGCGGCCAGAAGGTCTGGTGGGCGGCACCGATCACCGCCAGCTCGATCTCGTCGGCCTCGATCCCGTAGGCGGCGAGGCCGACCGCGATGAATTCGCTGCCGTTGTCGGAGGGCTCCATCTGGCGCCGAACCCTACCTGGGAGCGTTGGCGGGCTGGCCGGGATCGTGCAAAACCCCCGGTAGCGGCGCATCCAGCCGTCGCGGACGGCAAGATTGGCGCCGCAACTGGGCCACCGGCCTGGTGTTGCCTCAGCGATGGCCCATGCAGAGACCAAGACCAACCACTGGCGCCTCCCGGCGCTGATCGCCGCTGCTCTGCTGCTGGCGGCGCTGGTCGCGATCGCGAGCCCGCGCCAAGCCGACTCGGCGCCGCTGCGGGTCGTCGTCCTCGGTCAGACGCCGAGCACGCCGCCCGCCTCCTGTCCAGGCAAAACCGTCAACAACGTCCCGGTCAGCGAATGCCTGGTCGAGGGCCACGTCACCGGCTTTCAATCGATCGCCGACGGGGTTGCCCGTCCGTTCGAGGCGCCCTTCGAAGGGAAAATCGTCGCCTGGTCAATCACCCTCTCCAAGCCCTCCTCGGTGGAAACGAAGACGACCACTGACGAGGTGGGCTTTTTCAACGAATTCTTCGGCACTCCCTCGGAGGCCCGGATCGGCGTCCTGCGCCCGGTCGAAGGCTCGAAGCCGCCGCAGTACAAACTCGTGCGGCAGAGCCCAATCGAGGTTCTCAACCCCTACTTCGGCAGCACTCCGATCTTCGCCCTCGACCACCCGCTGACCGTTCTCAAGGGCCAGGTGGTGGCGCTGACTGTCCCGACCTGGGCGCCGATGTTCGCGGTCAACGTCTCCGAAGAAAACACCTGGCGCGGCAGCCGCCTCCCCGAACACTGCATCAAGCGGGAAGACATCCAGAGCGGCCATCCCCAGCAGGGGGTCGGCAAAGTCAAGACCTACGGCTGCTACTACTCCGGCGCGCGGCTGCTCTACACCGCGACGCTCGTGAAGAAGCCCTAGAGGGCTTCCTGCCTGAGCCCGCAGTACGGGCAATCCGAGACGTCCAGTCCGATCAGCTGGTCGCAGCGGCGGCAGGCACGCAGGTTCTCGGGGCTGCGGGGCAGGGAGGAAACCGAGGGGGCCAGCGGCAGGACCTTGGCCACCGGGGACATCTCCTCGCCGGTCTCGCGATCGACGTAGACCGATCCCGGCTCGGCGTGGGCGAGGGCCTCGCGACCGGAGGCCGCGGCGCGCATGCGGTAGAGCTGCTTCTCGTTCATCGCCGGGAAGACTAATAGCTTGGGCGGCTCCGATGCGCGTCCTCGTCTTTCACGGCTACATGCTGCGCGGCACCGGCAGCAACATCTACAACGTCAACCTGGCGCGGGCGCTGGCTTCCCTCGGGCACGAGGTGCACCTCCTCTGCCAGGACCGCGAGGTGCGGCTGGACGGGGTGCAGATCCACAACCCTGAGATCGACGGGCTGCTGCCGGTCTACGTCAAAGATCCCTACGAAGGATTCGAGGTCAAGACGTTCCCCGAGCTGAGCATGGCGGAGCTCGACCGCTACCTCGACGCCAATGTCGAGGCGGTCCGGGAGGTGGCCGAGCGCGCCGGCGGCATCGACCTCGCCCTCGCCAGCCACCTGGTGATGGGGCCGGCGATCCTCGCCCGCGCCGGCGTCGCCCCCTTCGCCGCGAAGATCCACGGCTCCGCCCTCGAGTACACGGTGAAGCCGTACCCCCGCTTTCTCCCCTACGCGCGAGAGGGGATGGAGGCGGCCCGGGGCGTCCTTGTCGGCTCCGGCCACACCGCCGAGTCGCTCTGGGCGGCGCTGCCGGACGTTCCCGGCCTGCGGGAGAAGACTCGGCTCGGTCCGCCTGGGGTCGAGGTCGAGGACTTCCGCCCGGTTGGCGAGCGCGAGCCGCTGGTCGCCTTCGTCGGCAAGCTGATCGTCTCCAAGGGCGTCGACCTCCTGCTCGCCGCCTGGCCGCTGGTGCGGGCGGTCCATCCGCGGGCACGGTTGCAGATCGCCGGCTTCGGCGCCTGCGAGGACGGTTTGCGGCGGCTGCTGGCGGCGCTCGAGCGCGGCGACCTCGAGGCGGCGCGCGAGGTCGCCCGGCTCGGCTGGGCGCTGGAGGGCGGGGAGGAGCGGCCGCTGCCGATCCTCTCGGCCTTCTTCGCAGATCCGCCGCCCGATTACGCCGAGCAGGCGCGGGCCGCCGCCGGCTCGGTCGAGTTCGTCGGCCGGCTCGAGCACCACGAGGTCGCCTCCTTGTTCCCCCGGGCCGAGGCGATGGTGATGCCGAGCACCTTCCCCGAGGCCTTCGGGATGGTCGCGGTCGAGGCCGCCGCCTGCGGAACGCTGCCGATCTCGGCTGCCCACTCCGGGATGCTCGAGGTTGCCCGTCAGCTGCAGGCCGAGCTGCCGGAGGCAGTTGGTGAGCTGACCACGTTTCCGGTGGAGGAGGGGGCGGTGGAGGCGATCGCGGCTCGGATCGACGCCTGGCTGTCGCTGCCGGAGGGCGAGCGACAGCGCGCCCGCGAGACCTTGGTCGAGACCGTCGGACGGCTCTGGAGCTGGGAGGGAGTGGCCCGCGGAGTGCTTGCCGCGGCGGCCGGCGAGCTGGATCGTCTTCCCCGTCCGGCGCCCTAGTGCGACGAGTCACCTGAGGCCGCAAAGCCTCCCGCCGCCGCTTCAATAGAATGCCCGCCGCCCCAATGTACGGCCGCCTGCCCATAGTGAAGATGCTGCTGGTGACGATCGCCCTGACGGTGGTCATCTCGGCGGTGATGGTGCCGATCAACTGGAACGGCCAAGAGGCCTCCACCGCGGCACCGAAGATCGATCATCTGCTGGACGTGATGATCGTCCTCTCGTCGTTGGTCTTCTCACTGGTGATGGTGATGCTCTTCTACGCGCTTTGGAAATTCAAAGCAAAGCCCGGCGACGAATCCGACGGCGAGCCGATCCACGGGAACACGCGGCTCGAGATCGCCTGGACCCTGATCCCGACGATCATCGTCCTCTTCGCCGGCGGTTACAGCTGGAAGGTGCTCGAGGACATCGAAAAGCCCAACGACAAGCACCTGACCGTCTCGGTCTTCTCGCAGCAATACGCCTGGAGCTTCGCCTACCCGGGCAAAGAATATGCCTGGTCCGAAGGGGAACTCCACGTCCCGGTTGGACGCCAGGTCCAGTTCAAGATGCACGCGCTGGACGTGATCCACTCGTTCTGGGTGCCCGAGTGGCGGATCAAGAAAGACAACGTCCCCGGGATTACGACGACGGCGATCGTCACCCCGGACAAGGAAGGCACCTACCAGCTGGTCTGCACCGAGCTCTGTGGCTTCGGGCACGCGACGATGCGGGCGAAAGTCGTCGTCGAGTCCCCGCAGAAATTCAACGAATGGGTGGACGGCCTCGAAAAGAAACTGCCGGAATCGATGATGAAAGTGGTGGAAGAAGAGAGCGAGTCCAATCCTCCCGCCCTCGGGGCAGGGGGGGCGTAGAGGCATAATGGAGCGAGCTGATGGTTGACGCGATCAAGAGACCCGGCTGGTGGCGTGGCCTGATCGGGGCCATCGCCTTCGGGGCGTTCGGCTTCGGCCTCGTCATCGCCCTGCGGGCGATCTCCGGCCTGCCGCTGTACCAGACCGAACAGACCGGCTACCCCCACGTGATCGTGCCCGCGATCACGGCACCGCTCGGCTTCCTGCTGGGTTTCGGCTGCTTCGACTACTGGCTGCGCTGGGCCGCCGGGATGCCGACCATCCCCGATGACCATTCGCAGCACGGCGCGAAGAGCTGGAAGGACTACTTCCACTTCAACACCGACCACAAGGTGATCGGCATCCAGTACGTGGTCACCACGTTCTTCTTCTTCTTCCTCGGTGGCCTGATGGCGATGCTGATCCGGGCCGAGCTGGCTCAGCCAGGCACCCAGATCGTCGATGCGTCGACCTACAACAGCCTTTTCTCGACGCACGCGGTGCTGATGATCTTCGTCTTCGTGATCCCGGTCTTCGCCGGGCTTGCGAACTACGTGCTGCCGCTGATGATCGGCGCCCCGGACATGGCCTTCCCGCGCCTCAACGCGCTCAGCTTCTGGATGCTGCCGATCGCCGGCACCCTCTTCATCGGCAGCTTCCTCGCCCCCGGCGGCGCCTTCGACGCCGGCTGGACCGGCTACGCGCCGCTTTCCACCGGGGCCCCGCTCGGCCAGTCGTTCTTCAACCTCGGCGTCCAGTTCGCCGGCGCCTCCTCGATCGCGACCGCGCTCAACTTCCTCGTCACGATCATCACCATGCGGGCCCCCGGGATGACCTTCTGGCGGATGCCGCTGCTGGTCTGGGCGAACCTCTCGACCTCGCTGCTGGTCGTCGCCGCGACCCCGTTCATCGCCGGCGTCCAGTTCATGGTCCTCTTCGACCGCGCCCTCCACACCAACTTCTTCGACTTCGCCGCGGGCGGCGACGTGATCAGCTATCAGCACATCTTCTGGTTCTACTCGCACCCCGCGGTCTACATCATGATGCTGCCCGGGTTCGGGATCATCTCCGAGGTGATCTCGACCCACGCCCGCAAGCCGATCTTCGGATACCGCCTGATGGCGCTGGCGCTGATCGGGATCGTCGTCCTCAGCTACTCGGTCTGGGCCCATCACATGTTCGTCGCCGGGATGTTCTCCTGGCTGCGGGTGCCGATGATGATCACCACCCTGCTGATCGCGGTGCCGACCGGGATCAAGATCTTCTCCTGGCTGGGGACCCTGTTCTTCGGCAAGATCCACACCTACTCGACGTCGATGCTGTTCGCCCTCGCCTTCATCGTCACCTTCACGATCGGCGGCATCAGCGGCGTGATGCTGGGAATGGTGCCGCTCGACATCCACGTCTCCGACACCTACTTCGTCGTCGCCCACATCCACTTCGTCCTCTTCGGCGGCTCCGTCTTCACGATCTTCGCCGGCGTCTACCACTGGTTCCCGAAGATGACGGGCCGGATGTACGACGAGAAACTTGGCCGGGTCCACTTCTGGGGGACCCTGGTCGGCACCTGGGGCACCTTCATCCCGATGCACTGGGTGGGGATGGACGGGATGCCGCGTCGCGTCGCCGACTACGCCGACCAGTTCGGCAACTGGAACCTGCTGATCAGCTGCTTCGCTTTCATGCTCGGCGCCATCCAGCTCGTCTTCGTCTACAACATGGTCGTCAGCTGGCGCTTCGGGCCGAAGGCCGCCGCCAACCCCTGGCGTGCCAACTCGATCGAGTGGCAGGTCTCCTCGCCGCCGCCGATCTTCAACTTCGACGAGATCCCGCGGGTCGTCGGCGGCCCCTACGAGTACGGGATCCCCGGCGCGAAACACGCGATCATGGCCGGCGAGGGGGCGGAGGTTCCGGCCGGCGAAAAAAGCGTGGTGGGTACCTCCTGATGGACGTGAAGGGCGCTTCGCATGATGAGCGCAAGCCGCTGCTGGTCTTCCTCAACGAGGTCGCCGGCGGCCGCAAGCTGCTGCAGGCCGTGCGCGAGCGCCAGGAGCAGGTCTCCGGCGTCGTCGTCACCGCGCCGCAGAACCAGCCTTCGGTCGGGCAGCTGATCGACACCAGTGAGGTGCGCGATGCGGCCCGCGCCCGGGTCGAGGTGACGATGGCGGTGCTGAGCGAGTTCGGGATCCCCTCCGTAGGAGAGGTGATGGATCCGGAGCCATCGCTCGCGCTCGACGATGCCGTCCGTGCCCATCGCCCCGGCGAAGTGCTGCTTTCCTGCCTGGCCGACACCCGCTTCGGCTTCATGCGCCGCGACCTCGTCGAGTGGGCGCGCGATCGGGTCGAACCCGGGGTGAAGCTGACCCACATCCCGGTCCGGATCGACGACGACGCGATTCGCTGGGACCTCAACCACACGCTCGTCGTGGCGACCAAGACCGTGGCGGCCCCCGACCTGGTCATGCGCCTGAAGGAGCGCGCCGGCATCCGCCCGCACCGTTTCACGATCATCTGCCCTCGGGCCGAGGACGTGAGCGAGGGGCAGGTCGTCCGCGACTTGGCCTCGACCCTGGCTGAGCTCTACCGCTCCGACATCGACGCCACCGGCCAGCCGATGAGCCCGGATCCCTTCTACGCGGTTAAGAACGCGATCGAGCACTACCGAATCGACGACATCCTCATCTCCACCTTCGCCGGCGAGCGCTCGCAGTGGCTGGAGGAGGACCTGATCGGCCGCGTCCGCGAGATCACCGAGAAGTCGGTCGAGCACATCGAGGTTGGCCGCTCCGCGACCGCCGTCGCCGCCGCCGTCGCTGAGGGGGAGGCAGGCTGATGGAGAGCGCATCGGTAGCCGTCGGGCACGCCCACGCCGATCATCATCACGGGCCCCCCGAGGCCAATCAGAGTTCGCGGATCGACCGCCAGACGCTCGGCATCCTCCTCTTCATCGTCTCCGAGGTGATGCTCTTCGGAGCCTTCTTCGCCTCCTACTTCTTTCTCCGCGTCGTCGTCGACCCGCCGAGCTGGCCGCCGGAACCCTTCGTGCTGCCGAAGGCTGTGGCGGGGATGAATACCGCGATCCTGATCTCCTCGAGCTTCACGATCCACTACGCGCTGGAGTCGATCCGCCGCGGCAACCGCACCGGGCTCAAACTCGGGCTGGTCGCGACCTGGCTGCTCGGCGCGACCTTCCTCTTCATCCAGATCAACGAGTACGTGCACCTCGGCTTCAGCGCTCGCGACCTCAGCTTCGGCTCGATCTTCTACTGCCTCACCGGCCTCCACGGAGCTCACGTCTTCGTCGGCCTGATGCTGCTCTCCTTCGCGACGATCCGCGCCTTCCGCGGTCACTTCGGCCCCGCCGAGAAAGACCACCTCGGCGTCGAGGTGCCGGGTATTTACTGGCACTTCGTCGACATTATGTGGATCATCGTCTACGTGACGGTTTACATCCTCTAGCGCGGACGCTGCAAACCGGCGCATCTCGGCGTCCTCAGAATGAGCCGATGAAACTCGACGAGGCTGCTGTCTTCAAATGGGTTGTGATCGTGGGGGTGGCAGCGGCGGTGATCATCGTGGTGACGTTGCTGACGCGGCCTTTGGTGGGGGCGCTGCTGGGGTTGGCGATCGTGATCGCGGGTGGGGTTTACGGCTATCGGTGGGCGCGGGAGAGATGGCGCTGAGTTGGCACAGAGATTTTTGCCTCTACGACAAAAAGTTGCATTTATCTCTGTAGGCTGGCACCATGCACGTCACCATGAGAGAGGGCTGGACTGACGAGCGGCTTGACGAGTTCGGGAAGCGGATGGACGAACGCTTCGACCGCATCGACGAACGGTTTGACGACGTTAATGACAAGTTCAAACAGGTCGACAAGCAGTTCGAGAAGGTCGACAGCCGCCTCGACAAAATCGACGGCCGACTCGAGTCGATGCAGAAGACCATGATCTTCGCTGTGATCGCCATGTCATCGGCTTACATGGCTGGATTCGCGGCGGTTCTCACCCAGCTTTAGCTGTTTCTTGAGCTCCAACGCCGCCAGCGTCAGCGCGATCGGGACCGTTGCCGGCGTCTGGTCGACGAAGAAGAAGAGCAGGTCGAAGGCGGGGCAGATTACGGCGGCGAGGGCGGCTCCCTGCAGCTGCAGGCGGCGGTCCGAGGCGAGGAGGGCACCGAGGGTGGCGGCGACGAAGAGATCGCCGAAGCCCATCACGGCGGAGCCGAAGCTGGCGAGTTGGAGGCGGGGGAGGTCGGCCGCCGGGGCGGCGACATTGAGGACGGAGTTCGGCTCCTGGAGGAGGTTGGAGAAGACCAGCCAGGCGTCGACAGCCGCCATCGCGTAGACCCCGAGCTTCAGCCAGCGTGGCGGCACCACGCAGGCGACCAGCCAACCGAGCGTGACGCAGGCGAGGGCGGAGAGGGCGAGGGCGGCGGTCTCTCCGCTGAGCGAGCCCCCTGCGGCCCAAGCGAGCGCGAAGAGCGGAACGACGAGGAGGGCGAGCCAGGCCTTCGAGCCGCGAATCAGCCAGGCGAGCGCCACCGCCGCGAGCGGCGGCACCGCGAGCAGTGCCAGGTAGGTGAGGAAGCGGGCGCTGGCGGATTCCAGCGCGATCGAGGAGATGACGACAACGATCGAGAGTGGCAGGACCAGCGCCCACCAGCGGCTCTGTAGCCGCTCGAGGATCCGCCTCGCCGGGGGCTTGGGAGCGGCGACGAGCGCGGCCTGGACCAGGCTGAGGGCGCCGATCGAGAGCCAGAAGGGGAGCAAGCCCTAGTGAGAGCCCGCCGTGGCGGCAGCCGGCATCTCGGCCTTCTCGACGCCGCTAGGGGCGGATTGGCGCCGCGGCTCGAGCCGGCCCGCGGCCGCCACGGTCCACAGCATCGCCAGCCAGTTGCCGGTGGCGATCGCGACGTGGACCCAGACGATCCCGGCCGGGAGTTCCAGCGCCCACTGGATCCCACCGACGGCACCCTGGAGGCCGAGAAGGGCGATCACCAGGGTCAGAGGCCTGAGCGCCCGCCGGTCGGCGCCGGGGCGCCGGAGAAGGAGCCAGACAGCGATCGCCGTGAGTCCGTAGATCGTCGCGATCAAGGCGTGACGCTGGACGACCCATTCCAGGGTGCCGGTGCCCTCGAAGTCGAAGCGGTGGACGAGCTGGCCTTCGTGGGCGCCGGCGTGGGGGCCGGAGGCGGTGGCGATGGTTCCCGCCAGGATCGTCAGCTGTCCGAGCGGGATCAGCGCCCGCACCGACCAGACGCTGAGCCGGTCGCGGGAGCGCCGCCGTTCCCACGGTTCGTAGCGAGAGCACCATGCCAGCGCGAAGGCGGCGTCAAGCAGCATCATCGAGAGGATGAAGTGGGACATCACCAGCCCCGGCGCCAAGTGGTGCTCGACGACGAGGGCGCCGAGGATGGCCTGGCCGATCACCCCTAGCGGCAGCAGGGCGCCGAAGAGGGCGAGGTGCCAGCGATAGGGGCGGCGGAACCAGGCGAGGATACTGGCGGCGATCACGGCGAAGCCGACGAACCCGGTGAGCACCCGGTTGCCGTACTCGATGACCGCATGGAATTCGAGCGGGGGGGTGCTGCCGCCGTAGCATTTTGGCCAGTCGGGGCAGCCGAGGCCCGATCCCGTCAGCCGCACCGCGGCGCCGGTGAGGACGATCAGCGACAGCGCCGCCAGGGCGACCAGGGTCACCTGGGCGTAGCGGCGTGGGGAGATCTCGAGGCGGCTCTTCAAGCGGTCCCGCATCTGGCCTCCATGATGGCAGCGGCCCGGCGGCCGCCTCTCCTCAGCCCTTGGATTTGGCGGCACCGCCGCCGGTGCTTTCCATCAGGTACTTGACGAGAGCTTCGAGTTCTTCGGGGCTGAGCGTCTGTTCGAAGTTCTGCGGCATCACGTTCGGCGGGTACCCCTTGTAGATCTTGGCGTTGGGGTCGACGATCATTTCTTCGATTTCGGCGGCGCTGTTGCCGGGCGCAAGCGCTTCATCGAGGTTGGGACCAGTGACGCCGCCCGATTCGGCGGCGGCGAGGACGTGGCAGTTGCCGCAGCCGTTGTTGGCGAAGACCTGCGCCCCGGGCCCGCCGGAGACCTGCGGCGGGGCGGCGCCGGGGACCCCTGCCCATTCGCCGACGTAGGCGGCGACGTCGTCGAGATCTTGGCCGGTGACGATGTCGTTGGGCATCGAAACCGCGGGATTGCCGTTGTTCGGGCGTGGGTACTCGACCTGCGCCTTGACGATGCCTTCGATCGTGTCCGAGTCGTTGCCATTTTCCCGCGCCGCCGCGAAGGCGTGGTCGAGGTTGGGACCGACTTCTCCCGTGGCGCCGGCCTGCGCGAGCGTGTGGCAGGTGCCGCACTTGATGCGGAAGAGATCGCGCCCTCGTTCCGGGTCGGGAGCGGTGGTGCCGCAGCCGGAAGCGACGATCGCAAGGGCGATCAGGGCCACGAGGGCGAGGAGCGGGGTGGTGAGTTTCGACGCGCGAGCCATGGGGTGCGATGCGGGCCGAAGTCTATATGTCGGGGCTGGCGGGAAGCGTGCCGTCAGGCGTGGTTATTGGGATAGGATTGAGTCGATTCGCACTAGTTCTGAACACGACGCGACGGGAGGTCGTCGATGCAGGTGAGGGACGGGATGTCGGAGATCACGCTGACCGTCGGTCCGTCCCACACGCTGCGCGAGGCGGCCGAGAAGATGGTCGAGAAAGGGACCGGAGCGGCGCTGGTGATCGACGCTGAGCTGCCGGCACCGTCGATCGTCACCGAGCGCGACCTGTTGATCTCCGTTGCCCGCGGCCAGGACCCTGCCAGCGAGCGCGTCGCCGAGCACATGAGCGAAGGAGTGCTCTCCGCCGCCCCTGACTGGAGCCTCGAGCGCGCCGCCGCCGAGATGTCCCGTCGCGGCGTCCGCCATCTCGTCGTCTTCGACGGCGGTGACGCGATCGGCGTCCTCTCGATGCGCGACATCGTCCGCTGCTGGACGTCGGACGGCGCTACCTCCGAGATGACGCGTTGAAGCGCGGTATCAGCGCTTTACGCTGGAGATAGTTTCAACGGGGAGCGCAGCTCCCCGTGACGCTTGACGGCGGGGGAGGCGGTAATAGTCGCGGACGGAGCCGCGGACGATGCTGCGGAACGCGGCGAGCAGGAAGATCGCACCGACGATCCCCCAGATCAAAGGCGGGAACATGAAGCCGCCGGCGAAGGTGCCGCAGATCAGGCCGAGGGCGCCGAGTGCGAAGAAGGCGGGCCCCCACGAGGGGCGCGGCAGGTAAACGGTCTCGCCGGGCTCGGGGACTTGTCGGTGGTCGGCCACGGTCCTACTGGGCGATGTAGAGGAAGGCGGCGACGAAGCTGAGGGCGAAGACGCCGGCGGCGATGCCTCCGGCGACGAGGCCCGCTTTCAGCTGGCGGCGTGCGGTTTCGCGGTCCATTGGCGGGATTTCTATCAGGCTGGGAGGAGGGGGTGGAGGCTCAGACGTTGGCGGCGATCGCCATCGATAGGAAGAGCAGGGCCAGGTAGGCGAGGGAGAAGAGGTAGGCCTTGAGGGCCCAGGTGCGGTCGCGGGCTCGGTAGAGGCGGGTCGCGAAGTAGATGAAGGTGGCGCCGAGGAGGATCGAGGGCACCAGGTAGGCGACGCCGAGGCCGCCGGCGCAGAAGGGCAGCTGCGTGACCGCGTAGAGGAGGACGGTGTAGAGGAGGATCTGGCGCCGGGTCTCCTCCTCGCCGCGGACGACCGGCAGCATCGGGATCCCCGCCTTCGCGTACTCGTCCTTCATCAGCAGCGAGAGCGCCCAGAAGTGGGGCGGGGTCCAGAAGAAGACGATCGCGAACATGTAGAAGGCCATGCCGCTGAGGTGGCCGGTGGCCGCGGCCCACGCGACCAGCGGCGGCACCGCTCCGGCGGCGCCGCCGATGACGATGTTCTGCGGCGTCCGGCGCTTCAGCCAGAGCGTGTAGACGCCGACGTAGCCGACGAAGCCGCTGAACGAGAGCGTCGCGGCCAGCGGGTTCACGGTCAGCGAGAGCAGCAGGAAGGAGGAGGCCGCGAGGACGAGGCCGAAGATCGTCGCTGCCTGAGGCGAGACGCGGCCGGAGGCGACCGGCCGGCTGGCGGTGCGGGCCATCGTGCGGTCGATGTCGCGATCGACGGCGTGGTTGATCGCTCCGGCGCCGCCGGCGGAGAGGGCGCCGCCGAGACAGGTGAGGAGGATCAGGTCGAGCGAGGGGTCGCCGGCCACATACATCGTGGTGACGGTGGTGAAGAGCAGCAGCGACTGCACCTTCGGCTTGGTCAGCGTCAGGTAGTCGCGGACGACGGTGGGGAGCAGCGAGCGGGTGGCCGTCGTCGGGTTGGGCGCGGTCTGCGCGCCGGCACCGGTCTGCATGGGGCTCAGGCTACCGGCTGCGATTTTCGCGCCGCCGCGCGCTCGGGGCGGCGGGTGCGATTCCCGATCGCCGCGCGGATGTCGCGCAGCGGCCGGGCGCTGCGGACGTCGGGCAGGACGTCGAAGTTGTGCGGCTCCGGCGGCGAGAGGGTGAACCACTCGAGCGTGTCGCCGGCCCAGGGATCATGGCCGGCCGCGGGGCCGTTGGTGCGGCTGAAGATCGCGTTGAGGATCGTCAACAGGATCCCGACTGAGAGGACGAAGATGCCGATCGAAGCGATCACGTTGTAGGCGGTGACGCCGGTTCCTGCAAAGTACTTG
>Ga0070712_100000849_pt1 | contig 18182 bp, 12 predicted proteins | sample LARL81metaG_FD_71396 | JGI IMG/M metagenome (GOLD analysis project Ga0070712, IMG submission 71396) | Corn, switchgrass and miscanthus rhizosphere microbial communities from Kellogg Biological Station, Michigan, USA - LAR L8-1 metaG | ecosystem: Host-associated > Plants > Roots > Rhizosphere ...
CTTCGGCGGTTTAGCTAGAAAGCTGAGCAGATATTGGTGTTGAAACCGGCGTGCCGTGTCCTCTAAATACGGAGTAAATGAAACGGGCGCGCCGGTGAACCGATGTAATACGCTTCTCCTCCGGTTTTATCGGCCAATTCCGACAAATAGATCTGTCCCCAATAACCCTGCCAGTAGTTGTGTGCAACCAGGCGTGTAGATGGCAGAGACGAGGATCCCGGCTTTTGCGGCGTCGTCCGCCGCAGCCTGTACATACGGATCGTCGAGATTACCCGTGCCGTAGTAGCGATCAATCCCGTCGCTGATCATCACGACTTCCCGCCGGTCGTTGGTCGCAGGCCACTTTTTTACCAAGTCACTCAACGAGAAATATGGACTCGCATTAGCTCCGGCAACGCCCATCGGCAGCCGCAATGCATTCGCAGCGGCCGCATGGTCGTTCGTCGGATTCTGTGCGACGCGCGCAATTCCATTTTGCATGTACGCGACGCCAACCTTCGTCGTGCTCGGCTGGGCATTGATGAACTGTTTAATGCTTTCCAATTGTGTTCCGAGGTTGAGGCCTGACTCGTCATCGATCAGGATGAAGAATTCGAGCCCCGCCCTATCGCCTTGTAGAGGAATCCAATCTGTGACCGGATTGCGGTCGCGCCCTTGATACACCATCACATCTTCCTTATGGATCTCGGGCACAGTTGAGCCATGCTTCGGTTCCACCGTCACGACGATGTGAGCGGGAACGGAGACTTAAGGGGCCTTCCTGGTTTTATTAGATGTTCAGAACAAGGCTGAAGGATTACCCGCAGTCGTGCGTTATCCTCGTCATGTGCCACTGCGCTTTCCAGTATCGGCAGACCAAAAGCTGATTCAGATCGTGGACTCTGCACTCGCTGAGACCACGCGCAAGAGTGGAGCCTGGTTGGCGTGTCGTCCTGGCTGCACGCAGTGTTGTGTTGGCGTCTTCGCGATCAATCAGCTTGACACACTTCGGCTGAAGCGAGGGTTGGACAAGCTAGAGAAAGAATCTCCTCGACGCGCCGCAGCGGTACGGAAACGCGCCCGCGACTCGATCGCACGTTTTGCGAGCGATTTCCCCGGAGATCCCGTCACCGGCATTCTCGATGAAACCGAGCAAGGAACTGAACGCTTCGAAACTTTCGCAAACGACGAGCCCTGCCCGGCGCTTGATCCCCAGACTGGCCTCTGCGAACTTTATGAATATCGGCCGATGACTTGCCGCGTCTTTGGGCCTCCGGTCCGCTCCGAGAATGGGTTGGGCGTTTGCGAATTGTGCTTCCAGGGAGCGACCACGGAGCAGACTGCCGCATGCGATATGATCCCCGATCCGGAGAACCTGGAATCCCACCTCGTAGAAAAAGTTGAGAAATCTTCGGGCGTTCGTGGGAATACAATCGTCGCTTTCGCTCTCTCATCCTGATGCGCAGCGCACTCTCAAGACTTGCCCTCGTTTCGTTCGCCATTGCCGCAGTTGCACTTGCTGCGCAAGCTTCTAACAACCTCGACGCCTGGTTGCGCTACACGCCGCTCTCCCCTGAAATCGCGAAGCCGTACGAGCATCTGCCATCGAAGATCGTAGTGGTGGGAGAATCTCCCATCCTCAAGAACGCTGAGAACGAGCTGCTCTCCGGCATTCCGAAGATGACGGGCCGAACGCTGGTCCCAAGCAGCGCAATTGATGGAAGTGCAATCGTGCTCGCGACCTTGAAGCAAGCGCAGATTTTGGTGCCGGGCCTATCTTCGTCTCACCACTCAATTGCAGACGGCTTTTGGATCACAACAGTGAAAATCCACAGATCGGCGTGCCTGTTGATCACGGCCTCCGATGAGCGTGGCGTGCTTTACGGCGTATTCGCTTTCCTCCGCAAGATCACTCAAGGCGAGAGCCTTGCTCACATCGACGAAATCCAGCATCCCGCGGCCCGAATCCGTTGGATCGATCAGTGGGACAATCTCAACGGCAGCATCGAGCGCGGCTACGGCGGCCGCTCGATTTTCTTTGATAACGGCAAAGTTCGAGACGATCTGACGCGAGCAGGGCAGTACGCGCGCTTGCTGGCCTCAATCGGTATTACGACATGCACAATCAACAACGTGAACGCTGCGCCGCAGGTCCTCGACTCTGACTTCATCGCGCAAGTGCGCCGGATAGCCGATGTCTTTCGTCCCTGGGGTGTCCAGCTTTCGTTCTCAGTGGATCTCAGCAGCCCGAAAGTTATAGGCGGCCTCGATACATTCGAGCCCCTCGATGTGAAAGTCGCGGATTGGTGGCGCAAAAAGGCCGATGAGATCTATCAGGAGATTCCCGACTTTGCAGGCTTCGTTGTTAAAGCAGACTCGGAAGGTCGCTCGGGCCCATCCGCCTACGGACGCACCCACGCTGACGCCGCCAACGTGATTGCCCGTGCCTTGAACCCACATGGCGGCGTGGTCTTCTATCGTGCCTTCGTTTACAACCACCATCTCGACTGGCGCAACCTCAAGAACGATCGCGCCAGGGCCGCGTATGACAACTTTCATCTGCTCGACGCCAAGTTCGACCGGAACGTCATCGTCCAGATCAAGAACGGCCCAATCGATTTTCAAGTGCGCGAGCCTGTATCGCCACTGTTCGGCGATCTGCAATCTACGAACAAGGCGATCGAATTGCAAATCACGCAGGAGTACACCGGCCAGCAAAAGCAACTCTGTTTTCTCGTGCCGATGTGGAAGGAAGTGCTCGACTTCGATATGCACCTGCCGCATGGGCACTCGCGCGTCAAAGACATCATCTCTCGTACAGATAAGCCGTATAGCGGATTCGTCGGTGTGGCCAACGTCGGTCTCGATGACAACTGGCTCGGCAGTCCGCTGGCGCTGGCGAATCTCTATGGTTTTGGACGGCTGGCGTGGAATCCCGATTTGAGCTCCCAGCAAGTCATCGACGAATGGACGCGCCAAACTTTCGGAAACGATCCACTCGTCGTGCAGACAATTTCGAAGCTGCAACTAGAATCCTGGCCCGTGTACGAGAGCTACACAGGCCCGCTCGGTGCGGGCACGCTAACCAATATCACCGGCAATCACTACGATCCTGGCCCGGAATCATCCGAAGAAAATGGCTGGGGCCAGTGGCACCGCGCCGATCATCAAGGAATCGGGATGGACCGCACTGTCGCCACCGGCACTGGGTACATCGGGCAATACCCGGCCCAAGTGCAGAAGATGTACGAGCCGCTCGCCTCGTGCCCCGATAACTTGCTCCTATTCTTCCACCATGTCCCTTGGACGTACGTGCTCCACTCAGGCAAGACGGTCATCCAGCACATCTACGACTCGCACTATGAAGGCGCGGAACGAGCCCAGGACTTCATCGTCCGATGGCAGAACCTGGCAGGACACATCGACGAAGTTCGCTATCGCGACATCCTTTCGCGGTTTGAATTTCAGGCTGGAGAAGCCATCAAATGGCGCGATGCCATCTGCACTTGGGCATATCGCATGTCCGGTATCCCGGATCAGAAAGGCCGGGTAGGAACTGCTGACAGGCGCTAGAACAAGCTTCTGGCCCCTACTACAGTTTTCCAATCTTGATTCCGTCACAGCTACCACTAATCTCTTAGCCAGCTTGCGCAATTTACGAACTTCCGTTAACGTTTACGGTTCCGGGAGATCAATAGTTAGTCCCGGACAAAATTTTGCTGGCTATACTCGGCCAGCCGCGACGCAGGCCTATTATCATGGGAAAATCTCCCACCACTCTCAGTGACATCGCCAAGTCGCTGGGCACCTCTATCGGGACCGTACACCGGGCGCTCCACGACAACCCGGGTGTGAGCCCGGCCACCAAAGCTCGCGTCCTGCAAGTGGCCCGAACTCTCGGCTACAGGCCGAACCTTGCCGCTCGATATCTCTCCTCGAAAAAGACGCTCCGTATTTCCGTCAACACCCTGAAAGGAACCACCTCATTCTGGGACGAGGTCCGCGCCGGTATTCGCGAGGAGGCAGAAGCAATTCTGCTCGAAAACGTCGAGGTCGAATTTCGAACGAGCCCCAGCCTCGGAGAAGGCGAAGAAGAAGCCTTTGAATCGGCCATTCAGGACAAAGTCGACGGCATCATCACCTTTCCCAGCCGGCCGGACGCGCTTCGTCCTTGGATCCGCCGTGCATCTCGCGCCCGCATCCCCGTGGTCTGCGTAGCAACCGATGCTCACAACAGTGGAAGGCTCGGCGTTGTCTCCGTCGACACGCTCGCCAGCGGGTCCATAGCCGCCGATCTGATGGGCAGGTTCATTGGCCCTAAACAAGGATCCGTTGCCATCACGGTGTTCGACATGGCGATCACCGAGCACGCCGAGAAATGCGCCGCTTTCGAATCCACGATCAAGAATTTTTATCCCAACCTGAGTTTGCTGAAGCCGATCGAGGATCACGACATAGAAAAAGAGGCATATCGCAAGTGCCGCAAACTTTTTGAACAGTATCCGGAAGTCGTCGGAATTTATGTGACGACCGAAGCGTCTATCCCCGTGTTAAAGGCGGCATGCGACGCCAAGATGCACGATAGGCTGACAATTATTACGACCGACCTCTTTCCGGACCTCGTTCCTTATATTCGTTCCGGCAACGTGATCGCCACCATCTACCAACGTCCGCGGGCTCAAGGCGAGATGGCTTTCCGCATGTTGCACGAGTTCCTGGCTGAGGGCAGCCGGCAATCGCATCAGGTCGCCCTGGCGCCGCATTTAGTCATGCGAGGAAATCTTGATTTCTTTTTGCGGCATCAGTCCCAGGAGTCCGAAAAGCATGCAGCAAAGTCCGTGGAGACCCGGCACCCGCTCCAGGATTTCGCATAGATCCCGCAACACACAAGAGACGCAATCATGAACTATTTAGGTATTGATGTTGGCACGGGCGGTACCCGTGCCCTCGTCATGGACGCTCAAGGACAAGTTATCGCCTCAGCTTCGGCAGAGCATCAGAATTTTGCCAGCCCGCGGCCTGGATGGGCGGAGCAGGATCCGCGCGATTGGTGGCAAGCCTGTGGCGCTGCTGTCCGCAAAGCCTTGCAGACCTCGGGCATTCGCCCCGAAGACATCGCCTGCGTCGGCTTCTCCGGCCAGATGCACGGTGCTGTCCTGCTCGACGCTGCAGACGAAGTCGTGCGTCCTGCATTGATCTGGTGCGATCAACGCAGCGAAGCGCAGTGCGTGGAACTAGAGAAGATTTTTGGCCGCGATACGTTGATCAAGCTGACCTGCAACCCTCCCCTTACTAACTTCACAGTTACCAAGTTTCTCTGGGTACGCGAGATCGAGCCGCAGAACTGGGAGCGCGTCAAGCATGTAATGCTGCCCAAAGACTACGTTCGCTTTCGTTTGACCGGAGAGCGCGCCATCGATATGGCGGACGCGTCCGGCACGCTGCTACTCGATGTCGCAAATCGCCGCTGGTCGAAGGAAGTGCTAGCCAAAACTGAGATCGATGAAAAACTTCTTCCGGCACTTTTCGAATCGCCGGAAGTCTGTGGCAAAGTCTCAGCCGCTGGAGCAGAAGCAACGGGGCTGCGCCCCGGCACGCCTGTCGTTGCCGGTGCGGGCGATCAAGCGGCTGGCGCAGTTGGAATGGGCATTGCTCGTGTCGGTGCGGTCAGCGCGACGATCGGAACATCGGGCGTAGTTTTCGCTTCCACGGATCGTCCTGCCATGGATCCTGCTGGGCGCCTCCACACATTCTGTCACGCGATTCCCGGGCGCTGGCATGTCATGGGCGTGACTCAGGCCGCGGGACTTTCGCTGCGGTGGTACCGCGATAATTTCGCGGCGGCATCACCGGGAGTGCAGAAGAAGGATGGCCGCGACCCGTACGACGTCTTCGCAGAAGAAGCCGTTTCTGCTCCTTCCGGATCCGAGGGTGCAATCTGGGCGCCGTACCTCATGGGCGAACGCACTCCCCACCTCGATCCCAACGCTCGTGGCGCTCTCGTTGGGCTCACTGCTTCGCACACACGCGCGCACGTGATCCGCGCGATCATGGAAGGCGTCGCCTTCAGCTTGAAAGACACGTTCACCATCTTCGAAGAGATGAAGGTGCCCGTAACCGCGATTCGTCTGGGCGGAGGCGGTGCGCGCTCCCCTCTTTGGCGTCAGATTCAGGCGGACGTCTACGGACATGAAGTGGAGATCGTCGCCGCCGAAGAGGGCGCAGCTCATGGCGCTGCGATCCTTGCAGGCACCGGCGCAAAAGAGTGGTCGTCAGTCGAGCAAGCCTGCGACGCCATTGTTCGCGTCGCTAAACGAGTCACGCCAAATCAAAAGGACTCTGCAACCTTGCAACAGGGATATCGAACTTATCGGAAGGTGTATCCAGCGTTGCGCGCACTCACTTCCTGACCGCATCGCTCAAGATTTACGGTTCACAGCGACCCGGATCTCGACTCGCTCCATTTTTTTTTGGGTTTTCCTTCGTCTTGCGCAGGTGAAGCGTCTATCTCGCCAGCCATCGCAGACTGCGGCGCTGGGGTCAGGGCTTGTCTTGCTGAAAGTCGCGCGCATCGAGTGCTTCGGCTCAAGATCTCGCTTCTCAACCTGAAAACAAATTCATCCTCGCGTAACACCAGCGAAATATTGCCTCGCTAGATTCGCCTGATCGGTACCACAAAAACAAGATAGAGGAATCTCTCCCATGACGAGAAGATTTTTGTCCATTCTTGCCTCCGCTGTTGCTCTGACCGCCTCGTTTGGCTTGGAAGCCGCAGCGCAGGACTCTGCACAAAAGACCCCAACCAATCGTATTCAACGCGTGCTGCTTGTCAGCATCGACGGTATGCACGCAGTCGACTATTTGAATTGTTCACAAGGTGTAAGCGGAGTGAACAACGGTCAGCCCTACTGCCCGAATCTCGCAAAGCTCGGACAGATTGGCGTGAACTATCTGGACACCAGCGCCTCTCGTCCTTCCGATTCGTTCCCGGGTCTGATGACGATCGTCACCGGCGGAACTCCCCGCTTGCACGGCGCTTTCTACGATGTCGCCTATGACCGCGTCCTCGCGCCTCCGCAAAACACCACGGGCAACGGACTCCAAGGCGGGCCTTGCGTTCCCAATCAGGCGAACGGTACCACCACCGAGTACGAAGAGGGCATCGACAAGAACCAAACGTTTCTGAACGGAATTGACGGCATCAGCACGAAGAATGGCGATGGAGGCATTAACTCAATCGATCCCACGAAACTCGAGCGCGATCCGTTCAACAACTGCGCTCCCGTTTATCCATGGAACTTTGTCCGCGCCAACACAATCTTTGGTGTAGTTCACGCTGCTGGAGGCTACACGGCTTGGTCTGACAAGCACCCGGCCTATTCTTCCGTCGCCGGTCCCGGAGACGGTTCGAATCTGAACGATTTCTACTCGCCGGAAATCAACTCTACGGTCGTGGCACTGCCGGGTGTGAAGACTCCTCTAGGATTGGCTTGCAGTCCCATTCCCGATCCCAACTCCGATCTCAGCGCCTGGACCAATAGTTTCGAAAACATTCAGTGCTACGACACGCTCAAAGTGCATGCCATCCTCAATGAGATCGACGGCTTCAATCACAACCGATCGATGAAGACTCAGGTCCCAGATCTGTTCGGAATGAATTTCCAGACAGTCAGCGTGGCACAGAAGTTGATCGAAAAGAATGTTGGCAGCGGCGGTTACCTCGATGCCACCGGTACGCCCACCTCATTCCTGCTCAGCGAGATCCAGTTTGTGGATAAGTCTATCGGACTCTGGATGGCGGAACTCCAAAAGCAGGGTCTCGCCGACTCGACGCTCGTGATCATCACCGCCAAGCACGGCCAAAGTCCGATCGACTCGGCCCGGTACACCGGCATCACCTCGTCCGGACCGGTAACGACTTCACCGAGCCAGCTAATCGACGCCTGCCTGCCAGCTTCGGAATCGAACGCCGGTGGCCAGATCGGTCCCACAGAGGACGACGTCTCACTTCTGTGGCTGCTCCCGTCGTGCACCGCAGCGTCGCAGGTTCAGATCCTCGAGTCCCAATCGCCCGCGTCAGCGAATATCGCTGGAATCGGCCAGATATTCTGGGGACAATCTCTCAGCCAGCTCTTCAACGCGCCGGGCATTCCCCCGAATAGAGATTCGCGAACTCCAGACATCGCTATCACTCCGAACGTTGGCGTGACCTATTCGGGAAGCACCAAGAAACTGGCGGAGCACGGCGGATTCTCTCACGACGACACCAACGTCATGATCCTGGTAGCCAACCCGGCCATCCATGCTTCGACCGTGACGACTCCTGTGCAGACGGCACAAATCGCTCCGACGATCTTGCGGGCGTTAGGTCTTAGCCCATCGGCCCTGCAAGCAGTACAAAAGCAGGGAACCGAGGTCCTTCCGGGACTGTTCTCGGGCAACAGATAACCTCGAATCAATCAACGGTCGGAAAACAAAACGGGCATCGAAAGATGCCCGCTTTTAGCTCTTGTGAAAGCTGGGAGTGCTTACTTGGTTGGCTCCTTCACCAGCATCATTTGATCCCCCGCCACATCTTTGATTTGCTGCACAATTCCCGAAGGCCAGTGAATCTCCACCAGATCCACCGTTGCATTTGCACCCAGCCCAAAATGCACCGGTACTGCGCTCGAAGATGCATATCCCGAACTGGTCGTCATGTGGTTATACTGTGCCCCCGACTTCGTCACGACTTTGATTCGAGCACCGATGCCATCGTGATTGCTCTTCGTTCCTTGCAGCTTGAACTCGATCCAGTGATTCGTCCCGGGACTCTGGTTCATCCAGACCTCTGCGGGAGCGTTCAACGCATTCACCACCACATCGAGCTTGCCGTCGCCATTCAGATCGCCCACGGCTGCTCCGCGATGCCGAGATGGAGGCTGGGCCGCAAATCCGGCTTCTGCCGTTAGAGCTGCGAACTTCATCCCGCCCAGATTTCGGAACACTGTGTTTGGCTGCTCAATCGACAGATTGGTCGACAACAGCGACTGCACATGCCCGCGTGATACAAAAATATCTTTCCATCCATCATTGTCGAAGTCGGCGATGTTTGGGGAATATCCCGCCATCGGCAAGGTCATCTTTGTCATCCGGCTTTCACGCGTGACTTCTGTAAAGCTCCCCTTTCCTGTGTTTTTGTAAATCGGAAACGTCTCGCCATCAAGCGCGACGATTACGATGTCTGGATATCCATCGTTATCAAGATCACGAAAATCCGTTCCCATTCCGGAGATGTAGACCCCATCTTCCCTGAGCGCGACGTTCTCCTCGAATCCGGCCTCCTCGAACTTGCTGCCGCCTAGATTGCGGTAATACGAATTCATCAACTTGTCGTTCGGGATAATCAAATCCATGCGGCCATTCAATTCCGCGTCCGCCATCGCCACGCCCATTCCCTTGCCCGGATGCTTGCGAAATCCGGCTTCGACCGAAGCATCCCCAAAGGTTCCATCGCCATTGTTGATGAAAAGCTGATTCGCCGTCGGCTTGTACATCTTCGGATGACAGTAGTCCCGGTGTCCGAACCCATTGCATTCCGGCTCGTGTGCATAATCCCACTTGAGATAGTTGATGATCACAAGATCGAGCAGGCCATCGTTATTGACATCTATCCACGCGCCCGCGACGGCCCATAGAGGTCCGTACTCCGGGTCAGGCTTGTTGAGCCCGGCCTTGGTCGTCACGTCTGTGAATGTGCCGTTGCCATTGTTGTGATAGAGAGTGTTGCGATAGACGCCCGCGACGAAGATGTCTTCGTAGCCGTCATTGTCGTAGTCGCCAATTGCGACGCCAGTGTCGAACCCTGTACCAGCCAGTCCGGCCTTTTCCGTGATGTCACTGAAGTGGCCTTTACCGTCATTTTCAAAAAGACGGTTGTTGTACTTCGGCGAATCTTTTTTCAGCGTCTTCAGATCTGCGCCATTTGTGAAAAAAATGTCGAGCTTCCCGTCGTTGTTGTAATCAAAGACCGCTACGCCACCAGCCATTGTCTCCGGAGCGTGACGTTCGGGGCTCTCATTGCTGTCGAGCTTGAAATCGATCGGCTGAAAGGCGAATCGGATCGGGCTCTCAGGCGAGGTCTTGTTCTCAGATGAAGTCTGGTCAGTTTCTCCCCTGTGGCCTTCAAGACGGGCCCTGGAAGGAACGGTGGTAATTGCCGCCATAACGGCAGTCAGAACAGCACGACGGATGGGTAAGGAAACCAAACTACTATTCAACCACAAAGAACATCGGAGCCCGAAGGTCTGCTCGTCCGGGCGCTCGGATGATGGAGGTTGCAGACGATCGATTCGCGCGATGTTTTCTCAAACCCAAAGCACCAGAAAAACTAGCCGCAGTACCTGCATTGCCAACACTGGTCAGTGTGCCTATCGGCGGCGGCTTAGACCTCCGGAACGGCTCGATCCTGTGGCGCTCCGTCCTGCCGTTTACCTAGGAATCGCGTCGCCATGAAGCCCTCCACGGGGATGTCAGCGATCGGCAGAGAAATGCAGTATTGTGATGATTTCTTGCGCATTCGGAGCCATTCCCGTAATTAGCGAACGCGCCTCCATTTTCCGTTAACGATTACGGTCGATCTTGCGTTGGGGACTGGGGCCTCTTTGCCAGTCATAGAGATAGCGCTTTTATGGGCATTGCCGACTCGGGAGAGACCGCATTTTGAGAGCTCGGAAAGCCACAAAACTCCATGCGAATATCGATTTTGTGCTTGACAACGGTCATTCGCTGGATGTAACACCGTAAACGTTCTCGGAGTCCCCGGGCTGTCCCCCGTGTCTACGGCCCGGTCCCAATCGCATTCTGGAGGCTGGCAAATGAAATCCCTCTCGCCCACGAACGCCGGGAGTCTCGGCCGTTTCCTGAAACGCTGCGACCTTCGCCTGGTGGTTCTCTTTGCGGCACTTATTGTGCTTTTCGCCGCTCAGGGCCTGGCTCAAGAAGCCACCATCGTCGGCACTGTTACCGACCCGACAGGCGCAGCTGTTCCCAACGTCAATATCACCGTTACCAGTAACGACACCGGACTGTCTCGTACCCTGACGACGAGCAGCGACGGTCAGTACGTCGTTCCCGATCTTCACATCGGAAGTTATTCCGTCAAAGCTTCGGCCTCCGGCTTCAAACTTGCCGAGCAGAAGAACATCGTTCTCCAGGTCAGCGATCGGACCCGTATCGACTTCAAGCTCCAGGTCGGAAGCGCCCAGGAGCAAGTCACCGTCGAAGCAGCGGCGATCGCAGTTCAATCAGACACAGGTGAAGTCAGCGACGTCATCACCGGCAATCAGCTGAACCAGCTCGCCACTAACGGCCGCAGCATGTACTCGCTGATTTCTCTCACTCCTGGGGCGTCCAGCGGCCAGGGTGACTTCCAGATTCCGACTCCAGTCGGCGGCGATGCTAACGTGAGTTTCAATGGCATGCGCCAGAGCCATAACCTCTACTTGCTCGACGGTAGTGAAAGCAGCGACCGCGGCGGCGCAGGTGGTTCCGATGTGATGCCCTCCCTTGATTCCATCGCCGAATTCCGGCAGATGACCTCGAACTACAGCGCTGAATATGGGTTGTCGTCCGCGGCGACCATGACAGCCGTCATTAAGTCCGGAACGAAGCAATATCATGCCAGCGCCTGGGAGTTCTTGCGCAACGATGCGCTCGACGCTCGCAACTATTTCAACCCGGCTCCCAACAAGGTTGCCGAACTCCGCTTCCACACCTACGGCTTCAACGTTGGTGGCCCGGTTGATTTCTGGGCGAAGGAGCACAAGACCTTCTTCTTCTACAACATGGAATGGCGGAAACTGATTCAAGGCCAGACATTGAACCAGACCGTGCCTGATACCGCTTGGTACGGCGGCGCGCTACCCACGAGCATTCCGATCAGTGTTCCTTCCACTGTGGATCCTGCGTTCCTTGCTAAGAGCTGTAACGGACCCGGTCCAGGTGGTCTTCCGGCGGGAATTACGCCTGGCAGCCCGTTCCCGAATAACACCATCCCGAGCTGCATGATTGATCCCAATGCGACCTCGCTCTTGAATGCAGGGATTTTCCCGGCTAACAACGCGGTGAACAATAGTGGTCAGCCGGTATTCCTCGGCGGCAACAACGTTCCTACGGATGTCAGGGAAGAAATCGTTCGCATCGACCATCAGTTCAACAGCAAGTTCTCGGTCTACGGCCACTATCTCGCCGAGCAGATCGCGCAGAACTTCGGAACGTCAATGTGGAGCGGCGATAACGTCCCGACCGCCAGCAACACCTTCGGCAACCCGTCGTACAGTTATGTGATTCACACGACGTACGTCATCAGCCCGACGTTGTTAAACGAGGTCGCGTTCAACGCAAACGGCAACAAGATTAACATTCTGCCAAGCAACCTCATAGAGCGTCCGAGTGATTTCACTTCGAACCGCATCTTCAGCGGGCCGAATAACCAAAATCGTATCCCTGAAATTCACTTGGCCGGATACAACAACACCGACTACACGAACGCAAGCTGGCCTTGGAATAACAAGGCGGATGATTATCAGATCCGCGACGACGTCTCCTGGACCAAGGGCGCTCACCAGCTCAAGATGGGCGGCAGCTGGGCCATTTACAAGAAGGTTCAGGATCTCTTCGGAAATACCCAGGGTTCCTTCACCTTTAACAACAACTTCACCGGCAATGACTTCGCAGATTTCTTGCTCGGCACTGCCTCGGGATATAACGAGCTCGCCGTTCAAGATCACGGCTATTGGAACAACGTTTCATGGGCAGCGTATGTTCAAGACAACTGGCGCGTAAACAACCGCCTGACCTTGAACCTTGGCCTACGGTGGGATGGCGTTCCGCACACCTACGAAGCCAACAACCGGATGGGAAACTTCTATCCCGGACTGTACAACCAGGCTGATGCCGCGATCTTCGTTCCTGGAACAAACGGCAACAACATCGCGCCCAATAGCCCCGGCCTGGGCACTAGCCCGAATCCGATTCTGGCGGGTACCCAGTTCTACCTGAACGGTATCGGCATCCCCGGAAAGACTCCGGGAGTCCCGGACGGATTAGTCGACAATCACTGGGCAGCCTTCGGTCCTCGCCTCGGCTTTGCCTATGATCTGACCGGCGGAGGCAAGACCGTTCTCCGCGGCGGATTCGGAATGATGTACGAACGCATTCAGGGGAACGACATGTACAATGCCGGCCCCAATGTTCCCTTCAGCACGAACGTGAACTTCAACAACGTACAACTGGAGAACCCGTCCACTGATCTTGGCACGGGCAAACCTCTGGTTGCGCCGATTACGGTTGCCAGCATCACCGGCTTGGACAAAGTAAACAACAAACTGCCGGTCAGCTATCAATACAGCATCGGTGTGCAGCACGCGATCTCGGCTCGCACGGTGCTGGAAGCCATGTACGTTGGCAACCAGAATCGCAACCAAAACGCTTACCAGGAAACCAACCTGCCTGATCCGGGCCAGTTTCCGGCGCTCTTCCTAAACAACAACTCCGACTACAACACCCGTGTTCCCTATCTCGGATTCCACTCAATCCGACAGACGGAGAACATTCAGAGCTCTCACTACAACGGCTTCCAGACTCAGATTCACAGCCAGATTCGGCGTGATCTGCAACTTCAGGCAGCCTATACACTGTCTCGTGCAGTTGATCCTGCAACCAGCAGTAACGGTGTGAGCGACCTGAACAATTTCTCCAACCCCTACGACGTCCACTACGATAACGGTCCTTCGGGCCTGGATCGTACTCAGATCGCGTTTGTCAACTTCATCTACGACATCCCGCTCTTCAGAGACAGCTCGAACAAAGTCTTGAAGTCGGTAGTCGGTGGATGGCAGGTGTCGGGCATCGTGACCCTGCAGACTGGTGAGCCGCTGAACATCACGGAAGGCGGAATTACCAACTGCGCACAAGGTGCGAACAATCCGACCAGTTGCACGGGCTCACTGATTGGAACTGGGAACATCAGCAGCATCATTCCCAACGCCAATAACCGGCCCAACGTGAGCGGGAGCGTCAGCTATCCGAAGACGGTTGCTCACTGGTTCAACGGTTCGGTCTTCTCGCCAACCGTAGCTGGAACCTGGGGCAATGAGCCTTTCAATGACCTGCGTGGCCCTGGCCGTCAGAACTGGAATCTTGCCCTCTTCAAGAGCTTCCTGTTCAGCGAGTCTCGCGGCAGCAGGCTTGAATTCCGCGCGGAGTTCTTCAACGCTTTCAACCACACGGAGTTCAACAACGTTGATCGGAACTTCACCGATGGCAACTTCGGTGCGATTACGTCGGCTCACGATCCGCGCGAAATTCAGCTTGGGTTGAAGCTGTACTTCTGATCGAACCCAATCTGCTCACCCCGCCCGCAACGAACCTGTTGCGGGCGGGTTTTTCTTGTCTTCAATTTCGCTTGATAGACTAGCGTCGGATGAAACGCTGGACCTCAGGATTGGCTGCCGCACTGAACTTAGTTCTGTTCACAACAGTCCATGCCCAAACCCCCGCCGACGCCTTTGCCCTCGAGCAACAACAGAAATGGACTGAGGCCGCGCAGGCCTGGAAGGCGGTCACGCTGCGCAATCCGAACGATGCCGCCGCTTTCGCCAGCATGGGCCTTGACCTGGCAAGGCAGCAGAAATACGCTGAAGCCTCAGCCGCTTACCGCAAAGCGCTCAAGCTGAATCCCCAAATGCCCGGGTTGCAGTTGAACCTGGGCCTGGCCGAGTTCAAGCAGGGACAGTTCACCAGAGCCGCCACAGCATTTCGTTCTGCTCTAGCAGCGGACCCGTCCAGCCGGCAGGCGCAGACGCTCCTCGGCATGAGCTACTACGGCGCAAAGAAATTTGATCTCGCTTCTGAATATCTTGAGGCCGCGGCGAAAGCCGACCCCGGCAACGCCGAACTCCATCAAATGCTCGCCCAGAGCTGCCTCTGGGCCAAGAAACTGGACTGCGCCCTGGAAGAGTTCAAGCAGTTGCTCCAGCAAAGTCCCGATTCAGCTCCCACCCACGTGCTCATGGGCGAAGCGCTCGACGGAGTAGGAAAGACGCCTGAAGCAATCGCGGAATTCGAGACCGCCGCTAAAATCGCTCCTCGCGAACCGAACGTGCACTTCGGTCTCGGCTATCTTTACTGGAAGTCGCAAAACTACGACAAAGCCAAACAGGAGTTCCAGCAGGAATTGGAGGTGGATGCCAACAGTGCGCACGCCTTGGCCTATTGGGGCGACGTCGAATGGAAAAACAACAATCCTGATGCGGCCCTGCCACTTTTGCAGCAGGCAATCAAAGCCAAGAAAGACCTGCGCCTGCCATACGTCGATTTAGGGGAAATCTACCTCGGGCAGAAAAAGTACGCAGAAGCTGAATCTGCTCTCAATCGAGCCGTCAAACTCGATCCCACTCAGCCTGACGCCCACTATCAATTGGGACGGCTCTATCAGGCGCAAGGGAAGAAAGCTGAGGCAGAGAGGGAACTGGCGAAGGCACGGGAATTACACGAGAAAGCAGATGAGAGTGTAGCCGGAAAAATGCCCCCACCGCAGGACAACCTTGAAACTGTGAAACCCTAAAACCTGCTTTTTACGCTCTTCCCTTCTTAGCTGCGACGGCAGCTTCCTTGCCCGCAACCTCCCAAGGCCGCTTCGGGCGTTCTACGGTCGGCTTATCACGGTCCTTAACGCGATCGTATTGATAGGCTTCGCTTACCGTCCCAAGAGACTCGTTATAAAGGCTCGGCAATGCGAGAGCCACCTTCAATTCTTCAGAGAAGCTCTGGAGCGCCTTCAACTGCTCCGCCGAGGCAGGAACCTCGTTTTTGGACGTCTTCAGGAACTGCTGATAACCGCGATTGACCAGCTTCGAGATCTCGCTGCCGATCAGGTACCCTGGATAAGCAAAAATCTTCACGCCCTCTTCGGGCGTCCGCTGGATCGCCGCCGATACGTTATATTTCCGCAGGAATACCCGGGCCGTCGTCCCCGGCGCGTCTGTTACGTCGAACCCATGTTCGCGCAACCACGCCAGCGCTTCTTCGTAGGTTCGTCCTTCTATCGCTTTTGCCATTGCCTTTGTTAACCTTTCCTTGCCGGCGCTTCCTCGTCTAATGAGATGCTTTTATGAGAACCGGGAGTAACTTTACTTGAGCTGCATCGCGGGGCGAATCTAATTCATCCAATGAAAATACTACATATCCTGTTTTACGCTGCATAGCACATTACGTTGGTCATGGTGATCGAGTTTCAATAATGACGTCTGGATCAACTAAAACTGCTGCAATGCCTTCCTCCACCGAACATCCAATGTCTCGCGAAATGCGCTCCAGCCTTGGCGAAACGCTGGGCCACACGCTGGTTGACCGCATTGGCAACACCCCTCTTCTTCGGCTCGATTCCGTCACTCGTGAACTACCTGGAGTGACACTTTTGGGCAAGGCCGAATGGTATAACCCAGGCGGCTCGGTAAAAGATCGCGCTGCTGCGAATATCGTTGCCGACGCGCGTCATCGCGGACTGCTTTCCCCCGGCAAGATTCTGCTCGATGCCACCAGCGGCAACACCGGCATTGCTTATGCGATGCTCGGCGCGGCCGAAGGGTTCCCTGTCACACTCTGCATGCCCGAGAATGTCTCCCGCGAGCGCAAACAGATACTTCAAGGCTACGGCGCGAACATCATCTATACCAATCCCGGCGATGGATCCGACGGCGCGATACGCATGGCCCGCCAGCTCGCCGCCGGCCATCCAGATCAGTACTTCTATGCCGACCAGTACTCGAATGACGCCAACTGGAAAGCGCACTACCACATGACGGCGAATGAAATCTGGCAACAGACCCAGGGCCGCGTCACGCACTTTGTCTCGATGCTCGGCACCAGCGGAACTTTTGTGGGGACAACGCGTCGCCTGAAGGAGTTGAATCCCGCTGTGCAGTGTATCTCCCTGCAGCCTGATTCTTCGTTCCATGGAATCGAAGGCGCCAAGCACATGGCCAGCGCGATCGTTCCAAAAATTTACGATCCAAGCCTGGCCGACCAAAACATCGAGATCGCAACGGAAGACGCTTATGCCATGGCGCGCAGACTCTCGCGCACGGCAGGACTTCTGGTAGGAATCTCTTCCGCCGCTGCTGTAGTCGGCTCATTGAAAGTCGCGAGCGGTTTGTCGCTCCGGCGCGATCAAGACGCGGTAATCGTCACCATCCTCTGCGACTCAGGCGACAAATACTTGAGCGAGAGATTCTGGACCGAAGGCGAGTAAATTTATAATTGCTGATTTTGATTGGAGACGCGGTTTTCAATCAACAATCAACAATCATCGATCAACAATTGCAATGCTCAAATTCTCCCGTAACGATTACGAAGCAATCCGCAAGCATGGCGAAGAGACGTATCCGCACGAATGCTGTGGAGTTCTGCTCGGCCGTTTCGAAAACGACGGCTCTCGCGTTGTCACCAATACGGCCCGTTGCGGCAACACTCGCACCGATTCCGCTCACAACCGCTACCATATCGACCCGAAGGAACTGGTTCGCATCCAGCGCGAAGGCCGCAACCGCGGAGAGGACATCGTCGGCTTCTATCACTCTCATCCGGATCATCCGGCGCAATGGTCAAAAACCGACCATGAAGAAGCTCACTGGATCGGCTGCTCGTATGTGATCACCAGCGTGGAAAAAGGGAAAGCCGCGATCACAAACTCATTCGAACTCACAGGCACAGACGAATCCGACAAGCACTTGCAGGCCGAAAAAGTGGAAGTGGGCTAGTTATTTGCTCTTGGGCGCTGGTTTCGCAGGAGCTTTGGTGTCCTTCGTGTCGACCTTCACCGCCCCAGGATCGCCGGTCTTGCCCATGTCAACCCAAACCTGATTCAAGCGTCCATCGGAATCCGTGGTAAGAATCGTATGGCTCTTGTCCGCTGTCCCACTCACATTTGGCCGCACGATGTCGATCGTTTGCTGGGCGAGCCCCATTTCGCCGCCGAGCGATCCCGGATGCGCCCTCTCGACTTGGCGCACAGTACTCTGGGCTCCGGTGGACGATCGTTGCACCGTCGTCTCCCGCTGCACCAGCTGCAAGCCGTTATCGCCAGCTACACCCGGAAAGTCGGTCGAATATTTTTCGACGGTCTCTCGTTTCTCTCCTGAGCTGTCTTGCGCCTCTTTCGT
>Ga0070712_100000850_pt1 | contig 18181 bp, 17 predicted proteins | sample LARL81metaG_FD_71396 | JGI IMG/M metagenome (GOLD analysis project Ga0070712, IMG submission 71396) | Corn, switchgrass and miscanthus rhizosphere microbial communities from Kellogg Biological Station, Michigan, USA - LAR L8-1 metaG | ecosystem: Host-associated > Plants > Roots > Rhizosphere ...
GTCGACTTCTGCCAGTTGATGATCGCAAGGCGGTTTTGCTCCTTGAACAGCTCGTCGAGCATTTGCCCGAGCCTGAAGAGCTCCCGGTGGTCGATACAGATGGCCAATACCCCGCCGGGTCTCAGCATCGACTTCATCATCTGCAGGCGCGGCCACATGAACCGCATCCACTTGGTGTGGCGAGCCCGGTCGTCCGGGGAGACCAGGGACCCCAGCCCCGGGTCGTTGGGGTCGTCCTCCCACCGATCGTTGTACCGCCAGTCACTACCCGTGTTGTAAGGCGGATCGGTGAGAATGAAGTCCACCTGGCCTCGCTGGCGGTACAGCGTCGCCATTGCCTGCAGATTGTCGCCCTCAATGAGGAGGTTGTGGGCCTGCTCGAGCTCCGAGCCGCACGAGTATTTCCGCATCGTCTTCAGCACTCGCGGCCGAACCTGCCTGGCCAATCCTCGGGCGTTTGCTTTGCCCGAGAACTGGATGTGGATGCCGCCCTCGTCGAGCTCCTCGAGCAGGCTCAGAAGCTGCTCACGCGAAAGCTCCTCAAGCGCTGGAGCCCCTGCTTTCCCGGTCGTCGTCACGTGCTTGGAAACATATGCCACTCCTCCACGCGAGCGCCGGAGTCTTGATCAGAGTCTTCCCTCGGAACTCTCGGAACTGGAACTCCGGTTTTCGCTGCTTCCGACCGTAGCGGCGGCTGCGTCAGCACTCGCTACGCGACCCTAAAATCGACCTCTCTTGGACCTCATGTTGCCCCAGGGGGGTTTTGCACCCTGTTGTCTGCGTCATCGGACAAACAAAAACCCTGTTTTTGCAGGGCCTTAGTCCTATAGCGGGGGCGGGATTCGAACCCGCGACCTTCGGGTTATGAGCCCGACGAGCTACCTGGCTGCTCCACCCCGCGGCGGACTGGTGATGCTAGCAATCTGGCGGGGGTTGGTGCGGGTGGTTGGGGGAGTTGGGGGCGTTTGCGCAGGGGGGCTTGTGGGGGCGGCGGGCTCTAGAGTGGCCTGATGGCCGAACGGGGACAGCGGGTGGCGGTGATCGACGTGGGGACGAACTCGACGCGGCTGCTGGTGGCGGATGTCGATGGGGGGGTAACGCCGCTGGAGCGGCGGAGCACGGTGACGCGGCTGGGCCGGGGGGTGGATCTTTCGGGACGGCTGGCGAGTGAGGCGATCGAGGACGTTTGTCGGGCGGTCGACGGCTACCTCGGGATCCTGCAGGAGCTCGAGGCGGAGACGGTCGAAGTGATCGCGACCAGCGCGGTGCGGGACGCCGACAACGGCGGCGCCTTCGTCGCCGAGCTGCGAGAGCGGTTCGCGCTCTCGGCGCGGGTGATCGACGGCGAGGAGGAGGCGCGGCTGACCTACCTCGGCGCCACCGCGGAGTCGCCGCCGAGCGAGCCGACGCTGGTGGTCGACATCGGCGGCGGCTCAACCGAGCTGATCGTCGGCAGCGGCAGCGAGATCTCCTTCCACGACTCCCTCCAGGTCGGCGTCGTCCGCCACAGCGAGCGCCACATCAGCAGCGACCCTCCCACCGCCGGCGAGCTGGAAGCGCTGGCCGGCGACGTCCGCGGCCTGATCGAAGCCTCGGTCGGCGCCGGAGTCGAGGCCGACCGGGCGATAGCCGTCGCCGGCACCCCCACTTCGCTCGCCGCGATCGAGGTGGAGCTGGAGCCCTACGACCCCGCACGGGTCCACGGCCACGTCCTCGCCCTCCCCTCGATCCAGCGCACCTGTTCGCGACTCGCCTCGGTGCCCCTAGCCGAGCGGGTCAAGATCCCCGGTCTCCACCCCGACCGGGCGCCGACGATCGTCGCCGGCGTCGTCATCCTGATCGAGGCGATGCGCGCCTTCGGCCTCGAGGAGGTCACCGTCTCCGAGCACGACATCCTCTACGGCACCGCCCTCGCCGCCGCTCAGAACTCCTCGACGTACTAACTGGACAGTCTGTCTTGTGCAGAACGGCCAGAACGGTCAGCCAAAGTTCGGAAGTACTAGAAATAGGTATCGCTCACTACCCTATACTCAGTAACTAGTCCAACCCGCGGGTAGAAGTCGAGTACTCGCGGGTACATACTGGATCAACCGGGGACGAGGTGGGGCTGAGCTTCACCTTGCATCCTCGGTCACAGGGCTTAGGCGACTGCCGCATCATGGCGCCTCCCGCCGTCTGGGCCCACCAAATAAAGGTCCCTGAAGACGTACCCCTGCCCGTCCTGAGGGGCCGCTTGAATCGGCCGTCAGAGATGACGGCCGATTCTTTTTCCGGCCTGTCAAGCCAGATTCGACTTGCGCGGGTAGGCAACCTCGGGGTCGGTGAGGACGTTGACCAGCGTCGGTCGCCCGGAAGCGAAGGCCCGCTCCAGCGCCGGCTTCAGCTCCCCCGGCTCGCGGACGAGGATCCCGTCGCAGCCGAGCGCCTCGACCAGCTGGTCGTAGCGCGTCTCCGGCTGCAGCTCGGCGGCCACCGAGTAGCCGTAGAGGAACTTCATCGGGTGGTGCTCGAGTCCCCAGATCCCGTTGTTGCCCATCACCCCGACGACCCCCAAACCGTGACGCGACATCGTGTCAAACTCGAGCCCCGCGAAGCCGAAGGCGCCGTCGCCCAGAAGCAGGCAAACCTGGCGCTCGGGATGGGCGACCTTGGCGCCGATCGCCTGTCCAGGACCGGCCCCGAGGCAACCGAACGGCCCCGGGTCCATCCAGCAGCCCGGCTCGAAGGTTTCGATGTAGCGGCCGGCGTAGGAGACGAAGTCGCCGCCATCGCCGACGACGATCGCATCGCGGTCGAGGACTTCGTTCAGCTCCTTGTAGACGCGGACCGGGTGCAGCGGCGAGCGCCCGTCCTCGAGCTCCGCCCGCTCGCCTTCACGGGCCTCGCGCTCGACGTTGGTCAGCTGCTCCACCCAGGGCCGGGTGCCGGCGCTCTCCCCCGCCGTCTCGCGCAGGGCGGCCAGGGTCGCACGCATGTCGCCAACCAGGTCATGGTCGGGGAGGCGGTTGGCGGTAAGCGCGTTCGGCGCGAGGTCGAGGCGGATCAGCTTCGTCTCCTCGCCGAAGCTGCCGCCGAAGCCGAGGCGGAAGTCCATCGGAACGCCGACGACGAGGGCGACGTCGGCGCCCTTCAGCGCCGTGCCGCGAGCGCGGCTGAAGGCGAGGTCGTGGTCGGCCGGCAGGCAGCCGCGGCCGAGGCCGTTGAGGAAGACCGGGATCCCGAGCGCTTCGGCGAGCGCCCGCAGCTCCTCCTCCCCGCGCCCCCAGTAGAGGCCGGTGCCGGCCATGATCGCCGGCCGCTTCGCGCCCGCCAGCAGCGCCGCAGCCTCCTCGACGCCGGCGGCCGGTTCGCCCGGCTCGATCTGTCGCGGCAGGGGAATGTCGACCTCGGCCTCGGTGAAGACGACGTCGAGCGGATAGTCGACGAAGGTCGGGCCGGTCGGCGCCGCCGCCGCCAAGTCGAGGGCACCGGCGGTGACGGGGGCAATCTTCGCCGGGTCCTTGACCGTCTCGGCCGACTTGACCAGCGGCGAGACGAAGGGCAGGTGATCGATCTCCTGCAGCGAGCCCGAGCCCCAGCGCATCTCCGGCGCCCTGCCGCCGAGGACGCAGACCGGCGAGTTGTTGGCTTGGGCACCGGCGATCGCGCTGAGCCCGTTGGTGACCCCTGGCCCGGCGGTCAGCGCCGCCACACCGACCCCGCGGGTCGCCTTCGCGATCCCCTCGGCGGCGAAGGCGGCGGTCTGCTCGTGGCGAACGTCGACGAGGGAGATCCCCTCCTCCTTGCAGCCGTCGTAGATCGAGAACAGGTGTCCGCCCGAGAGCGTGAAGAGGTGCTCGACCCCCCGCGACTTCAAAGCCTTCGCAACCAGCCTGCCGCCGTGCTCAGCCATCGCCGCAGCCTATTGGCTGGAAGCCCGGCTCGGGTTACCATCGCCTGGCCCGGGTGGCGAAACTGGCAAAAGCAGCGGCCTTAAAAGCCGCCGCCCCCTCGGGGGCTTGCGGGTTCGAGTCCCGCCCCGGGCATCTCGCCCAGTCCGGCCGGTCAGATCGAGGTCTCGGCGCGAGTTGCTGTGCGGAATTTCAAGCCAGGGCCCTGGTAGGGTCGCGCCGGTGAAGGGCCAGCCAATCGACGAGTGGCTCGGCGCGCTCGCCAGTCGCACCCCGACGCCGGGCGGCGGAGCGGCCGCCGCCCTCGCCGCCGCGACCGCGGCATCCCTGGTCAGCATGGTCGCGGAGTACACCACCGGAGAGCGCTGGGCCGATCGGTCGGAGCAGATGGAAGCGACCGGTGCGGAGGCGAGGAGGCTCGGCGCGAGGGCCCTCGAGCTGGTCGACGCGGATGCCGCCGCTTTCGCCCAGGTGAGCGACGCGTACTCGATGCCGAAGGAGACCGAAGCCGAGCAAGCGGCCCGCCAGACTGCGATACAAGCCGCGCTCGCCGCCGCCGCAGATCCTCCCCGCCGGGTCGGTGAGCTGGCGATCGAGCTCATCGAGCTGGCCGAGAGCCTCGTCGAGACCGGCAATCCGAACGTCATCTCCGACGTCGCCGTCGCAGCTTCGCTGGCGGGTGCGGCGCTGGAATCGGCGATCGTCAACGTCGAGGTCAACCGCGCGGCGCTCGCCGACCCGGATCAACGCGCCGAGCTGACGCGCGTCGCAGCCTCGCTGCTGGAGAGCGTCGCCACCGCGGCGGCGATCACCGCCGACGTCCGGGCCGGCCTCAATTCCTGATGACGGTGGAGCTCGGAGGCGGCGAGGCTTCGAACGCGCTTCGAGCCGAAGCGGCGAAGATAGCCGCGGAGCTGCGAGCGGCGGGAACCGTGCCCACCCTGGCGATCGTCCTCGCAACCGAGGACGGCGGGGCTAGGTGGTACTCGCGGGCGATCGCCTCCGCGGCCGAGAAGGTCGACGTCGAGTGCCGCCTCATCTCTCTCTCCGCCGACGTCACCGAAGCGGAGATCGCGGCCAAGCTCGAAGAGCTGGGGCGCGATCCGGAGGTCCACGGGATGCTGATGCAGATGCCGCTTCCCGCCGGGGTCGACGCCGACGCACTGGCCGAGCTGATACCCGCCGAGAAGGACATCGACGGCATGACTCCGCTCAGCATGGGCCGGCTGCTGCTCGGCCGTCCCTCCTTCCCGCCGGCCACCGCCGAGGCCGTGCTGCGACTGCTGAAATGGCACGGGGTCGAGACGGCAGGTGCGAACGTCGTCGTGATCGGCCGCAGCGCGGTCGTCGGCAAGCCACTCTTCCATCTGCTCCTGCAGGTGGACGCCACCGTGACCGTCTGTCACTCGAAGACCGAAGCCGTCGAGCAGATCGCCTCCGAGGCGGACATCCTGGTGGTCGCGATCGGACGGCCGCGCTTCGTGACCGCCGACTTCGTCCGGCCCGGGGCCACGGTTATCGACGTCGGCACGAACGCCGCGGAGGACGGCTCGCTCGTCGGCGACGTCGACGAGCGCTCGGTCGACGGGGTCGCGGGCGCGCTCACGCCCGTGCCCGGCGGCGTCGGCCCGGTCACTACGGCGAGCCTCCTGCTCCACACCGCCGAAGCGGCGCGGGCGTTGGCTCAGACTGCCTGAGCTCCTCTAGGCCCACCTGTACTGACACAGATATCCCCTGCTCCTGCCGGTTTTCCAGGGGGGTTAGAAGGGGAATAAATATTGGAGACGCGCAACTTCGGCCCTGTTAGCGTGTCTATAGAGGCGGAACCGTCCTTCCACCCGGGGGAGCTTTTGGAGGCATCAGCCCTAACTTACGCCAGTCGCCGCGGGCTTCTCGCCCGCCGTTCGCCGCTGCTGAAGCTACAGGGCGACGAGAAGCTGATCGCGATGGCCCGCGCCGGCAACCCCGGCGCCTTCGAGGCCATCGTCGACCGCTACCAGGGCCGGCTGCTCGGCTTCTGCCGCCAGATGCTGGGCTCGACGGAGGACGCCGAAGACGTCCTGCAGGAGGTCTTCGTCAACGCCTACCGGGCGATGCTGGCCGACGAGCGTGAGATCAACCTCCGCCCCTGGCTTTACCGGATCGCCCGCAACCGCTGCCTCAACTACCTGCGCAAGCCGAAGGCCGACGCGCAGGAATCGATGGACATGGTCCCCGAGGTCGACGCCGCCTCGACCGCCGAGCGCGTCCACAACCGCGAGGAGTTCCGCCAGATCCTCAGCGACGTCAACAAGCTTCCCGAGACCCAGCGCGCCGCCCTGCTGCTGCGCGAGATGGACGCCCTCAGCTACGAGGAAATCGCCGCCGCGATGGAGACGACGGTCCCCTCGGTGAAGTCGCTGCTGGTGCGGGCGCGGATCTCGCTGACCGAGGCCAGCCAGGCGCGCCTGCTGACCTGCGGCGAGGTCCGGATCGAGCTCTCCGAAGCGGCCGAGGGCCTGCGCAAGGCCTCGGCCCCGGTCCGCCGCCACGTTCGCGAGTGCGAGGAGTGCGCCGACTTCCGCTCCCAGCTCCGCTCCAACGAGAAGGCGCTGGCGGCCCTCTTCCCGGTCGGCCCGTTGATCGCCTTCAAGGGCTTCGTCCTCTCCAAGCTCGGCCTCGGCGGCGCGGGCGCGAGCGGCGCCGGGAGCGCGACCGCCGGAGCCGGAGCCGTCGGCGGCGTCGGTGCCGCCGCAGCGCTCGGCGGCGGCTCCGCCGCCAGCGGACTCGGCGCGCTCGGCGGCGCGCTCGGGACCAAGGCCGTCGCCGGTGTCGTCACCGCCGCCGTCCTCACCGCAGGCGCTGTCGAGGTCAAGCAGACGACGGGCACCCCTGCGAACCACGGGGCGAACGCTCCCGCTCTGACCCGTGAGCCGACCGCCACCGCCACCCTCTCCGCCGCCGAAGCAGCGCCCGCCGTCGCCGCCTCCACCAAGGCGCCCGCGGTCGAGCCGGTCGCGGAAGCGCCTCCGGTGCCGGCGCCGCCGGCCGCCGCCGAAGGAGAAACTGCCGCTCCGGAACCCACCCCCGCCACCACCGACGACGAAGAAACCGCCGGCGAGTCCACCGCCGGCGACGAAGTCACTGTCGGCGACGAGGACGCGGCGATCACCGGCGCCACGCCTTCCGAAGAAGTGGCCGGAGCCCACGGCGGCAGCGGCACCGTCGTCGTCACCACCAGCCCGCCGCCGAGCGAATCCCCACCTCCGCCGCCGCCGAGCGAACCGGCCAGCCCACCGCCCAGCAGCGGTCTGCCGCCGATCGTCGTCGAAGTCCCGATCCCGGTCCCTTCGCCGGCGCCCGAAGCGACGCCGACCCCCGAACCGTAGGGGCCCTCAGTCGGAGCGCTCGGTCCGCGACCGCGTCGCCATCAGGCGCTGTGCGTCTGCCCCGGCTCGAGGACGACGACCTGGGAGGAGGTCTTCGACTCGACCTCGGACTTGAAGGCGTCGGTGTCGGTCTCGATCGCGGGGAAGGTGTTGAAGTGGATCGGGATCACCGTGCCGGCGCCAACGAACTCGCAGGCAACAACGCCGTCGTGGCGGTCCATCGTGTAGTGGCCGCCGATCGGCAGCAGGGCGATATCGACGGGGTTCCGTTCGGTGATCAGCTTCATGTCGCCGAAGAGGCAGGTGTCGCCGGCGTGGTAGACGGTCTTGCCCCCGATGTTGATCAGGAGACCCGTCGCGGTCCCGATCACGATTCCGTGCTCGGAGCTGAACGGAGCCTCTTCGGAGCCCGGCAGAGTGCTCGTGTGCCAGGCGGGGACGAGCTTGATCCAGCCCCAGTCGAACTCGACCGTGCCGCCGAGGTTGGGATCGCTGAGGTTTTCGATCCCCTGGCCTTTTAGCCATTCCGCCAGCTCGACGATCGTCACGCAGTGGGCGCCGGTGCGCTTGGCGACGGGCACCGCGTCGGCCATGTGGTCGGCGTGGCCGTGGGTGATGGCGATATGGGTCGGCTGGACTTCCTCGCCGGTGTGCACCGCGACGGGATTGTTGGGCTTCAGGAACGGGTCGACGAGGACCGTCGTCTCCCCATCCCTCAGCTCGAAGCACGAATGCCCGTGGTACTTGATCTCCATCAGCCTTCTCCTCCCGGGTTGATCTTGTCGCTGCTGCCCAGCTCTTCCTTCAGTGCCCAGCCGACCGCGACTCCAACCATCATCCCCATCCTCGCCTCCTCGGCGAGGAGGGCGCGGACGGCGGCGACGCGCTCGTCGGGGTCGGGCGCGGTCGCGGCCTTGAGGGTCTCGTTTTCGTGCGGCTCACCGAACCACCCGCCCTCGGCGAGGGCCGCGGCCAGAACCTTCTGCAGCTGCGGCGCCGCCTTGGCGACGATCCTCTCGGCCGCGGAGAACCGCTCCGGCTCGAGCAACCGCTCGATCGCCGCTTCCAGCTCCTGCTCGTCGGGATCAGGCACGGGAGCAGAGCCTAATCCCAAAGCGCGAGATCACTCGCCGTGGTGGAAGGCGGTCGCGGCCAGTCCCGCCAGGGCGCCGACGAAGCCGCCGGCGAGACCGGCGACCCAGTCGGCGGTGGGCGCGAACAGCGGCAGCAGGATGAGGGCGACGGCGCAGACGGCGACGCCGACCACGTCGAGGTCCTCGCCGATCTTCCCCTGGACCTCTCCACGGCGGATCACGAACCAGGCGGCGAGGGCGCCGAGCGCGACGCCATTGCCGCCGGCGACGATCGTGATCGGGTCCGGGCTGGCGGCGGCCTGGGCGGCGATCGTCCCCAGGGTTCCGCAAGCGACGAGAAGGACCGCGGTCCGCATCGTCCCCAGCCGCCGCTCCACCCCGGTGCCGAAGATCGCCAACGCCACCGCGACGACGAAGAGAAACCCGACGTCGACGTAGGCGAACGGCGCGGTCAGGTATCGCCACCAGTCTTCCTGGAAGGGGATGACAAGGCCGCCGAAGCTGCCGAGCGCGTTGCCGGTCGCCTTCTGCAGGACCAGCAGCACGGCCGAGACGAGGATCACGGCGATCGTCGCGTAGGGACGCTCGGCCGCGACCGCGAAGCCGGCCCCGCCGATGCGCGGTCGGCGGCGTCGGCGCTTGCGCGGCTCCCGCGCCTCCAGCCCGTCGCCGCGGCGCTCCAGCTTCGGCGCCCGCTTGCGCAGCCGGGCCCCGCAATAGGGGCACTCGGTTACGTAGGGACTGACCTCGCTGCCGCAGTTCTTGCAGATGACGGAGAGCTCAGTCTCGCTCATCCTCCGAGGATACCCGCAGCCGCTCGATTCCCAATTGGAGTGCGATACTGCGGGGACAACGACTTGTAGGAGGAATTGACGTGGAGCTGAAGAGTCTGACCGAGCAGAAATCGCTGCTGGAGGTCCTGCCGCCCGGAAAACGGGCGCGCCTGCACCGACTTCTGTTCGAGTTCGGCCCCGGCAACGGCACCCTGATGCTGCTGCCGATCGACCAGGGCATCGAGCACGGCCCGCGTGACTTCTTCCCCAACCCCGCCTCCAAGGACCCCGACTACCAGTTCCGGCTCGCCGCCGAGGCCGGCTACTCGGCGCTCGCCTGCCAGATCGGGATGGCCGAGAAGTACTACCCCGACTACGCCGGCCGGGTGCCGCTGATCCTCAAGGTCAACGGCAAGACCGACCTCCCCTCCTCCTCCAAGGCCTTCTCCAGCTGCAACGCCAGCGTCGAGGACGGCGTCCGCCTCGGCGCCGACGCGATCGGCTACACGCTCTACGTCGGCTCGCCGCGCCAGGACGAGGATCTCGCCCAGCTGCGCCGCGTGCGCGAGGAATGCGACCGCTTCGGGATGCCGCTGGTCGTCTGGTCCTACCCGCGCGGCGAAGCGGTCGAGGCCAAGGGCGGCCAGAACTCCTTCTACGCGATCGACTACGCGGCACGGATGGCGATGGAGATGGGCGCCGACGTGGTCAAGCTCAACATGCCGAAGATCGACCCCGCCAAGGACAAGGACGCCCCGGCGCCCTACGACGAGATGGAAGTCGACCAGACCGAGGCGATCCGCCAGTGCGTCGAGTCGGCCGGGCGGGCGCTGGTGGTGCTCTCCGGCGGCTCCAAGACCGACGACGAGACCGTCCTGCAGAACACCCGCGACGTGATGGCCGCCGGCGGCTCCGGCGTCATCTTCGGCCGCAACGTCTGGCAGCGCGAGTGGAACGAGGCACTGGGCATCATCGAGCAGATCAAGGAGACGCTTCTCAGCAACGTGCGCAGAACTCCGTAGGCATCCCTCTCCCGAGGGGGAGAGTTCGGGCCCACCGACGCTTGGGCGCAGGTGGGCCTTTTTCATGGGCAGAAGAGAAGTTGGGGAAGCCTCGTGATGCTGGTCGTTGCCGGGGCCGTCCTGCTGCGGCCGTGGGAGGAGCTGCGGCGCGAGGAGGAGCCGGCGAGCGCCTGGGCCTACGTGAGCCGGGCGGTCGACGGCGACACGATCGAAGTGCTGCTCGACGGGCAGGCGGAGTACGTCCGCTACATCGGTATCGACACGCCGGAGACGGTGAAGCCGGACACGCCGGTGCAGTGCTTCGGCCCGCAGGCGCACCGGTTCAACGCTCACCTGGTCACCCACAAACGGGTGCGCCTGGTGTTCGGCGTCGAGCGGCGGGACGTCTACGGCCGCCTGCTCGCCTACGTCTACCTCGACGGCCGCTTCGTCAACGCCGAGCTGGCCCGCCTTGGCTTCGCGCGCACCCTGACGATCCCTCCCAACGACCGCTACGCGAGGCCGCTGAAACGGCTGGAGATCGCGGCTGCGCGGGCCGGCCGCGGCCTCTGGAGCGCCTGCTGAAATGTGAGCTAACTGTGAGCCATGCAAGATCTTTTGCTACGGTGCCGCCTGGCCCTCGGGGCCCTTGCCTATGAGAATGCGACAGAGCATCTCCCAGTTCGAGACGGCCTTCGAGCAGGAGACCTACCTCGAGCGCCGCCGGCGCGAGCAGCTGCGCCGGCGTGCGGCGAACCGCTCGCGGGCGCGAAAAATCAACCGCGTCGAGCAGGAGGGGAAGGTCCGCTTCAGCGTTCTCGCCGTCTGCCTCACCGTCACCGTCGTCGTCGTGGTGGTGGCGATGTTCGAGGCGCTCGCCTTCCTGATGGCCTAGACCCACCTGTCTCTCCGCGAAAGCATGCCCTCCTTCAATAGACTCGCGCGCCGATGGCTCGACGCTCGCTGAAGCCGCAGCTGAACCAGATCCGCGCCTGGGTGCAACAGGGGCGGACCGACGCCTGGATCGCCCACCAGCTGGAGATCAGCGCCGGCGAACTGCGCGAGTTCCGCAAGCAGTACGACCTCTCCGCCGACGACGAGAACGCCGGCGCCAGCGAAATCGACCTCCGCGACGAGATCGAAGCGGAGATCGAAGCCGCGACCGAGGCCGAGGAAGCCGAAAAGGCAGAGCAGGCCGAGGAGAGCGAGAGCGAGGCCGACGAGGACCGCGACGAGGACGAGGAGCGCGAGGAGCAGGCCGAGGGCGGCAGCGGCTCCGGTCGCCGTCGCCGTCGCCGTCGCGGGCGCCGCGGCGGGCGCGGGCGCCGCAAAGAGCTGGAGGCGACCTTCGACCATGGCGAGACCGACGGCTACGGCCTCTGGCTCGACGCCGCGGTCAAGGAAAACCCCGTCTACACCGAGCACTGGGCCGGCAAGCGCGACGTCACCGTCCGCATCGAGGCCGACCAGATCGTCATCCGCCGCGCCGGCGAGCCGCTGGAGTCAACCGGCTCCGACAGCTCGTCCGAGTCCGACGACTCGGACGAGTAGCTACACCGGTAGCTGCCTTCCTCCCGCGAAATCCGTAGCGCCTCTTAAGTAGAGCCAGAAGGCGGCGTCGGTAAGCGCCTGCGCCTCGCCCTCGATCGCCGGGGCGGCGTCGAAGGCCAGCTGCTGCGCCCAGTCGGTGCCCCGCCCGTAGAGCTCGGCCAGCTCGCCGGCGGTGAAGGTCGGCCCGATGCGGCGCCGCAGCTCGTCCCGGATGGCGTCGACGACGCGGTCAGCCAGCCGCCGTTGCCGCGGATCCTCGATCGCCTGCAGGGCGCGCCGCCCCTCCTCCCACTGAAAGAGCGCGTTCTCAAGCGGATAGGCCACGCGCCGAGGTTACCCGGCTGCTTCCGCGGGCAATCAGGAGGCGGGCGTCTGCGGGATCTGGCGCAGGGGCGCGTTGGCCTTGCCGCAAGCGGCGGGGTCGAGCTCCCCGTGCAGCTTCCAGACGGTGACCGGCCCACTGCGCAGGATCGGCCGTACGGTCTGCTCACCGCGCAGCCAGCGCGCCTCCGGCGAGGGGACCGGCTCGCCCGGGTGGAGGAAGTTGAGGAAGGGGGCGGTGACGAGGTAATCGAGGTCGGCGTCGTTCACCGCCTGGCGGAAGGCGGCGCAGGTCGGCAGCGCATTGAAGGCGCCGTGCGGTCCCTCTTCGCCGAGGTAGCGGACGCGGTTGCTGAGGTCGGTCCCGTAGAAGCCGTAGCCGGCGAAGCCGGCGGTGGTGCCGGCAAGGCCGATCCGGGCGTCCTCCACCCCGCGGGCCCAGCGGTAAGCGCTGTTCAGGTCCATGCCGGGGATCTGCTCGCTCGTGGGGCCGGCGTTGGCGAAGCGGTTCTCCAGGTAGTGGCGCTGCAGCGGGTAGCCGATCGCGAGCAGGCAGAGGACCAGCGCAGCGGCGCCCACGCCGGCGGCGACCGCCAGGCCACGACCCCGCAGGTAGAGGAGCAGCGCCGGCACCAGGACGACGAGCACGACCAGGAGGAAGGCGAAGACCCGTCCCTTGTCGTGGAGCGCATCGTCCGGTCGGTTGGTGACGAGGAAGACGAGGACCAGGGTGCCGATCAGGCCCAACTGCCGCCGCAGCCCGTCCAGCCAGCGGTCGAGCGGCAGCAGCACGATCCCGGCCAGCAGGGCGGGGATCACGTAGCGGATGTTGATCCCGAAGCCGACCGGTTCGCCCTCGGCGCCGGCGGCGCTGAGCGGCGTGAAGAGGTAGGCGACGGCGCCGAAGAGGGCGACGGCGCCGACCCAGCGGACGATCCTGTCGCGGCCGCGGAGGAGGGCGAGCAGCGCCGCCGCGACGGCGCCGAAGACGACCAGCGGCCAGAGCGCCCCGAACGCCTCGTGCAGACCGGGTCCGAAGTACTCGCGCCAGACCCCGGTGTCGGTCGCGTAGTGGGCGATCGCGAAGTTCGGCCGGCCTTCCTGCAGCCGCTCCGGGTGCGGCAGGGAGATCGGCCCCAGCTTCTCCACCTCAGGGATCGGGTTGCCGGCCACGACCAGGTTCCGCAGGTACCAGAAGGCCCCGCCGGCCAGCGCCGCGCCGAACCACCATCCCGCCGCAGCCCACCGCCGCCCCTGGGGCGAGAGCACCACCACGGCAACCGTCAAAGCCCCCGCCATCGCCAAGCCGGTGACGCGCGTCCCGGCCGCCAACCCCGCAGCGAGCCCCGCCACCGCCAGCGCCCACTGGTCCCACCCCTCAGAAGTAGGTGCGCCGGACTTTTGTGCCGCTATGCGAGACAAAGGTCCGGCGCACTTTTGCTGTGCCCAGGCCTGGACCAAGATCGCGATCGAGGCCAGCAGCAGCGCCGCAGCCATCAGGTCGTTCTTGGCGGCGCCAGGGTCGCGGACCACCAGCGTGTGGCACTCGAGGAGGATCGCGGCAGCGATCACGCAGACAGCTCCGCGCCCATAGGGCCGCCCGACACAGTAGGCGGCCAGGAACGCCACCGCCAGCCACCCGAAGTTGAGGAACAGACTCAACGTGTCCCGCCCCGTCAGCAGGATCCCCACCGCGTGCAACAGCTCCGAGTTCTGCGGGTAAAACCAGTTCGTGAAGACCGTCTCGACGTGATGCATCCCCACCACCGAATGCGTCTGCACCATGTCGACGGCGAATGGCAGGTGGTACCAGAGGCTGTCGAAGTTGAAGATCCCTCTGTCCCAGGCATGTTGAGCAGTGACGCCCCAACTGAACGCCGTGGCAGCAATCACGGCCAGCATCACAAGCTGCAAGGCAAGCGCTTGTGGGCCGGCGGGTCCTGTCACCGCAGGGGACCCACCACCCCTTCCGGTAGCTAAAGCTTCCTCAGGGGCGGTCCCCCCTACGGTGCCACCCCCCGGCAGGAAGGTGATTGCGAGACAGGTCAGGAGCGCGGCCGCGATCAAGGTGCCGGCGTAAAGGAGACCGAAGAGGCCCAATAGTTGTGCGAGCCAGATCACGAGAGCTATTCCGACTATCGACTCGACCAGACGGGCAGGGGGACCCTCCCAGCTTGGGAGCAGCCGCCCCCGCAGCCGGTAGGCGCTGAACCCGACCGGCACGACGACGAGCGCCAGCTGGGCGACTCCCAGGAGGTAGCCGCCGAGGTCAACCATGGGAGGCTCCCGGCAGGGGCGTCAGCCGCCGAGGTCGCCGCGGACGACCACCGGCGTTTCGCCTTCGGCGACCATCCCCTGGGCGCGCGCCGCGCGGGCGACGACGAGCGGGTCGTCGGCGGACTGGATGCGGTTGTGAAGGCGCCGGTTTTCCTTCAGCAGGACGTGCAGCTTCGCTTTCGCGGCGGTCGTCCCCGTGTAGGTCTTGACGAAGTCGATCGAGGGACCGAAGTAGGAGTAGAGGACGGCGACGAGGACGAGCGTGAGGGCGACGCGGCCGACCCGGTCCCACTTGATCCGGCTCGCCCCCCGGCGCGCGGCGGGTCGGGTTTTGCGAGGTGCCGGACGGCGTGCCACGGCTTCTTGTTTGAGGCCCAGGCGCAGATTCCTCCCTGCTGGGGACGCGCAGGGCCGAGCAGATCAAGGACGCAGGGAGCGTGGCGTGCTTTGCACGCGAGCGACCGAGGACGCCGACATGCGATGCGCCATGCGCGTCATCCAGCCTGGGTGAATGCGTTCAGGCCGGGGAACTGCGCGGCGTCGCCGAGCTCCTCCTCGATTCGCAGCAACCGGTTGTACTTGGCGACCCGATCGGAGCGCGAGGGGGCGCCGGTCTTGATCTGGCCGGAGCCGGTGGCGACGGCGAGGTCGGCGATCGTCGTGTCCTCGGTCTCACCCGAGCGGTGCGAGATGACCACGGTGTAGCCGGCCTCGCGGGCGATCCGGATCGCCTCCAGCGTCTCGCTGAGGGTGCCGATCTGGTTGACCTTGACGAGGATCGAGTTGCCGACGCCGAGGTCGATGCCACGGCGCAGGCGCTCGGGATTGGTGACGAAGAGGTCGTCGCCGACCAGCTGCACCCGCTCGCCGAGGCGCTCGGTGAGAATCTTCCAGCCGTCCCAGTCCTCCTCGTCCATCCCGTCCTCGATGGAGACAATCGGGTAGCGGGAGCAGGCGTCCTGCCAGTAGGCGGCCATCTCCTCCGAGGAGAGGCTGCGACCCTCGTGCTCGAGGTCGTAGGAGCCGCCCCTGTAAACCTCGCTGGTGGCGGGATCGAGGGCGATGAAGACGTCCCTGCCGGGCTCGTAGCCGGCCGCCTCGACCCCGGCCAGGACCGCCTGCAGGGCGGCCTCGTTGGAGTCGAGGTCGGGGGCGAAGCCGCCCTCGTCGCCGCCCGCGGTGGAGAGGCCCCGCGAGGAGAGGGACTTCTTCAAGGCGTGGAAGACCTCGGCCCCCATGCGCAGGCACTCCGAGAAGCTCCCGGCGCCCGCCGGAACGATCATGAACTCCTGAAAGTCGACCGAGTTGTCGGCGTGGGCGCCACCGTTGAGCACGTTCATCATCGGCACCGGCAGCAGGCTCGGCTCGCCGCCTCCATAGAGCTCCGCCAGGTAGTGGTAGAGCGGCTGCCCGGAGTCAACCGCGGCAGCCTTCGCGGCCGCCAGCGAAACCCCCAGCAGGGCGTTGGCGCCGAGGCGGCCCTTGTTCGGGGTCCCGTCCAGCTCGATCATCGTGCGGTCGAGAGCACCCTGCTCCGCCGCCCGGGCGCCGGTCAGAGCCGCGGCGATCTCGCCGTTGACGTTGGCGACGGCGCGGCCGACCCCCTTGCCCGCCCAGGCATCGCCACCGTCGCGAAGCTCGACCGCCTCGAACTCGCCGGTCGAGGCGCCGGAGGGGACCGCCGCCACGCCCCGCGCGCCGGACTCCAGCGCCACCTCCACCTCAACGGTGGGGTTGCCGCGGGAATCGAGGATCTGGCGGGCGTGGATCGAGGAGATCGTGCTCACGGGCGCGCCAGTCTATTCAGCGGCAGCGGCGGCTTGCCGCGCGCTATTTGCCGGTTTCGGCGGGAGGCGCTTCGGCCGGCGGGGCTCCGCCTTCGGGCGCCGCGCCCGGCGGCAGTTCGGTTGCTGCTTCGGTGCCCGAAGATTCCGGCAGCGGCCGCTGCGGGAACGGTTTGCCTTTCGGTTTCGTCAACGTGACCGTGCCGGGGAGGGCCGGGGAGATCGGCGTCACCGGCGCCGGGCATTCTTTCGCCGGAGTTTTCGGGTCGGCTTCGTAGCAGGCGGGCGAGGCGCTGGCGGGATGACCGTCGCCGACGTAGTTGCCGCACTTTTCGATCAGGAAGTTATCGGCGCACTTGGTGCGGCTGCTCCACTTGCTTTCGAAACCGGCGACGAATTCACCGAGGAATTCCTGCTGTTCCTGCTGCCCCAGCGTCGATTCGATCTGTGCCTTTGCTTCGGCCAAGGTCTGGACTTTCCCCGGAGTCAGTTTTACGACTTCGACGAGGACCCAGTTTTTTTCGAATTTCACCGGGCCGACGAGTTCGCCCGTGGCGCTGTCGAAGATCGCCGATTTCAGCGGCCCTTTGAGGAATTCTTCGGTGATCCCTTCCTGCAACCCGCCTTTGGCGGCGCTGGTCGGGTCACTCGAGTACTTTTTCGCGACTTTTTTCCAGCTCGCCGGCGAGCTGTCCTTTTCCAGGGCAGCCTTCGCGGCTTCGACTTCGCCTTTGTCTTCGTTGAGGATGAGGCGGACGTCGCGGCTTTCTTTGGTCGTGAACTGGGTTTCCTTTTCGGCTTCGTAATACGCTTCGACCGCGCCGCTCGAGGGTTTCGGCGCTTCCGCGCCGACCTTTGCCTGGATTTCTTTGACGAAGATCTGCAGTTCGACCAGTTCGTTGACTTCCGCTTCGCTGAAGTGCGATTTCTTGAGGAATTCCTGGTAGGACTTTTCGGTCGGGAATTTCTGTTTTTTGATCGCGGCGAGTTCGTCTTCGACCTGTTTTTCGGTGACCGAGATATCCATTTCTTCGGCCTGCCCGCGGATCCAGACGCCTTCGATCTGTTCCCTGACCGCGGCTTCCTTCGCTTCTTCGTATTTTTTCGTCCCCGGCTTCGGCGGTTCTTTTTCTTCTCCGCCGCCCTGCCTCGCGATTGCGCTCTTGACCTGGCCTTCGCTGATGTTGGCGTACTTGTCGGGGACGCCGGAGATGTGGGCGGCGTCGCCGGAGGCGACGCTCGGGCCGGTCAGCCCCTGGGCGATCGCGAAACCGAGGAAGAGCAGCAGGAAGATCGCGCCGAAGAGGATCAGCGCGAAACGCTGCCGCCCGGCCGCCTTGTCGCCGCGGCCGGCTTTGCTGCCTCGGCCCGGCCCGCCCCTCTGGCCCGCTTTCGCTCCCATCGAGCGGGCAGCATAGTCAAAACCGTCCGCTTAAGCAGCCTTTAGGCAGCTGCCGGCTCCGCCACCCGCCGCGCCTCGCGCAACCCTGCGGCCATCGCCAGCACCGCAGCCAGCCGTTCCGCCGGGTCGCCGGCGACCCGAACAGCGGCCGTCTGCTCGCGCCATTCGTAGAGGGCGCCCTCGACCTGCTCGGTCAGCACCCCCGCCGCTTCGGAGTCGAGCTCGACGCCGGAGACGCTGAGACGGCCGCCGCGGAACTCGACGCTGCGGGCGCCAGCCAGACCCAGTTCGATCCTCGCCTGCTGCAGCTTCAGCAGGTTCTCGGCCTGCGGCGGCAGCGGCCCGAAGCGGTCGCTCAGCTCGTCGCGGATCGCCCGCAGCTGACCCGGTTCACGGGCGGCGACGATGCGGCGGTGGATGTCGATCTTCGCCGCCTCGAAGGGGACGAAGGTGGCCGGCAGGTAGGCATCGACCGGGACGTCGAGGCGGACCGGCTCCGGCGCCTCCTCGCGTTCCTCCCCCTCTCCCGCAGCCAGAGCGACAGCTTCGTCGATCATCTGGCAGTAGAGCTCGAAGCCAACCGCGGCGACGTGACCGGACTGCTCGTCGCCGAGCAGGTTGCCGGCGCCGCGGATGTCGAGGTCGCGCATTGCGATGCGGAAACCGGACCCGAGCTCGGTGTGGTCGGCGAGGGTCGAGAGCCGCGCCGCCGCCTCCTCG
>Ga0070712_100000855_pt1 | contig 18135 bp, 23 predicted proteins | sample LARL81metaG_FD_71396 | JGI IMG/M metagenome (GOLD analysis project Ga0070712, IMG submission 71396) | Corn, switchgrass and miscanthus rhizosphere microbial communities from Kellogg Biological Station, Michigan, USA - LAR L8-1 metaG | ecosystem: Host-associated > Plants > Roots > Rhizosphere ...
GGAGATACGGTCCTGGTGGGCAGCAAGCCATACCGGCACCCCCTCACCATCGTCGGGACCGTGACGCTGCCCTCGTTCGGCGTGCTGGTATCCGACCACGTGTCGCTGGGCCGGGGCGCGGTGCTGTCCGAGCGGGCACTGCTGGCGGTCCAGGGCCTGAGCGCTGAACAGGCGCGCTCAGCGAGCCAGGAATCTCAGGCTCCGGCATCGGCCCTGGCCATCGATTTGGTTCCTGCCACCAGCGCCGCCCAGCGGGCCTCGCTCGTGCGCAGGATCACCTCCGCGGACCCGGACGGGATTCCCGGCGGGACCTATGAGCTGCGCCTGGATCGCGTCCGCGCCGCTGCCATCCTCAACGCCGAGCAGATGGGCGGACAGCCGCTGACACTGGCCCTCGGGCTGGCCGCAGCCGCCGTGCTGTCCCTGACGCTGACTATCCTGACCGCTGTCCGCAGGCGGCGCCGGGAACTGGCCCTGCTCAAGGCGCTCGGCATGACCCGGCGGCAAGTAGGGGCCATCATCACCTGGCAGACGACGCTGACGCTGGCGATCGCGATCGGCGCGGGCGCGCCGCTGGGCATCGCCACCGGGCGCTGGGCGTGGGGGACCTTCGCCGGGTCCCTGGGCGTCAACCCGGTCACCGTGGTCCCCGTTCTGCTGCTGGCTGCCGGCGGCGCCACACTCATCCTGGCGGGAAACCTGCTGGCCGCCGTGCCCGCGGTGGTCGCCCTCCGGACAGACCCCGCCGCCGCGCTGCGGGCCGAGTAGCCCCCGGATGAGGCCGTGCCAGGCACTGCGAGTTCACCTGGTTAGTTGCCGCAAGGTGACATCTGCCATCGTCAACCCGTACCCAATCGGCCCACTCCCGCACGACGATATGGCGATCTCGGAAGGGTCAGCCGACGACTCGCAACCTCAAAGACGGGCAGCTCGAAACGTCCGCTTCTGGCTCCCTTCTATGACGGGTGTTGCCAAGGAGTATGGCCCCGCCGGTTTGAGGGTGCGGCGGCGCTGGTCGGTGTCAACGTCGTTCGTCCAGTGGGGCGCTGCACGTTGACACCTCGGGTGCGCCGCCGCGGGGTGGCAGCTACCGGGGCCATGGCCTGCAGTTCAGGGCGGGCAAGCGGTAGCGTCGAGTGTGCGGGTCCGGGAAGTGGCTGATCCGAAGTGCCGGTGTCCGGGGACAGGCCGGCCGCGCTGGATATCAGAGACGCCCTGGGGTGCCCGGGTGATCGCGACTTTGGGGCACCGTCGGCTCCCCCGTCGATCCGATTCGGCCGTCTGCTCTCGACGACCAGGACGATCGCGCTCTCGCTGCGCTAAACCGATCGCCGGGCGCTGTTGCGTTGGGCGATTCCTGGGCAGGCTGGAGCGCTGACCTGACGGCCCGTCAGATCGTTACGGCGAGCTCGTCGAAGGCAGTGCGGAGCTGGTGACGGGCGGGGACGTGGGTGGCGATGTCGTAGTGGCCGCGGCGCAGGTTCTGGACGAAGGCGTGACCGGCGGCGAGAATCCGCGCTGAGCGGTGCCGCTTCAGCCCGCGCATCGGCCGGAGCCGGGCTTTGAGCCGCCCGTGATCTGCCTCGACTGCGTTGTTGGCGTATCGTTCCACGGTGTGCAGCGCTGAAGGGTCAGCTCATCCAGAACCCGCGGATAGGCGGGGGCCCGGTCGGTCGTGACCTCGACCGGGATCACGCCAGCCCGCAAGACCCGGGTGAAGAAGCGCCGGGCGGCTGCCAGGTCACGCCTCATCGACAGCAGGACGTCGATGACCTGTCCATGCTGGTCGATTGCCCGGTACAGGTACGTCCAGCGGCCCGATACCTTCACGTACGTCTCATCGACGAACCATCGGTCACCGGGGGCATGGCGGCAGGGCCTGGCAGCTTCGATGAACTCGGGGGTGAAGCGCTGCACCCACCGATAGATGGTCACGTGATCAACGGTGACACCGCGCTCGGCCAGCAGTTCCTCAACGTCACGGTAAGACAGGCCGTACCGCAGGTACCAGCGGACCGCGACCGAGATCACCTCAGGCGGGAACCGGAAGCCAGCGAACACCGAAGATGAGCCAGACGACGTCACGGAACAGTCTCCCGCCCACCGCGATCGACCAACGCAACAGAGCCCTGCTACCTGCCTACAAGCAAAATCCAGCTCTCCTGCAACACCATCTCCCGCACAGGCAGCCAGCCGAACTGGAGTCCGTACCCCAGCGCATGGGTTGGCTCACCTGGGAGGACAGCAACCGGCTACAGCCTGGCACCTGCCCCTGGCTTCCAGCCCAGCAAACGTGAGCCTTAACAGGCCGACCCAAACGCACGCTCCCGGCGGCCCCAGCCACCCGGTGGGCCAGTACATGCCGTTCGAAGACACGTCCGCACATGCCGATGTGCGGACGGTCTGCCACACACCATCGACTCTCAACGCAAACCGTCGGTACGCCACATTAGGGAACGCGAGACGCATTATTGACGTGGCAGATGGAAACGCTGATGTCTTATCCGTAGTAGCGAGCCATCCTTTCGTTCTCCTCCACCGCCATACGCTGCGCGTCGGCAGAAATGAGAGGACCCCAAGTCACCCGCCCGAGCGCATCCGCCGCGTAAGCTCGGACATCGCCAAGTGGGTTGTCCGGGTCGAGGGCTTTAATGACCGTCAGTACTTCACCAGGGCCCAGGGTCTTGGTCCTTGGGCGAATGTCCCAGTTTTCAATCGGCGCGACATTTCTCGCGAGCTCGTCATCCTCCCGCGACCATGGCAGCATGATCCCCGCCCCAGGGTTGCGTCGAAGCCAAGGTCCCCACCCGGTCGTATTCCATGTCGTCGCTAGGTTGATCTCGGAGACCACTGTGGGCTGCTTGCCGACGTTGGTAACTCGGACGACCAGAGACGGCGGCCGGCTGTACTTGTAACTTCGATCCTCGATCTGGCAGGCAACCCGCACCTTCGGGCGATCCCGCCTTAGGTTGGCAACTGCGACAATGCTACCTATGGTGCCCGTTGCTGCACCCCAGATGGCGAGGAAGTCGCCGGTTTGCAAACGAGTCACCACCCGGTGAAGTCGAAGTACTGCGCCCCACTACCGCATACCATTCAATGTGACCACCTGGCTGACCCGCAAGCAACAGCTGCCTCTTGCGGAGCTGTTCCATGCGGGCCCCTATCCACGCGGCGAACGTGACGGGATCGGCGACACCAACGCCCTGTCATGCCGCAGGCCGCGCGATCATCCCTCTCGTCATGCCGAGGTGCTGGTGCCCGATGCGGCTGACATTCCGCGAAGGACATAGATGTAGGCCATCGCGGTTCCTCCACTCTGGAGCCTGGCCGATGTCAGCACCCGTTCGTAGCCGTCACCCTCGAAGTGGTCGAGCCGCTTCCAGTGCCCGCTCAGCATCACGGAGCTAAACAGCATGCCGTGGACCTCCGGCCCGTCTTCGTCCAGAACGATACCGGGGAAGCCGACGTCAGCACCCCAGCCTTGCTGCAGCAGCCTGCCCCTCACGGTCGCGAGCTCCCACGTGCCAGGCACATCGGCCAGGACGTGCCCGTTTGCCCGGCCGGGAGCGAGCGTTCCGTAGACGAAGAGTCGTTGAGTCATCCAGGTCGCTTCCGTCGAGGCCAGCCGGGCATAGCCAAATCGGAGCATATTCCGACCGCACGCATCGCGGACCCGACGGCCTTCCTGAACGTCCGCTTCTGCCGCCGTCAGGTGGCTTTTGACTGGCTGAGTTCCACGAGGTGGCCATCTGGGTCCCGCAGAAAGCAGCGGACCTCCGGGCCCCAATCATGCGGCGCAGTCAGGAAGGTCGCCCCCCGCGACCGGAGTGCCTCATAAGCCGCCTGGCAGTCAGCTACCCGCAGCGTCATGGCATGACTGACCCGGTCCACATCGGCCGGCGGCGCGAAGACCACCGTGGGTTTGTCGGCGGTCGGCCCGCCCTGCTGACCAACAGCAGCCAGGTGCCGGCGAACCGCAGCACCACGCTCGTCCCCCCGTACTCGCGGTACAGTTCCGCCCCCAGCACATCCACCCAGAAGTCACGCGAGCGGGCCGGGTCGGCGACCACCAGAATGTGGGTGACCGCAACGTCACTGCCAAGCGGGCCCACTGGCTGCTGCGTCATCATCACCTCCCGGCCGTGCCGCTGAACGTATCCATCCCCAGCCATCACCGACAATGGCTGGAATCCGCCCTCCCCGTTTGGCTCCCCAATCCCGTTAGCCGCGCTAACGATCTATCACACGGGCTGGCCGACAGATCGAAGAAGTCCCGGAAGGCCATGCCCGGGCGGCCGGGCGGGCCAGCACACCGACTCATCGGCCCGCAACCACCAGCTCCGACGGTGCCGTTCATCTCGCCGCCGCTGAGGTCTCAACGCTCCAGCGTCAGTGTCCCACCCACCAGAGGCGCGGCCGCGTGGCCCCACCGCAACGAGCATCACCGACATGCGGAGGAGCGCCTGCTCCTGGCTGAGATGGAGGCGACCGTCAGCTCCACGGCCAACGGGCCTGCGCCCCGATCACCCCACATGCCTCAGACGTCATATGAGCCCGAAGGACAGGCTGATCATCGATTACCTGCTCATGCCAAATTGAGGGCGTATGGCCTTTGCATGTCTATGCACTGCCCGACATGATTACGCGCATCAAGGCGCCGGCTGTGCCGCCGGAACGTGCGAAGCGGTGTGAGATCAGTCGGCCGGGGCGGGCCGGACATGGTTTTGATGAGAGCGGTCCTCGATGACCCCGGGCGAGAGGGGCTTCTGCTGATCCTCACCCCGCTGTATTGTGGCAAATGCGGGTTGTTGCGGCCGGGCCGCGGCCGTCGGCCCGTGCGTACGGAATCCGCGGCGAATCCTCACCTGCGGATCGCCGTTTGCAAGTCGTCGTTAATGACTAAGGGGGCAGAGCATATGTTAAAGCGCATTACTGTGGGCGCGATGACGATCGTGGTAGTGGCCTGGATGGCAACGGGGGTCAGCTCAGCGAGCAGCCTGAATTCCGCCATTCCCCGCTATCAGCACATCGTCGAGATCATGATGGAAAATACCAGCTACGCGACAATCATCGGCAACCCTCACGCGCCGCGGATTAACGCCCTGGCTAACGCGTACGGGCTAGCCACGAACTACTTCGGCGTTACCCATCCCAGCGAGCCAAACTACATGGCCAACATGGGCGGTAGTTTCTTCGGCGTCCAAGACGACAACCAGTTCTACTGCACACCCGCGCTCGCCAGCACCGACCCCAACTGCGCGGGAACGACGGTGGACCACACCGTCACGGCACAAAACCTGGCCGATCAGCTCACCGCCGCCGGCCTGACCTGGAAGGGCTACTTCCAGAATCTTCCCCCGATCCCGTCCACGGGGCTGATCAAAACCGGTCCGGACGCCAACGGGCCGTACAGCTTCAAGTGGCCCAGCAGCAGCGTCGCCCTCTATGCCTCCAAGCACAACCCGTTCGTGAACTTCACAGGCACCCAGGATGCGCTGGCCAACATGGTGCCCGACACCCAGCTCGCCACGGATCTGGCAACTGGCAAGCTTCCGAGCTTCGGCCTCGTCGTCCCCGACCAATGCCACGACATGCACGGCACCGGGCCCTGCGAGGACACCAATGGGCTCATCGCCGCCGGCGATACCTATGTCGGTAACACGGTGCATGCGATCATGGCCTCGAAGACATGGCGGCAGGGCCGCAACGCCATCGTGGTCACCTGGGATGAGGATGACTTCTCCGATCAGGGTCAGCCTGGGACCGGCTGCTGTGGCGCCGACCCCGGTGGCGGTCATGTAGTCACCATCGTTATCACGAACAAGGGCAAGTACCCGATCACCGACAACACTGCCTACAACCACTACTCGCTGCTGCGCAGCTACGAAGACGCGTTCCGGCTCCCCTGCCTGGCCAACGCCTGCGACACGGCCGACGGTGTCAAGCCCATGACGCCGCTGTTCCACCCATAGAAACGACCGGAACCACGTTCTCTCGAGGGCCGGCTCCGCACCGAAATGGTGCGGAGCCGGCCCTTTCCGTCCAAAGCACAACCCGGCTCATAACCAGATAGGCAGCCAGGCCGTTAGCACCGGCATACCTGGTTCTGCTGGTTCTCGCGAAGACACTACTGCTTCTCGCGGGGCTGGAGTGGCGCCGGCCGTGACGTTACCGCGCCTGCCTACCCACCCACCCAGCCAGGCAGCAGCGGGGGCGGCTTAGTTAGTGAGGGGCCATTATTCCATCGAAGTTTCATGGCCGCGATGATCGCCGACTCGACTGCGTTATTTCGTTATCAGGGCAAGCCGATCGCCGAGTACGCGCGGGCGTCCAGTGATGAGCTGGCAGCAACTGACCGGCGCAGAATGGCCAGATATGCGCGGACCGGGTGAGACAACTGGTCGGATCTGTCACAGCTCAATCAGGATGCTGCGCTTTCGGTTGAGCCATGCGAAGGAACACCTCTTGGGTGTGCCCAGTGGCCTGGTCAGGTTACCCCAAAGGGGACCATGAGATGATCGAGCGGTGGTGATCCGCTTGACCCGTGGTAGAAGAGGGGGGTCTGGAAAAGGAATGCGTTTACCAGGTAGTTGCTTGGCTCGATGCCGGCTGGGATCTCGATGTGGAACTCCAGCTGCGCCGAGCCAGATGGGTTGAGGGCGAGCCCGGGCCACCCAGGCTCGGTAAGCCTTGGGAACCGCGCATCCACCAGTGCAAGGGCCTGCCCGGCGTCTGCCACGAGGCCTGCTGGTCCAATGAAGACGTGAACGAACAGAGCGTCCTGGTCGACTGGGTCGGGGTTGAAGATGTCAGTCTCCAGGTAGAACGTTCCGGGTGAGGGGGTTGGGAAACCCCACCCCACCCCGATGAAGAACGGGCTGTGCGCGCTCTGCAGCCGGTCCAGGATCTGGTCTCTGGTGGGGGCAGCGAAGTTGCGGCCCTGCTCACGGGCTTCGTTGCGGTGCCGTTCGATCTCCTGAAGCAAGATCCGCGCGTTCGCGGCCTGACGCTCCGACAGTTGCGCGAAGTAGTCGGCGAGCTGTTCAACTCCCTCGCCTCCGACCTCTGGCATGATTCCCTCCTCCGTATACGGCGTCAGCGTTTCCGGTCCTGCAGTCGGTCCAGGATCTGGTCTGTGGTCGGGGCAGCGAAGTTGCGGCCCTGCTCACGGGCTTCGTTGCGGTGCCGTTCGATCTCCTGGAGCAAGATCCGCGCGTTCGCGGCCCGGCGCTCCGACAGTTGCGCGAAGTAGCCGGCGAGCTGTTCAACTCCCTCGCCTCCGACCTCTGGCATGATTTCCTCCTCCGATTCCACCACCGTAATCCGGATGTGATCATTCGAGAACAGGTCGGCCCCTCATTCATTCCCGCCTTCCGGATGCTTTGATCCGCCGCCTAGTCCACTTGCCAATTCATGATCGGCACACTCAATGCGGCAGGTGCGGACACCTGATGCGCTACTCGTTGATGAGTTGCTCCCGCAGGATGTCTGCGTGGCCGCAGTGCTGAGCCAACTCGCGCAGCATGTGGAGGTCCACCCAGCGCAGCGGGAGCGGCCCGCGCCGGTTGCCGCGGGCAATGTCGTCCAGCCCCAGGAATGACGTCGCGCGGCGTGATGCCTGGCATGCCTGGCGGCGGGCTTGCTGGACGGTGGCGATGGTGTCGTTGCCATGAAGAATGAACGACTCGTCCGGGATCGCGGGATGCCGATCTCGGCACGTGACCGGCAGGTGACAGCTTCATCGAACCAGACCTTCTTGACAAAGGTCGCGTGCTTCACCAGGCCCAGCAAGGTGGTCTGGGAGCGCACCAGCGATCGGCGCGCCTGTTGTTCGGTCAGCCCATCCAGGCAGCTATTGAGCTCCCTGCGGTGATCATCGAGGAATGCTTCGAACTGGGCCCGGGCTGGCTGATCGATGACGTCCTCGACGAACGTCGCTGGGGGAAGGACATGAGCGAAGCATTCCAGGACCGCCGCCTCCAAGCGAACTAGTGCTCATTGGCAAATCCGGTCGACGCCGGGCGCGCAGAGCGACCTGTTCGGCGCAACTGCACCGGCCATCGCCATTCCCCCGATTGCGGAGCAGCTATTTGCGCGCACTGGTGTTCCACCAGAGGTCCGTCAACCGCCGAATGGCCGCCCCGAGTCGGATATTTCAGCCTGTCGCGCAAAGCTTGTGGAGAGTAGATCGGCGGGCTTTGGGACGCAGATCCGGGGTGCGAGAACTTTCTTATTGGACGATCTTGAGTCCTGGGCTGCTGGGGATGGGCCCTTGGCCGTTAGCCTTCGGCGCGGTGCCGGTGCAGCTTGCGCAGGTTGTGCGCGGCGCAGGCCAGCAGCCATTCGTTCTCGCACGCGGCCAGGCCGCGCCGGGACATCATGGTCAGTTTCTGGCAGGTCTTGAGCTGGCCGAACACCGGTTCCACGGTGCGGGCGCGGAGCTTGTAGTCGTCGCGGCCGCGAGGATGGCGCAGGCGCCGGCGGGCGCGGGCGGTGGCTGGAAGCCGGTCCAGGTGCAGGGCGTGCTGGGGAGTGCGGACGTGACGCCGGGTGGGGTCTTTGGCCAGCGGCGCGATCAGCCGCAGGCCGTCGGTGTCGGCGCGGGCGAAGGTCTGCTCGCTGACGTAGCCGGAGTCGGCGAGCAGCTTCGGGCGGATCCCGGCCGCAGCCAGCTGGCCCCGGCACCGGTCCAGCAGCGGGTGCAGCAAGGTGCGGCCGGCCGGGTGCTGGGACAGCATCGCGCCGACGATGACCTGGCCCGTAGTGACGACCAGCTGACCGTTGTGGCCGGCCACGTATCCCTTCTGGTTGCGCATCACCCGCACGTCCGGGTCGGTGATGTTCGCCCACGGCTCGGTGTTGTTGCGGTTCGGGCGCGGCGGCTCAGCACCAGGGCGGCGCCCGCCGCGTTTCCCGGCCGCCGCGGCCGCATCCCACGCCTGCTGCTTGGCCCGCTGCGCGTCGCGGCGGGCCTGGTCCTCGGCCGCCAGCCGGTCCCGGGCGGCGGCCAGCCGGCCGCGCCGCTCAGCCCGCCGCGCCAGCGTCCGCGGGTCGGCTCATCCAGCTTGCCGCCGAGCCGGGCGTCCTCGGCGGCGTCGGCCGCGGCAGCCTCGGCCAGCAGCTTCTCAATCGCCGGCAGCGTGCGGTTCGCCTTCTGCGCGGCGCTGCCGGCCAGCTTGGTCCCGTCCAGGCTGATCGTGCCCAGCGACACCAGGCCCTCGGCGGCCAGCAGCCGCAGCACCTGGCTGACAACCCGCCCAGCGCCTTCTCGTGCCGGGCGCGGAACCGGGCGATCGTCGCATGGCCGGGCGCAGCCCGCCGGTGATCACCTGGTAGCCAACGTCGCGCACGCACCGCTTCTCGAGCACCCGGCTGGACCGCTCGCCCTGGCAATAGCCATACAGCACCAGCGCCACCATCATCTCCGGGCCGAACGCTGCCCGGCCATGCCCGCCGGCCCGGTACCGGCGCCGGAACTCGCCCAGATCCAGCGTGGCCACCGCGTCCAGCACCACGAAGACCAGGTCGTCTTCGGGCAGCCACTCGCGCATGTCCGCCGGCAGCAGCAACGGCTGATCGCGCTGCGGAAAAAGGAAGTTCTGCGGCATAAACCATGATCTCAAGCGCCGGGTCTGCCCCCGGGCAGGCACGCCGTTTATGCGACAGGCTGATGTATGCGCTGCAGCCCGTCGGGGAACGTGCCGATCTGCCGCTGCCCGGGTAGGGCGTTGTGCGACCGCGATGCGTTGCGGTGCGGTGCGAGTCGCCGGGTGTCCGGTGCGGTAGCTGGCTGAGTGGGCGGATGGATGTTCTGGCTGCCTTGACCTGGGCGCGTCCGCTTTGTCCTTCGCCGGGCCAGGGCTGGTGATCTTCCAGCCATCGTTTCCCGGCTTGCCGCTGACCAACTCGGCGCGACGCGGGACGGTACGCATACAGCAGGGGATCTGCCGCTTACCAACGGGCGTTTGACGCTATCGACCATGGTCCGGCACATCTGCTGGTGGTTGCGGAGTCAGGCATGATGTCGTGGCTACGATGCAGCTGTCGCTCCTGCCCGGTCTGGCCCGCTGGGGCGCGTTGCGGGCCCAGATCGAGACGGTCCGGGTTCATGCGGATCACAGTTCCTCCCGGCGTTGACCGTGCACGGTTGGCGCCGACCGTACGGAAGATTTACTAGGCAGTCTTACCTGTTAAATCGGCGTGAAAAGGTTTACGTTGACGGCAGCGTAGCGTCACGCTTCGGCCAGGAGCCGGGAGTGCCATGACCGAGGGACCTGGTAATCGAGAACCGCCCGGCTCGTGGCTGCGGCGGCAGCGCCATGCTGCGGGCCTGACGCAGGAGGAACTGGCGAGCCGGTCAGGGCTGAGCGTACGGACGATCAGCAACCTGGAGTGCGGCCGGACCCAGAAACCGCACCCCCGGTCAGTCCGCCGTGTGACGGGTACTTTAGGCCTGGCCGAGACGGCAGGCAGTGGCCTGATCGCCCGGTACCGCGCCACCCAAGACGGCGAAACAAGCCTGCCGCAGCAGGCCGATCACGGTACTCCTGGATCCCAGGCGTCAGACGTGGAACAGGAGCAAGCCGGCAGTACACCCGCATTCATGCCGCGGCAGCTGCCGGCGGCGGTCGGGCACTTCGTTGGCAGGGCCGCCGAGCTAAAGGTCCTGGACGGCTTGCTGGAGCAGGCGCCCGGATCGGGGGACTGGAACGGCGGGGCGGTAATCATCTCGGCGATCAGCGGGACCGCCGGGGTCGGCAAGACCGCGCTGGCGGTGCACTGGGCGCATCAGGTGGCTGAGCGCTTCCCCCACGGGCAGCTGTATACGAACCTGCGTGGCTTTCATCCTGCAGGGACGCCGGCTGCCCCCGGTGAGGTAATCCGGGCGTTCCTTAACGCCCTCCAGGTCCCAGCCGATCGGATCCCGCCGGAGCCGGCAGAACAGGCCGGGCTGTACCGCAGTCTGCTAGTTGGGCGGCGGATGCTGATCGTGCTGGACAACGCCCGCGATGCCGCGCAGGTGCGCCCGCTGCTGCCCGGCGCCACGGAGTCCGTGGTGGTGGTGACCAGCCGCAGCCAGCTGGTCGGACTGGCCGCGACCGAGGGTGCCCGGCTGGTGAACCTGGACATGCTCACTGGCGATGAGGCGACCGAGCTGCTGGCCCGCCGTCTCGGCCTGGACCGGGTCAGCACCGAGCCGGAGGCCGCCGGGGAACTGGCCGGCCTGTGCGGGAGGCTGCCGTTGGCCTTGGCGATCACCGCCGCCCGCGCCGCGGCCCGCCCCGGGTTCCGGCTTACTGCTCTGGTGGCGGGGCTGCGTGACGAGCACGGCCGGCTGGATGCCCTCAACGCCGGGGAGGAAACAGCCAGCATCCGGGCTGTGTTCTCCTGGTCATATCGGAGCCTGGCCACCCCAGCGGCGGAACTGTTCCGGCTGCTGGGCCTGCACTCAGGCCCGGACATCAGTGTGCCGGCCGCCGCCAGCCTCGCCGGCCTGGACCTCACACAGGCACGCGGACTGCTCGACCAGCTCGCCGCTGCCTGCCTAATCACCGAGCACGCTCCGGACAGGTACGCCTTCCACGACTTGCTCCGCACCTACGCCGCCGAGCAAGCCCACGCGCTCGACCCCGGCGCTGGGCCGCGGGGTGCCATCTGCCGGGTCCTGGATCACTACGTGCATACCGCCGCCGCTGCTGACCAGCTGCTGAACCCCCAGCGTGACCTGATCAACCCGAAGCCGCCCGAGCCCGGCACTACACCCGAGGGCTTCGCTGACTATGGGCAGGCGATGGCATGGTTCGAGGCCGAGCACGCGGTCTTGCTCGCGGCGGTCGCACTCGCTGCCCGCCAAGGCTTCGACACCCACGCCTGGCAACTCCCCTGGGCCCTAGCGACCTTCCTGGACCGGCGGGCTCACTGGCACGACTGGGAAGCCGTCCAGCGCACCGCCGTAGCCGCCGCGCAGCGCCTCGGCGACAAAGCCGCGCAGGCCCATTCTCGCCGCGGGCTCGGCCACGTCTGCGTGATGCTGGGTTCCCACCAGGATGGCCGTGACCAGTTCAAGCAGGCCCTGCACCTTTACTCCGGGCTCGGTGACCGCATCGGCCAGGCCCGTGCCCACAGTGATGCCGCCTGGTCCTATGAGAAGCAGGGCCATTACCAGGAGGCCCTCGATCACAGCCAGCAGGCCCTGTGCCTATCCCGCGTGGCCGGCCACCGCGCAGCGGAGGCGATCGCGCTTAACGCGCTCGGATGGCAGATCGCCCACCTCGGGAACTACCAGCGCGCTCTCGCCAGCTGCCAGCAGGCCCTCGACCTTTACCGTGAACTCGGTGACCGTCATAGCCAGGCCCTCACCTGGGACAGCCTTGGCTACGCCCATAGCCACCTCGGCGACCATGCCCAGGCCATCACTTGCTACAACCACGCCCTCAATCTCTACCGTGAGCTAGGCAGCCGCTACTTCCAGGCCCGCACCCTGGCCCATCTCGGCGACACTTGCTACGCCGCCGGGCAGCACCAGGCCGCCAGCGACGTCCGGCAGCAGGCCCTGGCCATCTTCGACGACCTCCGCCACCCATACGCCGTCCAGGTCCGCGCCACGCTCCGCCAACCCCACACCACCATCGACTTCGGCGGCTAACCGGGAATTCGCCCGAGTAGCCACCGCTCATTGTTTGCTCGGGCCGACCGTCAAGCCTACGTAGCCCCGCCCGGCCTCACCGCTGCCAGCGCCGTGACGGTCAGCGCTCTTTGGCAGCAGGGCACCGTGTTGGGAGGGTTGGGCGCTCGTACCGCGCGTTGGCTAGGTCTTTACGTCGGTCCCTCCCAATCCCCGTGGTCTGACCAGGGATCCTTGGAGATCGGGCCGCCGCCCCAATAGGGGCGGCCGGCCGGCTGGCCATTCATTCCGCACGGGAATCACCATTCAGTCGCATTGCTGCCTGGGCCCAGGTGATCGGACCGCGCAAAGGCCGGCACGGCCGGTGGTGCATCGGGATCCGCTGGTACGCCTCACCGTCGATCGTCGGCCGTGAAAGCTGGTACTCATACCGGGCCGACGCGGTCCGGCGGCCAGACGGCTTAAGTGGCCGGGCTCATGCTGGCGAGCACGGACGGCGCGAGGTGGACCGTCGAGACTGTGGACCTGTACCTGACCGGCTGACCGCACTGGTGCCCCGATGATGGATATCCGTCAAAGCGGGCCAGGCCCATTTGCAGTGCTGCCCGTCAGCGCGGCCGCAGCCTGCGCCCGTTCCCAGCATGATCATCCGTCGGCGGCAGTGGAGCACCAGTCAGCAGGTATCACGGTTGTGGATTCCGGATCGCTGGGGTCGTAACTGCGGAAGCGCCGTGAAAGCCTTCATTGCACTTTTCGATTGCCAGCCATCGACCCTTTCAGAGCCGTTCTCACTGAAGATCACGCCACCTCGCGAAGCACCAAAGAGCCCATTCCAGTTGTAGTCATTGCTGATCTAACTCGCCCATTGGAACAGGACCAGGAAGCCGAGCTGACTCAAGCAATACAACAAAGAGACCTGGATCCCGCTCTGCCTGACCCGGCAGTGCTGCAAATCACGGCTGTCCCCGCGCATGGTCCAGTCAATACACGCTGTGCTGCGGAATGCCCTGGAATGCGCGGCGCGGGAGGAGACTATCCCACGCAACGTGGCCAAGCTGGTCAAGGTGACAGCACCGAGCTACCAGATCAACCGGGGACTGACCGCATCGCAGGTGCGGGCCGTGCTGAATGCGGCTCATTCCCACCGGCTCGGCGCGCTCTACGTCCTGGCGCTGTATCTGGGCCTGCGCCGCGGCGAGCTGTTCGGCCTGCGCTGGCAGGACATCGATCTTGGCGACGAAAGGCTTGAAGTTAGCCAGAACCTCCAGCGGGTCGGCGGGACCTTGCGCCCGGTCCCCCCGAAGACCGAAGACTCGCGGCGGACGGTTCCTCTCCCTGCACCCTGTGTGAAAGCACTCCGCGCTCACCGTGAGAACCAGGTCGCCGAGCGCTCGAACGCGTAGCCCGACTGGGAGGAGCATGATCTGGTGTTCCCGTCTCGCCGGGGCACGCCGATGGAGCCCGACAACCTGCGCCGCAGCTGGTATGCGATCCGCAAAGACGCAGGCCTTGGCCAGACACGGTTTCATGATCTTCGCCATACCCGTGTGACGCTCCTGCTGGACCTGGGTGCCCCAGGCGGCTGCATCTGCTGCCCTTCTCCCCGTATCAGCGACCCCGGCAGCGCGGCCAGAGCACCAGTGCATGTGCAAACTACCGGTCAGACTGCCGGTCAGATTTCCTGGTCTGATTTGCCACGGAGGCTCATCCTGCCGGTGAAGAGGTATCTAGACGTCACCGGCCGGTCGAGAGGGGCCAGGCGCACGGGCCATCGGACTGGCGCGCCGCACTCGCACCGCTCGCGCTTGGGTCGGCGCACGGCACCGCAGACGCGCACAGAGCAGCCCGCACTACGACCGAAGGAGATATCCGGCCAAGGCACCCAGAAAGGAACCGCACGCGCGTAACCGGCATCTTATGCAGCACGATCGTAAGGGTCCGACAGTGGGCCGGCTGGGTCGCCCCGGCCGGGGGGCTCTGAGCGGGAGGCAGCAATTGCCGGGAAAGCACTCAGCCAGACCTGGACGGAAAGGATAGCCACCATGAAAGCACGAATACTCGCAATCCTGGGCGCCTTTACCTTAGCAATAGGCTTCGGAATCGGAAGCGGGCAAGCGGCATTCGCGGTAGGTCCTGTGGCCCAATACTGCGCCACCAGCAGCGGCGGCTGCATGAACGCCTGGAATGAGGGACCGTACGTAAACGCATACGCAGCAACCCACGTGAACAACAATTTCTCGGCCTTCGCGAATCCCGACGGATACGAAACTATCGAGTACCTGGGTCCCGGCCCCCATATACACCAGTGCATTAGCGACTACGGAGATAGCTCGACCGATGCTCGCGCCGGGCTAAGCGGCTACTGCGACAGCGGCGACATCTCATGGGGTGCCAATTTCACGGTACAAGGTTGCGGCAACAACACTTATGCATTCAGGAACGTTCATTGGAACGGATGGCTCACGCCAAATTCCAATAGTAACGGCTCGCCTTTCTACCTTAATAGCGCTACTAGGACCTGTTACCATATCTTGGGACCGGGGTGATAGGTCGGATTAGCTTGGCCAGCGCATCGCGAAGGCGGGCCAGGACCGGCCAGGCCGCGATCGGAGGCGCATACGCTGAAGCAGATAAGGAGATAAGCGAGAGACGCGAAAGGAAGGGCGTATGAAAATGCGATAGACAGCCGCCCAGTGGGCCGCGCCCTGTGTCATCTGCCACGAGCCTGCGGCGGGCCGCCTATGTCCGCGTCTTCCCCGGATGCCTGTTACAACCGCGTGTCCGGTTCCGGCTACCGAGAAACGTCAATCAGCGTGCCAGATGTCGGCTACCTTGGGTAGCTGTGGCGACGGGTACGGGAACGGCATAATTCAGGGCGGCCTCTTCGTCGCGATTAATACCTCTTACTGTACCGGCCTGTAGCAGGGGGTACTGATAAATCGGTACTGGACGAACCAAGACCTCTAGCTGGCCTACGCGTATTCCAGTGGTAATCCCGGCCAGCCACTTTACGTGGGCGCGAACGGCAGCGGTACCTGCTGGGGTGGCTCAAGCGTCGGGTAGCGAGAAGCATCGCCCAAGGTGCAAGAGTTGCGGCTAAACGCAGGTCCGGGGATGGCCTCTGAATTGTGAAGTGCTTCCCTTCAATATCAAGGGCGCTTCGCGTTTCCTTCGGGAATAGCCTTTGGCCACCCTTGACATTGAGCCTCCGGAAGCACTCTGGCCAGAAACCAAGGGCCCGGCAGTGAGCCTGGCCAGGGTACGGGGCATCCCCTGTACAGTGCGGGCGGTCACGGGGGCGTACTCTGGAGGCGGCCGGGCAAAGCGTCCGCGCAGGGTTGACAGCAACGGTGACAGCAACAGCAGCAACGGGAGCAGCAGCCCCGTTGTATAGTCTCGGGCGACCTCGCATCGATCAAGGCTGATCGCCGCACGTCAGCCAACAGCCGGGACGGATTCGGACGGTCTCAACCGCGCCTGCTCCCGTCTCTTAATCTGCGGGTGACGCACGGCGGAGTGCCCCTAGCCTGCTCCGAGAAGCCGTCAACGGCCACCGGCCACCACCTCCAGGACGCAGCCAGACCCAAGGTCAATCCGGGTTTGACCCATGCCATGCTCCGCCGACCCACTCGTGAAGCAGGCTCACTCGCTGCTACCGCCTGAGTTCGTGCTAACCCGTTTCAAGCGGCCCGAGTCGACGTCTCGCTGCCACCCCTCAGGGGTTCTCACATCCGATGGCCAGCCTGCATCGGTGAGGTCCGCGCCGTCGAGACCGAGAGAATTTTGTTGTTTGGTGGCCTTCGGAGACGGCTCACATGGTGAGAGCCTGTCAGTTGGCTCGCCGCCACACGATCGCCGTTCGGCGCGGCCGGGTGGCGTTCAGCATGAGCGTGATTTCTGCGCAGAACGGCCATTCGCGGTGTGGCCCGGCCGGGCGTACTGCGGTCGCGCGAGGATGGCGACTACGGACGCGGGTGCCAGGGTGATCGGGGTGGCCGCAACCGTGACTGGGCGGTCGGTGCTAGTGCCCGTGCCCGCTCCCGTGACCTGCCCCGTTGCCGTTATCAGGCCCGTGTCCATGCCCAGGCCCGTGTCCATGCCCATGCCCGTGTCCATGCCCAGGCCCGTGTCCATGCCCAGGCCCGGGCCCGCTGAACTCGCGGCGGTGTCTGTGGCGGCCGTGTGCCGGCCGGCCGACGACGGCGGCCGCGCGATGCGCTGTGACCGGGCGGTGCGCCAGCGGTGAAGGGCCGCCGCCGCTGGAACGAGGCGCCGCGGCGGGGACCGGAGCCAGCGTCCGGGCCGGCACTGCCGGTGCCGGGGAATGCGGCGCTACCGCATGGCTCCGCTGTGGTACCAGGACCGGCTTGCTGGGCCCGGCCGGCTGGGGCCTGACCGTGCCCTTCCCGGCCGCCGACGGCGCGACCCCCATCTGCCCCGGTCCCGCGACAAGGGAGTACAACCCGAAACCGAGCGCCACCAACAGCGCCAGCGCGAGCGCCACGATCCAGCCCAGCCGGCGCTCCGGAGAACGAGCGGCCGGCACCACTGGCTCACGCGCTGCGGGCGAGCTGGCCTGGTGCCGCAGCGCCGAATGGGCGGCGGCTGCCAGCCCCGACACCACACGCAGGGCCGGCCGGCGCCGACGCGGAGCCTGTGCCGACGTGGCCAGCAACTCCTCCAGGCTTACTGTCGACAACACCTCCGGCGACCGACAGACCGCGTCGTATTCCTCGACCAGCGGCCCGGGGTCGGCCCCGACGGCCTTGGCGATGCCACGGATGTGGCCCCGCGCGTAGAAGTCGCCGCCGCACCCGGAGTAGTCGTCGCGCTCAATCCCCCGGATGACCGTTTCCCTGATCCGGGTCCGCTCACTGACCTGGGCAACGGTGAGACCGGCTCGCTGGCGCGCTCCCGCCAAGGCTGCACCGATCGACACGCTGCGCCTCCACAGCTCTGCCGCCCCGCGCACCGCCCCCGCGGCCAGGCGGCGGGGCGATCCCAGCCCCCATCATTTCACGCGATTCCCACCGGGGATCGGCTGCCTTGTCCTGTTCGCAGCCCTGAGCGTTCCCCAAAGCCTGGTTTCACTCTGCGTAGCGGCTGATCGTCCCCTTGAGCGGCCTTCGGAGAGGGCTTCACATGGTGAGACCTGGCAGTTGGCTCCCCCGCAACTGCATAACTGATCTGATTACATTGCAAAAGTAGTGGTCAGGGGCGGGGTCGAACCGCCGGCCTTCCGCTTTTCAGGCGCATCCGCCCGGTCGCCACTCGTGGCTGACCGGGGCCCGATAGGCGATCTAGCTGCGGAAACCATGGCTCGCTGTGGTCTGGCGTGGCTCTACGCCTGCCGGCGTTGGCTCCCCGTTTGGCTCCCCAAGCTCGTTAGCACCGCTAACGTTACCGTGCTGACGGCGCGGCGGCCCAATGCCAGGCACTAGCCCCGATGAGTGCGGCCGACGAGGCCAGGTTGACTGCTGCGCAGGTCAGGGCATAGTCCGTACTCA
>Ga0070712_100000856_pt1 | contig 18132 bp, 11 predicted proteins | sample LARL81metaG_FD_71396 | JGI IMG/M metagenome (GOLD analysis project Ga0070712, IMG submission 71396) | Corn, switchgrass and miscanthus rhizosphere microbial communities from Kellogg Biological Station, Michigan, USA - LAR L8-1 metaG | ecosystem: Host-associated > Plants > Roots > Rhizosphere ...
CAAGTTTGGATTGATCGACCCCGGCGCGACGCCATAACGGGCGGCGAAGCCTTTGATTTCCTCTGTGTTGTTCACCCCGTCTGGGCAATCCCACAGTACATGGAGCGCGATCGTTGGGCAGACTCCGGTCAGAAGATGGACTTGCCCGGCATCACTGAATTTTTCCTCAGTCGTGGTGGCAGCCGCAGCCTGAGTGAACTTACCAAACCGCGTGCCGGTGTTGGCGAAACCCCACGATGGAAGTTCGATACGAAGGGTTTCTAATGCGGCGAAAACCTTGTCGCTGGATGAGTCCATAGAACCTCTCTACGGTTGCAAAATTATAGTCTTTTGCGGCCATCCGGCGTGCTGTCATAGACAAGTATCGACGCCTACAACACCCGCAGCCTCGTTGAACGAAACTGTGTCTACTGAGGGCCGAGATGACCCAAAGGCTCGCACCCGTATTGGCAGCCAGTACTCCTGACGTTGTTACTTGGATAAGGGAAAGAAGAAAAAGCATGAAGTGCAAAGCAGGGTCTTAAGAGTCGAAGCATAGGAAAGTTGTGACGCAGCGCCGGTGCTGCGACTAAGCTTGGCAAACGAGCGGCCTTCGAGGGCTTATTTTGCCCATTCCTGGTGCTCTGATACCGACAGTGTGTTCCCATCCGGGTCCTTGAACCACGCCACCTTGTCTCCATTCGGCGCCGTCCATATCCCAAGGTCGTCCTGCTTGAAAAAGCCAAACCGTTCGAAAAGCACACCCTGCTGCTGTAAGCACGCGACGACTTTTTCGATTTCCTTCACTTGCCATCCGAGGATCGTGTATTGCACTGGAGTGAATTTCTGTGCCTTGACCACGCGGATCATGATGCCATTGGCGCTTAAGACAAGAGCGAAGCCATCTTCTCTCACAAAAGTCAGGCCGAGCACTCTTTCATAAAAAGCTCGTGCTTTCGTGGTGTCAGTGGTTGGAACCATAGCGACGATATCGGTCGTGCCCAGCATTGCATTCCTCCTGAGATGATGTCCAAAGAGCGAAGGCCGAACCGAATCTATCGCATTGCACTGGCGACCTACTTCCGCTATCGTGACAAGAAATGTCGAAAAAACGACAATCCGTTCACGCGTGTCCTAGCCTGCGTTGTCTAGTGGCGACGCTCGTTTATGACTTCGCGCACGGCACTATCATCTCGCCGCACTTTCATCCCGAGGATCAGTTGGTCTACGCTTCGCGAGGAGTCATGACTGTGCGCACGGACGGAGGGACGTGGGTGGTTCCTCCGAGACGCGCCGTGTGGATCCCGGCAAAAACCCCGCACAACATTACGATGTCAGGCCCGGTCTCAATGCGTACGCTGTATCTGCGTGCGCGGCTGGCACAACAGCTTCCACGGAATTGTTGCGTGGTGAATGTGTCTCCGTTGTTGCAGGAATTGATCTTGCACGCGTGCCAGTTCCCGCGGATGAATCGCAAGTCGAGGGTGCACTCGCACTTAATTGACCTGATTCTCGATCAACTCGACGCAGTCCAAGCGATCCCACTGCAACTTCCGACGCCGGTGGATTCGCGTGCACAGCGGGTGGCCGAGATCTTGGAGGAAGACTCAGGTGAAATACGGTCGTTGGCCGCCGCCTGCCGCCAGGCTGGAGCTAGCAAGCGAACGATTGAGCGAATTTTCGAGCGGGAGACAAATCTCTCGTTGGGAAAATGGAGACAGCAACTGCGATTGCTGCGATCTCTGCAGTTGCTTGCCGCTGGAGAGAAGATCACCAGCGCGGCGTTGGAGGCAGGCTACAGCACGCCGAGCGCATTCATCGCAATGTTCCGGAAAGCCCTTGGGACGACACCGCGGCGCTACTTCGAAACTGGAGCAACGCCTACGAGTCGCTGAAGTCGATCATCACCGGCGCGGAACGGAACCAGTTCGTCTTGTATCCCACGTAGAGGATTCCGACCGCAAACCAGATGCCTCCGACCGTCTTGGCGATAATGTTTAGATTCACCCAGATCAGTGCGCAAAAAAGAAATCCGATCAGAGGGATGATTGCATCCTGAAGGATTCGGCGTTGGTATCCTTGCTGCCGCCGTACACTGAATTGCCAGAAGCACGCGAGATTTACTCCCATGAAGGCAAGGAACGCGCCGAAATTCAGCAATTCGCCGGCATGCTCGTAGGCGCTGCCGATATAGTTCAAGAGCACGGCCCCCAAGAAAGCCAGTCCGCCAATGAGAAGAATGTTGTTGCTCGGAGTGCTGCTGCCGGGTTTCAACTGTCCGAAGAATTTCTTTGGTAGAACGCCATCGCGTCCCATCCCGAACAGCAGGCGAGCGGCGCCGAGTGTGCCGGTCAGTCCACTGCCGAACGCGGCCACGATCAAGATGAATCCCATGGCGTTGAACAGGAATGCACCGCCCACGCGGCTGCAGATGTCCATGAAGGCAGTCTCAAGATTCGGGAACGAATGCCAGTCCGGCCACACGCGCGCGCCTAGATAAGACTCAAAAGCACTGCACACACCAGCGAAGATACATGTCAATACCACCGCAAGCAGCACATTCCGTTTGGGATTTTCTACGTCCTCGGCCAAAGTTGTGACGCCGTCGAAACCGATGTAGGTGAGTGCTGCAAATGAAGTCGCGGTCAGAATTTTATGTGAGTTGAACGTCTTCGGATCATAGAGTGGCTGCAATGAAAACAGCCCAGCCCACCCCTCGCCGCCGTATAGGAACTTGATAGCAAGCACCACGAAGATCACGACGACCACTGACATCACAGCCAGCAGGATTTTGTTCGTATTGGCAGAAGATTTGACTCCGGCGAGGTTCAATCCCGTCATGATGCCCGCGATGATGAGGGCCCAGACAACGAAAGGAACCTGATGCACATAGCGCTCGTGCAGCGCGGTGGCGATCCAAACGGTGTTGATAAGTGGTTGGAGCAAGTAGTCGAGGATCATCGCCCAGCCAGCCAGGAATCCGAGATGCGGATTCAACCCCTTGCCCACATAGGTGTAGGCAGATCCAGCGGTGGGATAGAGGGCACCCATGCGCCCATAGCTGACTGCAGTTATCAGCATTGCGAAGAGCGCGATCAGAATGATCGTGACGAAATGCCCGTCGGACAACTTCTGCGCTACGCCATAAAGGGGCACTGGCGCAATAGGTTGGATAAGAACAATTCCGTAGAAAATCAGATCCCAAAGGGTAAGCGTGCGGCGCAGTCTGGGAACGGCAGAAGGTGCGGCTGTGGTGGTTTCCATGAGAACCGCTATTGGATTATGGAAGGGCTGGAAATGTCAATTATTAAAACGATTCCATAGCTTGCCCCTGACCCTCGACAGGAAGTCATTCTGACCAGAGCGGGCTCTGGGAGAAACATTAGGACGCTCCGTAAGCAGCAAAGATCGTGGGAAAGGGGTACCCCTTCGTCGACTGTGCATTCAGTCTCACCGGCCGCAATGGCAGCGCATGCTTACGTACGGTCCCTCAATTCGGCTTCGCCGAGTTTCAGGATGACATCACCGGGCCGGATTGGTAAGGTTCAACGCTGTGCAGCGCCGTAGTTGAATGAGAACCCCCGCTGCTCGTTTCCTGACATATGACGGGTGTTGTACTCGAGCAGATACTTCACGTGCGCATCGTCGAGCGAGAACGATTTCTTCGGCGAATACGGATACTCCCCCATGCTCAGGAACGGAAGCGGCGCGACGTAGTTCCCCTCCGCGGCGTAGAAGTCCATATCTTTTTCGTAGCCGTTTGCCGCGAAGAAGTAATCCCGCACCCAGCCCGTCGGCAGCGCAGGGAGCTTCGCAGGATCGAAATCGAGACGCACCTCGTCACCAGAGCCGAGGACAGCGAGTTTGTCATCGAGCGAAGTCAGGAGAGGCAGGACGTCGCCGTAACGCGTGTACGTGCCGAAAGGCCGCGTGTAGGGACCAGTGGCGCTGGCTTTCTCATAGATGTATTTCACGTTGCCCGGCGGAAGGCCCTCGATCTTGTAGGGATAGCCGTGGAATTCAAGGTCGGCGTGAAAGAGAGGGATTGTTGTCAGCCGGAAACCATCGCCGATCCTCGCGAGATCCTTCGCTTCGTGTGAGCTACGACTCCGCTCAGGATGGCGCCCGTTGGCTGATTGAGGCGTCCGACTTATCAGAATGTTGTCCCAATACACCTGCAGGTTCGTTGTGATGCGAATCTTCCGGGTGCCGCGCGGGAGCTTACCGGTTAGATCGGCCGTCATGGTTCGTGGGCCACCGGCGGGAAATCCCATGTCATCGATCACGCGCATCCACTTGCCGTTTGAACCGAGAGCTTCAACGTAGGGTGATATGGGCATCAGTCCCGCTTGCGAGGCGGCGTACATGCTGTTTGCGGTGAAATACTCGATCTCTCCGTGGGCCAATAGCCAGAGCGGGCCGCCATCGTATGGAGTACCGAGATCGAGCGTCAGTGTGTGAGTCTTCGTGAAACCTGCAAATTTCTCCAGTTCGAAGTCTCCTACGAACTTGTTGGCGAGCATATCGGGCAGCAAATTGTGGCCATGTTCGTCCCATGCGCCAGCGGGAGGTTTTGCATCGCGGCTGATGACGACCTTGAATTCCGGATACGGCGGGTTCGACGCGAAGTATTCGTTGGGGTACACGTCGAGATTGGCCGGATGATCGACTGCCATCAGGCGCACCTGGTCGAGGTAGACCGCCTCTTCGAGCGGTTCCATGAAGCGAAATGACAGCAAACCGGCTTCGGGCTTCCGGTTTCGGGCTTCAGCAGCGTTCTGCAACGCCTGAGGCCCAGGGACTGAGGGAGCTTTTTCCTTCACCATCCCTGTGGGAATCTTGATGTACTCGACCGGACGCGGGATGTCGCGCTGGTTCGGGCCTATCCAGTGGCCGACTACGCCTGCACCGAGCATGTCGGCCACGAATTCGTAGCGCTCGCCGTTCCACGCAAACAGCGTGGGGCAGGAACTGCCGCGGCGGTCGATTTCAAGAATTTCGTGCCGCTTGTCGCCGGCTACTGCCGCTTCATCGACTTCATCCTGCAGCACGCCACTGGGCCACAGCATGCGGACAATGTCGGCATCTTTCGACTGACCGAGGCCGACGACGATGTCGGTGGAGTTCTGGCCGAGGTATCCGTTTGATCCGTAGATTTCGAATTTCTGGTGATTGCCGCCGGAAAAGACTTCGACCTTTGTTCCGATTGCGGACTTGTTGTCGTTGAGCCCTTTGAGTGACAGCTTGAGCCAGTGATTCTGATTCGCACCTTCGTTGCGCAGGAGCACGGCCGGCCCGTGATTCTGGGTGATAAGCAGGTCGGTGGTGCCGTCGTTGTCGTAGTCGCCAGTGATGATTGCGCGCGGGCTTTCAAGATGGATCTTGTCGAGTCCGACGTCGGTGGTGACGTCTTTCCATCCGTCAGGCCCGAGATTGCGGAAGAGACGGACTTCGCCCTTGCCTCCTTTAGTCTCTCCGACGGCGACGAGATCGACCCAGCCGTCGTTGTCGTAGTCGAAGGCGGCGACGCCGTAGGCACGGACCCAGTTGGTTTCGGGGAGCTTTACTCGGTCGAAGGACTTGCCGTGATTGTTGCGCCAGAGGGTGAGAGCGGGTTCTGTCAGACGCGCCAGTGCAATGTCCATCCAGCCATCGTGATTCAAGTCAAAAGCTGCTATGGCAGTGGTCGGGATTTCAGATGATTGCTCGCCACCGTTCGTCGGGGGGGGAGGAAATGGATGTAAAGGATTAAACTTTCCTTCGCGTGGATTCTGATAAATCGTTCCGCCGCTCCAGTCTGCTACGACGAGGTCGACAGCCCTGTCATTGTTGTAATCGGTGCCGATTGCCGCGTTAGCTGAAAAAGGTGCCGAAACCCCGATATCGACCGCCGAAAAAGCCCCGTCGCCATTATTCCGCCAAACGACACTCGCGCCAGAGCACGTCCCAACGCACATCACACTTCCGCTTGCACCATAAAGATCCAGGTCGCCGTCGTGGTCGTAGTCGATAAATGTGAGCCCTGCAATCCCGACGCTCTTAATTCCCGCTATGGCCGCTACGTCCTTGAATGTTCCGTTTTTTTCGTTGTGCAGCAACAACATTGCTTGGTTGGAGCTGACAGCTAAATCAGTAAATCCGTCGTTGTCGTAGTCTCCCGCTGTACAGCTCCGCCCGTGGATGCTCGGATCAAGCCCAGCTTGTTTTGTGACATCCTCAAACTTACCCCCACCGAGGTTATGTAATAACGACATGCCATCCTGCGAGCCGTGATCGGTGAGAAGTACATCGATCCTGCCATCGTTGTCTAGATCGAAGAAGCAAGCACCCGGTCCCGGATCAAAACCTTGGACCGATGCCTGCTTAGCGGCATCAGGCCGACTCGTCAGCCCCGCATCCTTGGTCGCATCCACAAACTGCACCTTGATCTGCGCTGGAGGCTTCAGAGGCATTAGCGGAGATTCGACCGCGCGCGAGTATTGGCCCTGCTCGCCGTACGCCAGGCTCATTGGGGAGCCGTACTTGTTCTGGGTAATGTATTGGAACTGCTTTAGGTGTTCGCGGGCGTGGTCGGTGTCGCCGGATTGCTGGTAGGCGCGGGACAATCCAAACTCGGCAGACGCGTGCAACTTGTTGATCTTCAGCGCGTGTTCGAAGGATTCGATGGCTTGCGGAAATTGCTTCGCCTGCGCATACGACGTACCGAGGAAATACCATGTGTCGGCGTCGTTCGGATCAAGTTCGCTGACCTTTTTGAATGCCTCAATTGCCCCCGGAGCGTCACCCGTATTCTTCGCCAGCAGGCCGAGGCTGTACCAGGCATTCGGAATCTTCGGATCCTGCTTCAACGTCTCTTCAAGCGCCGCCTTGGCTTCGTCGATCCTCTGCAAGTTTAGATATGCAACGCCTTCGTTCAGGCGTGCGATCGTGAACCTCGGATCCACCGGTTTCGCTTCCTGGAACTTCTTCAGCGCCTTCTCGAACAATTGCTGGTTCATGTACGCAACGCCCAGATTGTTCAAGCGGGAAGCTTCCACCGGATCAGATTTCGAAGCAGACTGAAACAGGCCGACAGCCGCCAAGACCGCGGCCACAACAGCGGCTAAGATTTTCGGATTCATTCCGTTAGAGATTTAACCACAAAGGCCACGAAGGTTCACGAAGGAAAGACTACGATTCACGACAGGTTTTACCTTTGTGCAACTTACCGCGCGGGAGGCTTCGTGGTTTGAAGCGTTCCATGAGTGTAAGGCCGGTTTCCGACAATTCCTTTACCTTCCTGCACGGTGATCGTCTCTCCGGCGTTGACGTTCGAAAGTTTGTCGACTTGTCCGCTCGGCCACTGAACTTCGATCTGATCCGCCTTTCCATGCGAAGCCAGGCCGAAGGTCAGCACCAACTCGTGCGCCGCGAGATAGCTCGAGCCTGAGCGCAGCATCTTCCATTGACGGTCATTTCCAGCGTACAGACGAACGACCGCGCCAATTCCGTCGCGATTCGATTTCGTTCCCACTAGCTTAATTCGCAGGCTGTGGTTCGTCCCGCCTTCGCTGTGGTAAACATACGCCGGCCCGGAATTGGTGGTGAGCAGCACATCCGGGAATCCGTCATTGTCGATGTCTCCGTATGCCGCCGAGCGCGCTACTTTCGGAGCGGCCAGCGACTTGCCCATTTGCTCGGTGACTTCGGTGAACTTTCCACCGCCGAGATTGCGGAACAAATGCGGAGGCTCGGCATAACTCACGCGTTTCTGCACGCGTTCGATCTCATTCTCGATATGTCCATCGGCAACGAAAATGTCGGACCAGCCGTCGTTGTCGTAGTCCAAGAAGAAGCAAGCAAATCCCAGCGTCACCAGCGTATCGCGTCCGATTTCCGATTGCGGCGCTTCGTCCACAAAAAGTCCATTCCCTTCGTTGTGGTAAAGCGACAACATCTGGTTGGCGAAGTTGCTGATGATGATGCTGGCGTATCCGCTACGATCGTAGTCGGCGGCGTCAGTGCCCATCCCCGCTCGTGCAACACCATCCTCACTGAAACCGATTCCTGCCGCGACTCCGCGCTCCTCGAACGTGCCGTTCTTCTTGTTGACGTAGAGCTTGTTGGGCTGCGTGTCATTGGCGATCAGGATGTCAGGCCAGCCGTCATCGTTGTAGTCGAGAATTGTGACTCCCAGGCTCTTGGACGTTGGGTCGCCAAGTCCGGCTTTCTGCGTGGCATCTTCGAACTTTCCCCCACCGAGGTTGTGCCAGAGACGCACCGACGTTCCCTTGTACGACTCAGGTGTGCAATACGATTTGTGAGAGCCGTCAAGCGTGCAATAAAGATCGGTCTCCATCGTCCATTGCACGTAGTTCGCAACCACGAGATCCAGCTTTCCGTCGCGATCGTAATCGACCCATGCCGCGCTCGTGGAGAACTCGTTTGGCCCCCACATTCCCGCAGATTTTGTTATGTCGGTGAATGTGCCGTTTCCGTTGTTGTGGAAGAGATGGCTCTGCCCCAGAGTACTAACGAAGAGATCGTCGAGACCATCATTGTCGTAGTCACCGACGGCCAAGCCCAGACCGTACATTGGAACTGCCAGCCCGGCCTTGTTGGTGACATCGGTGAATGTGCCGTCATGATTGTTGTGATAGAGCTTGAGGGTTGTGGCGCCTCCATGCGGATGATTGGGGAAATCGTCGCCGTTGATTAGGATAACGTCTTGATATCCATCGTTGTCGTAATCGATAAAGCCGCAGCCGGGGCCCATCGTCTCAGGGAGCCATTTCTTCCCGAATCCACCGTTGTTGTGAGTGAAATGGATCCCCGCTTGAGCCGTGATGTCGCGGAACTGAATCTGCGCGTGGGCGACCGTCGCAAGGCAAACACCGATTAACCACGGAGACACTGAAGCACGAAGGAATCTTGGCAAAAGACAGAAAGAGATTTCTCCGTGACTCCGTGACTCTGTGGTGAGCTGCTTTATTGAAGAATGCATTAGCGGGAGGCCCCGGCCGGTGCAGTGGATGTGTGGCTCGCTTCGATTCGCTGGACAGCTGAGGCGGCCGTCCCCACATGGTTCGCGGTCGTCAAAGGCAGCGGCACCGAGACGTGCTCGTGGATCGACTGGCGCTCGTTGTTGTCCTCAGGGTGCAGCTGTCGATACGGACCGGTGATCGCCTGTGAGGATTCGTCTGCTTTGAAGCGTAGATAGCGGGCCTGGTGCTCTTTTGCCAGTTTCTCGTTGCCGAGCCCGTTGTAGCAGAGCATCAGGTTGTAATGCGCCTGCAGGTCCTCAGGATCGATCTCAAGCACCGATTGCAAAACCTTCACAGCGTCGTTGTACTTGCGTTGCAAGAACAGGACTCGGCCCAGATCATTCAACGCCACACGGTCTCGCGGATATTGCGCGAGAACGGTTCTTAGATGGGCGGCTGCCCCGTCGTAGTTACCGTCGGAACGGAGAACTTTAGCATAGAAAAAATTCGCTCGGGCGAGGTTCGGCGATAACGACAGCGCCTTCTCGAGCACAGTACGAGCGCGAGCCATGTCGCCTTCCTGAACGGCACAACGCCCGATGTTGACCCATCCGTCTGGATTCGACGGATCGGCTTCCCTAATCTTCTGGAATGCCGCCGCGGCCCCTTTAAGGTCACCCTGCAGGAACAGTCCGATGCCGTAGTCGTTCCAACGCTGCCATTCTTCTTTTCTCACAGTAGTCTGCGGCGAGTCTGCTGGTGAATTGCGTGCAACGACCGGCAGTGTGACTTCATCCTCCGCCACCGGAACGATAGGCAAGTCTGGAATCTTCTCTTCTTTCGACGAAACTCCAACTAAAGAGCCGGTGAACAAAGTTTGGCGGTCATCGTAATCCGGCGCAACGGCATCCGGCTTGGATGGATCTGGAATCCCAGCAAATGCTTCGTGCGTTCCATACCATGAGAACTTGCGATAACAAAGGCGAGCATGCAGCGTTATTTTGCTGCCAGCATTTTCCGGAATATGAACGCGGTAATGTACCGTGTCGGCTGCGCCCGGTGGAATCAGGCGCACGTAAACCACGGCGCGGGTGGCCCACGCGTTGCGCTTGTTGATCGGATTGCCGTGGGCATCGATCTGCAGCGATCGATAGAAGTGCGCGCCGTTCTCGACAGGCCCGCGGCCGTTATCTTCGGCCATACCGCTCCAGAAAATCGTTTGGCCTTTATCGTCGGTGCCCTTCAGTTCGAGCCATGTATCGTAGGCATCGACGGTGCCGCCTGGGAAGAAGTGTCCAACCTTCTTGGTGCGGACCACGACATCTACCCGAACCGTGTCTCCACGGCGCAGTGCAGGCTGAACTCGATTTAGCGGCGCGGTGATTGGCGCCGTCTCGCCGCCACCCTCGGACGTTACTTTGCTTTCCGCCTCTTCTCCGACAGCGAAAGTGGTCGAGATATCCGTCTGAGTATTTGCGCCAGGCTTCAGAGCCGTCTGCGCCGCAGATAGCGCGAATATATCCACCGTCAGTTGCCCGTTCTTCAGAAAGTCTTCGGTCAGCTTCAACTGCGCCGGATCTTCGTTGGCGGTTGGCACTGCAGTATTCGCTGCCGGGAAGCGATGCGAGTGCACGAATCCGTTGATATTGCCCTGATCTTTCGAAGACTCCATGGGCATGTGGCAGTCGGCGCACTGCGCTGGCTTCGGCGGATAGTAGAAGGAGCGGGCGCCCTGGCCGGAAACACCGCTGGCCTGCCAGTTGTCATATTCGTTGAATCCACGGAACCACCGATAGCTATTTACCGGCACATCAAGATGCACCTTGTGGCACGAGGAGCAGAACTCTGCCGTCTGGTCGCGCATGAAGGGCTTCAGGAAGACCCGGCGATGCGGCTCCGGATTGAGCTTGATCAGGAAATCATGCAACTCACGGGCGATGGGATTCTTCGTTGCGGCCATCTCGTGCAGCTTGGGATATTCCAGATAGAAATCCGCCTGCCCCATGGTGCTCTTCACGTTGGCGATCGAGTGGCACATCATGCAGCCTAGACCGGCCTGCGCCTCTGGGCGGTGCACGATTTGCTTGATTGGTGTATCCATCAGCCCGGCGTAGAGCACTGCTGGGTCGTGGCAGCCTCCGCACCATTTCGAGGGCTTGGTGCCGATCGTGTCCTGCATGTACTCGATCGACTTGCGGTACCACTGATTGTTGAATGATGAAAAATGGTGCGCCGAGCTGAACCACTGGTTGTAAATGTCCTCGTGGCAGCGCTTGCAGGAGTCAGATTCCATGAAGAATTTGCTCGGAATCTTCTGGTTGCCATAGACCTGCGCCGAACTCGGAAAGAATGACCCCTGAGGGCCATCACCCTCGCCGTTCATCGTGTCGGGCGGCATGGTTGGATTCTGGATGCGGTTGCGACTCTGCCAGCTTCCGCGAATGTAGTTCGAGCCGAAACCGAGGGCCGCAAACAACGCCAGGCAAAGAGCAGCGCGTAAAACCGCCGCGCGCAGTGGGAGACGTCCAATTTTTCGTTCCGCCGCGCGCGAAGTTAACCATCCGGCGACCAGCAATGCGAGACCAGCGGCCGAAACAACGATATGAAAATAAAGCTTGTTCCACTCACTGCGAGAAGTACCGGTTTTGATCAGAACAATCCCAATCACAGCACCCACGGCAATCAACAGCCATCCAGCACGGGAACTGAGATTTCCGGTTCGCAGAAGCCGAACCAGAGAGGGCACAAACAAGAGCGTCGCCACTGCGCCTGCAAGAGCGTGAAGCAAAACGACTCCGGCGTACGGCACATTCGCTTGAGGGAAGGTAAAGAGGTAGGCAGCAGATATGGCTAGAAATACGACCAGCCACCACAAAAGTCGATCGATGATTCCCCCGGGAGTAGGCATTGCCGAAATGCGCGGTCAGGACGGAAATAAAATACGTCAGCCCACAGTGGCTGGCGCACCGCATGAACAAAGTTATCGGCACCAGCATGCTGACGGAATAATTGAAACATACTAGTCGCTTTGATTCACCCGCTTTCTCTAAGTAATCGGCGGAATTCGGAAGCCGCCGCACTCTCGCTCAAGCACCGCAGCTATCGCCAGCACCTCCTCTTCGTGCCAAGGGCGCCCAACAATCTGCACACCGATGGGTAGGCCGTCGTTGGATTGGCTCACTGGAACGACAACAGCTGGATTCCCCAGCAGATTGAACCATGCCGTGTAATTCCATGCATCGAGGTATTCAACTGTTTTGCCCTCGATGCTCCAATTACGCTCTCCATGTCGGAAGGCCGGTATAGCCGCCGATGGACACAGCAGGATCGGATATTTTCGCATCTGCTCGACGAATCTGATCCTGAGGCTGTCTCGGGCAAACCAGGCTTGCAGTGCACCATCGCCAATCAAAGCTGGCTCGCGACCTGCCATATCCAAGAACTGCTTCAACGTCGGGCTCAGGTCGCCTTGTCTCCCCTGGAACATCGGCCCAATTACATCCCCGCCAACCTTCACAAACAACTTTCGCCAGATCTCGCGCGCTTGATCCAGGCCTTCGGGCCGAAACGGTTCGACCTGAAATCCTGCCCGTTTCAGAACGTCGGCGGCCGTTCTTACCGCATCGCGAAGCTCTGGCGTGACCGGCGTGCGGCCATCATCTTCAAAATAGCCGATTTTCAGTCTCTTGATTTCGGCGTCATTGCGCCATTGCACCGGGACTGGAGCCGAGCAGGGATCACCATCGTCAGGACCTTGTATAACTTCGAAAAGAACTTTGAGGTCGGCGACCGTGCGTGCCATCGGACCCACCACACCCAGAAGGGCAAATGGCCCCCCGGATTCGGGATAGTGCCCTGTTGAAGGAATGCGTCCGGGCGTCGGCTTCAGGCCGCAGATACCACTGAAGTGGGCGGGAACGCGGATCGATCCACCGCCGTCACTCCCGACGCCACCAGCGGACATTCCTGAAGCGATTGCCGCCGCTTCACCGCCGCTGGAGCCGCCGGGGGTGCGCTCGAGCTCCCAGGGGCTGTTGGTTCTTCCGTAAAGGAGATTGTCTGTCTCCCACGCCATCAGCATTTCGGGCGTATTCGTCACACCCAGGATGATCGCGCCTGCCCGCTTTAGCCGTGCCACGAGGGGAGCATCAACTTCCGGGATGTGACCGATTCGCAGACGAGATCCAGCTTCGCACCTCAAGCCGGCAACATCCACCGAGCTCTTGATACTGGCGGGCACGCCGTGCAGCGGCCCAAGAGACGCGCCATGCATCGCGGCTGATTCCGCAATATGCGCTTCGCGACGAACGCGTTCCGCATCGACATGCACAAACGCATTCAGCTTCGGATTCAGCCGCTCGATCTTCGCCAAATGTGCGTCGGCAACTTGCACAGGGGAGATCTTCTTTTCGCGGATTCGACGCGCGATTTCAACTGCAGGTAAAAAGGTAAGGTCGTTCATAAAGGTGGGCGCTATCGCTCGGTTCAGCCCTGTGTAACCCTGTGATCTATGTGGTGAATAATAGCTTTTGGTCTTTTCCTGACAGCAAAGTCCAGAGATTTTTTTTCTTCTGGCACAAGCTGCCGAAATTTTCCTTTCGGAAGCGTCCCCAGTTGAAGAGGTCCAATGGCGACTCGTACCAGTCTCAGGACCTCGGTCTGCAATGCGTCCAGGATTCTGCGAATCTGCCGGTTCTTGCCCTCATCGAGCACGATTTCGAGCCAGCAGTTCTTATCACCGGTCCGCAACAGCGTGCAACGCGAAACCCGCAGACAATCTCCATCGATTGTACGGACACCCCTTTCAAGGGCACGCAAGAGTTTTTCATCAGCCACGCGGTCAATCTGCACGTGATAAATCTTGTCCAGGTGAGTTTCGGGATCGGCAATTCGGGCTCCCCACTCGGAATCATTGGTCAGCAGCAGCAATCCTTCGCTGGCTTTGTCGAGGCGCCCGACGGGAGCAACCCACGGCAAAGGCTCGCCACTTTTCTGCAAGACGGAGTAAACGGTCTCGCGGCCTTTCTCATCCGAAGCCGTCGTCACCAAGCCTCGCGGTTTGTTCATCATCAGGTAAATCTTCTCTCCAGGCTCAATGCGCGTTTCATCAACTTCGATTACGTCGCGATCTGGAGCGACCGGTGTCTCGGGATTCCGATAAAGTTTCGCATTCAGGCGGACTCTCCCTGCACGAATTAGTTCCTCCGCTTGTGAGCGCGAACAATAACCCAGCTTTGACATTGCCCGGGCCAGCCCGATGCGTCGCGACTTGTTCTTTTGTAGCAAGCGTTCATGCTACTCGAACAGAAAGGACGCTGCAGCACCCGACATGCTCCGGCATCCGACGGCTGAGGCGGGAGTAGAGGTCCGCGTTGGCGAATTGGTACCATGTTGGACTAATTAATTGTTGAAGGAGATCCGTATGGCGCACCAGCACCCGCCTCGATTTTTGAAGATTGTTGACGATGCCCGTTCGCGTATTCGCGAAACCAATGTGGACGAAATCAAGAAACGAATGGATCGTGGGGATAAGTTTCTGCTCATCGATGTCCGTGAAGAAAGTGAGTTCGCCAAGGACCATCTCCCGGGCGCTATCCATCTGGGGAAAGGCATCATAGAGCGTGATATCGAAGCCCGTGTGCCGGACCTCAAAGCCGAGATGATTTTGTACTGTGGCGGAGGATTCCGCTCGGCACTTGCCGCAGACAATCTTCAGAAGATGGGCTACACAAATGCGATTTCGATGGACGGCGGTATCCGCGACTGGCGGGAGAAAAATTTTCCCCTGACGAAAGACTGACCTTGGAGCACTAAATCTGTATTCGTTCGATTTAAGCCGCTAAAGATGAGGTAAGTCGGTTGAGCACGACTACCAATCGAGATCTCACACCGCCGTACTTTCGGGTGATGGCGCGTCTCATCCGCCCATTTCCGAACTTCGATCTCTGGTTCATAAAATCGATCCGCCGCCGAGCTGTCGAGTTATTGGAACTCAAACCTGGCAATCGCGTCCTTGATGCGGGCTGTGGCCCCGGTGGCAGCTTCCCCTACCTTGCAGAAGCGGTTGGCCCCTCCGGTGAAGTAACCGGAATTGAAATTAGTCCAGAGGTCGCAGTCAATGCGCGTAACAGGATCGCGGCAAGAAGATGGACGAACGCCAACGTCGTCGTTGGCAACTGTGAATCCGTGCCTTTGAAGAGCAAATACCACGGAATGCTTTTTCTTGGCGCTCCCGACTGTTTTGCATCGCCCAAAGCGCTCGACAACCTGCTTCCGCATCTTGAGGAGAATGGGCGCATTGTGATTTTCAGCGCAAAGCTCACGCATCAGCCGTCGATGGTGTGGTCGAACCAACTTTTTCGCAAAAGCTTTGCCCGTGCAACATTCGATTCGACTCCCCAACTCGACTATGAGCCGTGGAGACTGATGGAGCAACGGCTCGGAGCACTGGAAGTCCAGGAATATTTCGGTGGGATGTTCTTTCTTGCGTCAGGTCCCAGACGGCCACGCGCCTGATCATAGTGACCGCCTCGGTTCTGTGGTAAGCTGCGCCGATCCCAACTTATGAACGGTCGCATCTTTTTCTGGTCGCTGACGTCGGCTCTCGCCGGATTTCTGTTCGGCTTCGACACGGTCGTCATCTCGGGTGCGGAAAAGACTATTCAAGCGCTATGGGGACTCAGTCCGGGAGTCCACGGCATCGCGATGGCCTCTGCCCTGTACGGAACGGTCGTCGGCTCGCTGATGGGCGGATGGCCTGCCGATCGCTTTGGACGCAAGGCCACTCTCCTCTGGATCGGAGTTCTCTATTTTGTTGGTGCGGTGGGATCGGCGCTGGCCCCCGGCGTCGCGGTTTTCATTGCAGCACGCGTTATAGGCGGCTTGGGTATCGGCATATCGACCGTGGTCGCGCCCATGTACATTTCCGAGATTGCTCCAGCGAAACATCGTGGGCGTTTGGCGGGCATGTTCCAGTTCAACATTGTCTTTGGAATTCTGATCGCCTTTGTTTCGAATGCGGCCTTGGCAGGAGTTGGTGAGAATGCATGGCGCTGGATGCTGGGCGTCGCAGCATTTCCTTCTCTTCTCTATGCATTGTTCTGCCTCGGATTGCCGGAAAGCCCTCGCTGGTTGCTCACTAGAAAAAATGACCGCGATGCAGCTCTGGATGTACTTCGGCGGACTGAACCCGATGTTTCGGAGCAAGAGATCAAAACACAAGCCGACGAGATCGTAGCGGCATCGAGTGAGCAAGCTTCTTCTGGCAACTTCTGGTCGTGGCGTCTGCGGAAGCCTATCGTTCTCGCCTTCCTTATCGCGTTTTTCAACCAGTTGTCTGGGATCAACGCGATTCTCTATTTCGCCCCTCGAATCTTCGAACTCACCGGGCTTGGCGCAAAAGTCGCGTTGCTCCAGTCGATTGGTATCGGCGTCACGAACCTGGTATTCACATTCGTGGGGCTATGGCTCATCGATCGGCTTGGACGCCGGACGCTTCTTTACATTGGGTCCTTCGGATATATCGGCTCACTGGGACTCACAGCGTGGGCATTCTTCAACGCGCACTATGCCATCGTGCCGGTTTGCATTTTTGCGTTCATTGCGGCACACGCGATTGGACAGGGGGCGGTGATCTGGGTCTTTATCTCAGAAATTTTTCCGAACCGCCATCGCGCCGAGGGCCAGACTCTCGGCAGCTTCACGCATTGGATCTTCGCTGCATTGCTTACAACCTTTTTCCCGAAAATGGTCGACGCCTTCCCGCCCGGATACATCTTTTCGTTTTTTGCCGGGATGATGATCCTGCAGTTGATCTGGGTGCAGATGATGGTTCCGGAGACCAAGGGCGTGCCTCTCGAGCAGATACAACGGCAACTGGGAATCGAGTAGCGTCAAGTTCACGGGCGATATTCAGTGAGCCGGCCTGGTACGGTCCCTGTACGCGATGGAAGAAGCGTCCAGCGCAAGCGCGATCAGTTCTTCACGAACTCGATGTTGCGAATGCGATCCACCGTAAGGAAGGCTCGCTTTGGACTGCCGCCGTTATCCTCGAATCGCAGTGAGCCCCCCTCGAGAGTAAATGTCGTTTCGTTGATAGGACGAAGGGTGATATCGGGAGAGTCGCTATGTTTCACGCGCGCGGTGAGTTGACCATCCTGCACACGTAACTGCCAGGTTGCGTCGAGTTCGAGGCTATAGAAATCTCCGGTAAATTGCGCAAGGTCTTTCGGCGCGCGCGTCTGGACAAGCGTATATTTTTCTGCCTTTTCGGTCGCCAAAAGCTGCAAAATCATCTGCCCAACAGAAAACGACACCGTGCCATCGGTGACCTTCAGACCAAATTTGGTGGACGATAGAGGAATCAACTCAATACCGTAATTGGCCAGCCAAAGATTCCCATCTTTGAGCTCAATGCGTTGATATTGGTCTTTCTCATTCCGATAAACTCCTACGTATTGCTGCTGGCGTTCTGACGCGAGGGTCACAGCCCCTTTATCCGCTCGTTTTTCTGGCATCGGTCCCAGCGAACCTGCGAGAACGACGTCTGCCACGTGATTGGCGCGCGTTTCTGGAACCGACTGGGCAACGTTGCACAACACCGCAATGGACGTGTGCTGCTGGGGAAAACGCATCAACTCGGCCCGGTATCCCGCCCACGCTCCGCCGTGCCTGACCACCGGCTGTCCGCGATATTTGGTGATCTCAAGTCCCGCGGCGTATCCGTGCTCGTCCCCGTTGTTCAACTTGCCCACCACTTGCATCTGCTTGATCAGCTCCGGCCCCCCGAGCTTGGCGGTATAAAAGTTCTCGTCCCATCGCTGGAGATCTTCTACGCTGGTCTGGACTGAGCCGTCGCCAGTCTGCTCGAAGTTCGACATCTCGACGCCGAAGGTCTTCTGCTCGCTGTCGTACCTGTAGCCGGTGGCGCGGTGCGGAATGACAAGGCTATGCTCGTTGAAAATTTGTGTGCTGGTCATCCCGAGCGGCGTGAAGATGCGCTCCTGGTCGAAGTCGCGCAAAGTTTTCCCGGTGACACGCTTCACAACTTGCGAGAGCAGGAAGAAGCCAGTGTTGCTGTAGTCCCATTCATCGCCGGGGTTGAAATTGAGGGCCTTTTGGCGAACGATCAGGTCGACAGCGTCCTTATCATTGGTCAGACTCTGTTCGGGCACGCCGGCCAGATCAAAAA
>Ga0070712_100000870_pt1 | contig 18026 bp, 15 predicted proteins | sample LARL81metaG_FD_71396 | JGI IMG/M metagenome (GOLD analysis project Ga0070712, IMG submission 71396) | Corn, switchgrass and miscanthus rhizosphere microbial communities from Kellogg Biological Station, Michigan, USA - LAR L8-1 metaG | ecosystem: Host-associated > Plants > Roots > Rhizosphere ...
GGGGGGAGGAGAATTCTTGATCGCATCTCCCAATGTTCTTTTCATAATCAAAATTTCCGACAATCTCCGAAGGTTTCCCAACCCATCACAGGTATGCAGACTTTTTTGCGACAACCATTTGCACCTCGCTCCTCCGGAAGCCTTCGTTTGGGCCACTGCGTCCTATAGACGTAGGTGAAGGGTCGATGCAGAAACAGAAACTTCGGAACTATCGTTTCGCGCCACCAGATGCGAAGACGCACACTGAATCAATGAGGCGATCGAAACGATGAGCATCCGTATCGTTGGCATTTCTGTAATTGGCATTCACATCGCCCGGAAGGTGGATTCGTCTCCAGATCTTGCCTCGTTCCAAATACCCCCAATACTCCTCGCCTTTCACGTGGCCTTCCTCATCGAGAATTCGCCGTCTCAAGTGATGCTCTGAGAAGACGACATCCGGGTCGACAGTCACGGGTTGGATCGTCGCATCGCTGCCGAATGAAATTAAAAGGATGGATTTACTGTTCTTTGGCCTTAGCGAGAAACTGTCGTAGGTCGGCGGTGCGTCTGGCATACGCTGACGAATCTCGAAATCGGCTGTGTCAGCATCAAATTGAAAGCCGTCCCTGTTTCCGATTCTTCTCATGCCCGGTGGCAAAGGCTTACAGATCGCGACAACAGGTACGCTGGGAATACTTGGTCTCAAGGCAAAGCGGAGATACAGATACGTCCCACAGGCTACTAGAAGCACAACCATGACTGTGAGCCACCATGTGGGCTTCGGTTCTACCGTAACTCGTGCCATTCGCTTGGTTCGTCAACTCATTTGACACCGCCACCACGGACTTTGCAGCTTACGTGCGTAATGTTTGAACTGAGTCGTTTAAACTCACCGCTGTCTAATTCAAAGCTGTTTGACTCCACCCCTCTTCCCTCCCTAAGATGGCCTGCGGAAATAACAACACTCTTACCGAGGCCGCAATATTGCCCAACGTCACTGATTCCACCAACCGCAAAATGTACCTTGCAATCGCGACTGATATTCATTTCTGGATCCCCTTGAGCGTGCTGTTAGGCGGAATGTTCCTCCTGGACAAGCTCCGTTGAACTCATCGCAAGCCAGCGCGCAACTTCTCACATCTGCCTCTCCCGGGAACAACTCCCGCTTTCGTAGCCTGCAAGCACTCGGAATGTTCTGCGGATTCGCCGCTGGCGCCTGGCTGGGAGGCGCCGAAGCTCCAATCAAACTCGTCAACCCGGAAATCTCGCCGATCACTGTATCGCTTGTCATGGTCTGCGGCGTCTTCCTCGCCCGCTGGAGTGTGCCCGCTTTGGTCCGCGGCACGTCGCATATCCGCTCCGATGTGGGTCAGGCTCCTCACCTTGTCATCTGGGCCATTCTCGCCGGATGCATGTGGGCCGTGGCAAACACCCTCACCATCTATGCGATTCGCAATGTTGGCCTGAGCATAGCCTTTCCACTGTGGAACACCAACAGCCTGCTCGGCATTTTCTGGGGATTTCTGCTCTTCAAGGAATTGCATGCCGCGGGATGGAAACGTTGGCTGGGAGTGATCGGTGGTGCGCTCTGCATGTTCGCCGGAGCCACGCTGCTCGCCATTGCTTCTTCCCACCAGGCAACTCCTGGCAAAGCGTCTCTCGGCATCGCAGCTGCGCTGGGAGCAGGTGCTCTCTGGGGAACGATGTACATCCCGTATCGCAAAGCCTATCTCACTGGCATGAATCCGCTTTCCTTCATCACGTTCTTCACTGTGGGTGAGTTGGTGACAATGCTGGTGCTCGCCATCAGCTATCGCGGTGCCGGCGCTCTGTGGCAGGAACTTCTGGGCGCTCGCACCGTCCTGTTCTGGCTGATGCTCGGAGGCTTCGTCTGGGTGATCGGTGATCTCTTTCAGCAATACGCGACGAAGTATGTTGGAATCAGCCGTGGCATTCCGCTCTCAAACACAAACCAGCTCTGGGGACTCCTATGGGGCGTGCTCGTATTTCACGAACTGCGTGGGGGCGGCACAGTCACATACGAGCAAGTGATTGGCGGATCCCTTCTCATGGCCTTGGGAGCAGTTGGGATCGCAATGTCATCCGCCACCGAAAGCGAACACTCGTCCTGGAAAGAAGCAGCACGCCGCGAGGGAGAGCGTTACGGGATTGAAGATGAGTACCTTCACGCCGGCATGGAAGGCCGCGCTTACGAACCTTCCTCCGAAGGCCGAAGCGCCGTGGACTGGATACTGATCCTGACTACAACCGCACTGTTCGCCGCCCTTGCGATCATTGCCAAGCCTCCTCAAGTCGATGCCAGTTTTGGCTGGGCCGCTTCATTGACCGTGCTGATGTTCACACTGATGGCGGCCTGCGGTGTCGCCCTCTGGCGCACGACGCGCTTCCGCTAACGTTGCATGGTCCAGTTCGTCACTTAGATTTTGTTGGCCCTGTTCGTCATGCAAGGAGAGTCTCATGAGAAATGCTGTGACTGCTTTATTTCTGCTCGTCCTCGGACTCGGAAGGCTCCACGTTGCGGCGCAAGTAAATCCCTACAAAGATGGCACTCCGGGAGTTACCGGATACCGCTCGGAAGTGATGGCCGAAGTCATGGTCCAGGAAGACAAGCTAACGCGGCTGGCGGAAGCCATCCCCGCAGAGAAGTACACTTGGCGCCCAGCTGACGACACACGATCCTTCGCCGAAGTCTTTCTTCACATCAGCGCCGCCAACTACAACTTGTACAAACTTGTCGGCACGCCCCCGCCATCGAACGTCGATGTGAAGAACCTCGAGAAATCGACGACTGACAAAGCAAAAGTCATCGCCACTCTGAAAGATTCCTTCGCACACGCCAAACAAGCGATCAAAGCTATGAACGACGCCGACCTGGAGAAAAGCATGGACTGGTTCGGCGGGAAAAATACTCAACGTGGCGTGCTCCTTTTCATAGTCCGTCACGCCGCCGAACATTTAGGTCAATCCATCGCCTATGCACGCATGGCCGGCGTAGTTCCCCCATGGACGGAAGACGCAAAGAAGAAACAGCCGGAAAAGAAATAGGTGCAAGGCGTCAGGCGTCATGGCATTGAACCGACATTGTGCCGCTTTTCTTGACCCGGTGGTAAGGTATGAACAAGCCTCAATCCCAGGTCTGACGCCTGAGCCCGACGCCTGAAGCCTGCTCTTATGCTAGATTCGAAAGCTTAATGATTCCCGAATCCAGCATCTCCACCGATGGCCTCACCCGCCGTTTCGGACAACTCATAGCCGTCGATGGAGTAAATCTTCGCGTTGCTCCCGGCCAGTTCTTCGGTTTCCTTGGACCCAACGGTGCCGGCAAATCCACAACGATCAAGATGCTGACAGGCCTTCTCGCGCCCAGTTCCGGGAAAATCGAAATCCTGGGACTCGATCTGAACGCGCAACCAGTCGAGGTCAAGCGTCAGATCGGCGTCGTTCCTGAGGGCATGGCGCTCTTTGGTCGTCTTACTGGCGCGGAATTCCTAAGCTTTGCTGGACGCATGTACGGATTGGACCGCGAAACCGCCGCCAAGCGTGCCGCCGAGTTGCTCGATTTCATGCAACTGGCCGACCAGCCGAAAAAGCTCGTCACCGACTATTCCCACGGCATGCAGAAAAAGCTCGCCATGGCCGCGGCGGTAATCCATGGCCCAAGAATCCTCTTCCTCGATGAACCGTTTGAAGGCGTCGACGCCATCGCCGCCGGCACATTGAAATCGATGTTGCAGCGGATGATCTCGCGGGGCGCGACAATCTTCCTCACCTCACACGTCCTCGAGATCGTAGAGCGCCTTTGTAGCCACGTAGCCATCATTCATCAGGGACGTCTGGTCGCGCAGGGATCGCTGGAAGAATTGCGCGCCGGAGTAGAGGCTCAACCACCCTCGGGTTCCGACAACGGGTCCCAAGCCTCGGCTGAAAAGTTAACCCTGGAAGAAATTTTTCTGCGAGTGGTAGGCGGATCGCACACCGAGCAGGAACTCTCCTGGCTCGGCTAGCCATCACTGACGATCTAAGATTTGCGCGTGGCCCGGCGCAAGAATCTCCGCGGCTTCGACTGCAGCCTCCTTAGAGCCGACAGCAATCTTCGTCGCCGGTGAATTGACATCCTATCCAACGAGTAATTGAACGTAGCTCCGCAGTCGCAGCAAACCTTATAGCTGTGATGATCGATGGTGAACACTCGGCTCAGCCGTCTGTGATGGCATCCAAACGCAATCTCCAGCGCGTTCGCCAGCGGATGCGTAACGCTGTCCCACAGCGGAATTCCGTCAGACCTCATGATTGCAGTGCTCCTCGAACCACACCTGTATTATCTTTCGGCATCTCTCCTGCCTGACGTGACTCTTCATACGAAAAGCGGTGACAGAGATCACACTCGCCGCAAGAATGAAGTGCAATTCAGCGCTCCATCCTGACAAACGCTCCAAATTCACCAACTTATAAATTGCCGGTGGAAAACCTGCGGCTGTGCAAAAATGGAACCCACATCCATGCCTCGAGTCAGCAGCCTTCGCTCCCAACTTTCTGCGATCGCCGAACTCCGCTGGCGGATGTTCATCAACCGGCTTCGCACCAAGCGAGGCAAGGTAGAGCTCGTTTCGCGCATCATTGTCGGCTCTTTTTTTGCCTTTGGAGGTCTTGGCCTCTTGGCACTGACGATCGGAATGTCTTGGGCTTTTGTCTCCGAAGATGAACTTAAGCTGCTCGCCATCCCGTTCTGGATCGTCTTCCTCCTGTGGCAGTTCTTCCCGGTAATGGCGACGGCCTTCACCAATAATCCCGATTCGTCGGAGCTCCTCCGTTTCCCGCTGAACTATCGCGCATACTTCCTGGTTCGTCTCGCTTACGGATTCTTCGATCCCGCGAGCGCTCTCGGTACCGTGGCCCTATTCGGCGTTCTGATCGGAGTCACCATCGCACGTCCGGTTCTTATGCCTTGGACTTTCCTCGTCATTATCACCTTCGCCCTCTTCAATCTTGTGCTGATGCAGATGATCTTCGCCTGGATCGAGCGTTGGCTGGCACAACGGCGCACGCGGGAAATTTTCGGAGTGCTCTTTATCCTATTCACACTCAGCTTTCAGCTCATCGGACCGATCATGCAGCGCGTGTCCCGCGGTCCGCATCCGGAGCTGCGTCACGACTTTGAAATAGCCAATCAAATCCAGGCTCTTCTGCCACCCGGCATAGCAACGGAGGCAATTTCGCAGGCAGCGAATCTCCGCATCGCGACAGCCTTGATATGCCTGCTTGCTCTTGTCGCTCTCACCTCCGCAATCGGATGGCTCTTGCACCTCCGCATCCGAGCTCAATTCATGGGTGAGAACTTGAATGAAACCGCCGCCCGGCCAGTGGTGAGGCAAAAACAGGTTGTGCAACCCGGCTGGAGTCTTCCCGGCTTCTCTCAGTCGGTTGCGGCGGTCTTCGAGAAAGAAATGCGCTATCTCGGCCGCAGTGGGCCAATGCTACTCACCCTGATCATGCCCATCTTCATGCTCCTGATCTTTCGCTTCGGAGCTATGAACGCCATCCACCGATCAAGCTCCTTCGGCCGGACCCCCGACATGGCATTCCCGGGCGCTGCTGCCTATTCGCTGCTCGTTCTGACCAATCTCGTCTACAACAGCTTCGGCGGGGACGGTGGCGGAATGCAGTTCTTCTACGCCTCACCCATTCGATTCCGACACATTCTGCTGGCCAAGAATCTCACTCACGCCGGAGTTCTGCTCCTTAACGTCGCCTTTGCGCTGATTGCCGTTACTTATCTCTACGGTGCTCCCCACCTTCCCGTCACCATCGCAACTCTCGCTGCATTGCTGTTTGCCGCACCTTTGAATTTTGCTGCCGGTAACCTGCTTTCCCTTTATTCACCCAGGAAGCGCGATTTCTCCACCTTCGGCCGGCAAAATGTCGCGCAAACGACCGTGCTGGTGAGTTTCGGCATGCAGATCGCGCTGGTCGCGGTCGGAACTGGGGTCTTCGCCATTGCGCGGCTGTACGGGAACCTATGGATCGCATCGCTCTTATTCCTGATACTAGCTGCGATCTCGATCCCGATCTATTTTGTGATTTTGCGTCGCATGGACGGGATCGCCATCGAGCGCAGAGAAACGCTTCTCGCAGAATTGTGCCGGGCCTAGTTCCGAGCCCTACTCCTCCGGTTCAGCCACAAACCGGTAGCCCACGCCCCGTACTGTCTGCAGGTAGCGTGGATGTCCGGGATCATCCTCGATATATCTACGGAGTCTCACGACAAAGTTGTCAATCGCGCGCGTATCAGTGTCCTCGTGGAGGCCCCATACCTCCTCGAGAATCTGCTTGCGCGAGACGATCTGGCCTCCGTTCTTCACCAGATGCCGCAGCAGATCCGACTCCATCACAGTCAGGTGGATGGTGTTTCCCCGCGAACGAAGCTCCAACGCTCCGAAATCAATTGTCTTCCCGCTAAACGAGTACTGGCCAAAGTCTCCCACATTGCCGCCATTGTTCGGGGCCACCGCCACGCTGCTGCTCTGTCCACCGCGCATCCATTGGCTGCGGCGTAAAAGTCCTTGCAGCCTTGCCAGAAGAATCGACAGCTCGAACGGCTTTGCCAGATAATCATCCGCCCCCGAGGCAAACCCCTTCAGCACATCCTCCGGACGCCCCCGCGCCGTAAGCATCAGCACCGGAACATAGTTGCGCGCAGCCCGTAACTCCGACACCACGCGGAACCCGTCTTTTCCCGGCAGCATGATGTCGAGCACCACGGCGTCAAATCGCTCCTTCTTGGCAAGCAACTTATCAGTCGCCGACTCTCCGTCTCCGACAACTTCCGCGGCGTAGCCTTCCTCCTCCAGATTGAAGCGCAGCCCCTCCGCCAGATGCGCTTCGTCTTCGACAACGAGCACACGGCTCATGCCTGCTCCGCCTCCCTGGATACGATCTTCGGCAACTCGATCACCACTGTCGTCCCCTGCCCTTCGCCCTCGCTCAACGCGAACGCGGTGCCGCCGTGTTTCTTCGCGATCGCTTTTACAATGAACAACCCCAGTCCCGTTCCCTTCACATGCGCCATGGACCGTGGCATTACGCGATAGAAACGCCGGAACACTCTCTTCAGATCATCTTGGGGAATTCCAACACCGTGATCCTGCACGCTCAATACGACTCGCTTCGCATCCTTCGTTTCCAATCGCACGCGAACATCCACCGATTCGCCAGAATACTTCACCGCATTATCCAAAACATTAGACACGGCCATGCGCAAGTCTTCCTGGCTTCCGCGGACATATACGCCGCTTCCGTTTGCAGCCACTTCCTCATACCGCAGAAGTTCAGGCTGCAAGTGATACCGGGCCCGGGTCGCGTCCATGCAGTCGCGGACCAGCTGTCCAAAATCGACATCGACCCTTTCCTTGCCTGCCTTCTTGTCGCCAGCCCTCCCCGCGCGCAACACCTGCTCGACCGTGTCAGTCAGCCGATCCGTATCCTTCAGCATCAAGCGGTAAAACTCCTGCTTGCGGGCCTCCGGTAACTCCCGCCGCTGGAGTGTCTCCAAATGCAATCGAATGGAAGCCACTGGAGTCTTTAACTCATGCGTAACCGCATTAATAAAGCTGTCGTGCTGCTCGCTGCGCCGGACCTCGCGCACCAGGAAAATCGTATTCACCACCATCCCGGCAATCAGCAGCGCGAAGAAAATAATCCCAAAGAACAGAAGCACCCCTTCGCGCCAATTCAGGATGATCCATCCCACATTGAGCGCAACCGCGAGGGCGACCAGGCCAATCCCCAGGATGATGAAGAACACAATCGTTCCGCGGCGGCTCGAGATGCGCATGAGAATGTTGTGATTCTACCGCGCCCAAACTAGCCTTCGCGAGCCAGCTCCGGCTGTGGGAAGGATTGTTGGCACCGCATCTCCGTGGAAGAGCGGCCCTTAGGGGCCGGGTTAGGCGTCACGCTTGAGAAGGGCTTTAGCCCCCGTAGTCGTTGTCACTCCATGAAAAAAGCCCCGACCGAAGCCGGGGCTCTTAAGAAACGAAACTCTAATCACCTGCCGCAAAAGACTCCGCTGCATCCGGCGTAATCAACTGTCCGTTGGGGGCCGCAACCAGTCCCTTCTCTACGTCGGCCAGGTAGATCCGCTTGACATCCCAGGCCAGCCCAAGCTTCTGCAGCACCCAGATGCCGTACCAGTTCGCATCGATCTCGTACCAGGTAAGGCCATGCGCCGACGAGGTGGGATGCGCGTGGTGGTTGTTGTGCCAACCTTCGCCGAATGTCAGCAAAGCCACCCACAGACTGTTGGTCGAGAGATCCCGCGTCGCAAAGCGCCGCGTTCCCCAGGAATGCGTGGCCGAGTTCACCAGCCATGTGCCGTGCAAGAGGAATACCGTGCGGAAGAAGGTTCCCCAAAGCAACCACGGAAGACCACCGATTGCGAACAGAAGGATTCCCACAGCGATCTGCGGAACGTAATGATATTTCGTGATCCAGACGTGGAATTTGTCCTTAGCAAGATCGGGGACATAGCGCGCCAGAGTCGTCGTGTCATGGTGCATGGACTTCCCCATCAAAATCCATCCCATGTGCGCCCACCACTTCCCGTCGATCGGGGAGTGTGGATCGCCTTCCTGATCGGAATGTTGATGATGAATGCGGTGCGTCGCCACCCAGAAAATCGGTCCGCCCTCCAGCGCAAGCGTGGCACAGAAGGTCAGAAAGCACTCCACCCATTTGTGGGTTTTATATCCGCGATGCGTGAGCAAACGGTGATATCCCATCCCGATGCCCAGACTGCCGCCAACCCACCACAACAAAATCGCTACAAATAAGGCCTTCCATGTAAAAAAGAAAAGCGCCGCTATGGCGCCGACGTGGAACAGCGCCATAAAGGCCGCCGTTACCCAGTTTACTTCGTTTTTTTTCGCAGAGTGAGTTTTCCCCAAGTCTTCCAGCTGCATGTTTAAAAGGATCCCCGTTCCCGTGATCTTCGACGTAGAAGAAACTTCTGCTACCGTAACAGGAGGGGAATAGGCCAACTGTAATACTTGTGTAATAGCCCGATTTAGGGGGATTACCGCAGTAACACTCCCTCACACGTAAGAGATGTGGCAATAGAAATACTAAGGATTGAAGAAAAAAATGTTAGGTGTGACCGTAACGCCGAGTGTCGTACGCGTAGGTCTAAGCAGCGTTGCCTTTCACCTGTACTCCCGCCCACTTTTCCAGTAACGTCAGCGTGGCTGCATAATCCAGATCCTGGTGGCCATCTTCAGTCGCCATCTCGTAGATCTCCTCGACGGTCTCCAAGCCCGGCAGTTTCACCCGCGATTCTTTCGCCGCCTCCAGTGCGAGCCGAATATCCTTATGCATCAGGCGCAGCGGAAAGTTTGGCGTGAAGTCGCGCTGCAGAACGAACGGTGCCTTGTATTCCACGACGCCGGAACGCACCATCGTCGCTTCGATCAACGAAACCAGCTGTTCCGCGTCGACGCCAAGCTTGGTCGCCAGCGTCAGGCCTTCGGCAAATCCTTCATAGATCAGAGCGATCTGCAGGTTCATCGCGAGTTTTGTGGACTGGCCCTTGCCGGTTTCCCCCATGCGAAAGATCTTCTTCCCCATGGTTGCAAATAACGGTTTCAAACGTTCAATGTTTTGTTCTGACCCGCCAACGATAAACACCAGCGTGCCGTCGCGCGCGCCAACTTTTGAGCCCGTCATCGGAGCATCCACCCAACCGACATTTTTCGCTGCCAGGCGCTCGGCAAATTTCACTGTGGCCGAAGGAGAAATTGTGCTTGAATCCGCGATGAGTGCGCCCTCGGACAGCGTCGTCTCTGCGCCCTCTTTACCAAAGATCACTTCTTCCACAGCATCCGTGTCTGACACGCACAGCCACACAACCTCGGCACCTTGCGCAGCCGCAGCAGGAGTAGGAGCAACCGCCGCGCCCTCCACCAGCTTTCCCGGAGTTCGGTTCCACACCGTCACTTCGTGTCCTGCCTTCACCAGGTTCGAGGCCATAGACAGCCCCATAATTCCCAACCCCAAGAATGCAACCTTCATCCCGATCTCCTTCGACTCGTCTAAAGTGGGTGTTTTCGGATTAGATATGACCCCCGCGAAATTGGTCAAGCATACTTGGACTTTCGGTGCCAAATATCTGTTTCAAACAAGAATGGGGTGCCCCGGGCCTCGCCGAATTTGCGAGACCCGGGAACCGCTGCAAACGGTTTCAAACTGCGAGCTGATAGCTAACAGCTACCGTTACCGTCGTACCTGTAAAAGAAAGTAAAAAGCAGCATGCGCCTGCGTTTATTCATCTAAGATTTATAAGCAAACAAGAATCAATTCGAGGCACCGTTGTTATCACTCCGAATGCATGCCGGTCAGTACTAGCATGAAGCGGCCTTGAAGCTTTAGCTTCAATGTGGACCCTGCAGCAGGATGATCAAACAAACACTTCGCAATCCGGCTCTTCGCAAGCGCGCAACCCAGTTCTCTCGCTTGGTGCGGCATTCGGCGGTCACTCCTCGCAGTGGCCAGACTCATAAACCGCGGCTCGCCACTAACGGAGAACTCGGCGTCACCTTCATCGGACATGCAAGCTTCTTCGTGCAAATCGGTGGTAGAAGCGTGGTTATCGATCCCAACTTCGCGCGGTGGCTGTTTGTATTGAAGCGGCTGCGACGTCCGGGTCTCCGCATTGCCGACCTTCCGCCTATCGATCTCGTCCTGGTATCGCACGCACACTTCGACCATCTTCATCGGCCATCTCTGCGTGCGCTTGTGCAAAACAATCTTCACACCCGCGGCGTAGCCCCGGCGATCATCATTCCGACGCATGTGTCCGATCTGATCTCTGACCTGGGATTCTCGGAAATTATCGAATTGGACTGGTGGAAGAATTCGCGTCATGGAAATGTGCAGGTCACGCACGTCCCTTCGCGGCACTGGGGGGCGCGCATCCTGAAAGATTCACATCGAGGCTATGGAGGCTTTGTACTCAAATCCGGCAAACACTCGGTCTATCACGCCGGCGATACCGCGTATTTTTCCGGCTTCAGCGAAATCGGACGCCGCCTCTCTCCTGAACTGGCTCTGCTTCCCATCGGCGCCTACAACCCGCCGCAGTTCCGCAATGTTCATGCCAATCCAGCCGACGCAACCCAGGCGTTTCTCGACCTCAAATCACGCTGGATGGTCCCAATGCACTACGGCACCTTCCGACTGTCGCACGAACCGGTCGACGAACCACTGCAGCTCCTTGATCAAGAAGCCCAAGCGGCCGGAATCAGAGACCGAGTAGTAGTCCTGGAAGAAGGCGTTACCCGCTTCTTTTAGCCTTCCTCCGGGCCCTCTGTGGTGCAAATCTTTTTACAAAACCAGCGGACAGAAACTGTCCTAAATTAGCTCTAGACTCTCTTAAAATTTAAACTTAGAGGAGACCTTATGTCCGCAAAACCAGTTCCCGAGGGATACCACACACTCACTCCCTTCCTCACCGTCCGCAATGCGGTAAAAGCCATTGAGTTCTACAAACAAGCATTCGGTGCGCAAGAACGGGGCGTAGCAAAAGATCCAACCGGCAAGGTAATGCACGCCGAGGTAAAAATCGGCGACTCTATCATCATGCTCTCGGACGAATTCCCGGAATTCGGCTCGCTCTCTCCCGAATCCGGCGGCACCCCAAGCATGGGTCTTCATATCTACATCGAAAACGTGGACCAGGCGTTCGAGCGCGCTGTGAAAGCCGGCGCAAAGGTCGAAATGCCCGTAGCCGACCAGTTCTGGGGCGACCGGTACGGCCGCTTGAAGGATCCCTTCGGCCACAAGTGGTCCATCGCTACGCACACCAAAGACATGTCCGCCGACGAAATGAAGCGCGCCATGGACGACGCCATGTCGAAAATGCAGAAGACCGCTTAAGCTAATTCAACCCCCTTGTCATCCCCGAGCGAAGCGACGGACCTATGCATTTCGGTGCCCGATGCACGGGTCCTCGCATCGCTAGTAAGCCAACAGGATCCGTAGATCCCGCAAGTTATTCCCGGTCGGTCCCGTCTCGATCGTATCGCCAAGCGCCGAGAAGAATGGATATGCATCAAAGTTCGCCAACGCCGCCGACCCGTCCAGTCCACGGACTCTCGCTCTCTCGATGGTGCTTCCATCGGCAATGGCGCCGGCCGCCGGACTATTCCCGTCCACTCCATCTGTTCCCGCGCTGAGCACGGTGATCTTCTCTCCGGCAATCTTCTCGGCACACGCCAGCGCAAACTGCTGATTTCGCCCGCCCACGCCCGCATCGGTGACCTTTACTGTGACCTCGCCTCCAGAGATCAGGCACACGGGCGAGAACTGTTTTCGTAATTCTCGGACTTTGCCGAGCAAATAATCCGCAGCCTTCGTGTACTCCCAATCGTCGCAGGAGTTGTCCATATGTACGATGAACCCAGCGCGCTCCGCCGCCACACTCGCCGCCTCAATCGCACTCTGATTCGACAGAATCGTCCACCACCGCGACTTATGAAACACAGGATCGTCCGACTTCGGAGTCTCATCCAGCGCATGCCGCTCTAACAACTCTCGCGTTGAAGCGGGAAACTGCTTCAGCAACTCATACTTTTCAGCAATCCGATAACAATCCTCTACGCTAGTTGAATCCGGCATCGTCGGCCCGGATGCAAGCGCATCCGGCGTGCCATCTGGAACATCCGAAACCAGCAGTGACAACTGCTGCGCCGGAAACGCCGCCTGCGCCAGCCGTCCACCCTTCACCGCCGAAAGATGCTTGCGCACTGCATTGATCTCGGCGATCGGCGCCCCCGAATGCACCAGCGCACGGTAAGTCGCGATGAGATCCGCGAGCGAGATCTCCTCGTCGATCGGTTGCTCCACAATCGACGATCCTCCTCCACTGAGCAGAAAAATGACCAGCGCCGATGCCGGCTGCGCCTCAAGCGCACGCAACATCGCGCTCGCTGCTTGTATCGACTCCGTGTTTGGCGTGGGATGCCCGCCACGGAAATAGCGAAATCCACGAACCTGTGACACAGGATCAACCGTGCTAGCGACGATTCCTTCGAGCGTTCCCGCCTCACCGGTCAGCGTCTCGACCATCGTGTGCCCCGCCTTGCCCAGGGCAACCACCAACACGCGAGAGTACGAGTTCAAATCGTAAAGGTCTTCGCGCACGCGAAGAATCCCGCGCTCACAATTGACATGCCGGGCAAATCCCTTTGCAATTGAAGCCTCCCTCAAGGCTTCCATGAAAATGGACCTCACCGCATCGCGCATCGCGCGGGATTGTGCCTCGCTAGAGCGTTCAGACATGCACGGGAATTATAAAGACTGCGGCCGAGGACCAACCTAGCTAAGGGCTGAATGTTGAGGACCAATAGCTTCCCTCACCCACGCTTCGATCGCTTCACGCAACTCGCGTAATCGTCCTTCAAAAAAGTGATCGGCTCCTTCGATCACGACCAACTTTTTCGGTTCAGGTATCGAGTTCACCAAGGCCTCGAGTTTCTCTCGCGGTCCAAATTGATCGCGCGCGCCACTGATCAGCAGTTTCGGCTTGAGGCATTCCTGCAGGAATTCGTATGTATATACGCGCGGCGCTTCCGTATCCGCGGCTACAGGAGCAACCGGAGTACCAGCACCAATCACCGCTTGCACTCGCGCATCGCCGCACGCAGCCCGCATTCCTACCGCAGCGCCGAACGAAAATCCCGCAAAGATAAGCGGCAGGTGAAATGCCGAGTCCAACCAATTAAGCGCCGTGCGGACATCATCGACTTCCCCGGCACCATGGTCGTGCTCGCCCTGACTCAGGCCCGTTCCCCGAAAGTTAAACCGCAGCACCGGAAAGCCAAACGAGTGCAAAGCCTTCATCGTGTGAAACACAACCTTGTTATGCAGCGTACCCCCAAACAACGGGTGCGGATGGCAAACCAGCGCCGCATGCGTTGCATTCTCAGCGCCAGCGTTTAACAAGGCTTCGAGCCGCCCCGCAGGACCTTCAAGAAACAGGGAACGAATAGTTTGATTCGCAGGCACGGTTCCAGCTTACACAAACCAGGCATCAGGCTTCAGGCTTCAGTCGTCAGGAACAATCGGATGGACTGATTCGGAGAGATGACCTCAGCAAGTTGCTCAGAATCAGACCTCAGACCTCTGACGTCGGACCTCTGACATCACGCCAAGGCAGCACGATTGTTCCCAGATCCGAAGCCTGAGATCCAAGGTCTGAAGTCTGAGGTCGGAAGCCTGACGCCTGACGCCCAAGCCTGCCTCCGGAAGCCGGAAGCCCGAAGCCGGTTTTGCTATTCTCTCCACCATGGACGCTGTCACCTTCACCCGTCAGCTCATCGACATCGAATCGATCTCCGGTAACGAAGCCGCCGTCGCGAACTATCTCTACGGCGAGCTCTGCCGCGTCGGATACCAGACCAGAAAGATTCCCGTCGAAGGCGACCGCTTCAACGTTTATGCCACGCACCCTGATCATTCCAACCCGATGGTCGTCTTCTCCACCCACATGGACACCGTCCCTCCCTTCATTCCTTCCTCGGAGGATGCCACCCGCATCTATGGCCGCGGATCGTGCGACGCCAAGGGCATCATCGCCGCGCAAGTCGCCGCCGCCGAACGCCTGCAGCGCGAAGGCGTTTACGTTGGACTTCTTTTCGTAGTCGGAGAAGAACGCGATAGCCTCGGGGCGAAAGTTGCGAATGATCACGCGCCCAAGGGAGTCCGCTTTCTGATCAACGGCGAACCTACCGAGAATCGAATCGCGCTGGCGTCGAAAGGAACGCTTCGAGTTGAAATCACCGCCCGGGGTCGTATGGCGCATTCCGCGTATCCCGAACTAGGTGAATCCGCGATTGACAAACTGATTGCTGCTCTCGCCCGTCTGCGCGCGATGCCTCTGCCCTCCGATCCCGACGTTGGACCCTGCACGCTGAATGTAGGACTCATCGAAGGCGGCCGTGCACCCAACGTCATCCCCGATTACGCCCACGCCGACTTGCTTTATCGACTGGTTGGCCCGACCGATGAACTGCGAAAACAAATCATCTCCACCGCTGGAAAGGACGTCGAAGTCACGTTCCCGCTCGAGCTTCCCTTCCTGCGCTTCCGTAAACTGGACGGCCTTCCCACTATGATCGCCGCTTTCACTACAGACATCCCCAAGTTCACCAACTGGGGCGAACCTCTACTAATCGGCCCAGGATCCATTCACGTGGCCCACACCGAAGGTGAATACATCGACAAACAACAACTCCACGAAGCCATCGACCTCTACCGCCAAATCGCAAAGCAATTGCTCGATGCGTGATCCCACACACATACGTATTCCCTAACCCCTGGCCTCTAGCCCTAGCCCCTGACCGCTGTGCTAGCATTCTCCTTACTCCATGCCAACCGGAAAACTGCAAGTCATCCCGCTCGGCGGCCTGGGCGAGTTCGGCATGAACTGCATGGCCGTGCGCTGGGGAGATGACATCATCGTCATCGACGCCGGGCTCATGTTTCCCGAAGCCGAGCTCTTGGGCGTCGACATCGTTGTTCCCGACATTTCCTATCTCACCGAGAATCGCCAGCGCGTCCGCGGCATCGTTCTCACCCATGGCCACGAGGACCACATCGGCGCATTGCCCTGGTTTCTTTCGGAACTCAAAGTCCCCGTCTACGGCACCGAATTCACGCTCGCCTACCTCGAAGACAAACTCGACGAGCACGGCCTGCTCGACGACGCCGACCTGCGCGAGATGCGCGCCAACGAACGCATCAAACTTGGCTCTTTCACCATTCACCCCATCCAAGTCACGCATAGCCTGGTCGATTGTGTCGCCTTAGCCATCCACTGTCCCCTCGGCGTAATCATTCACACCGGGGACTTCAAGGTCGACCCCACGCCCACGGACAACAAACTCTTCGATCTCCACACCTTTGCCGAATACGGCAAGGAAGGCGTCCTCGCGCTCTTTCAGGACTCCACCAACGTCGAGCGCAAGGGATACACCCCCAGCGAACGCGCCGTCCGCCGCAAGTTCGACGAAGTCTTCGCCCATACCAGGCGCCGTCTTTTCATCTCCTGCTTTTCAAGTTCAATCCACCGCATCAACCTCGCCGTCGAACTTGCACATCAGCACGGACGCAAAGTCGCCTTCATCGGCCGCTCGATGAACAACTCGGCCGAAATCGCGGAGGACCTCGGCTATATCGAAGTCCCCGAGAGCCTGGTCATCAATCCTGGCGAGATGAAAAATTTCCCCCCGGAAAAAGTTTGTGTGCTGATCAGCGGCACGCAAGGTGAACCGATGTCCGCCCTCAGCCGCGCGGCGGTCGACAATCATAAGCACGCCAAAATAGAAAAGGGAGACACCGTCGTCCTCTCCAGCCGCATCATCCCCGGCAACGAAAAAACCATCTACCGGATGATCGATCACCTCTTCCGCCGTGAAGCGCACGTGATTTACGAAGACGGCACCAGCCCCCCGGTTCACGTCTCCGGCCACGCGAGCCAGGAAGAACTCAAACTGCTGATCAATCTAGTGAAGCCGCGCTACTTTATTCCCATCCACGGCGAATACCGCCAACTCAAACTGCATGCGGAAATGGCTGCAGCCATGCGCGGCAGTGTCGGCAAAGTCATGCTGATCGAGAGCGGCGACATTCTCGAGTTCGACGAACTCGGCGCGCGCAAAGCTGGCAAAGTAAACGTCGGCCGCGTCTGCATCGACTCCGGCAATCGCACCGACGTCGTCGAAGATCTGATTATCAAAGACCGTCGCCACCTCAGTGAAGACGGGATCGTGTTGCCCATCATCGCCATCAATAAGCTGTCAGGAAAGGTCGAGACCACACCCGAAATCGTCACCCGCGGATTCAACATCGGCGAAGACGGCTTCATGGACGGCGCCAAGCGCATCGTCGAAGACACGCTGGCCTTCTCAAGCGAAGAAGAAAAAGCCGACTACGGCGTAATCAAAGAAAAAATCCGCGCCGACCTGAAGCGCTACATCAGCAAGCAAAGCCAAAAGCGCCCCCTGATCATGCCGGTCATCCTCGAAATCTGATCAGAAATGTGAAAGCCTTTCCGGAACATGTAGGGACGGACGCCTTCGTCCGTCCCGCGAAGCCGAAGGCGAGCGCTCCAAGCAGACTCTAACCACTTTGTCATCCTGAGCGCAGCATTGGCTGAGCGAAGCGAGGGCAATGGGGAGTCGAAGGATCCCTACATGCTCCAATACCGAATCAGGCGTCGAAAGGCGTTCTCTCGGCAACTCTCTGGCACTCTGTCGACACACGATCTCCCCAGCATCCCGAAGGAACCTCTGACAATTGCCCGCCACTTCAGTGGCGGGAAAGCCGCCGTAAACGATAATCTGTGCGTAGGCACAAGCGAAGCGAATGATCACTCTTTCCGACATCAAAAACGCCCAATCGCGCCTCCAAGGCGTAACTGTTCGCACGAAACTCATCCCATTCCCGCTTTGCGCCGAAGACCCACGCCAGCTTCTTCTCAAACCGGAGAACCACCAACCCATCGGCTCCTTCAAACTTCGTGGCGCCTACAACAAAATCTCCTCCCTGTCCGACGCCGAGCGCAAGCGCGGCGTCATCTCCTACTCCAGCGGCAACCACGCCCAAGGTGTGGCCTATTCTGCCCGAGCCCTCAACGTCAAATGCATCATCGTGATGCCCAACAACGCGCCCCAGATCAAACGCGACGCCACGGCAAAACTCGGCGCCGAAATCGTTCTCGTCGGTCCCGGCTCCAATGAGCGCAAGGCCAAAGCCGAAGAACTCGCCGCGCAGCACGGATACGCTATCGTGCCTCCCTACAACGACGAAAAAATCATTGCCGGACAAGGCACCATCGGCCTCGAAATCCTCGAAGACCTCCCAAACGTCGAAACGATTCTCGCCCCAGTCGGCGGCGGAGGCCTCGTCTCTGGCATCGCCGCCGCAGTCAAACTGACCAATCCGAAAGTGAACGTCATCGGGGTCGAACCCGA
>Ga0070712_100000871_pt1 | contig 18023 bp, 13 predicted proteins | sample LARL81metaG_FD_71396 | JGI IMG/M metagenome (GOLD analysis project Ga0070712, IMG submission 71396) | Corn, switchgrass and miscanthus rhizosphere microbial communities from Kellogg Biological Station, Michigan, USA - LAR L8-1 metaG | ecosystem: Host-associated > Plants > Roots > Rhizosphere ...
TTTCCTGGTGTCGGACTCGGATGATCAGCATCTCTGGAGAGTGTGCAGCGGACTGGACTTAGCTGATCGCACCGTGCTGGAGGCAGAGGTATTGATTTGGCGCATTGTCCAGCAGAGGTCGGTAACCTCGACCCGACAATCCTTAAACCATCGCAAAGACGACCTCTAACGAGTCTCCGCCCGGACAATCATCTCCGTTTCATCGTCGAGAACCGGGGCTACGACTCGCGGAATTCATTTCGCGGCAAACTCAAGGCAGTCAATGCCGCCATGGAAGAACCCTGACAGATGAGAAACTGACCCTCTATCGTTAAACCGCGGCTAGATTTCCTTGCGCTTGCAGCTCAAAACTATTTGCCACATGCCGAATGCCAGGCAGAGAGCCAACAGCGGGACTTCCGCAAACATATCCAGTCGGATTGCTGCGGAAACCGTCTTCTCCCACCGATCCATTCGGATTTCATACACCAATATCAGCAACAGAGCCACGGCTGGTATCGCCAAGTACAGTCGCCGGATCGGAATGAGGATAGCTGCCAGGCCGAATAGAGCGGCGCCCAACACCGAAAGGACTACGATCCATTGCTCCACATGCATGCAATTGCTCCATCGAATCTCGGTTACCCGATTGTCAGACAGCCGTCCCACTCTTCTGGGAACACTTTGAGTATCTGGTTGGTGCGTGTTGCCGCAGAAATTTCTTCATCCTCTGTACCTCGGATTCCGACGGCGGGTGACCGTTCTCTTCGCCCGGTTTGCCAGCAATGCCACACGCCGATTTCCATTTTGGTAGACATGGGATTCTGCCTCCATTTTTTGAGAACGAGATTCGTGGCCATTAGTTCGACGAACATACTCTCCTCCTTGCTCGCAAAAGGGTAGAACATCGGCTCGCGCAATTACCGACCCAAATGGCAATGGCGTGCCCTTCGTTCGCGTAGTCAAGCAATTCAGTTTTGACACCGTCTTTCCAATCACCACTACCGACAACTCGATGGCGTCCGGTGCAAGGTGGAGGCCTGGGTCTTCCGCTGGATCATGAGCCAACCTCTAAAAGGCGAGTGGTTCTTTGAACGTGACGGCCAACTATAGGGTATCGCGTCGTTTACTATTCGCGCGCTTCTAACCAAACAACAATATGCGATAGAGTTGTGTCAAAAATAGATGGCTTCGCTATAGATGATAACTCCGCGAATTGCTATGTTTCTGACGGCATGCGGGAAGCGAGCGGGCGACCCATTCCGGGAGGATCGATGCGGCTAAAGACCAAAGTGGCAATTGTGACAGGGGGCGGAGCGGGCATCGGGGAAGCGATTTCTCTGCGCTACGCGCAGGAAGGGGCACGAGTCGTAGTCGCCGAATTAAGCCGCGAGCGGGGAGAATCCACGGTGCTGGCAATTCGAAAGCTGGGCGGAGAAGCGGTTTTTGCTGAAACCGATGTGTCCTCCGAACCCCAAGTCCAAGCGCTGGTGCAAAGCGCCCAGAAAAGCTTTGGCCGTATCGACATCCTCGTGAACAACGCCGCGGTCTTGATGTCCTATGGACAGGTACGCGCTCATGAGATGTCGAACGAGGAGTGGGATCGTACTATCAACGTCAATCTCAAGGGTTGTTGGCTATGTTCGAAGTATGTGCTCCCGACCATGGTGTCGCAAAAATCAGGCAGCATTATTTTTGTGGCGTCACGCACAGGTTTACGCGGCTTTCCTGGCTTCGCGGCTTACAGTGCGAGCAAAGGAGGCACATTGGCACTGATGCGTTCGATGGCGGCCGACTATGCTCCTGACGGCATCCGCGTAAATGCGATCGTTCCCGGAACGATGGACACGCCGATGAACGCGAAGGAATTTTCCGAACCCGGAGCCCGCGAGAAATACATCCCCAGAATTCCGGCGCGTCGGCTTGGCGTTGGTGGCGATATCGCAGGCATGGCCACATTCCTGGCTACGGACGAAGCCAGTTTCTGCGTCGGCGGGCTGTACTTTGTGGATGGCGGAGCCGATCTTGGCTAGTCGACACCCGAGTCATCTGACCATGCCACGCAACTCGCTCTGAATTCTCTCTGCTGTGAAGACGATATCTTCTTCGGTATGGGCGAAAGAGATCGAGCACTGTTTCGTCGCTGCCGGGAAGAAAAAAACCCCGCGGCCAATCAAAGCCATGCGAAGTCTCTGATCCAGGCCAAAGTCATGATGAGTGGCGAGGTCGTGCCAGTCCTTCGGGCCGTGATCCATAAAGTAGATGCAGAATGCGGAACCCTGGCGAGCAACCACAGCTTTCAGGCCTAGTGCCGCGAAAATCCTCTCGAGTTCGTCCTGCATATTCTTTCCCAGCTGTTCAACTTTCCGGTACACCTCTCCGTCATTCATGAGCAGGCGTTCGATGGTGGCGATCGCTGCGGCGGTGGGAATCGGGTGAGCATTGTAGGTGCCGGCAAGCAGGACCCGCTTCGATGGCTCGGGATGCACGAACCAATCCATCAGATCCTTCTTGCCTCCGAGGACTGCGATCGGATAGCCGTTGGCGACTGCCTTGCCGAAGACGACAAGATCCGGAACAACTCCCGCAATCGTGGCATACCCGCCAATCCCGTGCCGGAAGCCAGTTTTCACCTCATCCATGATAAAGACGAATTTGTAGCGATCCGCCAGTTTGCGCAGCCCCTCGAGGTATCCTAGTTCCGGCTTGATGATTCCCACATTCTGCAGAATCGGCTCAACCATGAGAGCGGCGACGGGATACTTCTCGCACACGTACTCAACCGATGCAAGATCGTTGAAGTTCACCGGGTGCACGAGCTTTTGATGTTCACGCGGAATCCCAGCGCTTATCGGAATGAATGCATATTCACCTCGCGAAATTCTAGGTCCGAGGACATCGAGCGGCGTCATGAGGTTGCAGGCGACGTCGTTATGCCACCCGTTGTAGCCGCCTTGTATTACGATGATGTGGTCCCGTCGCGTGACCGCGCGCGCCAGGCGAATTGCCTGGCAAGTCGCCTCGCTGCCGGTGTTCAGAAACTGCACTGATTCGGCGGCTGGCACATGTTGGCAGATGAGTTCGGCAAGCTTTCCTTCCAGTTCGGTGGTGCCTGCGCCGTAGAGGCTATTCTCTTCCCGCACTACCGAGATGATCGCATCCGTCACATAGGGGTCGTTGTGTCCGAGAAAGTGCGGAGCGAAGGCCGCGTGATAGTCAATGTATCGGTTCCCCTCGAGGTCCCAGATGTAAGCACCTTTCCCCTTGGTGAAGACGATCTCCGGCTGGACGGAGCGGTTCACGGAAACGACTCCGCCGGGGATGAAGCGCCGATTGTGTTGAAAAACTTCCGCGGATTTTTTATACGTCGAAGAAACGGTCATGCTTGAACCCCTACGCGATCCACTTCGGGCTGATTGGAAGAGCGGCCGGAAGCCCAGCCGGCGATCGCCGCTAGCAGGATCGCGACGGTCACTCCGATCATGGGAATCGCGAAATCGCCGGAGGAATTGGTCACCCGGCCCACCGCCCACATGGCGAAGGCCCCGACGAGCGATCCGAATCCGCTGAGCGTACCGGCTGCGCTCGAGACGTGAGTGCTCGAAACCTCCTGCGCCATCGTCAGGTACATGGAGTTCCACACGCCCAGGCCCATGTTCACGGCCATCAGAGCAGCCACCGCACCCCAGGGAGCCGAAACAAAAGGCACCCAGGCGCCGACAGTAACCAGCGCGGTTGCCGTCAAGAAGACAATGCGGCGAGCTGTCACGACGGGATGACGCCGCGCCAGCCATAAAGTCGAAGCGCCTCCGCCGATATTTCCCACGTCGAGTGCCAGGTAGATGAACGTCAACATGCCTCCTAGCTTGGCTCCGGGAACCAGATGTCGCGCCTGCACAAAATAGGTGGGCAGCCAGTTCATCGTGAAATAGAAGCATGGATTCACCGTGATGGAGACGATCAGCACCCACCAGAAGCGCGGGCTGCGGACAAACTCGCGATAGACGTTCATCACTCCCTTGGATTCCCCACCTTCCGGCCTAGAGGGGGTCCATACGTGAAAAAGCTCGCTCCCCCGCGTAACAAAAAGCCAGATGGGAGCCCAGAAGAGGCCGACGGCTCCCACGCAGAAAAATACCGACCTCCATCCGAATGCAGCGAGCAGGGCAAATATCGCGATGGGCGCGATGAGGGCGCCTACAGCAGCGCCACTTTCGAAGATGCCGCAGCCGAGCGTCCGCTCCTCAGGCGGTAGCGTGCGCTCGAGCACTCGCAGACCTGCGGGCCAATTGGCGGCTTCCGTCGCACCCAGGAGAAACCGAAATACCAGCAAGCTGGCGAATCCGGCGGCCAGTCCAGTGAGTCCGGAGACTAAAGACCAGCCGACTACGGCAATCGCAAAACACCAGCGCAGATTGAAACGATCGAGCACGGGGCCGACGACGAACTGAAACAAGGTGTAGGAGTAGTAGAAGACGGCGAAGAGCCATCCTAGATGTTCGTTGTCGATCGACATCTGGTGCTGCAGAGTCGGAGCCAGAATGCTGATGGTCTGGCGGTCCAGGTAGTTCAGAATGGTGGAAAGCAGCAAGGTTAGAATCAGGGCTGCCTTGATCCGGAAGCTGAGGCTCTTCAACACGACCCCTCTCAATCAGGAAATGCATGGCTCCGCCGTGCCCAATAGACCACGCTTGCGATTACCTCGTTGCTGCGCGCAGATACAGAACCGCATCCCCGGCAAAGGGCGGGGTAAATGACCGTTCGCTGGCGGATGCAGTTACCGAACCAATTGCGGAGACCACATTGGTCGTGGGATTAAACCACTCCACCTGGTACGTTCCGGGCGACAGACGCACGGTGAACGGCTTTGCGTAAGGCTGATAAATCAGGTACTCGACGCCCGGATTGGCCAGGCAAAAACCTGTGCTCGAAAGGGATGGGTCGGGCTTGGTCGCCACCAGATTCATCCGATTCGCATAGGTCAGAGTGGGACCCATTGCATCGCGGATCACATCCCAGTAGGTGTCCGGTTGGGTTCCGACGTCGGGATCGGCAGTGTTTCCCGCAGGATTACTCCGGTTCGGCCACTTGGTCAGATAAGGATCCATGAAGGCCACATTGTTTCCCGCCGCAAAGTTCTCCCACACCCAGGCTCGCTGCGCGGCTTGGCCGAGGCGTTTGAATTCCGTGTAGCCTAAGGAGTGATCGGTGTCATTGATGATGACTTTGTGGCCGTCGGACGGAGGCACGTGGCTACCGGGCGAAATCCAGTCGGCCGGGCTGTCATAAAGCGTCAAGTCCGATCCGCCCTGCCATTGAAACGTCATGCCAACGGGATGCTGCTTGGCCTTGGTAGCTTCGTATTGCTTCACATAATTAATGACCTGCACTTGCCAGGAATCGGAGTAGGGCGACCCGGCTTCGTTCGCGACCTCATAGAGCACGTTGTCAAGGTCGTTCACTGTGTCGATGACCTTGCGGATGTAGGCGGACTCGACGTTCCATGCCGCGTCAGAGAGTTCCGCATTGTTGGTCGGGCAAGATCCGGGACAGTCGATGCCGTTGATGTTGTTGCCAGCAGCGAAGGGATCGCCATCTTTGGTGTTGGTATCAAACTGCCACTCATATGCGTTGAACAGCATGACGGAAACGTAGATTCCGTTCTGGCCGGCGGTGATCGTCCGCTGCCGCATCCGGTCAAAGTAGCTCTGATCGAGTTTGGTGAGATCGAATTTCGGACCGCCGTCGCTGGCGAGACCGGGCCCGGTTCGCAGCCATTTCCACGGCAGGGCGACGAAGTTGCCTTCCGAGAAATCGGGGCCGTTACCGGCATCGGGCAATTCGGCGGTCCACAGCCGCATGAAGTTGAAGTTCTCGTTGACCATCCACTTCATGTAGGCAGCATTATCGAAGGCCACGCCCGGCGGCTTCGCCTGCCCACGATCCATCAGGTTCGCCCACGTGTGCGAGCCAGTGAGGTAGATGGCCTTCCCCGAACCATCAGTGAAGTAGCGAGGGTTGGCGGGATTTGCGCGCAAGGGTCCGGTGGCGATCGCTGTGCGAACGCGAGCCAGCGGCTTACCCGGCTCCTGGCCGACGGCAAAGACTGTCTCAAGCAGAATCGACGCCGTTAGCACAAGGGCTAGTTGGAACAACGTAGGTCTCGTTTTCATGTTCATGTTCGGCCCACGATTGGGGGAATGAATCGCAGCGCTTCTTTTGACTCCGGACGGAGAAAGTCGAGGTCGCAACCTTGATCCGCCTGCAGCACATGATCGATATAAAGCCGCGGGAAACCTCGCAACTGCTCACTCTTTGGCGGCGACCAACGGGCGAGGCGTGCCTGTATCTCCTGATCAGAGATCAACAAGTCCAGGCGGCGGGCAGCGACGTCGAGCCTGATATGGTCCCCGTCCTTTACGATCGCGAGGGGTCCACCAATGGCAGATTCGGGCGCCGCGTGCAGAACCACCGTTCCGAAACTGGTCCCGCTCATCCGGGAATCGCTGATCCGGACCATGTCCCGCACACCCTGCTTTAGCAGTTTGGCGGGAATCGGAATCTCGCCCCACTCCGGCATACCTGGAACCCCGCGGGGACCAGTATTCCGCATGACCAGAACGCTCGCGGCAGTGACGTCCAGATCGTCGGAATCGACGCGCGCCAGCATGTCCTGATAATTGTCGAAAACAACCGCGGGCCCGGTATGGTTCAGCAGTTGCGCGGTGGCGGCCGAGGCCTTCAGAATCGCGCCTGAGGGAACGAGATTTCCCTTTAGAACGACTAATGCGCCGGAGGGAAAAACGGGCTTCGAAAACGAGCTAATGACATTGCGGTCGAAACATTCCGCGGTTTGGATGTGTTTCCCGACAGACTTTCCCGATACGGTGAGGCAGTTCTGATCGAGCAGGCTCTCGATTTCGCGCAAGACGGTCGGCAAGCCGCCTGCGCGAAAGAAGTGATCCATGAGAAAACGACCGGAGGGCTTGAGGTTCACAATCATTGGCGTCTTCTGCGAGATCTCATCAAAAAGGCTCAGCGGCAGCCTGATTCCCAGGCGTCCGGCAATGGCAACGAGATGTATGACGGCGTTGGTGGACCCTCCGATCGCGTTCAGCACGCAGATGGCATTGCAAAAGGCCTTCTCGGTCATGATCTGGCTGGGCCGGAGATTCTCACCCACCATCTCAACAATGCGGCGCCCGGCGGCCTCGGCAGCCACTCGGCGCCGCGAATGATTCGCGGGAATGCTGCTCGTGCCCGACGGCATCATGCCCAGCGCTTCAGACATCGCCGCCATGGTGGAGGCCGTCCCCATTTCATTGCAGGTGCCGTAAGAGCAGGAGATGCACTGTTCGAGTTCACGCAGGTCCTCTTCCCGCAACCGGCCTGCTCGATAGTCATCCCAGCGTCGCCACAAATCGGTGGCGGCGCTCATCTCTTTGCCACGCCAGTATCCCGTAGCTTTCGGACCGGCGGAGAGTTGGATCGTGGGAATATCGCAACTAGCCGCCGCCATCAATTGTGCGGGGGTGGTTTTGTCGCAGCCGGAGAGCAGAACCAGTCCGTCGATCGGATTTCCGCGGACGGTTTCTTCAATGTCCATGGAAACCAAATTTCGATACGGAAGGTCAGACGGCTTGAGAAATTCCGCGCCCAGCCCCATCGTCCCAAACTGCAAGGCGAGACCACCGGCTTGGGCGACTCCGCGCTTTATGGGTTCGATCAGATCCTCTAATCCGATTTCGCAGTTATTTAGTTCGCTAACGGGGTTACAGATTCCGATGATGGGCCGTCCGGCGGCGTATTGAGGATCCAAGCCAAGCGTGGCCAGGGCACTGCGATGCCGGATGCCTACTTCGTCGCGCCGATCGAACCACTCATCGCTGCGCAGCTTGCGCGTCATTTCATCTCCTGACTCTGTGGCTGCAAGGCGCTTCAGCCCCGCCCGAGATAGGCCTGTTTTACGGGCAGAACAATCGCCTCCAACATATTCATGTGCGGCGGCAAACTCGCCATGACCGTCGCGACCTCGGCGATTTCCTCCGGCTTCATCATCGCTTCGGAGGCATACCCGGGTATTCCGGTAGTGGTGCCGGCTTCTTCAACAGAACCCTCCAGACGAACATTTCCCGGATGCAGGCAGCAGGCGGAGATGCCGTGCTCCCTCCCTTCGAGGGCCGTCACGATCGTGAGTCCCCACAGGCCGAACTTGCTCGTGGCGTAGGGGGCGGAGTTCAGGCGCGGCCGTTGCGCTGAAATACTGCCGATGTTGAGGATTCGCCCGCCGCCCTGAGCCTTCATGATCCACATGGCGGCGCGTGTACAAAGAAACGGTCCGCGCAAATTAGTCGTGATCACCTTATCCCACGTCTCGAGCGACAGTTCCGTGAGCGGGCCACCGTCGGTCGCACCGGCGTTGTTAACCAAAATGTCGACTCGGCCGAGGACCTCGCGCACCCGCTCAAACAATGAATTCACCTGGGCTTCGCCCGTGACATCGGTCGGAATCGGAAACACCGTCGAGTCGACAACACCGATCTCTGCGGCCGCCTCGGTCAATTTCTTCGCGTTCCTTCCGGCGATGACAACCTTCGCGCCTTCCGCAACGAAGGAGCGGGCGATGGCCTTGCCAACGCCGCTGCCCCCGCCGGTAACGATTCCCACCTTCGTTTCCAATCTGCCCAACTTGCCTCTCCGTTTTCCTGCGATCAGGCAAAAGCACATCGGTATCAACTGCCAGAGCTAGAAGATTGCGATGGGGTTGAAGAGCGATCCTGTTCCCCGCGGGAGGCACAGAGGAGCGGCAACCACCATGAAGGTCCAGCGTTCTTCTTCCGCGCAGACCCTAACCAACTCCTCGAACTGCAGACAATCCCCGCAAGCCATACCCATGGCGGCAATTTGCAAAGCGTGCACCGGGTACGGGACCCCCTCGACGTTGCTGGGGACCGTCTCACCATCGCCATCAGGGAAGAAGGCAGCCACGTTGCGCTCATGCAGCAGGGGCACAGCGTTGACATGCAACCCAGCCTGGCCCTCGCCGTCACAGTTGTTGTTCCAGGGTCCCAGCTCCAGCCGTCGCCGATGATGACCGGTGCGGAACAGGAAGATGTCTCCCTCTTCCAAACGCACGCCCTGGAACTTCTCGACGGCTTTGATTTCCTCGGCGGTCACAGCCTCGCCGGGTTCGAGCCACTTCACCTTGCGAAACCTGGGGATATCGAGCAGAACTCCGCGTCCGGTGACACCTTGGGCATAAGCGGTAATGTCCATGGAGGTGGCACCGCGTGAGGTCACAGTGTCGAAAGACTTTCCGTTATAAAGTTTTCCCTTATAAGCCACGTGGCACAACGCGTCGAGGTGAGTTCTGCAATCCCCGTGAAGCTCCGTCCCAAGATAATCTCCCGCGAACCGTGGCTCGCCGTGCTCGGGTCGGAAATCGTAAGTTTTCACCATGTAGTGCACGGAAGGTCGCGGATTATCCGGCCCGGCCACTGTGTTGATCGGCAAAGAGAGGGACACCGTGCGACCGGACTTCACCAAGGCGGCGCTCGCGCGAACACGCTCGGGTGTCAGGTAGTTCAACGTACCCTTCTCATCATCCGGACCCCAGCGTCCCCAGTTGGAGACGCGCTCGAACAGGCGATCGAATTCTGCGGCTGATAGTTGAGACGGCGTCGTTTTAGCGCGGTTCATCGATGATGATCTTACCGTTTCTCCACCCTTTCAACCTCACCAACCTTTCAATGTTCGATCTTGAGGATCTCCTCGACCTCTCCCTTCCGCATTCCGTAAAGATGATCATGCAACCCCAAGGTTTGATCAAGAAAACGAACCCAGATCTCGATCTTGTCTCCGACTTCGATGGAAACCGCCGGATCGGTAATCTCGATGATCGTATGTTCGATATGTAATGCCTTGGGCCGGAGTCCTGGCGCATCTTTGATCGATGGAAGTCCGTTCTCACCACTCATCGCCCGGAATCCCGCGTCCACCACGAGCCTTTCACCCGGAGTCTTGCTGATGACGGTGCCCAGAATCGTTAAAGTCGGCTTGAATTCGGGAGCAAAGGGCAGGTACGAGCTGTCCATCAATAGGTACGACCCCGCCTGAATTTCCGTGATTTGTGGATATTTCGCTGCGATCGAAAAGTCGCTGCTGCCGCCGCAACTGACGATGGGCACCGGAATGCCGGCACTTTCGATCAAGTTTTTGGTTTCGATCAGTCGTTTCAGGCTCTCACACACGACACGCTCCTTCTCGGAGCCAGGAGGAAGCGCGACCTGACCTTCATATCCCATCAGACCACGGAACTTCAGTCCTTTTTCCAAGACGACTCTGGAAAGAGAAAGCGCCGCCTCCCCAGGTTTCACGCCGCAGCGCCCTAAACGAACATCCACATCCACAAGAATGTTGAGCTCTGCTTTGGACTTCCCCGCGAGCCGCGCTATATCGGCGACGACTTTGGGATTGTCTACAGCAACGATGACGGGTGCACGCCGTGCGAGCTCGACAAAGTGACGGATCTTGCTCTCACCGGCGATCTCGTTGGCGATCAGAATACTGTGGATTCCCTGCCCGACCAATGCTTCCGCCTGATCAAGCCTCGCACACGTCATGCCGATCGCACCGTGCGCCATCTGCCTCTTGGCCAAGTCAAACACCTGGTGTGCCTTGAAGTGGGGCCGCAGTCTGGGATCGTTTCCATTAAAGAACGCGGCCATACGGAGAAGATTGCTCTCCATGCCATCCAGGTCCATCAATAAAGACGGCGTGGGGATATCCGCCGTCTTCATCCCAAGTTTGATAGGTTCCTTCAGAGGCACCACACGTGTTCGAATCCCGCTTGTTGGGTAAGACCGCACCTGTTGCGTAAACCTTTCACTTGAACTTGCCTAGTCCTTAGTTTCACTCCGCTCCGAGCCTGGAGCGAAAGCAAGACCCGATCCAGAGAAGCGGCAACGTCCTCTAGAACGAAAACTTAAGTCCAAGCTGCATGACGCGTGGGCCGAAATCATTACTAACTTCGGCATTACCGATATTGTTCGGCCCGTTACAGGGCTGTCCAGGAGCCGTCAGGGAACTGCAAAAGAGATTCACCGCACTCCACTGCGGATGATTGAACGAGTTAAAGGTTTCCCACCGAAGTTGAAGTGTTGAATGTTCGTTGGCGAACCACGGCAATTCAAAGTTCTTCGTGAGTCCAATATCCCAGTTGTTGCGGCCGGGACCGGTAATCGGATTTTTTCCCAGATCGCCAAACATGCCGGGCTGGTTGTTCGCGGCCAACTGAGGAATCGTTATCTGTCCGATGGTCGAAGGATCAAACCACGTGCGCGTTTGACCGAACTCAGGGTCATCGACGACCCCCTTTTTTACACGAAAATCGCCGAGGCGGTTACATAGCACGTTCCCTCCGACTCCGCTCGCCATTCCGGCAATGCCGCACGTAAAGTTGAGGGGAGGACCCAGGCTAAAGGTGGTAACTCCGCTGAGTTGCCACCCGCCGAGGATGCTACGGATGACGCGGCTATCGGAACGAGCAAAGAATGGAAGCGCGTAAACATAGTTCATGCTGAACGCTTGCGCCTGGTTGATCGAGGAATTGCCATACCACCGCTTGGGATCGTAATCGTTAATGCCGGTGGACTGCGTACCTGTGCCACCGCCGCCAAACACATCATCCAGGGTGTGGGAGTAGGTGTAGAACGCCTGCAAAATGAGACCGTGTCCCACGTTGTGACGGAAGTCGAGTTGCAGAGAATTGTAGTTTGAAGCGGCCTCCGCCTCCGCGTTGTTGATCGCGGTAAATCCGCGGTAGGGCGCGAAGAAGGTTGGCGGTTCGAGCGTGTTGATGAGAATATCCTGCACGTTGCAGTTGCCAGCGGCATCGCAACCAGGAGTTCCGGCAAGCGAGGGTACATTCTGAGTCCCCGCTCCGACAGGAACCTGGTTGAGGTTGCGGATCCGCTGCAAGTGATGTCCTATCGTTCCGACGTAACTCACAGTCAGAACGCTCTTGTCGAAGAGTTCTCTTTGGAGGCCGAGACTGAAGTGCTGAATCTGCGGCAAGGACTGATGAGTTAGAAGATCGGTGGCAAACACAGGCGGAATCGCTCCGGGAATCACATTTGCAAAACCATCGATGTTGGAGGCAGAAAGGGTCGCGATGACGGGCGGTCCGCCGTAGCGATTGGCCGCAGTCATGTGCGCGTTGCTGGTGTCGTAGGTATAGGCATAACCGCCGCGGATCACCATTTTCCCATTTCCATTCGGGTCGTAGGAAAAGCCGACGCGTGGTGAGAAGTTGAGCTTCGGCAGGATTGTGCAGCCCTTCGGTATCCCGTTCGTCCCGCACTGTACCAACCCGTTCCCATAGGTGAGCCAGTTGGCCCCGGTTCCCGGAATGATGTTGCCCGCAGAATCAAGCTGCGCCTGATTGGCTGGCTTGTACAGGCTGGGAACAAAGATCGACGCCACTGTGTTTGGAGTCGTGTGGTCGGTCCAGGGGGTCACGAAATAATATCGAAGACCGAGATTCAGAGTTAGCCTGCTGGAGACTCTCCAGTCATCCTGAACGTAAGGTTCAAAATCGATTTGACGATAGTGCCCTCGCGTGAATCCGCCGACGAGCTGGCCATTCGTCACGAGCCCAGTTTGCGAATAGGAGGCGATCTTGCCGAGGAACATATCAGCCAGCGCATTTCCGGTCGTCACCGACGAAGAATTGCTGAAGGACAAAACACCTTGACTGTCGAATCCTCCGTTGGGGATGACGTGGTTTAGCTGATCCGTCAGCAGAAAGGCCCCGAACTTTAGAATGTGCTTGCCGCGCGACCAAACGACGTTGTCTTTGAAAGTCAAAGCCGAATTCGTGTAAGAGTAGGGGTAGCCTGTATCTTCAGAAAACGACGGCCCTCCGCCTTGCACCGAGATGGCCGGAAGCAACGGACCAGAAGCGGCGGCGGGGAAAATACTCGCAATCCCGAAATTGGCCGGCTTGATGATCGATCCCGATACAGAATCGGCTCCGATGGCGGAAGTCGCGGTCCAGTAGTCCGCCGACCAGCCAAAGATGAACTCGTTCAGCAGGTCTGGGCGGAACGAGTTCGTAAGGTGCACAACCGCATTCTTGGCCGGAATACTCAAGGGTGTTTTCACCGTGCCGAACTGAGCGGCCGTCCACAGCGTAGGGACAAAAACCTGCGTGTACGCATCCTGCGTATAGCGCACGAACATTCGCGCTTTATCGGTAAAATTCTGATCGACGCGAACCGTATCTTCGCGGAAGTTCGTCGGCAAAGAAGGAGCTTTCGTATAAGTGATCGGACCGTTGTTCGGTAGCGGAATCAGGGCATCCAGCAACGCGGCCGCCGATGGGTCCACGGGAACGGTGTCGCCCGCGAAAGGTAACCCCGTAGCCGGGTCGTTCGGCACCTGACAACCCGATCCCACAATAACGCTGTAATTGGGGGAGGTTGGATCGCATTGACTGAAATCGCCTTGTCGCTCCAGCGTCGACGGCACCTTGGCATTCAGGATCGTGCCATCCCGGTAGCGGCGCCATTCTTCTGAAACAAAAAAGAACGTCTTCTGTCTGTTCTCGTTGTAGACACCGGGAACATAAAAGGGGCCTCCAAAGGTAAACCCGAAATCATTGTGCTTGAGCGGGGCTTTCGGTTGCCCGGCTCGGTGCAGGAACCAGTCGTCGGCATTGAACGCGTCGTTGCGTATGAATTCGAATGCGCTGGCATGAAACTTGGACGAACCGGATCTGGTGACGACCTCAATCATCGCGGAGCCGGATTTTGCATACTCGGCGCTGTAGTTTGAGGTCGAGACGCGAAACTCAGCGATGGACTCCAGACTTGGATAGATCTGGAGAGAATCGCTGCCAGATCCCTGGTCCACATTGTTGATTCCGTCGACCTCCCAGTTGTTCATATTTCCCGGGAGACCGTTGACAGGAAGCGTATCCGTGGCGAGATCGCTGACCGAGTTGGAATCGAAGCCGCCACCAAGCGGCGCCGCACCGGGTATGAGCAGCGCGAGATTGACGAAGTTTCTCGACGGGATACTCAACTCGCTGATTTGCTTCCCCACGACAACTCCGGAGAGCGCGGCAGTGTCGGTTTCCACGCTGGTGGCGTTCCCCTCAACGTTGACCTCCTGGGTTTCCGTGCCAAGCTTCAATCGCAGATCGACGCGTAAGGTCTGCCCTGCATTCAAGGTTATCCCCGTTTGCTTGATCGTCTGAAATCCTGTTGTTTCCGCGGTGACTATGTAGTTGCCCAGCGGGATGCGCGCCGCGGTATATTCGCCATCAGCGTTGGATTTGTAGTTGCGCGTGAACCCCACCGCGTCATTGCTGACGACGATGTTGACATTCGGAACAGATGCACCGCTCGGATCGGTTACGGTGCCAACAATCGTGGCCTGAGCTTGCGCGAACAAATAGGGCGAGGCAGTCAACAAAACGCCAACCAGACATACACTCCGAAGCTTCATAGCGAGCTCCTTGTGCAGAGATTCGCGCGTATGGGGAAGCACCCCAGTACGCAGGAGTATCGGCGGAGTCGTTTTGTACGTCTATAATGCGATCACAATTTTTTATAACAAAACTATCGCGCCCTTTGCCGGCGCCGGCTTCCCCACTCAGTGGCGGATCTAAAAAATTCCTACTTCGATTCCTTTACATGCACAACCTGGTCGGCTTGGACATTCTTGAGCTTCTGCACGTTGCCGGAAGGCCACCGAATCTCGATCTCATCGGCCATCCCGGCTGCGCCGAGACCGAAATGTAATGGTCCCGCGCTGGAGGAGGCATAGCCCGAGGCTGTAGTCACGTGATTGAATTGCACCTGGCCACTCGCGAAGATACGGACCCGCGCGCCGATTGCATCGCGGTTGCTCCTGGTACCTTCGAGCGCCAATTCTAGCCAGTGATTGCCATTGGGAGTGTCGTTGATCCATAGCTCAGCGGGAGAGGATAACGCCGTCACGACAAGATCGAGTTTGCCGTCGTGATTAAAATCACCGACTGCCGCGCCCCGATGTCTCTGCGGCGGTTGCGCTCCGAGGCCGGCCTCTTCCGTAAGGGAAGACCATGCCTTGCCCCCGAGGTTCCGAAAGACGGTGTTGTTCTGGGCGATGGGATGCAATTCTTCCATCTGGGGCGATTGCACATCGCCGCGGCTAACGAAAATGTCCTTCCAACCGTCGTTATCGAAGTCTGCGATATTCGTGCTGTATCCGGACATGGGATTGCTGAGCAGGACCATCCCGCTCTTGGCGGTGACATCGGTGAAGGCTCCCTGACCGTCGTTCTGATAGATCGGGAAAGTTTCCCCATGCAAGGCGACCAGCGCGATATCGGGCCATCCGTCGTTGTTCAGGTCGCGGAAATCGACCCCCATACCGGAGATCGCCTGGCCATGTTCGGGCAGAGCTACTCCGGTTTCGGTGGCGACCTCTTCAAATCGGCCATTCCCACTGTTGTGGAAGAGAAAGTTGAATAGCTTGTCGTTCGATACGAATATGTCTGGCAGTCCGTCTCCGTCATAGTCGGCCACGGCGGCACCCATGCCCTTTCCCAGGTGCGAGCGAATTCCCGACCGGGCGGAAACGTCGGTAAAGGTTCCATTCCCATTGTTAATGAACAGTTGATTGGGAAGCGGCTTATAGAATTTGGGGTGGCAGTATTCGGGTTTGTCCGCATATTTGCAGTCGGGTTCTTGGTGGACGTTCCAACTCATGTAGTTGACAACGAAAAGATCGAGCAGACCGTCGTTGTTCACGTCAACCCAGGCGGCACCTGTCGACCAGAGCGGTCCGAATTCTCGATCAGGATTCCCCAGCCCGGCTTTCTCAGTTACGTCGCTGAAGGTTCCATCTCCGTTGTTGTGATATAGCGTGTTGCGATGCAGGCCGGCGACGAAAATATCTTCGTAACCGTCGTTGTCGTAATCGCCCACTGCGACCGCATTGTCATATCCCGTTCCCGCGAGCCCGGCTTTCTGAGTCACATCGCTGAAGGTGCCATCCCCATTATTGTGGAAAAGACGATTCGAGTACTTGGGCGACGTTTTTTTGAGCGTCTCGATATCGGCGCCGTTGGTGAAAAAAATGTCCAGATTGCCATCGTTGTCGTAATCGAAGACGGCAACCCCCCCAGCCATAGTCTCGGGCGCATGTCTCCGGGGTGTCTCGCAGCTGTCCAGCGAGAAAGGGATCGCGCGGAATAAGAAATGGATGGCAGGCTTCGCCGATTGTGCGAGCCCAGCGGGTAGTCGTGCGAGCCCTAAAACCGCGAGAACGAGCGAGCAGATTTTCAGGAAGGAGAACGCCCGCCCGGAGAGAAGACCATAGCGCGTCACGATAATCTGGTCTACGATAGCACGGTCAATTTGCCGTGGAGAGGATTGGGCGCACCTATTGGAGGCCGGTTTCAGTGCAGTCGCGGAGACAAGTCGAACATGGAGCAATCGTCGAAGTAAGGTGCCGCCCAGCGATAGCCGGCCCGCGAACCAAGAGTATGCTCTTCCTCCCACTGGTCTTTTCTTTGCTGATTTTCCAAGATACATTCTCGCAGGCACAGTCTCAACAGACGTCCTCGACGCAGCAACGTGCCGAGACAAGTCCGGAACGCTTAGCCGAAGAAGGAGAACGCGCACTCGCGTTAGGCAAGTATTCCGTGGCCGAGCGGGACTATAACCAACTTCTGAAACTCAGCCTGCGCTCTCCTCAGCTGTATTCAAACCTTGGTGTGGTGTACCTGCGAACCGGCAGGTTCGCACAGGCGATCCGCATGTTCAGCGAAGCGAAGACCTTGGCTCCCAATGTCGCCGGGGTTCGACTGAATCTCGGTCTCGCTTACTTTCGTGAGCACGAATTCAAGCAGGCTGCTTCGCAATTCAAGGACACTCTGGCGTTGGATCCGAACAGCCTTCAAGCGCGGTACCTGAAAGGCGAGTGTCATTTCCTGCTGGATGAATTCTCCGAAGCCATTGCGGCTTTCGCGCCCCTGGAAAGCGCAGAGCAGAACGATCTCGATTATCTGTTCATGCTGGGCACCAGTTATGGCATGTTGAAACGCTCGGACGACTCGCTGCGAATTTTCAAACAGATGGTCGAAACGGGAGACGACACACCCCACCTGCATTTGCTGCTCGGCAAGGCCTACCTGGCGCTGGGACAGAACGATAACGCCGCCAAGGAACTCGAGCACGCGGCTAGCAGTGACAACGTTCCTTTTGCACACTACTATCTCGGCGTATTGAATCGGCAGTTCGGAAGACTCGGATTAGCAGCGGCGGAGTTTGACAAAGAGATTCAGACGGACCCGACAAACGCTTTGGCTTTCCGGGAACTGGCGGAAATCCGCCTGGACCAGTACGACCCGCAATCCGCCGTTGCGATTCTGGAAAAGGGAATCGCGCGCAACCACGATGCGCCCGAGTTGTATGCGACTTTGGGCAGAGCCTACCTCCAGGCCTCCAACGAGACCCGCGCGGTCAGCGTTCTCAAGAAGGCGATTGCGCTTTCGCCCAGTGTCGGTACCTATCATTACCAGTTGGGCCGGGCATACTTGAAAGCCGGGCGTCGGGCGGAAGCGCACGCGGAGATGGAGCGCGCGCGTATGCTTACCGCCGAGGCGCCGCGAGGCAAGATGCAGGCTTTCTCGAACGATAACGAAACTGACTCAGGCACGAATGGACCGCGCTAGCCTTCCAGTGGCATACCCGACGGCGCTCGTTTTATGTGGAACATGGCGAAAAAACACAAGAAGTGGTCGCTTGCCGGAGGAATGCTCTGCTTCGTGGCGTTTGGCTGGCTGACGGCGGCCTCGGCCCAAAGCAAATCTCCTTCGCCAAGTCGGAATCTTTCCAACTCTGTTCCCATTTCGTTGAGTACCTCGGACAGATTAGAAGACGCGACATGGTGGCCTACCAAAGGAACGGCGGCGCGTAACGAATATATGGGAACGTCAGAGTGCGAAATGTGTCACGCCGACAAGGCTGCTTCTCAGGTGCAGACGGAGA